>Ga0247832_1000075_pt1 | contig 172467 bp, 120 predicted proteins | sample LaCruzMarch2015__10_FD_192407 | JGI IMG/M metagenome (GOLD analysis project Ga0247832, IMG submission 192407) | Freshwater microbial communities from meromictic Lake La Cruz, Castile-La Mancha, Spain - LaCruzMarch2015_4m | ecosystem: Environmental > Aquatic > Freshwater > Lake | place: Spain... | reverse complement strand
TACATTCGACAACACGGTGAAGCAGGGCATCTGGATTATCCCAAATATTCGCTGATGGGGCTACCGTTAGGAAGCGGTTCGATCGAGAGTGCGATCCGTCGTGTGATCAATCTTCGAATGAAGAGTAACGGTACTTTTTGGCGTGTCCCCAAAGCGGAACGCATCCTGGTGTTGCGAGCGTCAATTCTAAGCGGTCGCTGGGATCAGGACCGCGAACGCGTCAAACGCGGGATGCAGAAGAGTCGAAAGCTAGCGATGCCACCGATTCGTGAATCCAACTTGTCAAAAACGGACGCGAGACTGGCGCCCATGGAAACCCAATGAATTCCTTCATATCAACTGACCAAAAAACGAGATGCTCCCCCTGTTAACTGCCTCGCAGTCAGTATTATTCGTTAATCGCGGTAAGAGTTCGTTTTGGTCGTTTTTTTGCTAGAAATTCCCAAATCTTCCAAGGCCAATGTCCATTCAGATTAAGCGGACTTTGACTTACGTCGACTTGAGACGGACTAATAGGGTCACACACAAAGGATCACGCTCGACTGCGATCCTATAACCCTGAAGTTGATTTCGGCTGCGCGTCGACTTGTTCACCTCTGGGCTTACCACCCCCGCGCTGCCTTTTCTAGCTCTTGTCCAATGTCTTCGCCGCGATCCCTTGGAATGTTTTTCGCACTTCGGAATTGTCGGCGTTCGGAAAATTCGAACGTTGAACCATCAGGATGTAGCAACGCTTCTTAACGGGATCGATCCACGCTTGAGTTCCGTACGCTCCGCCATGTCCATACGAGCCAGGTGACAGTGACTCGCTTACTCCTTGCGGCTCGCGTACAACACAACAGCCCACTCCCCATGCGTTGCCGTCCGTGAATCCTGTCTTGAGTTCGCCAGTCGTAGGTTTGCTCAGACGCGCGACAGACCCTTCTGACAAAATCTGCTTTCCTTGCCATTTGCCTCCGTTGAGCAACATTTGACAAAAACGGCCATAGTCTTCCGCTGTCGAAAACAATCCACCGTTGGCCGCTGGCAAGCGATCACGATCCGTTGGTTGCTTACCAGACAACAATCGGATCGGCGTTTCTTTAAGGGAGCCATCCGACTCCTTCGAATAGCTTTTGGCGAGCCGCTTCATTTGAGATTCCGACAGGTAGAACGTCGTGTCCTTCATACCGAGCGGCTTGCACAATCGCTCGTCTACGAAAACATCGAACGTCTTTCCCGATACGACTTCCACGATGCGTGCCGCCGTATTGATGCCGGTCTGACTGTATTGCCATTTGCTTCCGGGTTGGAACAACACAGGCAGTTTCGCGTACTTCAGGGCGGCCGCGGCCAAGGTTGAATCGGCGTATGCTTTGCCGTCGCCGATCTCGCTCATGCCCGACGTGTGGTTTAGCAATTGCTCGATGGTGATCGAAACGGGCGAGCCGTCTGTTCGCTTAAGGCTGGCCATTTCAGGCAAGTACTTCGTGATAGAATCCTCCAGTGCAAGCTTGTTTTCATCCACCAACATCATCACACAAGCAGCCGTAATCGGCTTGGACATGGATGCGATCCAGTGTATCGAGTCGAGTTTCATGGGGGACTTCGTCGCGAGGTCCGTGTAGCCGGTTGCATCCAAGTAAAGCGTTGCTTCTGGGGTCAAGACCAGCGTAACCGCGCCTGCGACTTCGTTGCTCGCTACGAATCCCTCCATGGCATGATGGATGGCGGACATGTCCGGCCGAACGCTTTGGTCTTGGGCGAAGGACAAAGAAAACGACACGGACAGGAGTAGACCGAGGGCCAACGCAGCCGAACTCTTGCGAGTCGGGCTAAAGACCGTTTGAACTGCAACACACATATGATTTTCCCTACGAAGCGAAATGATGAAAACGGGGAAAGTAGCAGGCACGCTCCGCCCTGCCGTTCGCAGTCGAGCGATTGCCAGGATTCTAGGTGGACGGCACATGGAATGTGCCTACTACTTTGGGTGGACGGCACATGGACTGTGCCTACTACTTTGACTTTGGTCGGCTGCGTCAATATAGGCTATTTTTCTCGCCCAAACGTTATGGATCGCCATTTCAGGTGCCGTTGAATCGCAAAATTCAGGTCTCTAGTCGTGCCTGTCTGGTAGCGTGACGGCGATTGGGGGATTAAACTTCCCAGTTCCAATTCAGGCATGTCGCGTGCAGCCCGTTCTCCCACCCCTTCCTTTTGTATTCTGAGTTCAACCTATGAGCCAATCCGATTCAAAACATCTAGACTTCTCAACGGTTCCCAATGCCCATCGGCTTTTATGGGCAGGCTTCATGGCGATTCTCGCGGCGGGAGTTGGCTTCGCAATACGAGGGGGCATCTTTGATAATTGGGGCAAAGAGTTTGGTTTCAATGCAACCCAATTGGGCTCGATCGGTGGTGCAGGTCTTTCGGGTTTCTGTTTTGGCATCATCATCGGCGGCGTGATCGTCGACAAGATTGGTTACGGCAAACTTGTGGCGATCGCGTTGATTGGGCACATTCTTTCAGCCTTCGTGACCTTTGCCGCCTCAACGCCGGAGAATGCATATAGTTTTCTTTTCTGGGGCATGTTCATCTTCGCTTATGCCAACGGAACGCTCGAAGCCGTCGCAAATCCTCTCGTGGCTACGGTGTTCCCGAACAACCGAACGCACTACCTTAATATTCTCCATGCAAGCTGGCCTGCGGGTTTGATTCTCGGGTCGTTTGCGGGATGGGTTCTCGATGACAAATTTCAATGGGACTGGAAACTACAATTAGCTTTGTATTTGATCCCAACAATTCTTTACGCAGTCATGTTCTTGGGACAGAAGTTTCCAAAATCCCAGGCTGCAGCAAGCGGAGCTAGCTTCGTCGAAATGTACAAGCCCGTTGGAATCCTTGGCTCTTTGGTCGCATGCTATTTGTTGGCGTTGTTTTTTGGGGACATTTTCAAGTTCGTCTCGCCTGATTACGCTGCCTACATTGGGTACGGGATTGGTGGAATTCTATTGATTGCGGTCGCCTTTATGACCAATTTTTCAATCGGATCATTTCTCTTGTTTGTTTTGTTCGTGACGCACGCTTTGGTAGGTTCCGTTGAACTTGGTACCGACAGTTGGATTCAGAATATCACTGGCAATCTTTTTACATCAGAACAAGGAAAGTACTTGTTTCTATGGACATCCGCAATCATGTTTGGCCTGCGATTCTGTGCGCATTGGATCGAAAAAACTCTCAAGCTTTCTCCAATCGGTTTGTTGTTCATTTGCTCCATCATCGCTTGCGTCGGTCTAAATTTGGCCAGCACGATGCAGACGTTTGGGATGGCAATGGTTGCTCTTGGAATCTATGCAGTCGGCAAAACTTTCTTTTGGCCAACCATGTTGGCTGTTGTGGGTGACCGTTATCCACAGACGGGTGCAGTTGCGATGTCGATTATGGGTGGTATTGGAATGCTCTCCGCTGGACTCATAGGCGGTCCTGGTCTTGGATACGGCAAGGATCGGTTCGCGAGCGAAGAGCTGCGTCGGGTTAGTCCTGAGCTCGCGGACTCATATAAGTCGGAAAAATCGAGCACATTCCTAAATCTCAAAGCAACTGAGATCTACGGACTAGATGGAACCAAGCTCGCAGCAGCGAAAGAAAGTAAGTCACGCACACCCGAACAAGAATCGGTCGTGGCTGCAGACCAACAAGGAGATCGGAACACCCTTAAGGCTGATGCATTGATTCCGGCAACGATGGCCGTGATTTATCTGCTCTTGCTGTTGTACTTTAAGTCGATCGGTGGCTACAAACCTTTAGGGCTTGATGGAAAAGATCGATAACCCTAGCGTGAAGGTAACGATCCCCTGGGATAAACCCAGGGGCATTGATTCATGCCATCTGGCTTTATGCCAGTGGTATCTGACCTTTGCCCTAGCGTGAAGGTAACGATCCCCCGGGATAAACCCAGGGGCGTTGGATTCATGCCATCTGGCTTTACGCCAGTGGTAACTGTCCTTTGCCCTAGCGTGAAGGTAATGATCCCCCCGGATAAACCCAGGGGCATTAGTTAAGCTATTGCCCTTTTTTTGACGAGATTGGCGTCGCATTTCCTTGGACCAAGGGTTGGCTCGCGTAGAACAATCCTTGAATCACGCGAGTCATGTGTGGGATCTCCAACCGCTCCCACTCGTCGTCCGGTTGATGGTAGTCCGCATGCAACGAGCCCGCCGAGAAGCTGTGGGCAACAACTCCTTTCTCGGCAAAAGACCAGTTATCGCTCGCTCGATAGAGTCGTGAGCTGAAGCTCGGATGTTCGAATATTTCGGTGCCTCGCAGGATCGATGCAGAGTTCATGAGCGACCCCAGGTTGGACTCCTGCCAGCCCGTCATCCAGATCTTGCCGTTTGCCCCTGGCTCGGGCCTGCCAATCATTTCGATATTGATGTTCGCGACTATTTTTTCGAGCGGCCATGATGGATTAGCGACGAACTGCTTCGAGCCGAGTAGACCAGACTCTTCGCCCCAAAAAGCCATGAATAACAACGTTCGCTTTGGTCTTGGCATCGCCCCGAATGCGTCCGCCAACGTGACAACCGCCGTGACCCCAGAAGCGTCATCATCCGCACCGTTGTAGATCACATCACCCACACCCGTTCGAACTCCCAAATGGTCCAAGTGCGCCGAGAACAAGATCGCTTCTTTGGACAGTTCCGGATCCGTTCCTGGCAACATTCCGATGACATTCCGCATGGGTTTGTCTAAAACGAGGGTAGCAGGCACCTCCAGATTAAGCGATTTCGAGTCAAGCGAGCTTTCCGGCACGAGCAGGACCGGAATGGCGAACCGATTCTGAGGTGACTCGGGACGAGGTTTGTCTCGTGATTGTTGAGCGAGTTGGATCAACTCACTATCCGGTGCGACACCGAGCAAAAGCATCTTGGCACCGGCCTCGCTTAGTTTGCCGGCAATTCGGAGGACTTGTGAAATCAATCGAGGTCCCTTCGCATCACCTTGATAGACTCCGCCTACGACTCCACTCAATCCCGCAGTCGGTAGATCCGCCGAAAGATCGAGGGCAAAGAGTTCGCCCGAGTACTTGAACGGCTCACTGTTGCAGGCCAACAATCCGAAGTGTCGAATCGAACCATTGTCTGCATTGGTGATTGTGAATGGGGCACTTGGGATCTGCACCATTCGCTTGCTTGTCTCATGGTAGAAGCTACCGTCTGCTCCGCCCACCAGTCCAGCACCTCGAAAACGAGACGCCACATAAGCAGCGGCGATGTCGAATTCAGGCGACGCTGTCGCGCGACCTGCAAGTTCATCGCTTGCCAGAAAGGAAATGGTCGCCGTAACACGCCCCTCGGTTATCTGCGAAATTGCAGCAACTGCTTGCAAATCCGATTTGTCTTGTCGAGCATGCCCATCGCTGACGAACAGGGTTACGCAAAGGGAAAAGCAGTACCAACGCTTCATGGGAATGGACTTTCTACTAGAGCAGACTTAGTTGCACGACACTCCGCGTCGTGGGAATCACGACGCGGAGCGTCGTGCAACTAACTTCAGCTTGCGAGGGGAATCCCTAGAGGCAGGCTAGAAGCTTACCTATGCGACCTACGGGAGTTCACGTTAGTCTTCACTAACTTCGGCGTCCGATGCAGGAGGTGGCGGGGCTACCTCAGCAGCGGTTTGTGGCCGTGGAGCTTCGTTGAGCAACGGGAAACTCGCTTCCGCCGCTGCCGTTCCGCGATTGACCAAATCCTCAAGAGCTTCCTTGCGGTAGCTGACTTCAGAATCTTGGAATACGCGGAATCCCGTTCCGGCTGGTATCAAGTGTCCGAGAATCACATTTTCCTTCAATCCAACCAATCGATCGACCTTGCCAGCCAATGCTGCTTCGGTCAAAACCTTGGTCGTTTCCTGGAAGCTCGCTGCCGAGATAAAGCTGTTGCTTTGCACGGCTGCCTTGGTGATTCCCAACAATTGAACTTCGCCCTGTGCCGGCTTGGGTTTCTTGCCCTTCGCTGGTTTTCCACCCAAGGCTTCGCATTGTGCGTTGGAGGTTTCGAACGCATCCTTAGGCACAATGGCTCCGAGGGCGAACTCCGTGTCACCCGGATCGCTGATTTTCAAGCACTTCGCCAAATTATCGTTCTGTCGCTTGAACTCGAATCGATCCATTACGAGACCCGAGAGCAAGCTTGTGTCACCGGCGTTCGTTATCTTTATCTTCCGCAACATTCGAGCGATGATGATCTCAATGTGTTTATCATTGATTTCAACGCGTTGCAGGCGATAGACTTGCTGAACTTCGTGTACCAAGTAGAGCTGAACGGCCTCTTCGCCGCTAACTCGCAGGATATCGTGAGGTACAAGCGGCCCTTCGACCAGCGCTTGCCCAGCCTTGACGGTATCGCCAGAGTGCACGAGGAACCGCTTGCCTGGTGGGACCAAGTGTTCTGTCTCTTCGCCGCTCTCGCTGCGAACGACGATCGATCGTTTGCCACGTTTGCGATCCTTAGAAATTTCGACGATGCCGTCCAACTCAGCAACGACAGCAGGATCCTTAGGCTTTCTGGCTTCAAAGATTTCCGTTACGCGAGGCAGACCACCGGTGATATCTCGCACGCCGGTTGCTTCACGCGGCATTTCCGCTAGTTCGGTACCCGCGTTGACTTTCTTGCCTTCAGCACAGTTGATAACTGCTTTGTCGGGAAGGTAGTGAACATCGAGAGCTTTTCCGTCTGCATCCTCGATAACGATCTGTGGATGCAGCTTACCCCGAGCGTCCATAATTCGACGGCGAACGTTGCCGCTTGGGTCTTTTTCCAACTTCAGCGTTTCACCTTCGATGATATCCACGAAAACAACTTTACCGCCGGCGGTTGCAAAGATTGGAATCTTGTGTGGATTCCATTCGCAGAGTTGTTGTCCCTTTGGAATCTCTTGGTCTTCCTTGACGGACAGTCGAGCACCCGAGGGAACGTCGTAGCGTTCGAGTTCGCGACCGCGAGCGTCGACAATGGCGATTTCGCAGTTGCGAGTTAGCACCACATCATCGCCATCGTCATTGGTCACCAAGCGCATCTTGATGAATTTCACGATACCAGCCTTCTTGGCCTTGATATCGCTTTCTTCCATACTCGTACTCGCGGCACCACCTTGGTGAAACGTACGCATCGTCAACTGCGTACCAGGTTCACCGATACTTTGGGCTGCAATGATCCCGACCGCCATGCCCTCTTCGACCAAAGCACCGGTGCTCATGTCCATACCGTAACAGGTGCGGCAGATCCCCAAAGGTGCATCGCATGTCATTGGCGAACGCACTTGAATACGTTCTAGGCCCATCTCTTCGATCCGTCTCGCAATTTCGCGAGTGATCATTTGGTTTTCATCGACGATCGTCTCAGCCGTGATCAAGTTGACGATGTTTTGGCGGCTTACTCGACCGATAATCGAGTCCGCCAAGCGAACTTCGACTTTCTCTCCGCGGTAGATAACGCCTTTGGTGACGCTTTGCGTCGTCCCGCAGTCATTCATGGTGATAACTACGTTCTGAGCAACGTCAGCGAGCTTGCGGGTTAGGTAACCCGAGTCAGCCGTCTTAAGAGCCGTATCGGCTAGCCCCTTGCGTGCACCGTGCGTCGAGCTGAAGTACTCAAGAACCGAGAGGCCCTCACGGAAGTTCGACTTGATCGGTGCTTCGATGATTTCGCCAGTCGGCTTCGCCATCAGCCCCCGCATACCCGCCAATTGGCGAATCTGCTCAATACCGCCCCGAGCACCGGAGGACGCCATCAAGAACACTGGGTTGATATACCAGTCACCTCGGTGTGTGTCGCTCTCCATGGCTTGCAACATGTCCTTTGTTATCAACTCACGAGTCGCAGTCCAAGCGTCCAGCGTTTGGTTATAGCGTTCCTGAGCCGTCATAACTCCCTTTAGATAGTTCTTCTGGAAAGTCATGACTTTCTTGTCAGCATCAGCAATGTGCTTAATCTTGGAATCAGGTGTCACAAGGTCGTCCGCGCCGAATGACAAACCGCTCTTGGTCGACTCTCGGAAACCGAGCTGATTCATATCATCGAGCAACTTGATCGTTGGACGCCGACCGAGGCGTTGATAGCAGTCGCTGATGACTGCAGCCAAGTCGCTACCTTTCAGAGCGATGTTATAGAAATCCATTCCTTCTGGAAGAATCGAGTTGAACAAGATTCGGCCGAAAGTGGTTTGGATAACCGCACCTGGTTTTGCGGTTGGATCCTCTGACTTGAGCTTTCTATGCGCAGGTAGACGAACTTTGATCTTTGCGTGAAGGGCAATGACCCCTTGGTTATAAGCGTAGTCCGCTTCCATCATGGTGGCAAAGCCCATTCCGGCACCCTTCAGGTCAGGCAACTCCACCGAGATGTAATTGCAACCCATAACTGTGTCCTGCGACGGGCTCATGATCGGCTTGCCGTTGCTAGGTGCAAAAATGTTGTGCGTGCTCATCATCAACGTGTGAGCTTCCACTTGAGCCTCGATGGAGAGGGGCAAGTGAACGGCCATTTGGTCTCCGTCGAAGTCTGCGTTGAAACCTTTGCAGACCAGCGGATGCAAGTGGATTGCGTTTCCCTCGACTAAAATGGGTTCGAAGGCTTGGATACCCATTCGGTGCAACGTAGGAGCTCGGTTGAGCAAAACCGGGTGATTGCGAATGACTTGTTCGAGAATATCCCAAACTTCTTCGTCCTTGCGTTCAAGCATTTTCTTAGCGGACTTGATCGTGTCCGCGTGGCCGAGTTCTTTCAGCTTTCGAATGATGAAAGGCTGATACAGTTCAAGAGCGATTTTCTTGGGAAGTCCACATTGGTGTAAACGAAGACGGGGTCCTACGACGATCACGCTTCGAGCCGAGTAGTCAACTCGTTTGCCGAGCAAGTTTTCGCGGAAACGACCTTGCTTGCCCTTGATCATATCGGTCAGTGACTTGAGCGGTCGATTGCTGCTGCCAAGCACGGGTCTCTTGCAGCGACCGTTGTCGAACAATGCATCGACCGACTGTTGCAGCATTCGCTTTTCGTTGCGAATAATGACTTCCGGTGCATTCAAATCGACAAGCTTGCGCAAGCGATTGTTTCGGTTGATGATCCGGCGATAGAGATCGTTGAGGTCGGAGGTTGCAAAGTTACCGCTGTCGAGCAAAACCAAGGGTCTTAGGTCGGGAGGAATGACGGGAATCACGTCCAAGACCATCCACTCGGGGCGGTTTTCACTGTCGCGTATCGACTCAACCAACTTCAATCGATTGATAAGATCTTTCTTGCGCTGTTTGCTGTTGGTTTCTGCCAATTCGGTGCGCAGCTCACCCGAAAGCTTAACAAGATCGAGGGCTTGCAGCAGTTTGCGAACTGCTTCAGCGCCCATGTCCGCTTCGAAATTATCGCCATACTGAGCCCGAGCGGCGCGATACTCTTCTTCCGTTAGCAACTGTTGAATTTCGAGTTCGGTGGTCCCAGGATTGGTGACGACGTAATCTTGGAAATAGATGACTTTTTCCAGGCTGGTCGTCTTCATTTCCAAAAGGTTACCCAAGCGACTTGGCATGGCCTTGAAGAACCAGATATGGGCTACGGGAGCAGCCAATTCGATGTGGCCCATGCGCTTACGTCGAACGCGTGAGTGCGTGACCTTGACGCCGCATCGATCGCAAATCATCCCTTTGTATTTCATCCCACGGTACTTGCCGCAAGCGCACTCCCAGTCCTTTTCAGGGCCAAAAATCCGTTCGCAGAAGAGGCCATCTTTTTCAGGGCGATAGGTACGATAATTGATCGTCTCAGGTTTTTTGACTTCACCGAAGGACCAAGAACGAATGTCCTGTGGTCTAGCCAAAGAAATCTTGACAGAGGTATAGTCGTTAACGCGATCGTAGGCACCTTCAGCATTGGCCATTACGAAAAACTCCTGTGGTCAACAATTCGTTTGCACCTCAATACTGAAGATGCTTTTGAATCGTTTTGGGTGATGGATTAATGTGTTTGTTTTGACGTGCGAGACTCATTGAATCTCGGACTTGATTGGTTGTTTGGACGCGAACTAGATGCGACGCTTTTCGAGTCGCATGTTGAGTGCAAGACCACGGATTTCGTTTGTTAAAACGTCGAAGCTAGCAGGCGTGCCGGCTTCCAGCGTATTCTCTCCCTTGACCATGGATTCGTAGATTTTGGTTCGCCCTTCCACATCGTCGCTCTTGACGGTGAGAAGCTCTTGAAGAATGTATGCAGCACCGTATGCCTCGAGCGCCCACACTTCCATTTCGCCGAACCGCTGGCCACCGAACCGAGCTTTACCACCCAGCGGTTGCTGCGTGATGAGCGAGTAAGGACCAGTGCTTCGAGCATGGACTTTGTCGTCGACAAGGTGGTGCAATTTGAGCATGTAGATGTAACCAACCGTGGTCTCCTGCCCCATCGCTTCGCCGGTCCGTCCGTCATAGAGACGAATCTTTCCATGACGAGGCAAGCCAGCATTTTCGAGAGCGTCGTTCACGTCCGTTTCTGTCGCTCCATCGAACACCGGCGTGATCGCTTGGAAGCCTGACATTGCTCCAGCCCAGCCAAGGTGTGTTTCGAGAATTTGACCCACGTTCATACGGCTTGGCACACCGAGCGGATTGAGCATGATTTGCAATGGAGTTCCGTCCGGTAAGAATGGCATGTCTTCCACCGGCAACACCTTCGAAATAACCCCCTTGTTACCGTGACGTCCAGCCATCTTGTCACCGACGCTGATCACCCGCTTGGTCGCAATATAAACCTTGACCATTTGTAGCACGCCGCTGCGCAATTCATCACCGCGCTTCATGCTATTGAGTTGACGATCGCGAACATCTAAAGTTTCTTCCACGGCAGGCCAAAGATTCTTGTAGACCTTTTTGACTTCCGCATGCAGTCCCGCATCCAATCGATTGATCAATCGCGAAAGATTGAACGTTTGCGCTTTTTCAGCGATATACTTTGGATCTTGTCCACCGGTCAACGGAGTGCCATCATCGTCTGTTAGTTTGCCACCAATGGATTTCTCAAGCTCTTCGGCAAACACAGCAAACGACTCAGCAATCTCCTTGTTGCCTTCTGTTTCGACTCGCTTGAGTTCCTTTTCGAATTCCTTTCGCTCTTCTTCGGACAAGCTCATCCGTCGAGAGAACTTCTGGGTATCGATAACGATGCCTTCGATACCAGAACTCACTTCGAGCGAATCGTTCTTGACGTCTTCACCGGCACGGCCGAAGATCGCGTGTAGCAGTTTTTCTTCTGGCGTGAGTTCCGTCTTGCTCTTCGGCGAGACCTTGCCTACCAAGATATCGCCAGGTTGGACATAGGTTCCAACTTGGACGATTCCGGTCTCGTCAAGATTTCGCAGAGCTTTTTCGCTGACGTTCGGAATGTCTCGTGTGAACTCTTCGCGACCCAGTTTTGTTTCGCGAATTTCAACGTCGAATTCTTCGATGTGAATGGATGTATAAACGTCTTGCTTGACGAGTTCTTCGCTGATGATAATCGCATCTTCGTAGTTGTAGCCATCAAAGGACATAAACCCTACCAAGACATTTCGCCCTAACGCGAGTTCACCCAAATGCGTTGACGCACCGTCGGCAATGATTTGCCCTTTTTCAACCTTATCGCCCACTTGAATGATCGGGCGTTGATTCAGGCAAGTTCTTTCGTTGAGCCCTTGGTACTTCTTCATCAAATAGATATCGGTGCCGACCTCGATTCGCATGGAGTCAACATAGGTAACTTTGCCAGCTTTACGGGCTCGCACGACCATCGAACTATTGGCAGCAACCTCTCGCTCAAGGCCTGTGCCGACGATAGGCGGTTCAGCCACTAGCAATGGAACGGCTTGGCGTTGCATGTTGGAACCCATGAGTGCGCGGTTGGCGTCGTCATGCTCCAAGAAGGGGATTAGTCCAGCCGACACACCGATCATCTGGCTCGGAGCAATATCCATGTAGTGGACGGTTTCCGGCGTAACGATTTCAAAGTCGCTACGGTGGCGTGCGATCAAACTCGGTCCAGATACGAGGGCGCCGTCCTTGACTGTCAAGTCTGCCGGTGCGATGTACGCATCGGACTCTTCGTCCGCTCTCAACCAAACAACTTCTTCGGTGACCTTGCCCTCAACCACTTTGCGATATGGCGTTACCAAGAATCCATATTCATCGACACCGGCGTAGATCGAAAGCGAACTGATCAAACCGATGTTGGTACCTTCAGGCGTTTCGATCGGGCAAATACGTCCGTAGTGGGAAATGTGAACGTCGCGAACTTCGAAGCCCGCTCGCTTTCGATTCAATCCACCTGGTCCAAGCGCCGAAAGACGGCGTTCGTGAGTCAGTTGCGATAACGGATTCGTCTGATCGACCACCTGCGATAGTTCGCCTCGACCAAAGAAGTATTCGATTGCCGCGCTGATGCTCTTGGGATTGACGAGCGATCGCGGAGTCATATCCTCAACTTCCTTGAGGCTCATCCGCTCTTGAACGGTCCGGCGCAACTTTAGAAAGCCTTTGCGAAGCTCTTCACAAGCCAATTCGTCAATGGTTCGTAATCGTCGGTTGCCCAGGTGGTCGATATCATCGAAGCGAGCTTCCGCTTCGGAATCGAACAAGTCGATCAAGTACCGAATCGAAGCGATCAGGTCCTCTGGTCGCAAGGCCATTTCGTCTTCGGCAACTTCCGTTCCAAGCTTGCGGTTCACGCGGAAACGACCAACGCGACCCAACCGATAACGATTGACGTCAAAAAACTTTTCATGGAAAAGCACGCGGGCTTTTTCCAACGCAGGCGGATTTCCTGGTCGCAGCCGTTGATAGATTCGCAACAAAGCTTCTTCGTGCGAGCTCGTGTTGTCCTCGGCCAGAGAATTTAGAATGTAAGGGACCTTAGGCGCTTCCATCACTTCGACACTTTTCACGCCGGCAGTGCAGATCGTCTCAGCGATCGCTTTGGTGATTTTCTGGCCACCTTCGACAATGATTTCACCCGCCCGCTCACTGTCGGCAGGGTAGACAACGTCATCGCCAGATATTTTATTTTCGATCTTCGGCACACTTCGACCGTCGGAGATTTTCTCCGAGCTCATTTCATAAAAAACCTTAAGCAAATCCTGGTCGGTGCTCAACTTCGGCGACATGGCTCGCAGCAAAGTCATCACTGAGAATTTGCCGCTTTGATCAATTCGAACCGACAACGAATCCTTCTTGGTAACGTTGACTTCGATCCAACTTCCGCGCTCGGGAATAACTCGGCAGGAAGGCATTTTTCTTTCCGAAGTGCCTTCGGTTTCTTCGACGAAGTCGACACCTGGCGAGCGGTGGAGCTGACTGACAACGACGCGCTCAGCCCCGTTGATGATAAACTCACCACCGCCGAGCATGATAGGAATGTCGCCTAAATAAACCTCCTCTTCGAGCGGCTGATCTCGCTTGAGCCGAAACCAAACCTTGAGAGGCTTTCCGTAAGTCAGCCGCAATTGTCGACACTCATCCGGAGTGTACCGAGGCTTGCCAAGCTCAAAACGAAGATACTCAAGAGACACGGTTTTGTCGTAGCTCTCAATTGGAAATATCTCGCGAAAAACCGACTCAAGACCTTGGTTTTTCCGCTTGTCCGACGGAATATCCTCTTGCAAAAAAGCTTCGTACGAAGCGGTTTGCAGAGTTGTCAAGTTTGGAATCGGAAACTGACTTCGACCAGAACCAAAAACACGCGTGGTGGTGGTAACAAGTCGTCGCTTGGAGGATGTTGCCATGGAGACTAGCTAATTCTCAAAGTGGTCTAAAGGGAAGTGTAAGATGATTTGAATTCAGGATGCAAGTAGAACGCTGGTTGGACTCGAAGACTCAACTTGGTTCGACGCAACAGAATACATCTGCCGAAAGAGGGGTGTGGAGCAGCCAAGACGAAACGTTCGGCGTTTTTCGACGCCTCGAAACTGGCCGAAAGCAGTTTTGATCGGATAGAGATTGAATCTGAACAACAAAGTATCCGTCCAATGCTCTCCCCCCAAAAAAACGCAATGATTGCCCGAAGTGCTGCCAACCGAAGAATTGTAGGAGCACTCCCGCTAACAATTAAGGTTTCCACGCAAACAGTGTAACGTTCCCGTCCATCCAAGATAGTGGAACTGGGATCATTTTCGGATATTTTTCGAAGAAAAAGCGCCAATGGCACTCGGATAGCAGTTGTTTTGGTACGAACACGCGTTCTTAGTCGGGCGGCGGTATGGGATATACCCGTAGCACAGGCTGCCAGCCTGTGCTTTTAGACAATTACAGGCTGGCAGCCTGTGCTACGTGATCTGTCCCCCTTAACGAAATGACTTTGCACTCGATGTCGGAACGCAGGCATAAACGGTTCCCAAAATTGCGCCGTGGGCATTGTTGATTAATTCAGCATGCCTGAGTCGCGATTCAAGGATTTCATTGCTGGGGGCTGGGCATGACAAATGAAGCCTCTCCCCTGCTATTTGCACGTCAATAAGCCAGCGGTCGCCTAGCCAGCGAACTTTCGCGATTGCCCCAACGAGTTCGATCGTGGTTTCGGAAAAAAACAGGCCAAATTCGGTTGGCGAAATAGGATCGGTTGGCAAACTGCGACAGTCCTCGCCGTGCAGTTCAATGCGGTCAATGCGCCAGTCGTTGGATCGGATACCGCAGTTTGGTTGCGCTACAGTGACTCCAATTCCTTTAATCCCATTATTCCAATCCGTTGGGGCATGGACCAAGTCCATCGCGGGCTGGCCCAGCATTAGAGCTACTTCTGTGGTTTCGGGTGCTTCGTAAAGCTCGCGGGGAATTCCCAATTGATGAATTTGTCCAGAAGCAAGGACGGCTATTCTCGAAGCGAGGAAAAGGGCTTCATCGGAATCATGCGTTACGTAGATCAATGTTCGATTGGTTTCGGCATGCACTCTCGCGACGATGCCGCGCACTTCGGCTCGACTCGACTGGTCTAAATTCGACAATGGTTCATCTAGCAGAACAATGGATTTACCGGAAAGAAACGCACGGGCGATGGCAACGCGTTGAGCTTGCCCACCTGATAGTTGAGGGATTTTCTTTTTGAGCAATGGATGTAGTTCAAGCTCATTGATCCAATGGTCGATTCCTGCGGAATAAGAGCGATCCGCCATGTTGTTGGCCTTCGCCGCCAAAATCAGGTTCTCATGAACCGATAAATGGGAGTAGCCATTGCCGCTTTGAAAGACAACAGCGATGTCGCGTTTGTGGGGAGGCACCTGGGATTGCTCAACACCTGCAACCTTGAGTTGCCCTTCGTTGGCCAATTCCAAGCCCGCGATGAGTCGCAGGAGTGTTGATTTTCCGCTGCCGCTTGCCCCCAGTACAACCAGGAGTTCCCCGGTTCGAACGGAAAGCGAGAGCTTGTTGAGAACCGTTTGGTCCCCGTATCGTTTCACCAAGTTCCCGATCTCGATGATCGGCTGCTCGCTCACTGTTGTTTAATCCATTCGATCATCACGTTGCCAACCTTGACCAAGGATACCCCCGAACATTTGTCGGGGGTATCTGCCATTGTATGCCAATAGGCTTTGTCCTTTCGACCGCCACGCGGGAAGTAATCAAAGTCGATAAGATCGATAACGGGTATTCGAGCAATCTCATTGAGAGGCATGTGATCGTCTCGCACCGAATGCTGAATCTTGGGTTCGAACTCTTTGATTCGCAACTTCTTTGCGACCGACCAAACCTCTTTTACTAGAGCTGGCGCGAATTTGAACGAGTTTTCTTCGTAGTAAAGTTGCAAATCCGAGTCGCCGATCATGTCGAGCAAGATACCGCACCGGTAGCGAGTACCTGTAGGATCGTTCGCATAAGCTTGTGCGAAGTACGTTGATCCAAGAAAGTAGGAATCGCGTTTCTCATCGAAAACGAGCTCCTCGGCATCAAAGAGAACGAAGTCAACACCCACATTGGTTGGCAGGTCCTTCATCACATGCGCCAATTCCATGAACAGAGCTGTACCGCTACCGCCATCGTTGGCCCCCACGAACAACCCCTTCGGATTCTTGGGGTCCATGGCCGGGAAAGGTTTGGTGTCGTAGTGAGTGCAAAGAAAAACGCGCTGGGGGTTCTCCGGTTTCCACTGGACGACCATATTTTTGATTTCAACACTGACACCCGTTTCTGGGTGGCGACTTTGAAACGGCTGCCAAAGCACCACGCCGCCAAGCTTCTCGAAATGCGCTTGAAGCATCTCTTGCTGTTTTTTCATTCCGATCGTACCGGTTGTTCTCGAACCGATCTCACAGATCTTTTCCAGATAGGAAAAGGCTCGCTTAGCGTTGAGTGAAGGTATTTGTTGCGCAACAGATTCTTCAAAATCCATCGCTTCGTTTGCGTGTGCTAACCCAATTTTCGAAAGGGGCATTCTTGGTGAGAAACTTAAGAACGCAATCAACGCGATCGCGATTGCAAAAATCGAGAGCCTACGGGCGGTTCTTGACAATGGATGGCTCACTCTTCTAGGGACGAATCAAATGGAGATCGCATGATCGGTGAAGGGCCTGACTACCTCGACGCGATCCATCCACAATTAGATCATATCCGCTGACCACAAGAAATGCTTTGCTCAGGAATTCTCAACCGAACGAGCAAGAAGAAAATCGCGGCATCCTGCCGCTGCTCATGATCCTTCATGGATGGCATTGTTGGCACCTTTCATGATCGTGTCAATCAGGTAACCTGACAATTCTTTCAACTCGTGAAGGCTAGCAACGGCCAGCTCGGCGAGAGGCAGACAGAAGTCAGAAGGTACCATGCAATCGGGTGGCACTCGCTCTAGAAAAGCCATTCAACTTTGGTAGAACATAGTGATGCCGCCAATCGCTCGAATTCCTTTCCACACTTTTGGAGATACTACTGATGACCAACGGACCACTTAACCGCAAACTCAAGATGGGCATCGTTGGTGGAGGCCAAGGTTCCTTTATCGGCCGCGTTCATTCTATTGCCGCTTGTTTGGACAATCGCGCTACACTCGTTGCAGGTGCATTCAGCAGCAACGCGGAACGCTCCAAAGCGTCGGCGCCCGATTATGATGTGTCCCAAGAGAGAGCCTACCCGTCCTATCAAGCGATGTTCGATTCCGAATCGAAAAAGCCAATCGGTGAGCGAATTGATTTTGTGTCCGTCGCCACCCCAAATCACACGCATTTCGAAGTTGCGAAAGCAGCTTTGGAAGCTGGTTTCCACGTTGTATGCGACAAACCGATGACATTCGATCTCGCGCAAGCGGAACAGTTAGCCAAGCTCGTGGTTCAATCGAAGTCGGTGTTTGCCTTGACACACAATTACACTGGCTACCCATTAGTGCGACAAGCTCGCGAGATGATCCAAAGCGGTGAGCTAGGAGAAATCCAAGCAGTTCGTTCTCAATACATTCAAGGCTGGCTACGAACGCGACTTGAAGATCAAGATCAGAAACAAGCAGCTTGGCGAACCGATCCAAAACAAAGCGGTGTTGCGGGTTGTTTTGGAGACATTGCAACGCATGCATACAATCTTGGTCGCTTCATGACCGGCTTGCTTCCCGCAGAGATCAGTTGCCACTTAAAGATCTTTGAATCGGGTCGCAAACTTGATGACTACGGAACAGCCATTGTTCGCTTCCAAAATGGAGGACTTGGTACGGTCACCGCCAGTCAAATAAGCCACGGCCGCGAAAACGATCTTTCAATCGAAATTGACGGTACCAAGGGATCGTTGTCCTGGCGACAAGAAGATCCCAACGCCATGGTAGTCCGGCAAAATGGACAGCCGCATCGAATCTACACGCGAGATCCAAATGCTCCCTACATGAATGCAAGCGGTCGAGGAGCGTGCCGTTTGCCAAGCGGGCATCCAGAAGCGTTCTTCGAAGCCTTTGCGAATATTTATACGTCTGCGTTTGACGCCATGGTCGATGCATCACAAGGCAAGCAAGTCGAGCGAGTCAACACGCTTTATCCAAACGTGTCCGATGGAGTGGAGGGGATGTATTTCATTGAGCAATGCGTCGCAAGCAGTTCTCAAAACGGCTCGTGGCTCCCAATGAACCACCCGAGAGCTCGCAAATGAACGCCGCAGGAAGAGCCTAAAAAATTTTGCTATTCGGAATCCTTGGCGATTGGAAGGATGCAGTTGCGTTGCTACCATGACTATGTGATCCGGAATATTTCAGTTTGCCGATCGAAAGGACCCCAATTAATGGATGGCGCAACCGTCTCAGAACTATTTGAGCTCAAAAACGCGATTCGAAAACAAGCCCACGAAAATCGCCGCGCCCAGCCCGATAAAGATGAAGTTTCGCAAAGAATCGTCGATCGGTTTATGCAACTGGAGGAATACAACGCCGCCAATACCATCATGTTCTATGTCGACGTGCGAGATGAAGTTCGAACTCGACAGGCATTGCCGGCGGCATTGGCCAGCGGCAAACGAATCATAGTTCCTTATTGTGTTGATGGCGAATTGGAACTGTTTTGGCTCGAAGACATGAACGAGCTGGAGCTCGGTATGTATCGGATTTTAGAACCCAAGAACGAGTTGCGTCTAGTTGCCAGCAAACGCTTGCAACCGACTGACCTCGATTTGATCATGGTTCCTGGCGTTGCCTTCGATCGCAATGGGGGACGAACGGGACATGGAAAAGGTTACTACGACAAACTGCTACAACATGCCCGGCTGAATGCACCGCTCATCGCGTTGTCGTTCGAGTGCCAATTGTTTGAAAAAATCCCAGCCGAAAACCACGACATCTACATGGATAAGGTGGTGACAGAAGACGCGGTCTACGTTGGTAAAGGTCGGCCTGGGTAGTTCGATTCATTCGTAGGACAGGCTGCTAGCCTGTCAGTCTGAAAATCACAGGCTGCTAGCGTGTCAAATCTGAAAAAGACAGGCTGGCCGCCTGTCCAAATCGGTTTCCGTCATCATTTTGCCAAGTCGCACGAAAGCCAAGTCACACGAAAGCCAAGTCACACGAAAGCCAAGTCACACGAAAGCCAAGTCGCACGAAAGAAAGTACTGCAATGGTCCGAACTGCCAGCACTATGCTCGCCCTGGGTACCCGAGCCCCCAACTTCAAGCTGAGAAACGTCGATGGCCGGATGGTAGCGCTGTCCGACTTTCAAGACAAAAAAGCACTTGTGGTCATTTTCATGTGCAATCACTGCCCATACGTGAAACACGTCGCGCCAGAGCTAGCACGTCTTTCGAATGAATACATGGAGAAAGGAGTCGGTTTCGTCGGCATTAATTCCAACGATGCGACGGCGTATCCTGACGACGGCCCTGAGCCAATGCAGGCCGAGGCGATTGCTCAAGGCTATCGCTTTCCATACCTGTTTGATGGCGATCAGTCTGTTGCAATGGCCTACCAGGCTGCATGCACGCCTGACATCTTCGTTTTCGATTCCCAGATGCAGTTAACCTATCGCGGCCAACTCGACGACTCTCGCCCCAAGTCCGATAGACCGTTAACGGGCAAGGATCTTCGTGCCGCGCTCGATTCCATTTTAGCTGACCAACCGGTTTCGGCGGATCAGCGTCCAAGCATCGGATGCAACATTAAGTGGAAACAAGGGGCTGAACCGGAGTACTTCAATCCCGCTGGCATTGCCTAATGAATCCTTTTAGCGGACTTCGAATCGGATTAGGGATGGATTCTCATCGGATTGCTCCAGGCGGTCCGATGATATTGGGTGGATTGAAGTTGGACGTCGACATGCACTTTGTAGGGCATTCGGATGCAGACGTTTTGTTGCACGCGATTACCGATGCGTTGCTGAGCGCTGCAAGTTTGCCGGATATTGGGCAATGGTTTCCGAACACAGCAGCCGAGAACCGCGGGCGCGATTCGGCGGAAATGTTGCGGATTGCTGTGGATGCAGTTCGCCAAAAGAATTTGGCAATTCTCAACCTCGACTGCGTCGTTCAGTTGGAAAAGCCGAAGCTTTCACCCTACAAGGACGCCATGAAAATTCGGATCGCGAACATTCTAGGCATTGAGACGGATCAGGTTTCGATCAAAGGTAAAACGGGCGAGGGGGTCGGCGAAATTGGGCGTGGTGAACTTTGCGAGGCGACTTGCGTTGTCCTCGTCTATCCGGCCTTGTAGTACTCCCGATACCATTTCACGAATTGTTCGATTCCGACTTCGATGGGCGTCGAAGGTGAAGAACCGATTGCATCGATCAAGGTGTCAACGTCAGCAAAGGTTGCTGGGACGTCTCCCGCTTGCATCGGGAGCATGTTCATCTTGGCTGGAATTCCTATCGCACGCTCGAGCACTTGGATAAATCTTAACAGCTCGGTCGGTTGTCGGTTACCGATATTATGAATTCGGTAAGGAGCCGAACTGGTGGACGGGTCAGGTTGATCGCTGTTCCAACTCGAATTGGAATGGGGAATGCAATCCGCCACCTGCACGACGGCGGCGGCGATGTCGTCAACATAAGTAAAGTCGCGCTTCATTTTGCCTTGGTTGTAAACATCGATAGGGGTACCCTCAAGGATGGCCTTCGTGAACTTGAAAAGGGCCATGTCGGGCCGTCCCCAAGGCCCATATACTGTAAAAAAACGAAGCCCCGTAGTCGGTATTCGATACAAGTGCGAATAGGAATGAGCCATCAATTCGTTGGCTCGTTTGGTTGCCGCGTATAAACTCAGCGGATGATCGACAGGATCATGCACAGAAAACGGCTGCGCGGTATTGCTTCCATAAACGCTTGAACTGCTCGCATAGACCAAGTGTTCCACTCGGGACTGCCGACACCCCTCCAGAATTGCCAACGTGCCCGAAATGTTGGAATCAAGATAGACAAAGGGGTTGTCTAAAGAATAGCGAACGCCAGCTTGGGCGGCCAAGTGAATGACACGCTGGAACTTGCGATCGCGGAACAAACTTGCTATCGCCTCCCGATCATGCAGATTTAAATGTGCGAACTCAAAATCGTCGAAGGAACGCAATTGCTCTAGTCTTGCAGCCTTTAGGCCAACATCGTAATAGTCATTTAGGGAGTCCAAACCAACGACATGAACGCCAAGTTCCAAGAACTTGCGAGCCACGTGAAAGCCGATGAATCCCGCTGCACCGGTGATTAACAAAGTCTGCATATCGTGATGCTTAGAAGTGGTCTAGAAAGGTCATGGCGTCAATTTTGGTAACTGGATTCCAGCGATGATGGAGTTGCCCGGTACTTCCACTTGTTTGGCCTGGCCAAGGCATACGCGACTCCACCGCTCAAGGCTCGGGATATCATGAATGACGCCAGCAAAGGACAGTTCAGTACACCATAACAAATCTTGTTGACCTTGCAGCGTCCAACTCCATAGTAAACGAATTTGATTTGTTGAGCGATTCTTGACTACATTCGCAACTTCAGTTGCACTGGGGCTATTCGGTGGTTGAACTGCCAGCGCGTCAAGCATCGTGCTGCGATCGAGGATGAGCACTCCGGGTCGGAACATCGTTTCCAAAAGCGAACGTTCTTCGACATGCCAACTCAAAGAAAATGCAACGTTTGCTTTGACGAAGATCGATTGCACTGTTCGACGAACCAAAGCTCGATGCATCGGCTTCATTCCAGCCAAAGTCCAGTTTTGAACAAGCTGCGGTTGCAACGTGCGTTTCATAAGGTGGGTGGCAAAGTGGAAACGAGGACCGTGGAGTCCGGCGAAAGGATGAGTTCCGCTTGATTGCAACCAAATGGAACCAGTAGCGTTTGCCCCCGTTCCAGACCATACTCTTGGGACTCCGACCGCAACATCGCGGAGCCTTTGGGAGCCGTTACAATGGCTAACTGGTTTGGCGATAGCGAAAACGCACCAGGTCGATCGTATTCGTGGAGTGTGAACTTGTCGCACTGAACGAGCGTTCTGGGGCCGTTTTCAGAGGGTGCCGCCGGAATTACAAAGTCAACCGGACCTCGATCGAAATCGATGACTTCCATGGCTTGATCGACGTGCAATTCACGAGGCTTGCCATCTTTGTCAACGCGATTCCAATCGAACAACCGGAAAGTGCAATCGCTGGCTTGCTGTATTTCCGCAACCAAAAGACCTTCGCCCAAAGCGTGGAGGGCTCCGGCAGGAATAAACACGCAGTCGCCTGGCTTGGGAAACAAAACGTGCAGGCAGTCTTCGGTCTGTCCGTTCGCGACAGCGTTTGCGAGTTCTGCACGGTCGACGCCCGGCTTGAGTCCAGCGTAAAGCTTGGCCTCTGGTTCGGCATCGATGACATACCAAGCCTCGGTCTTACCTCGGTCGGGTTGGACCATACGCGCACCATAAGTGTCATCTGGGTGGACCTGCACACTGAGTACACGCTGGCAATCGAGATACTTCAATAACAGCGGGAATCGCTCATTGGGAGCGTCATGACCGATAATCTCGAAGGGAAACGACTCGATCAATTGTCGCAGGGTCCAGCCCGAAAATGGGCCGTCAGCCACGATGGATTCTCCTTCGCGGTGGTCAACAATTTCCCAACTTTCTGCCCAAATCCCGCTTCCAGGCGGTTTTTTGCCCAATTGAGTAGCCAGCCGATTGCCTCCCCAAATGTACGAGCGAAAAATCGGTTCAAAACGAATCGGCTGATCTGGTAAAAACATGGATTGCCAAATGGACAAGGAAGAACAAACTAGATGGACACGGATTGGTGAATAAAAACGGTCGGGATACTATACAAGTTTACTCGACCCGCCATAACTACGCACCAAGGATTGCAAACGCAAGCCGACCAATGAAACCGGAGAGTTGATTGATGTTGAAAAGCACCTTGGCGTTGAAAAAGGCGGATGACTTATTCGAAAAGAGTTCGATGAGTTTCGGGGATCACCTCGAAGAGTTGCGTCGCGCGCTATTCAAATGCTCGATTTGGTTAGCGATGGGGCTGGCTATTGGGCTCCCTTTTGCATCCTCCGTTGTCACCTACATGCAAGTGCCTCTCGAAAAATCCCTGCGCGACTTCTACAAAAAACGCAGTGTTTTGGAGATGAAGAAATCATCCGGGGAGGAAGTTTCGGAGAAACTGACAAACTGGATGGTCGACAAGGAAAAAGTCAGCCACGTCGTCTTTCGCGATATCTCGAGAGAGACAGCCGCCGCCGCAGGTGAACTTTCTGAGTCCGAACGCATTAATCCGGATTCGGGTGGACTGCCCAAAGTAGAAAACTTGGTTGCTTTTCGCGAATTCATTGGCGTCAACGCAAGCACCGAAGCCCTCGGACTTCAGGAGCCTTTTCTGATCTGGTTCAAAGCTGCACTTGCGGTCGCGGTGGTGGTCGCAAGCCCGGGCATCTTTTTTCACATCTGGCAGTTTGTTTCGGCCGGCCTCTATCCGCACGAGCGACGTTACGTTTACTTTTTCTTGCCGATGAGCCTCCTTTTGTTTTGGTCAGGGGCTTGTTTGGCCTTCTTTTTTATCTTTCAGATCGTCATCAATTTCTTGCTCGAATTCAATGCGAGCATGGGAATCGGTGCGTCGCCGCGATTGACGGACTACATGTCATTCGCATTGATGTTGCCGTTGGGGTTTGGCATTTCGTTTCAGTTGCCATTGGTAATGTTGGTGTTGGAGCGACTTGGTATCTTTACGGTGAAGGTGTACTTGACCCAGTGGAGAATGGCCGTCCTCATCATCGCGTTCGTCTCGATGATCCTTACGCCAGCCGAAGTTAGCAGCATGCTAGGTATGGCTATCCCTCTCATTGGCCTTTACTTTATCGGCATCGCCATGTGTCACTTTTTGCCTCGAAGCGCGATGCTTCGAGGAGACGCTCGAGACCCAACATAGGATTCCATCCACAATGCCATCTCGTCGCCAATTCCTTAAGTCTACCGCTGCAACCAGCACCGCTTTATGGACGAGTCGACTCGGCCACGGGTTTGGTCAAGACCAGAATTCTAGCTCGTCCTCTAAGACGACTTGGTCTCGAACTGTAACGGGCGAGAATGTAGCCGCGACGGTTCATCCGATTGCATCCCAAGCGGCCATAGCAATGTATCGACTTGGTGGCAATGCCGTTGACGCTGCGGTCGCGGCGGCGTTGTGTCTGGGTGTTGTCGATGGGCACAATTCCGGGATCGGTGGTGGATGTTTGATTCTGATTCGATCGAGCTCAGGTGCAGTCTACGCGATCGATGGTCGTGAGAAAGCACCTGCTGCCTCCTCGCCATCCATCTACACGCGTAACGGAAAACCATCGGTCGAACTCAGCCAAACCGGCCCGCTGGCTGCCGGCGTACCAAGTCAAATCGCTGCTCTGCATCTTGCACACAGCAAGCTGGGTTCGCTCTCTTGGTCTGCTCTATTTGAGCCCGCCATTCACGCAGCCCAGGATGGGTATGTTATCGGAAACGCGACAAGCAGCACGATCAAGTCTGAATTTGCCGACATCCTGAAGTTTGAAGCAAGCAAATCGGTTTTGTCCTCCGCCAGTGGCCAACCGCTCGCTATCGGTGAGACATTGCGTCAAACGGACCTTGCCAACACGCTTCGCCAGCTCGCAAAGAATGGACCAGAGTGGTTTTACGCGGGCGAGTTTGCAACGCGTTGCGCCGAGTATTTGCAAAGCATCGGCGGAGTGATGACGAAAAGTGACTTTGCTAATTACAAGGCTATCGAACGAACTCCCCTAGATTCCAAGTATCGAAAACATCGGGTGCTTGGATTCCCAACTCCGAGCTCAGGGGGTATTCACATTGCGCAAATGCTCCATATTCTTGAGAATTTTGAAGTGGCTCAGATTTATCGCGAATCGCCAGCCAAGTTCTTTCATTTGCTTGCTGAGAGCATGAAACTTGCATTTGCGGATCGAGCTCATTGGCTTGGCGATAGCGATTTCGTCAAGGTACCCGACTTTCTTACAGATCGAGGCTATGCTGCGAAACTCGCAATGAAGATCGATCTGGAGAAAGCGACTTCGGTGATAGGACATGGCGATGCAAACGCTACCGATGAAAGCAAAAAGCATACGACGCACCTGACTACCGCGGATGCGAAAGGCAATTGGGTTGCTTTGACGTCGACCGTCAATACCTCGTGGGGGAGCAAAGTCATGGTTCCCGGCACAGGCGTAATGCTCAACAATCAGATGGATGATTTCAGCATCGCTCCCGGAGTGCCTAATGCGTTCGGCTTGATCGGTTCCGCAGCGAACGCGGTCGAACCGAACAAGAGACCATTGTCTAGCATGAGTCCATGTATTGTCTTAGACGAAAACGGCAAACCCTATTTGACATGCGGCGCAGCCGGTGGTCCAAAAATTATCAACGCTACACTGCAGAATATTGTGCGTTGTATCGACTTGGATGAATCCATCGACCAAGGAATTGCTTCGGCGCGAGTGCATCATCAATGGCAACCGGATTTGTTGTACATTGAGTCGGGACTGGGTGGATTGCGTCCGACCGCAACTGAAAAAGTGTCGGTAAAAGAGCGGGAGGGCTCCATTTCAAAGCAGTTGGCGTCGATGGGGCATCTCATCAAACCGATAAACTCGCTCGCCATCGCCCAAGGCATTCAGGCAACAACACATGGCCTTCTGGCCGCAAGCGATCCTAGGACGGATGGAGCAGCGATGGCGTTTTGATGTTGAAGCAGGCTGCGTGCAAATCCTTGCCATTGGGCGTCAGCCTTTTGGCACTCACTTTCGGTTCGTTGGAACAAGTTACTCGATATCGATTTAAAATTCATGCCTGTCGTTTATTTCAAACGCTACAAAATGCAGATCGATCTTGAACAAGCCGATTTGAGTTTTGAGCCGCCTCAAAGCGAGATTCAGTATTTTCCATGGTCGGACAAAATGATGGGCTTTCATTCGTTGGCGAAATGGGAGAGTTTCCGTTTCGAGATGGATGCAACCGTTTTCCCTTGCCTTGGAAATCGGGATGGCTGCAGGCAATTGATGCGAGATCTTACCCAAAGATCCAACTTTGTACCGGAAGCAACTTGGCTGGCGCTCTCGATCGCGAGTGGTGTTCCCGATTCACCGGTTGGAACGATCCAAGGATTGCAAATCGATAACCAGTTGGGCGCTATTCAGAATATTGGGGTGGTGCCGGTGTTTCGCGGAAAAGGGATAGGCAAACGATTGTTGGTTCTTGCCCTGAGAGGATTTCGAGATGTGGGTTGCAAGCGGGTTAATTTGGAAGTAACCATTCACAACCTGGGTGCGATCAGGCTGTACGAATCGATTGGATTTCAAACCGTTGAGACGGTATTCAAGGTAGGGAACGTGCCGGTAAGCGCTTAGGTCGTTAGCCAAGGAGCTGCGGTTGAATCCATTGCGGTTCACGTCGCGTCAAGTTGACCCTGTGTGTACAATGATGGTCCGACCAAGAATTGATCTCTTCCAGACCTTCCATCGATGCAAAGCCCCAACTCGAATCCCCAAGAATCACTTGAAGCAGTCGCGGTCTCCATGACGCCGCTACAGCGATTCGAGGAGTATCTTAAAAGCAAAGGGCTGCGGAACACGGACCAACGGAAGTTTTTGATTGAACAGGTTTTCAATCGACATGAGCATTTTGACGCCGATCAACTCATGGAGCAACTTCCGTCCAAAGGGGATCCGAGTTACGTTTCTAGGCCAACGGTCTACCGGACATTGCGTGAATTTGTGGATGCAGGCCTCTTAAATCGCTTTGAACTGGACGGGAGAAGCGTTTATGAGCACGACTATGGCTATCCCCAGCATGATCACCTTTATTGCACGAAGTGCCGGAAATTGATTGAGTTTACGAGCGTAGAGATCGTTAAAATTCGGGAAAACGTTTCGAAATTACATCGATTCCGAGCTCGCGACCACCGCTTTATCATCCATGGCGTTTGCGACGAATGCGCCAAACTACGCTCCCGAGATCGTCGTCAAGACCGCGTCTAGTTGGGATTGGGATTGGGCTTTCGACGTTCTGCCCGTAAAATGCGCCCCCTCGCGGCACGGCTAATCGATTATGCTAATCCACTTCGCCGCGAGTTGGCTCCAAGCAAATGAGGATTTGAATGTCGGATCGAAAGGGAAGCGCCTTTGCTGGCGTCGGCGTTGCGATTGTTACTCCATTTACCGAAGGCAAATTGGACGTAGCTAAACTCAAGACTCAAATTGAGTTTCAAATCGCGGCTGGAGTCCATTTTTTGGTTCCGGTAGGTACCACTGGAGAATCACCGACACTGACTCACGATGAGCACGAACGTGTCATCAGCGAAGTCATCCAACTTGCTTCGGGGCGTTGCAAGGTGATGGCTGGTACCGGCAGCAATTGCACCGCCGAGGCACTGCGACTGACTCGGCGGGCGGAAAAAGAAGGAGCAGACGCTTCCTTGCAAGTTGCGCCCTACTACAACAAGCCAACTCAGAAGGGATTCTACGAACACTTCAAAGCCGTGGCTGAGGCAGTTGGCATCCCTCATTGCGTCTACAATATCCCGGGCCGTTCGGCAAAAAACATCGAACCGGAAACCATCGCTAGGTTAGCTGAGTTGCCCAACATCACGATGGTAAAGGAAGCGACAGGATCGCTCGATCAATGTTCGCAAATTCTCAACTCCACCAACTTGACCGTGCTGAGTGGAGATGATTCGCTCACGTTGCCCATGATGAGCATTGGTGCACAAGGAGTAATCTCGGTTGCTGGAAATATCGTGCCGAGAGATCTGCTCGCTATGGTCGCCGCTGCCGCAGCGGGAGATTTCACGGTCGCCGCTAAACTTCACCACAAACTGTTCCCACTGTGTCGGGATATGCTGTCGCTCGCAACCAACCCCATTCCGGTCAAATGCGCCATGAAGCTGCTCGGACGGGATTCCGGCGAGCTTCGATTGCCGATGACCGAACTCGATGACACTGAAATTGCAATCCTTCGCAAAACGTTGACAGCGTACGGATTGCTGTAAAGTGGGATAGGCTTCCAGCCTGTCGTGCTGAACATGACAGGCTAGCAGACTATCCCGCGGCTTCACTCATCCTTTTAAGTGAAAGTAACAATGGATGTGGGGTTGACCGCGAAAATACCAGACCATGTCTGGGCCTTCGATTTGCCAGGTATCCCAGACCTTGTCGGAGCCGATATCGTATTGACCTGCGTACCAGGAAACGTGGAGCCGATCGACAATTCCCTGCTTCTCTACGGAATCGAAGGTTGCGTTGACGTCGTCAGCGCGAAACATGGCCATCATCTTTTTCATGGTTAACAAGAACAATTCCTTTTGGTCGGTGCTTAAGTCAGAGCAACTCAGACCAAGCGATTCTTCGGACTTTTTCACCACCTTCTCAGGGCTTTCGCTGCGTGGCTCGGCGGAAACCAAGCCCTTTGCCTGTTGCCTCCCATCCAAGCTCTGCACAAACTTGTTGAAAGTTGTCCCCTGATACCAATACGGATTGCCTGGATGATCTTTGGTCTCATTAAAGTTTTCACGCATGTCAGAAGGGCTGTGCGGATAATGGCCGTAAAAAATGGGGGCGCCGCCAAATCCCATTCCATGATCGGTATGTGCATTGCAACGTCGCGTGACATGATGCCCCGTGTAAATGAACTCAAAGTCTTTGTCGTTCGGTGTTCCAAAAAATCCAACCGCCGGGGCATTCTTCATTTCACCATACTGATCGATCTCAACTTGTTTGTTGACCGATTCTTGGTACTCAACGCTGTGAAGTGAGGTGAAAATCCTTTGGATCAATTCTTGCTGCTCTCGGTTGAATGTACCGGGAATTCGATGCTCAGGTTGGATGTACCACCAATTGCTTACGTACTGTCGCCTGGGATGATCCATGGGCAAACAAACCTTTTGCCTTTGGGCTTCGCTCATGCTTTTGTAAAGCTGCATCGGCAGGGAGTCCGTTTTGGCGTCGTCCGCAACCACTCGCCCCAAGAGTTTGTCAAATGGTGTCGTCGTTAGAAAAGCGGTCGACATGCCAGCGGACCTGAGTAAATCGCGACGCGTAATTTGGTTCATGGGTCACACTCCACTTGTTCTTGATATTGGATTTGGTGCTGAAGAGGCAAATGCCGTACCGATTTAGTTGAGCAGATTGGACTGCCAAAGTCCACTGACTCTCACATCGATTGCCCAAACGAGCAATAACTTGTCCTCGCAGTTAGGCAGATGGAATCTGTGTCCTCTGAAATTGGATAGCGAACGGCAGTTTAGAAACCACGAAAGTGGCATAGGCTTCTAGCCTGTGTATAAGCGTTTTCACAGGCTGGAAGCCTATGCCACAGGTAACGGCAAAGTCGCCGCTCGCCTTAGTGCAGCTATGCCAAGATCACGGCACCGTGATTGTCGCAATGTCCATTGTGTTGATGATGCAAATGGCCGTCTACCAAGTAATCCACATGATCGCCATGCGGAACCGCTTCATGGCCACAACCCGGTCCGTGAACGTGAGCGGCATCATGACCGCTGCAAACATGCCCGCCAGAACAATTGGCCGGATTGGCTTCATTCACGTCCAGCGAGTGTTCTTCGACAAGGCCGGTACTGCTTTGATGATGCAAGTGTCCATCGTGCAGAAAGTCGACATGGTCCCCATGCTGAATTGCAGTATGGCCACATTGAGCGCCATGAACATGGGTGTGATTTTCGTGCGTATGACTCATAATTCTCTCCTCCAAAGACATAGAAACAGATAGGTTTGAAACTCACTCGTCAGGCTCTTCGCCATGAGCAAGTCCATTGGCGATTAAGTGGGCCACATGGCTGTCTGCGAGTCGGTAGAAAATGTGTTTGCCTTGCCGTCTCGTGGCAACGATACGTTCCGCTCGCAGCAGCTTGAGCCGCTGCGAAATCGCCGGAAGATTGTCTTGCAAACACTCCGTCAACTCGGTTACGCACATTTCTTGCTTTGCAAGCAACGAAAGCAGTCGGAGCCGACTCAAGTCCCCGAGCGCTCGAAAAATACTTGCTGCTCGTGAGCATGTCTTCTCGTCTGCCGGCAGTAGACCAACCAAAGCACTAACGTGCGGTTCGCCTAGGCAGCCGATCTCTTCTTCGTTGAGACTCACAAAAACTCCTCACTTAATCGATCAATCGATCAACCAACTGATTGATCGTCTGTGGAGTATAGGATACTTGATCAATTCGTCAAGTAGCTACAGGATCCCGATCCAATCCGCCTTTTTCGTGCTGTCGTTCTGAACCTGCATTCCATTCTCCCCGTAACTCCGAAAATCATCATCTGCATGAGCACAAGTTCTACTCGATTGCGATTGCAACTCTTGTGTACGGAAGTACTTGTTCATTCCTGAGTCGAGTTCGGAATAGATCTGATCCAACTTTGTACGCAAAGTTAATCGTTGTTCACTTCTTGTCTTTTCCTGGCAACAATAGGGAGGGCGACAGTTGGACGAATCGTAGTTTCAGGATTCGCAAAGAAGCGGTAGGCAATGCATAACCACAGTCACGTTATCGAATTCTCGATTGGTGTCAGTTTTGTACTGGGCGTTTTACATGCATTGGAGCCGGGGCATGGCAAGTCAGCCATGTTTGTTTACATGCTACAACAGCGCAAGTCGTTTTGGCATCCCATTGTCATGGGGGTTACGACCGGACTTAGCCATGCTGCATCGCTGATGGTCATCGCCCTAGCCGTCCATCTAGGGGTGCATCTTCTGTCCGGCGATGAACATGCGGGACATCAGCATGCGGGCGAAGCGTTGCAGTGGATAAGTTCAGTGTTGTTGGTTGGGATCGGATTGCGTTTGTTCTATCTGGCGCGGCGTGGCAAGATCTCAAAGAAAACTTGTAGTTGCTGTCGCGAGGCAAAGGTCGCTCCGGACTCAACGGTTTGCTCTACGCCCGCCAAGCCCGTGGGAACGAGTATGCGAATGACGGTCCTGCTCGGGATTGCGGTTGGGCTGTTGCCATGCCCGACTGCATTGGCAGCTTATTTTGCAGGTGTTTCTTCAGGCAATCCGACTCAAGGTTATCTATATTTCGCAACTCATCGCTGGCTAGTTCTGCTGTTTCTGGCAGCGGCACTCACGCGGTGGTACAATCGTGTAAGTACGGCAATGCCTTCGCAACTACAAGCTAAAAAACATGGCTACCATTACTCAATCTGGACCGAATGCGAGTTCGCTTCCTACCACCCTTCCGTTAACGACCGAGCAATATGAAAAGCTCGTGGAGCTGGGTAGTTTTGAGGGAAAGACTGGACAAATCGAACTTATCAATGGACGGATAGTTAGAATGAATCCGCAGGGACCACAACACTCCGACCCAATCGATTTCCTCACGGAGTGGAGTTTCCGAAATGCAATGGACAGGTTTACGATACGCGCCGAGAAGCCGATTCGAATACCCGACAACAACAGTTGTCCAGAGCCCGACCTAGCATGGGTTACCCGCCGTCGTTATGTCGATCAACATCCGAACCCCCAGGATGTGCATCTCGTCATCGAAGTCAGTTTTTCCAGTACTCTATTCGACCGGACTGAAAAGCAGCAACTCTACGCGTCCGGCCAAATCCAAGAATACTGGCAAGTCGACGTCCCAAGTCGCATGGTCACCGTGTATCGAGTTCCTCAAGACGGAGTCTACACATCGGTTGCCAGCTTCGACGAGTCGATGACGCTCTCGCCACAGTGTTCGCTCGAATCGGTGCTCCACATCAAAGACTTGTTTGTTGGAAAATGAAGGCGAGCATTCCAACCGAATTGGCTGGAAACGAAGGGGTGATTAACTGCATTCCTTTCGGCCATGCAGCAAAGGATCCCGCAACCGTTCCACGATCCAGAATCTGATAATTTCTGATGCCCGTATGCTTGAGGGCAACACCGACACCTAGGCCCGCTGCGCCTGCACCAATCACCAAAACATCAAAGGGCTCGTCGTCACCAATCTAAACGCCTCGGTATTCAGGACCTGAATCGGAATGCTACCTTTCAAAGACCGAACAATCTTCGCCCGAGGATTCATCAGGTGCAAAAGTGCTATCGGCTAAGGTGCTGCAATCGTAGCACTGATTGCAACGATTGCTCCTCAACGAATCTGATCTTTCGCGTACTGCATTGCCATGGTCTGAGCGGACTCCCACTCCCCTTTGCCTGCAAGATCAAGGACTTTCCGAAAGGACTTTACTTCCTCCTTGCTTACCTTGCCTTCCGATTCAAGAGCAGCCAATCGCTCTTCGCAAGCAGACAACCTTTTTGCATTCTTCGTGTTGCAGGCGGTATAAACCTGCTTGATCAGATCCATGGAATCTCGGCTAGTCGCTTTGGGATGCTGGCTGCACCCCACAAACAGCGAGGCCACAATAAGTAGCGAGGTACCGATAAGTAGCAAGGTATCGATTGGATACGCCTTTCCTTGCGTCTGAAGACTATTCGTCATGCGAAAACACCTCCCCCAACGCGCAACTGCTCATAGCAGCCCAAGTATCCAGGTTAATAGTAGTCGCAATGTACCGAACGCTTCCGTCCCCGAGAAGAACATACCCACCGCCACCGTTCCAGGGAGCATACATTTGGCAAACGTGGCAAGTCGGAAAGGAAGGTGGATGGACAATGCCCGGCTCATCGGCAGCTGGTCCAGAATGACATAAAACATATGTCGCACCATGATCACAGTCCGTAAATGGAAATCTCTGCGGATCTTTGGGGCATGAAAAACTGCCTGGGACAACTCCGACCCAAGTCTTGTCGCTAATCGTCGTATGCTCGCCTACAAAGACTGTATTGGAGAGGCCATCCGTCACTCCGGATATCCGTACTCGCGAGTTACGATAAAGTGGACCACTCGCAAGGCGACTCCAGTCTTGAACCGGCGGCACGTAGCCCCACGGCTCATCCTGACCACAATTGCCGACGTAATGGGAACGCCCGAAACGAGCGAGGACTGTGTTGGAGTCATTGGTTACGATCGTGTCCCCATCGAAATTGGCTGCACCCGGATTGAGAAATGTAGGAACTCGTGATTTGACGATCACTTCGTTCCTCGGATGCCAACACGGCAGTGTCATGTCGAGCTGGTTGTACAACGACGACTGCTCCATGTAGGGAAGCAATAATGTACCCCAAGCCCAACCCGGAGCCGCATCAAGCGTCGCTGCGTTCACGCTTGGCACGCCGATGCTGGACACATATCCCGACGGAAACGATTTCAAAGCGATCTCGTAATTTAGCAATGCGAGCCCGATTTGCTTTAGATTGTTTTGGCTCTGCGTCCTCCTTGCTGCTTCCCGAGCTGCCTGAACAGCAGGTAACAATAGTCCAACTAAGACTCCAATAATCGAGATAACAACGAGCAATTCAACAAGCGTGAAACCACAGCGTTTCACTCTCCCACTCGCAAAACATAAGACCCCGTGCATCGACATCGCCATATTTTCAGCCTCACCTTTGAATTGAGTGTCGAAATTTGACTCGAAGAGCGCAACCCATCGCACACATCTAAATGTTAGCTTAAGCTAACTATCCTGAAAATGTTAGCCTTGGCTAATTTATTGGTCAAGAGTACACTGTGGTAATGTGGAAATACTCAGCCAAGCAATTGTTAAGTTAAGGAGCGGAAGCAATTGGATGAAGTTCATATCCGAACACGTAGAGATCATGCGAGCGAAATTGCTGAGGACTATGTCGAGGCGATTGCCGAGTTTGTCGCGGTTAAAGGCAGTTGTCGATCTGTCGATCTCGCTGAGTGCTTTGCCGTTACTCCCGCGACCGTAAACAACACAGTGGCAAGGTTGGTACGTAGTGGACTCGTGATTACAGCGCCTTATCAGCCGATTGGCTTGACTTCCAAAGGTCGAAAGCTGGCCTTGAAATGCAAAGAAAGGCACGAGGTGGTGAACGCGTTCCTGATTGCGATTGGAGTCGATGCAGGAACCGCAGCGGCCGATAGCGAAGGAATTGAGCATCACATTAGTAAAACCACGCTCGCCGCAATGAAGAAAATATTGGCGGATGGCTGGCCTGCAATTTCAATCGCGATCGAGGAGCAAAACGAGTGACGTCTCAGATTTGCCCTAGCGTACATTTCAGCGTGCATTCTTTCGATGGTTGTGGTTCAATTGAAATAGTGGCGGGTCCCCCGCGCAAGTAGGAGTTGGTTAGGTAATTCTTGGCGACTACTCGATGAGCGACTTACCGGTCGCCGTCTTGTCGGGGTTCTTGGCAGTTCGTCGGTCTGGCAGAAAGGTGACACGACCGACTCAGAGTGGGGCAAGCGTCTAGCTTGCCATCCGTGATTCGTCGCAAACTGGAAATTTCTGCGCCGACTGGCGATTGAATTTTGGTTTACAATACCTGCTCCGCAACTTTGCTGGCTCTGTAACCTTGCTCGTTTCATGGGTAAGCCGCATCGAAATGGCGAGGTGTGAGATGGTGAGATACGGAGCGTGGAAACAATGGGAATGAGAACAAATCTTTAATAGGAGTCCGTGATGAGTGTGGATCGACGTTCTTTTTTGAATCAATCCATTGCTATGGGCACAATGGCAGCTGCCGCTTCGCAGGTCAGCCGCTCATTTGCCGCTGTTGCACCTCAGGAGCCCAAGCCAGTGGCAAGCCCCGGAACAACCGATGGAACGACTAAGCCTGCGAAGCCGTATGTGCCCAACCGAATCGCCGTCTCGACCTATTCGTTTTTCACGTTTCGTGGCGGATCGAAGCTCACCATGCCGCAGTGCATCGATGCAGCAGCCGAACTTGGATTTGATGGTGTCGAGTTGCTGTTGGTCCAGATGGAGGATACTTCGGATAGCTTCTTACAAAAACTCAAGAGGCGCGCGTTTGTCAATGGGCTGGACCTTTGTGGCATGTCAACTCATCAAGGCTTCCTACGTCCCGATCCGGACTTCCGCAAGAAGAACGTTGACGACACGATCGGCTTTATTGAAACCGCCTACAAACTCGGTATTCCGACGATTCGCGTCAACACAGGGCGTTGGGGAACAACCAAGAGTTTCGAAGAGCTGATGAACAATAAGGGAATTGAACCCAATTTGCCGGATCACACCGATGAAGAAGGATTCAAGTGGGTGATTGATTCTTTGTCGCAATGCTTGAAACGGGCTGAGGAGTGCGGAGTGGTTCTCGGTTTGGAGAATCACTGGGGACTCGGCCGAACAGCAGCAGGCGTATTGCGAATTGTCAACGCAATCAATTCACCGTGGTTACGAGTCACGATGGATACCGGCAATTTCTTTGAACGGCACTATGAGCAGCTTGATAGCTTGGCACCAGAAGCTGTCTTCGTGCAAGCGAAAACGTACTACGGTGGTGGAATCTATTATACGATCGACATCGATTATGATCGCGTAGCCAAAATCTGTCAGAACGCCAACTACCGCGGTTACATCAGTCTGGAGTTCGAAGGCAAAGAAGATCCATGGATAGCAGTCCCGAAAAGCTTAGCCATGTTGCGAGCGGCATTTGGCAAGCAGCAAACATAGGGCATTAGTGATTGAACAAGAATTCGCGTGAAGTGATGAGGCTCCACATTAGATCTTCAACGACCAAACGGCGCTCATCCTCGTTTGCTTCCGTAAGCTCTGTGACGAGTCGCTCTTGTTCGGTTTGCGTAGGGTAACGCGATAAGCAACGGGCATACGCTGACTTTACCAATGCACCGTAGTCGTTTACGTGCAAAGCTATCAACTGATCCACGACACTCCCTTTTTCTGCCAATTTATCATTGAGCATATTTCCATTGTTCAGGTTAAGAACCTGGATAATGCTCGATTCATCGCTTCGTTCGCATTCACAAGTGATTCGACGTTGATTTCGCCCAAACGTTTTGAGGAAATTGCTATCTACGCTCGAATCGAAAAGTTGAATCGCTCGCGTTCCCTTTTGGTAGAACTTCGTCGGCGTCTTGTCTCCGCCGAGAAAAGCGACTTTGTCGAATACGGTCGGGACGGACGAAACGGACGCAATGGCATCATGAATGACTTCCGCCATCAGCCGCTTGGGATAGTAATGTGAAAAGTACTTTTTGTCGTTCCTGTTACCCTCGGTGGTGCTACTGCTGCATTGATAGGTTTCTGAGTTAAGAATCACTCGCATCAGTTCCTTCAAGTCGTATTTGTTCGCGACGAGATGATCGCCAAGACTCTTCATCAAAGCCGGGTTGCTCGCCGGATTGCTTAATCGCAAGTCGTCAACCGCGTTGACAATGCCGATTCCAAGAAAGGCTGCCCAAATACGATTTACGATGGCTCGGGTGAAATAAGGGTTCTCTGGTGACGTGAGCCAATCTGCCAAGACCTCACGGCGATCCGCCGTCGAATCGATGTCGAGAGGGCTGGCATCTAAGGGAGCGGGTAATTGAGGTCTTCCTTTGGATGGCTGAATCAAATCACCGCGATCCAAAACAAGTAACGTACGAAGCGAGTCTCCGTTGCGTGGGTCTCCCCCCCATCCTTTGGCTCGCACCCGAGCAAACATATTCGCCATGGCATAGTATTGGTCGTTGGTCCACTTCTCAAGCGGATGATTGTGGCACTTGGCACATCCGATCGAGAGCCCCATGAACGCCTGGCAAGCGTTTTCAGTCATTCCCTCAGGATCTTGATTGATGGCGTAATAGTTTGTTGCGCCGTTCTCAAGAGCTTCGCCGCGCGCCGTAATGATTTCCCTGGTGAACTGATCCCACGGCGTGTTCTTTTGAACGTGACCACGGATCCATGTGTAATATGCTTTGATGCCGTCGGCTCGAAGCAGATTGCTATTGAGCATCAACAGATCGGACCAACGGTAGGCCCAATAGTCAACATACTCTGGGGTTTCAAGCAACGAGTCTATCCAGCGACTGCGTTTGTCGGGCGCCGTGTCCGCCAAGAACGCAGTCACTTGTTCTTCGGTTGGCAAAGTACCTGTTGTATCCAGAGCCGATCGGCGAAGAAACTCGCTATCGCTACAGCGTACTGCTGCGTCTAGACCGAGCGACGCGAGTTGAGCAGCCACATCATTGTCGATGAAATTCGCGCGAGGCAATTGCGCCAATGCACCGGCTTCCCGCTTTGAGAACGGTACACTGATGCGAGACGAAACAATGCGGCTAGCAAACCAGGCATTGATGGCGCCTTCGCCGGGGCCGATCACCGTCGCAATTCCATGCTCGTCTACGGTCGCAATCGACTCGTCCGTCGCGTTAAATTTCGCCCAATGCGTGACATCTTCGACTCGTCCATTCGAATAGTGAGCCCGAACGACGAGCGGCTGCGAATTTCCTTTTTCCAATCGGACCGAATTCGGCAGGATCTCTATGTGATCAAGTGTAGGGTCCGTTGCTCGAGGGCCAACAGCTCCTGCCGCGATCCATTTTGCCAGCATTGCATAGTCGTTGGATTCTGTAGGCAACCGAAGTCCTCCTTTATGCTCGATGCCCCCACTCGGTTTTGCGATGAACAAAGACTTAGCCGGCTCCGACAATTCAACGCGTCGTCCGCGATCTTGTCGCGTGATGTTGAAGTGATCGGCCACGGGGTCGTAACCCCGTAGGGACAGTCGAAAACCTCCCTTTCCAGCAAGAGCGCCGTGACAGGAACCCATATTGCACCCACTGCGTGCGAGCACCGCTTGCACATGGTTGTTGAACTCGATGTCCAATGGCTTGTCGACATGGTTGCATGTAATCGACGCGGTCGCGCTGGCTGATTTGCCGTTGGGCAAAACACATTGGACAGTCAGTTTCGTTTCGCCCGATTGGGATGCGAATAAGGTTGCGCTGGAGGGCGAGTTGTTCCTTTCCAATTTGACGATTGCCGGGTTGCTCCACTGGAATTCTAGTTCCGAGTTGACCGCCGCGCCGATTGTCCCATCGCCCAACTCGTACTGGACTGTCAGACGTTGAGAGCTTTGAGCATTGGTGAGATCGATGTGTTCAGGAAAAACTTTAATCCCAATGGGCTCGGCTGATACCCCGAGGGGAACGTAGCAAAGTGCGAAAAAGATTGCGAGGAATATGGTTCGCATGAAGTTAGATTTTGATTTTTGAGAGTAAAAGGGTTCGAACCAAATTCTACCATATCACGCAGGCTCGTCCTGCGGATCGTTCGGTTTTTTAGTTACAAACAAAACGCCTCGCTCTATGTCGCTGGGACGCGCGACTCGAGTGGTGGTGATCAGCTAGAAATATCTTTTGTTTTGGGGAAGAGCGGTGTCATTTTTCAATCCGATAGAGATGCGTCCTGGAACGCAGGTAGAGCGACTGGGTGTCGACTGCCGGAGAGGCCATAAATCCTTCCGAAAACTGATTCTCTGCCAGAAGATTGAACTCGCGACTGGCTTCGAAGACATAAAATTTGCCTTCCTCATTCCCAACATAGATGCGTCCGCCAGAGACAACCGGCGAGCTGCTGAAGTTACCTCCCAGACGCTCGGTCCATATGTTTTCACCGCTCGTCGCATCCAAGCAGGAAGCGATTCCGAGATCGCTGATGACGAAAAGCAAATCGCCCACCAGTGTAACGCTCGGCTTGTTGGAATAAGTCTTGGTCATGGACCAAGCTATGCTTGTCTCGTCCAAAAGTCCGTTCCCCCCAAGTTTGATAGCGAGCATACCCGCGCTACCGTGACCCGATGGTATATAGGCAAGTCCATGTCCGACGACAGGCCGTGTGCATGGCGAATGCGAGGAACGCTCTTCGATTCGCCAAAGTTCCTTGCCGGTTCGCGGATCATACCCATAGTGGGCTTTCGAACCGCTGCTGAGCAGAATAGATTGCCCGTCGGAATCGTACACATGAGGTGTGGCAAACCCCTTTCGCCTGTCACCCTCTGAACCCGGCTTGCCATCCGCGTCGAGATCTTGAAAATCGACAGATCGATCGGCTCGCCATACGGTTTTTCCGGTGGCAGTATCCAACGCCACCATGTACTGCTCGTCGCTGCCGTCGAAGTTCATCAACAGCAAGTCCTTCCATAAAATGGGCGAAGAGCCTGCAGCGCGATAGTGATTGCAAACAAAGTCGGTTCGCTCCCAAATCTTTTTTCCCGTGGCTGTATCGAGACAGGCTGTTCCGGGCGAACCGAAAGTTACGTAGACGCGCCCTTGTTCGATCACCGGAGTGGGCGACGCATAGCTATTAAACTTGTGGCAGAACTGTGGCGTTTCAATCCGAAAAAGTAATTCGTCGTGAATGATCTTGCCAGTCTCTTTGTCGACACACACGGCGCTGAGTTCGGTCCCCTCGTCGTTGGCAGTCGACATCCAAATTTGAGAACCCCAAATGACTGGCGACGACCACGCTCTACCGTGAATCTCGGTCTTCCATCGCACATGTTCGGACTCGTTGAATTCGATTGGCAGTTCCGTCCCAATCGAAATCCCGTCCCCTTGCGGGCCGCGGAACTGAGACCAATTCGAATCAATGGAAAACGCAAATTTGCCGACGCCAAGAAGCATCACGAGAGCAAAAACGATACTGCGAAACGGATTGGATTTCATAATTTCATGAATTGGGTTAGTCGAAACCAGATTCGGGGGAGGTTAGTAACTTGTGGTGGGATAGGCTTCCAGGTTGCCACGCTGAAAATGACAGGCTAGAAGCCTATCCCACTGTGGTTACCACAGTGAAAAGCACAGGCTAGAAGCCTATCCCACTGTGGTTACCACGGTGAAAAGCACAGGCTAGAAGCCTATGCCACTGGGGGGTTGCCACGCTGGGATACCGCGTTCGGCGAGTTGTTTCTCGTAGCGAACCGCTTGTGGCTGTTGCGGAGTTGGAGCGGATTGTTCATTGACCATCATCGGCAACGCTTCTGCCCACCAAGTGTCGTACGCTGCCCTCAGCGAGGCAATCACTTCTGGATGATCGGCCGACACGTCTTTGGATTCAAATGGGTCGACGCTGATGTCAAATAGTTCTTTGTTGTTGACCAATCGCCAGCGTTGGGTTCGAACCGCACAGCTCTTGAACTTGGCCGTATTGGGATCCGCACCAACCTCCCATCGGCCCACATGGACGAACAAATTGCGATCAGCCCAGGCGGCCTTGGGGTTCTCTAACAATGGAACAAGCGAGCGCCCTTGGAGTGTCTGGATGTCGCTTGGAATGGTAGTTCCGCTAAGTTCACAGAAGGTTTTGAAGAGGTCGATGTGCGCGGTAAGTGCCGCGATATCGACACCTTCACCGAGCACGCCTTTCCATCGCCATAGGGCAGGCACATGCGTCCCGCCTTCGTATGGCGTTCCCTTGCCAGTCTTAAAGCCCGCACTGAAGAGGGGGACCGGTTTGTCGTTCAGCTTCCCTTTGAGATTCGACTGTCCGTTATCTGTCATGAAAATCACCAGAGTATTATCCCACGCCTTCCATTGATCCAACTTGTCCATCAACCGACCAAAGTTATCGTCGATATTCTCGATCATTCCGTAACGGCCGGACGTCTCCTCATCGTATCCAAGTTCCGAGAATCGCTTCTTGTACTTTTCGGGGGCAATCATGGGACCGTGAGGCGCATTGGGAGCGATGTAGGTCAAGAACGGTTTACCGGCATCGAGCTGTTGTTTGGTCCAGCCCAAGGCCGCTTGAAAGAAAACGTCTGTACAAAATCCCTTTGTTTGAACGATGGTCTGGTTCTCAAGAATGACGCAATCGTTGTACTTGTTTTTTCGGTTGGGGGGAAAGTCTGCACAACTCCCCGGATAGGATTGTCCGATTCCGCCCGCACCGTGAATGAAGACGTGTTGAAACCCACGATGATAAGGCTGATAGGCCTCTTCGTCACCGAGATGCCACTTGCCAAAGATGCCTGTTGCGTAACCCGAGGATTGCAACAACTGCGGGTATGTGGTTGTGCTCAGTGCCATTCGTTCGCGTTCGTTGATGGTGTGGGTGATACCATTGTAGAATTCGTGGCGACCGCTCATCATCGACGATCGTGTCGGTGAACAGGTCGGGCTGACATGGAAATCCGTGAAACGCGTGGAGAGCTTGTAGAAGCGGTCAAGGTTTGGCGTCTTAAGGACTTTGTTTCCCAAGCAAGAAAGGTCGCCCATGCCTTGATCGTCCGTCATGACCAAAATGATGTTGGGCCGTTTTGCTTGAAGCGATTCGGCAGCGCCGCACGTCACGAATGCGTGCAGCATTACAATCATCGAAAAGGCGTAGGAGACGCGAAGTAGCTGATGGATCATTTCCGTTGGCCTGAATGGAGGGATGGACAAAGTCATTCTTGGGCAAGAATGTCAAAGGCAGGAACAACGCATTTTAGTCGCAAAGCAGCCGACTTCGCCAGTATGCATTCAACGAGGTGGTAGAAATAGACGCTGCGATGCCTTTGGGTTGCATGCGGCTCGTGTGTTTAACCAGCCTCGCGGTTTTGAGGCATGAACGCTTGGTTGCTGATTTTCGTAGGACAAGCTGCCAGCTTGTCAGCCTGTTAGCCGCTTGTCGGCCTGTCAATGAAAAAACAGGCTGGCAGCCTGTTCTACGGCTAGCACAAAGAAGCACGCTCTGAGAAACGTGCTTGCACCCAACGCGCTCGCCTAATGGGTGCGAATGTTAGCTTCGGGAGCGGGTGCCAGCTTGGCAGGCGCTTCGACCGGCTTTTGAATCGCGGCATCGAGCTCAATTTCTCGTCCCAAACTTTCGTGCTCGATGGAATGATGGAGATACTGGACCGCTTCGTCAATCGTGTCCGCTTGCATCAGCAAGAACTCTCCCTTGCGAATCAGTTTGAGCGCTCGGTCGACTGCGTTTTGCCAGCCTTGAACTTCGTGAATCTCCTTCACACGCTTTCCACCGTCCATCCCCTGCTTGAACAGGGTCATGATCTCACCAGGTTGGCGGCCTCGCAAATAGTTATCTTCGTACAATATGATTCTGTCAAAATGGTCCGCTAGGATTTCGCCTTGGCGAATCATATCCACATCGCGACGATCACCTGCGGCGGAATAGATGACCGTACGACTCGGGTGCGGGAATTGGTCAAGAGTCTCCGCGATAGCCAACAAGGACGATTGGTTGTGACCATAGTCAACCACCACCGTTGCTCCGTGAATCTCCATCAAATTGAAGCGACCTGGAACTTTGTCCATATGCGATGAGAACGACTCGAGCCCAAGCCGAATCTGTTCGCATGGCATACCAAGAGCCCAGCAAGCAGATGCGGCGGCCAGGACGTTTTCCACTTGGAAGCCGATTCGACCATTGTGGGTCAACGGAACTCGATCCAGCGAAAGAAGAACGAAGTCCGTATTTCCTTCAGCCAAAATGACCGCGTTGTCTCGAACAAAAGCGCCCCTGCCACCCTTAACACGGTGAGCCATCAGAACGGGGTCATCGCCATCCAAGGCAAAGAATACCACAGCCCCCTTGCATTTTTCGGCCATTTCCGCGGTCAGCGGATCATTGGCCTTGAGAACGCCGAAGCCGTTTTTGTGAACTGCTTCGATGATGCAACGTTTTACCTTTGCAAGTTGTTCAATGGTTTCGATATCTGCCAAGCCCAGATGGTCCCCTTCGCCAATGTTCGTTACAACACCGACGTCACACATATCGAATCCGAGACCTTCGCGAAGGATGCCGCCGCGAGCGGTTTCCAAAACGGCGGCTTCGACCGAAGGATTCATCAAGACTGCCCGGGCACTTTGTGGTCCACTGCAATCACCGGAATCGATTCTTCGACCGGCGATGTAGATGCCGTCCGTGCAGGTCATTCCGACTTTTTTCCCGCTGCATGCAACCAGGTGTGCAATCAGGCGAGTTGTCGTGGTTTTGCCATTAACACCCGTCACGCTAACAATCGGAACGCGTCCGTTGTTGTTCTCAGGATACATCATGTCGATGATCGCTTGGCCTACAGGGCGAGGCAAACCCGACGAGGGCTCAATGTGCATTCGCAAGCCTGGCCCTGCATTGACCTCAACGATGACTCCACGCTGGCCTTGAAGGGGTTGAGTGATGTCTTGCGCGACAACGTCGACTCCCGCAATATCCAATCCGATGACTCGGGCCGCTTCGACACATTGCCGAGCAACGTCCGGGTGCACAAGATCGGTCACATCCGCAGCTGTTCCGCCAGTGCTCAAGTTTGCATTGCGTCGAATCAAGACTTTCTTGCCTAAAGGAGCAACGGTGTCGGGTGTCAATCCTTGCTCAAGCAATACACCAAGAGCAACAGCATCGACCTTGATAAAACTCAATGAAGTGCTGTGGCCGTCGCTTCGACGCGGGTCTTTGTTGACGACATCGATCAATTGCTGAACGGTCGATTGTCCATCTCCGAAAACATGAGCCGGTTCGCGGCGAGCGGCAGCCACCATTTTGCCGCCAATGACAAGAACGCGATAATCATCGCCAGGAGCGTGTCGCTCGCAGATAATGGAACTACCTTCTTCGCGGGCAGCAACATAAGCCGCTTCAACCTGCTGTCGGTCCTGAAGATTGGTTGCAACTCCTCGGCCATGATTGCCGTATTGAGGCTTAACCACAACAGGCAAGCCAATGTCTTGGGCGGCTTCCCATGCGTCCTCCGCACTTTCCACGGGCCGGCCTTCGGGAGTTGGAACACCGATGGTTTTCAGCAACATTCGTGTTAGATCTTTGTCTTGGGCAATCGATTCCGCGATAGCGCTCGTACTGTCCGCTTCGGCTGTGCAAATGCGTCGTTGGTTATGTCCGTAGCCGAGTTGAACAAGGCTGCTTTCATTGAGCCGTCGCCAAGGAATTCCGCGAGCCTTGGCGGCGTCGACAATGGCCTTAGTGCTGGGTCCAAGGCAGACATCATGAGCGAAATCGCGAAGCTTGGAAACTTCCGCCTCCACATCGAATGAACTGTCGTGAACGGCGGCAAGAATCAACTCAAAGGCTTTGTCGATGCACGCCAAGCCGAGCTTTTCTTCCCTGAACGCGACAGCAACTTTGTAAATTCCGTCAACATTGGTTTCGCGAGCTCGACCGAATCCAACAGGAGTTCCGGCTAGCGACTGAAGCTCAAGGGCTACATGCTCTAGGATATGAGCCATGTAGGTACCCCGCCTCAGACGAACGAAGAACCCCCCCCGTTCGCCGACGCTGCACCTGTGTTCGACCAAGGACGGCAACCATGCCATCAGTCGTTCGTTGAACCCCGGAATCATTTCCGAAGAAGTATCCTTGAGTTCTTCCAGGTCTACCCAGGCCTCGAGCACCGGGGAATTTGCCCAGATGTTCGGACCTCGGAGCTTATTTACCTTAAGAATCTGCATGACTTCCTCTGTGTTGCCTAGGTGAATTGTTTGGAGAGAACCTTCGCTAGCACTCTTATTCTGATCGAGCGAACGCGTTCAGGATATGTCCAGGACCCGAATTTTGCTTTGGTTTGGACTGAGATCACGTTGTTTGCGATGAGGGAGATGAGGGCTTTCGCATGGTCTGAACATAAGATGCAAAAGCCGGGCCAAGGGAATGTAGATTGACGTTATGATACAATTCCAATGGCAAAATCGTGAAAGGTGGTCTGAACGGTCGTTTGTCGAACGGAAAAATGACGTCGATTCGATCTCAATGTTGTGTCATAACGATGTCAGTTTTGCTTTCGGAATCGGAGCGACTCGTTCGACAATCCAATATCGTTCCCACAGGTGTTGTTTCGGTATGAATAGTCACTGCGACCCAAAAACTCAGTCCAACATAATCAAGTTTTTGGAAAAATCCTCTTTTCTTGCTCGAACAATTCTGAAAAACCAATTTTGAAATAGGGTGTGGTAGCAGGCACCCAATCCCAAAACTTCATTCTCGCACGAGTCGGAGTCCATCAGTGCTCACCATTCAAGCTGGCCGGATTTTCTCAATATTGGCCTTTTTTATCTTTCTGGCAACTTTGACAGCACGTAACCGATCGGTTGCCCAGGAGTCCTCCAGTGCGATTCCTAGGCTCGGCGAACGTCTTACGGACGATCAAGCCGCCGGGCTGGCGAAACTTGCGATCGCCAGCATGCAACGCGAGTTTCCCAACAAGCCTAGCAATGTCATCACGGGTCCAGAGTCGATTCTTGGCCCGAAAAAAATGCATCCGGCGTTTTATGGTTGCTTCGATTGGCACAGTAGCGTGCACGGCCACTGGATGTTGGTCCGTCTGCTGAAGACCAACCCGCAACATCCTTTGAATGCAGAATCGCGACTCAAACTCGCCGAAAATCTCACAACGGAAAATATCATCGCAGAAACGGTGTACTTCGATGAAAAGGAGAACAAATCGTTCGAACGCATGTACGGTTGGGCTTGGTTGCTCCGATTGGTTGATGAGCTACATTCGTGGGATGACCCAACCGGAAAACAATGGCGAGAGTCTTTAAAACCCCTTGAAAGCAAAATCGTTGAATTGACCAAGAGCTACTTACCACGCTTGAGGCAACCCGTTCGAACGGGCGTCCATCCAGATACCGCGTTCGCGCTGGGGCAGATCCTCGATTACTCTCGCACAGTCGATGACAAAGACTTCGAGGCGTTGATTGTGTCACGTTCACGCGACTATTATTTGAAGGATAGCAACTACAACGCGCGCTTTGAACCATCGGGCGAGGACTTCTTCTCGCAGAGTTTAAACGAAGCGGATTTGATGCGACGGGTCCTGAGACCAGAAGAGTTTGCAAAATGGTTCAACCAGTTCCTACCGGAGCTCAAGAATCAAACGAAATCGAAGTTGCTGGAGCCTGTTGAAGTCAGCGACGTAACCGATGGGAAATTGGTACATCTGGCCGGCCTAGACCTTTCGCGAGCATGGTGCATGCTGGGTATTGCTCGCGGGCTTCCTGCAGGAGACGGCAGATCCGCATTGCTCTTCGAGTCAGCCGCAGAGCATGCACGGGTGGGGTTGGGATACGTTTTCAGCGGTCATTACGAAGGCGAACATTGGCTTGGAACTTTTGCTGTTTATGCGTTGACTCAATAAAGAGAGCCGAGAGATCCTAATACGTCGCGGTGGGCTCCTGAACGGTGGTTGGTGTGAACTCAACACCCGAGTAGACCTCGTCCAGCGAAAGCGTGCAACCAACCGTTGGCAGAGCGACCACCGCCGCGAGCCCTTCATAGACTTCCCTGAGAAATCCAGCAGGGGTGCGGCGCATCGCAATCGCATAGGGCTTGTCTTGTTCAAGCAGGACGTACACTTGAAGCGATTCAATCGATAGATACGCCGTCAGCTTCTCGTCCAAATCGATCGCGCGCGTCGACTGCGATAACACTTCAATCACGACGACCGGTCGGTCTTGAAACGTTTCTGTAGCTCGATTGCTCTCACAAACGATCGATGCGTCTGGGTAGTAAAACCAATTTGACTCGCCGCGTCGAACTCGGATCTTGGTGTCGGAATTGAACGGACGACAAGAATGGCCGGCAAGTTGACGACCGAATGAAACGAGCACATTGACCGCGACCGTATTGTGACGATTCGTCGCTCCGGCCATGCTGCGGATCAGTCCATTGACAAACTCGCTGCGAGTCGTCGCCAACTCTTCCGCAGCCAAATAAGCATTCACCGAAGAGAAATCAAGCTTTTCTGCGGTGCTCATCGTAATCTTGCCTATCGATGGGTTGGGGTTACATACGTCAAACGAGGGCTCTTCCATAGTTTAACCGTCCGTGCGCGGCCCTGGATGTGCGACGCGTTGTGTGATTCTAAAGCGGCTTGCTTTCTGACTCCTAATATGTCGCGGTGGGTTCTTGCACGGTGGTTGGGGTGAACTCAACACCCGAGTAGATCTCGTCCAGCGAAAGCGTGCAACCTACCGATGGCATAGCGACCACCGCCGCGAGCCCTTCATAGACTTCCCTAAGAAATCCGGCAGGGGTGCGGCGCATCGCAATCGCATAGGGCTTGTCTTGTTCAAGCAGGACGTACACTTGAAGCGATTCAATCGATAGATACGCCGTCAGCTTCTCGTCCAAATCGATCGCGCGCGTCGACTGCGATAACACTTCAATCACGACGACCGGTCGGTCTTGAAACGTTTCTGTAGCTCGATTGCTCTCACAAACGATCGATGCGTCTGGGTAGTAAAACCAATTTGACTCGCCGCGTCGAACTCGGATCTTGGTGTCGGAATTGAACGGACGACAAGAATGGCCGGCAAGTTGACGACCGAATGAAACGAGCACATTGACCGCGACCGTATTGTGACGATTCGTCGCTCCGGCCATGCTGCGGATCAGTCCATTGACAAACTCGCTGCGAGTCGTCGCCAACTCTTCCGCAGCCAAATAAGCATTCACCGAAGAGAAATCGAACTGTTCCGCAGTGCTCATGGTAGTCTTGCCTGTCGATGGGCGATCACGCTCTGAACTAACCAACTTCTGGTAAAACGAAGCCGTCACGATATTCGCGTGTGAAAAGCTTGTTTGCGGCTTCACTTGTCGAGAGTTCCGTCTTTGGGTCGATCGTCAGCTCAATTCCCAAGGAGAGTTTTGTTGCTTTGAAATCAACCTTGTTCTCCGTGGTGTATTCGTCAAAACTCGATAGCGTTTCTGCAATGTACTTGTTTTCGGACCACTTGGCGGGTCGATCACTTGGCGAGGTTTCCGTCCCTAGTCGCCAGGATACGTTGCCCAAATGGGCTAGAGCGCTAGAAAGGTGTCCATCTTCAATGTCCAGGTGCAAGTCCTTGTGATTGCGGCTTCGGATCGCCTTAACGAAATTCGCGAAGTGCGCTTTGTATTCGCCACCACTCCACTTTTCGATTTCATTTCCATCTTTGTCAAATGCGACACCCGAAGTGTAATTTGGGGCGACGACATATCCCTCGGTACCGTACCAAAGATTGGAGGCGCCATCGAATGGCTTAACTCCCTTTAGACCGAATGTGACCTTCGACTTGATGTCCAAGCCTCGGACATCGGAGATAAGCAACGCGTCGTCCCATTGATAAAAGGTGACTTGGCTATTAGCAACATCACCGTTATCGAAGTAGCCCAGTCGCCCACCAATGCTCATAACACGTTTTGGAAGTTCCTGTTTTCCAAGTCCCCAGCGAGCTTTGTCTAATTCGTGTGGGTTTTGATTTCCGAGATCGCCGTTTCCTGTTGCGCCTACCCAGTGCCAATCGTAGTGCAATTTCGCGCGAACAGGCACTACCTTCGGCGCTGGACCGCACCACAAGTCAAAGTCCATCCCCGTGGGGATTGGAGCCGGCGTGTCGACGAGGCCAATGCTGCCTCGACGTCGGAAACAAATGGCTTTAGCCACACTCACTTTCCCGATTCGTCCACTGTGAACGAAATCCAGCGTCGAACGCATCCCAGTCATACTGCGACTCTGCACTCCCATTTGGCAAATACGGCCCAGTTTGCGAGCCCATTGTGTCATCACTCGTCCTTCTCGCACATTATGACTACACGGTTTCTCGATATAGACATCCTTGCCTGCCTGCATGGCCCAAACCGACATCAATGCGTGCCAATGGTTCGGCGTCGCGATCGATACAGCATCGATGGTTTTGTCCTCTAACAATTTGCGAACGTCCTGCACATACTTGGGCTGAATCGTCGCGTTCTTGAATTTGCCGATCACTTTTTGATAGGCGGCCGGATCGCAATCGCAGATCGCAACGACATCTACGTCTGGCAGTTTGAGCCATTCGGAGAGATGCGAACCACCCTGACCATTCACGCCGATGGTGGCGACACGCAATTTGTCATTTGGGCCAACGATCCTTCTGGCAGGTTCAGGCTCAGCGGCAATCAGGTAGTTTGAGCTAGCTCCTGCGGCAAGCGCGGTGGTAGCAGCAATGATAGCTCGTTCTACGAAATCGCGTCGCGAAATGTCCATCGGTACGTTCATGGGAGAGGGCCCTTTCAATTGTGCAACAGGTGACTTAGCAATGCATCAAGGCAATATGGTAAACGATCCTCGATAGCAAATACAGTGCTCCGCCGAAAACGCAGTAACGCACGCAACTGGCTTTATGCCAGTGGTACCTGAACTTTGCCCTAGCGTGAGGGTAACAATCCCCTAGGATAAACCCAGGGGCATTCGATTCATGCCACTGGCTTTACGCCAGTGGTAACTGACCTTCAAACCAGCGAGATATTTTTGATCTTGCTCCCTCTGTGCCTCTGTGTTTCTGTGCCTCTGTGGTTAGTCGTTTGCTTCCTGACCAAAGTTTTCAGGTCTTCGAACGGCCAAGCAAGGAACACGAATCGTGAGAGCAAACAAATCATGTTTTTTTAATGGTGGTTGTTGGCCACAACCCGAGTAGCTTTAGACTGACGCCCGCGATCGCGATCGAAGGCAAGAAACGAGGAAGGTAAGAAAGCGACCTGTCTTCCCCGGGAAAAACGAATGTCAGGCTGTAGCTGATAATACACGTGAGCAGGGTACACGCAATAAAAAATAAACCTGGAGAGATGCGCGGCTTCGCGGCATCCTCTTTCATATTGGGCGGAACATAGGGAGACTCTTCGCTATTAGACATATTGTCAGATTTCCTCAAACACTGAAAGTGCAACGCCACCGATGACCGCAGCGGTGGCAAGTAAAGTTTTAATGAAGAAACGGTCGATCCACCGCTTCGGTTCATCGGATTGTTCGGCAATACTCTACTCGAGTTCGAGGTCAACGCCATCTTCCGATTCTTCTCCGACGGGACCGTGATCTCAGATTATAACGCAAATAATTTCGAAAAGAGTCTCCCCCTCACCATTGCGAGCACGCGACAGGTCGTCACTAACGTGCATGAAGTTTGTCGGATGACAAACGGCGATTGATGCTAGCCGACCAAACTTTGCTCCTCATGACGCAAGGTCATAAGGGGCAAAAGAAGCCTGCTTCGCGGCTTGCTCAGCGATTCTGGATTCGCAAGTTTACTCGCCCAAGAACCGGATGCTAGCGCGTTGCGGCTCATATCGAGTTGGCCATCTGGCTTTATGCCAGTCGCCCTGGTTAAGCTAACATTTCGCGAATGACGTTACCGTGAACGTCCGTTAGTCGAAAGTCTCTGCCTTGAAAGCGATGGATCAATCGAGTGTGATCGAATCCTAACTGATGTAGCAGCGTTGCATTTAAGTCGTGGACATGCACCGGGTTCTTCGACACGTTGAATCCAAAGTCGTCGGTTTCGCCGTGCACATATCCCTTCTTGAACCCTCCGCCGGCAAACCACATGCTGAAACAACGGTTGTGGTGATCGCGACCGTCGTTACCACCTTGAACCATCGGCGTCCTGCCGAACTCGCCACCCCAAACGACCAACGTATCCTCCAATAACCCGCGTTCCTTTAAATCCTGTACCAAGGCGGCGCTAGGTCGATCTGTATCCGCTGCATTTGCCTTGACACCAGCCGTCAAGCCACCGTGTTGATCCCAGGCTTCGTGAAAGAGTTGAACAAATCGAACTCCGCGTTCCGCCAAACGGCGTGCCAGCAAGCAATTTCTCGCGAACGAAGACTCCTTGGGGTCTTTGATGCCATATCGCTCAAGTGTACTCGCCGACTCCTTGCTCAAGTCCATCAACTCGGGCGCACTTGTTTGCAATCGATATGCCATTTCATAACTGTGGATACGGGCCGTGATCTCAGGATCGCTAAACTCTTGCATGGCCAACTCATTGAGCCGATGAAGCGTGTCCAAAGACGATCGCTGTGCAGCTTGATCGATACCATTTGGATTCGAAAGATAAAGAACTGCGTCGCCGCCGCTACGCAAAGGTGTTCCACCAAAAAGCGTTGGCAAGAAACCCGCGCCGTAGTTACTTGCTCCACCACTTGTCCCCTTGGCGCTCGTCAAGACAACGAAACCAGGTAGTTCTTCGCATTCGCTACCCAGTCCATAAAGAGTCCAGGCACCGAAACTTGGCCGACCAAATTGTTGCGAACCGGTATTCATCATGATCTGCGCTGGAGCATGGTTCACGGCATCGGTTTGCATTGTCTTGACCAAACATATTTCGTCCGCAATAGAAGCGATGTGCGGCAATACTTCGCTCAACTCCATACTGCATTTACCATGCTTAGCAAATTTGAACTTGGGACCGAGCAACGCAGACTTGGGGTCGATGAATGCAGCACGGTAGCCTTCCAACAATTCTTTGGGCGGTAGCTTGCCATCATTCCTAGTCAACTCTGGCTTGTAGTCAAAAAGTTCCAAGTGGCTGGGGGCACCCGCTTGAAACATGTAGATTACGCGTTTTGCTTTGGCGGGAAAGTGAGGCTGCTTGACACTCAAGAGGGTGTTGTCGCTGGCTGCCAACAAGGAGTCGCGACCCAAAAGAGAGGTTGCCGCGATTCCCGCCAATCCAACACCGCAGTCCCGGAAGAACCAACGGCGACGGACCAGTTTTATTTGTTGTGACAAAAAATCGTTCATGCTGCGATTCAGTTTTTGGAGATGGTTTCGTCAAGATTGAGAAGCACACGACATACTAAAGTCCAGGCGGCCGCATCTTGCGGATTGGTTCCTTCAGGAAGCGCGGGCAATTTTGCTGCATCACCGGTCGCAATTTCCCTCGGATTCAGCCAGCCATCGGCAATGCGTTGGCGTTGTTCTGAAAGAAGCGCAAGGATGGCAGCCTGTTCGGTTGGCTTGGATGCTCTTGCAACGCACAATTGAAAAGCATAATTGACTCGGGAGTTATCTTCCTTTCCACCCTCGCGCAGCACTCGCAACGCCATCGCTTGAGCTGCTTCCACAAAAATCGTTTCGTTCAGTCCGGTCAACGCAGCCAGCGGAGTATTGGATCGAACCCGCCGAGCGCATGCAAAATCCCCGTTCGGTGAATCCAAACTTGCCATCACCGGGTCGGGCATCGAGCGTTTTCGGAAAACATACAGAGCACGTCGATAACGCTCTGGGCCGGTCGGCGGGTTCCAAAACGTGGGAACGATGTAATTGTAGTTCAAAACGTTCTGTGGAACCGGCGGAATCACACTCGGTCCACCCATTCGATGCGAAAGCAAGCCCGCCGCTGATAACGCGATATCGCGAATCTGCTCGGCATCAACTCGAAAACGCGGACCTCGTCCGAGCAATTGGTTTTTGGGGTCACGCTCCATCAATTCTGGTCGATTCGAAGAGTTTTGTTGGTAGGTTTGACTCAGCAAAATCGATTTGATCAAGTTTTTTTGACTCCATCCGTTGTCCATAAATTGAACAGACAAGTAATCAAGAAGTTCCGCGTGCTCAGGTTTTGGAGTCCGTGTTCCAAAGTCCTCCGATGTTGGCACGAGCCCATCTCCAAAGATCGATTGCCATACGCGATTGACTGCAACGCGAGCAGCGAGCGGCGAACGCCTATCTACCAGCCAACGAGCAAAGGCCAGCCGAGGCGGCTCATCGGATGGAGCCATCGCATGCAATGCCGAGGGAACGCATGGCGTCACAACACGCTTGGGACGATCCCACTCCCCTCGATCTAGCAAATGCGTCGGCCTAGCAAGTTTTGATTCGCGCTCGGCTAAGTGAAGCACGGTTGTAAGAGGCTGAGGCAATCGATCCAAGGCCGCATCGATTTGCGAGTTTAGGTCTTTTAACCCCTCTTTCGACTTGCGCCAATTGGCAAAGATGACCGATCGATCCTCCGTGTTTTGCTCCGCTTCTGGGATCGACAATGCGAGAACAGCAGCATGATCGCAAGCAGGAGCAACAGGTTGCGGCGTTTTGCAGAGACTAACACGACAGCACCCCACATTATCTCCGGAATGCATGACGAACTTGAAACGTGACCCAGCGGGAAATGCAAGCGGTTGCTCAAAACCCAGAACTGCAACCGAGGCTTGATTGCGTCGTCCTATCCCTCGATCCGCCTGCCAAAAAGTTTCTGCTTTGCCATCGATTAAAAAAGAGACAGGACCAGTCAACTTTTTGCCATCCGCTTCCTTGGATTCTTTGGAGGAGAAATCGGCGGTGACGTTGGCTAGCTTCAGTTTTTCCCAGTCCTTGCCATCCGGTTTTTGAGCAAACAAATCGACCGTATGGATCTCCCACATGCCTTTTGCATTGCGACCTGGACCACGCAGAGGCAAGTCGCCATGATTGAGGACTTCGAGCCGCAAACCTGTCACTCCTTCAAGGTCTGGAGAACCGATCATGTACACATCGCTGCTAGAATGCCCTGTCATCAGGATCGTTCCGTCGGGCTGCGGTGCGGGATGGTTTAGGCCGCTGACACTGTTCAAATCGTCGAATGCAACGACCGTCCACAATGGTTGATTGTCAAGAATGGATTTGCCCCATGTTGTCAATTCTGTTTCCCAATTCGGATTGTCCTCTTTTATTTTGGATTCCAATCCGGCGATCGTGTCTCGTATTGAGCGTCTTGAGCCCAACTGCTCTTGGCTATAAACCGCCGATTGAGCTTCGTACGCGTTGTTTAAAAAAGCAAACATGCCGAAGTATTCGTCGTGCGTGATCGGATCGAATTTGTGAGTATGGCACTGCGCACATTGAACGGTCAATCCGAGCGTTGCCTTCCCGATGCAATCGATTCGGTCAAACATTTCGACCATACGAAATTGCTCTGGAACGATGGCACCTTCCTCGTTGAGCATGCTGTTTCGCAAGAATCCAGTCGCCACCATTTGATCTTGAGTTGAGTTTGGGAGTAAGTCACCCGCGAGTTGTTCGATGATAAACTGGTCATAGGGCAGATCGCGATTGGTGGCAGCAATCACCCAGTCTCGCCATGCCCATTGATCGCGTCTCAAGTCCTTCTCATATCCGTTGGTGTCGGAATATCGTGCGACATCCAACCAATGCCTCGCCCATTTCTCACCGTAGCGATCGTCGGCGAGTAGGCGATCCAGTGTCGCCTCAATAGGCGTGTGGTCAAATTCGGCAACTTCTGCAGGAGAAGGGGGGATGCCGATCGTGTCCAAGTAAATTCGGCGGGCCAGTGTGGGATTGGGTGCACGTTCCGATTGGGTTAGCCCCAATTGCGTTAGGCGGCTTCGAACAAACGAATCGATAGGATGGACCCCTTGGGTCGGAAGTGATCGCATGATGGGAGCAGAAAAAGCCCAGTGGGATTCGTACTTAGCACCTTGCTCGATCCATTGTTTTAGCAAGCGGATTTGCGCATCGTCCATGGGTTTATTCGCGTGTGGGGGAGGCATCAGTTCGTCAGGGTCGTTGGAAGTGATGCGTTTCAGCACGAGGCTAAGCTCTGGTTTGCCAGGAGTAATCGCGGGTGAGCCGGATTCCCCACCTGCGTACGCGAACGATTCAATGTCCAATCGCAGAGCACCTTTTCGAGCATCTGCGTCAGCACCATGACAATTCGTACAATGCTCGGCCAGGATGGGTTGGATTTGCCGCTGAAAGTCGACAACGGTCTTGGGGTATGGTTCCGAAGCGGTGGCGACGCCAAAAGAAACGCAGGCGATGATCAGTGTCATCCATTGCAGATTTATGGTCATAGCATTTTTGGTTCAAGGAATGTGTTTTGAGTCATTCTCGCATCAATGACCGCCGGATTCAACCTTCAATGGCGCAGACATGAACGGCGAAAGGTGACTATATTGGACGTATTCCCTCCAATAGTCAATTTCCAACCATTACAGCGTTCAGCACCCTCACCACAGCCGTTTGCACCGGATGCACCCCCAGCACCAATTCCAAAAACGCGGCATATCGGGTGCGATTTTGGCATGTTTCGTGGGTTTGGTGGGCCTAAGCTGGGATCTCGAAATTTCCCGGATTTCGCAGCAGTTCAAGATCCCAGGGGATCTCAACAAAGCGATCCAACTGTCAGAAACCTTTGGTCATACCGCTGGCGTGATTGCCATTTTTACGGCGTTATTGCTGATCGATCTCGAAAATCGACCCAAATTGTGGCGGGCTGCAGCCTTTACATTGTTGTGCGGCATCGCGGCAAATGCAGCCAAGATCGTTGTGCCCAGATACCGGCCACATTCGCTCGACCAATCGCCTACGGAAATCCTTTCCGGCTGGGATACCTGGTGCATGCCATGGACAGGTTCGTGGTTTGATGAACAATTGCGCAGCTTTCCTTCCGGTCATTCGGCAACTGCAGTTGCATTGGGCATCGGATTGACGCAGGTTTACCCCCGAGGAAAGTGGTTCTTTGGCATGATGGCTGCGGCTGCTTGCTTTCAACGACTATCCTCGAGTGCCCATTTTTTATCCGATATCATGGGAGGTGTTTTGATTTCTTTGTTGCTGTCACTATGGTTTTGGAAAAAGTCGGAATGATTGTACTGCTTGAGAACATTGCAGATTTACCTTCGGCTGCACAAGGGGGAGCCGTCACGATTGGAAATTTTGACGGTGTTCATCGCGGCCATCAAGCCATCATCGAACAGGTGCGTCGGCTGGCCGATGAAGTATCGGGGCCAGCTGTTGTGTTTACGTTTGACCCACCCCCCGCGAGAGTTTTGCGTCCCCAGGAAGCGCCCGAGGCGCTCACTCGAATCGACCGACGGGCGGAACTGCTAACCAAGCTAGGCATCGATTTTGTAGTCGTTTTCCCTACCACGCTCGAATTGCTTCGGCTTGAACCGGAAGATTTCTTCGAGAAGATTGTCGTAGATGCACTGAAGGCCAAGGCGCTAGCCGAGGGCGAAAACTTTCGCTTTGGGCGACAACGTCGCGGTGACATCGCAATGCTAGAACGACTGTGCGATGAAAGAAATATTCGCTTTTCTTTGTTGGAACCAAAGCAAGAGCAAGGCGAGTGGATTTCCAGCACACGCATAAGGACGCAGATCGAATTGGGAAATGTATCACTTGCTAACAACCTCTTGGTCGAACCCTACCGAATCTCTGGCATCGTCGGTCATGGAGCCCAAAGGGGCAGAACACTTGGATTTCCGACCGCAAACCTGGAACAAATTCCAGTTCTTTGTCCTCCGGCAGGCGTTTACGCAGGCCGCGTCGTTGCTCGTAAAGTCAACTCGGGCCTTGCCAGCGATGACGCCGCGATGAATCCAGTTGGCTTGCCTGTTGCAATCAACATCGGCCCCAACCCGACGTTTGGCGAATCTGCATTGAAAGTAGAAACACACATCATTGGCTTTGCTGGCAATCTGTACGGCCACGAACTTGAAATCGAATTCTTGGAAAAACTGCGCGATGTGCAGAAGTTTGAATCCAAAGACCATTTGATTGACCAACTGAACAAGGACATCCAAATGGCGAAACAAATTGCGCATCTGGGTGCATGACAGTCGACGGTGACCGCGTCTCAAAGTGTCAATCTCGCACTGGCGGTGACTTGGGTGCACCACTTGGTTCGGATTGTTGCCAGGGTGGGGAGTGTGAACCTAGGCCTAGCTATTCACAAAGACCATGGCAAGAATCTCCCAAGTCAAAAGCGCCTGCTAGCTTCCGGTCGGGCGAGCCGACCGGGGAGCAACCAGTGGATAGCGGTGCGAGTTAGCCTGCGAATCTACGCTTCCGGTTGGACGAGCCAACCGGGGAGCTGTTAACGGATTGTTGCAGACGTATGTTGCATCCGGTACGCTGGTAAGCGATGTGGAGTGGATCGCCGAGATCGTCCTGCGGTGACATGTCCACTGTACCGTTCGCGGACATGGCCATCGGAGCGAGAACAAGGCGATGCACCGAAGGACTCGGTCGGCTCGGTTGCTCGTGGTGACGTCGCTCCTCGTCCTCGTCCTCGGTGATCGTGGTCGTTCGTGCCTCGCAGAGCCACGCGCACTCATCGTACGACCTCGGCCCCCGGGTGGCCTTGAGCCACCGGAGCCCAAGGTTCGTTTGCTAGCTGGCGGATCATCTCCACCATCCCCACTTTACGACCCCGGCCGCCTCGTGCGGCCGTTGAAGCAGCCTCCCGCTAGCTGATGAAGCAACAGAAGCAGAGGGACACTGCACTTTTGTGGGGGGGCTTTATTTATCGGGCGCTTTCGTTCAACTGGTTTTCTAAATTCATGGAAATCCAGGCCCGAATTTGAGAAACAAGTTCCCAATTAACGAAAAGAGGTCAAAGACAGGCTGAGTTGGCGCAGCACTTACCACGCTCTTGCTTGAGAACGCAGCAGGCTGCTGATTTGCTCAATGTTTCGAGACCCTATGTGGTCAAGTTGCTTGACGAAGGAAAGATTCCCTCTCGGCTCGTTGGCAAGTACCGACGAGTTCGGTTCGACGACCTTATGGCTTTCAAGAGGAAGGATGACCAGGCCCGCTCCGAAGTTCTCGATCAGCTTGCACAGGAGGCTCAAGAACTTGGGTTGGGCTACTGATGGATCACCCGATCACTGCGATTTATGACGCGAATATCCTTTACCCTTCTTGGACTTGTTGTAGTCCGCCGTAGTTCTTCGACTTCGATCCATTCGATCAAGTTGCTGCCAAAAAGTGCCTTTCAAACTAACCCAAAAACATTGGAAAAACATAAAAATATTCGGTTCCTGTCCTGCTCGTTCAAGACTCATCAACACACTCCATTGGATTACGGACGAACGAAATTGCCCTCGCTCCCGGACCGCCCTCGGTTGCGATCTTTCACAGTTTCTCTTTACGCGGTATCATCTTAAGTCAAGCGGCAGATTGAAAACCACCAATCGTAACCCGAAACGTAAGTGAGGGACCTGCGAAATTGTCCCTCGCTTACGCTTCGGGTTGGGATACTGCAATCTGCCGCTCGCCTAAGAACTTGAAGCAATCGATTCCATAACTCTTAAGTCAGAAATCGGCGAAAGTGCCCCATTCTCAAATCGGACCCATTGCCGTTCATTTTCCTGAGCGGGTCGAAACCAACGAACAGCTTCAAGCGGACAACCCAGATTGGGATGTTGCTCTCATTGCAGAAAAAACCGGCATCGGCCTGAGGCACATCGCTGCTCCCAACGAAACCGCATCGGACTTGGCAGTCCAGGCATGTCAAAAACTCTTCCATGAGAACGACATCGACCCAAAGAGCATCGATTTTTTAATGCTCTGTACCCAAACACCTGACTACCCTCTGCCTACAACCGCCTGTTTGGTCCAAGATCGATTGGGGCTTAGCACTCACTGCGGTGCACTCGACTTCAATCTCGGATGTTCCGGTTTCGTTTATGGCTTGTCGATGGCAAAGGGGCTAATGGCCAGCGGGCAATGCAAACGCATCTTACTTGTAACCGCAGAGACATATTCGAAATACATCAGTCCCGACGATCGTTCCTTGCGAACGATTTTCAGCGATGCAGCCGCAGCCACATTGATCGAGACGTGTGATGACCCTGCCTTGACAGGCTTCGAATTTGGCACAGATGGGAGCGGCGCAGATACTTTGATCGTCAATGATGGTGGGGCTCGATGCGCCGATCAAGCCCTCAAACCGCGGCATCGCAAAAGGTGGTCCAGCCGTTTGTATATGGATGGCCCAAGTCTCATGAGCTTCACAATCGGTGCCATTCCGCAGTTGATCCGCGATATGGTCGACAAAGCAAACCTGCAAATGTCCGATGTTCGTCTTCTTTTAATGCATCAAGCCACGCGGAAAATGCTTGAGCATTTGCAAACGGCACTCAATGTCGATGAAGTGAAACTCCCGATTCGCCTATTCGATCGCGGGAATACGGTCTCGAGCACGCTCCCCATCCTAATCAACGATTTGCGAAGCGAAGGAAAGATCGTCTCTGGTAGCCAAAACGTATTGGTCGGTTTCGGCGTAGGTTGGTCGTGGGCGGGTTGTTTGTGGAAGCCAAGCTAATCAGCAGCCCAGTAGTCCAAGACTTGAACCTTTTCCAAATGAGGCTTCAAAACCTCTACGAATTCTTTGTGCTTCGGATGTGGTAGATAGACATCGCGATCTGCTTTCGATTTGAATGTAACTAAGAAACAGTGCGTGAAACCATTCGCTAGCCCTTCGGGACTGTTGTTGGTGCCATACTCGAACGCGGCCACTTGCGGAATGCTTCCCTTGAGCGAACGAAAAGCATCGACGACTTTTTGAACGTCCTCTTTACTACTGGATTCTTTGAATTGAAACATCACGATGTGGCGAAGCATTTTTGCTGGCTTTTCCTCGGCAAAACAAAAGGGCAGAATCACAGTTGCAGTTATCGAAAAGACTATTGCAAATAACATCGACGTTTTCGTGTTGGTTCCAAACGTTGGAATCAAGGGTGTCGATGCGGTGGAAGTGGATATTGTCATAGCGTTTGCTTAACTTCGTTAAATGAAAACTCGTTTTGGAAGTAAACTTCAAATAGTCACCAGAGTATTTCTACTTTAGCACCTTTTCTTACGCCTAACATCGTCGAAGCTGAGTCCGAAACGAGATGTAGCCTGAGAGGCCTTTGCGAGTCCACGATAGCAATCAACGTCATCGGGGGTTGCTGGTGGTTTGAGTCGAACAATCCAAACGTCTCGTGCTCATCGTCGACCACAATCTTCGTCTCAAAAGTTCGTTTAATGCCAGCCCATTTTGCTTCATCAATGTCGGTGATGAGGTCTCCGTCCCCGTTGACGTCGACCACTGTGCCTTGAATTCTTTCTGCCACGGATGATTATCAACCTCTCAATTTGAATTTCGGAAATGAAGGGTACGTAGCAACATAACCGAGTGATGCCATAACCTGCCCCGCAAAGCGAACCCAGGCCGGATTTTCCCCGCAAATTACCAACTTTCTCAAAAGACTCACGAACTCTTCGCCGATAACGAAAGAATCACCGGAGTATTGGAACACCGGTTTTTAAGCTCGCCATGGAGGGTTGAAAAATGCAACTATTTCGAGTTCACCGAGTGAATTCAAAATTTGCAGTGCTTGCATATCTCCTCGCTTTGGCATCGCGAGCGTTTGCGCTCGGACGGGTGGCACGCCCGGAGGTACGAAGAGCGTGTGACTCGCCAAAGCTGTTTGCCAAACTCCTAACGCCCGTGGCTAACGCTCTGAACATGCGAAGAACCCGCACCGCTTTTGCACGCATAAACCATAGCGAGACGACATCCAAGGCATTGGCGGTTTTTCCGCTTGCGTTTGCGATGTTTGCGGTCGGCGCAACCGCAACACCCTTACCGGCACAACAACCGCCGACCCCGAATCCATTTCGTACGATTCAAACCGACAGTCGGAATGATGCGCAAGCAGCCGTCTCCGAAAGCAGGTACGCAGATGTGATCCAATTGGATAAACTTCCATCGCACTCAGAACCTCCCGTTATCACAGCCTTAAGCGTTTCTCCATCGGGTGAGCTGATTGCAGCCGCAGGGGATGATCACGCAATTCGCATCGTTGCTCTCAAGACTGGCAAAACCCTTTCGACCCTGTCGGGACATTTGGGTTGGGTTCAATGTGTTGAGTTTTCACCGAATGGAAAACGCCTAGCTTCCTGTGGGCACGACGGGACTCTTCGTATCTGGTCGATTGACGAGACTCCCAAGGTCCTTTTCGAGAAATCCGTCGGGCATGCACTTTTCTCTTTGGCATTCCTGAACGACGATCAAATCTATGCTGTGGGATTCAGTAACAAGATTTACCATTGGAACGCAATGGCTGGTGAAATGGTCGTTGATCACGCATGTGAGTGTCGTGATGTAAGGGCCATCGCTTGCTCACCCGACGGAGCGTTGGTTGCATACGGTGGTCGTGACGGCGTCTTGCGCGTTCGACATGTTAACGATTCGAACGATTCGCTTCCGAGCCACACCAGCAAGCCCGGCGAAAGCAAGCCCGGCGAAAGCAAAACCGGCGAATGGAAAGCTCCATTGCATTTCGATCGTATTCGGTCGATTCAGTTTTCTCAAGATGGACGACAAATCACTTCCGTTGGCGAGGACCGTCGCATTGTTCACTATGACGTTCTAAAACGTACGGCAGTTGGACAAACCGAAGTCGGCGGCGGGAAGTTAATGGGCCTGTGTCAACTGGAGACGAATCTCTTTGCCATTGCAGGCAGTGACAATTCCATAAGGATTTTCAGCGATATCGATCGAAGAGTGCTGGTGAAACTAGTAGGCCACGATGGTTCGGTGGGTGTTTTGAAAAGGACCTCTAAACTTATCATCTCCGGTAGTTTCGACACCACAATTCGCCTTTGGGATATCGATCGAGCGATATCGAGTTCAGATACTCAAGGAAGATACGTTCACCCTATCGCTGCTCAGTTCGAGGATTCTGGAGCAGGAGATTTAGTCAAGTGAACCAAGATTGAAAAATCGTCAGCCAGCCTCACCTGAATCCAAACCAAACAAAGCCACCTGCACAACGCGGAGGATTGCCATCTTGTCCTGGAAAACACGCATTGATCAATGGACGAAGAATCGGATCGTGCGGTCGTTGACATGCGACAGCAACTCTCGTCGCTCCTTATTCCGCAGCGCGAGGACTGTTCGAAATATCGTGAGACAATCCAGCAAGTTGGTTCGGCCCAGCAAGTTGGTTCGGCACTCCACCGTCGAAACGCTCGAAAACCGAACACTCTTTAACGTCGACCCGATTTGGGTTGGTGGTGTTTACGTCGAGGAAGATCAAGGTGGGGATAGCCATGGCGATTCATTCTATGTGACTTTTCGTGGCGGCGCGAACGGGACGCAACTAACTCGTCTGGTTATCGATACCGACCAAGGCGCTCCTGGTTACTCGAGCGGTGACAATATTTTTGATACCGTCGAGAGCAGTTCGAGCCTAGGTGCTGACCATGCGTTTCCATACAAGTTGGAATCGATCACGGCGGTTTCGCCGAACGCTCGAGTGATCGTAGAAGTGAGCGACGGCGGCATGCAATTGGTTTTGAACTTTGAGAATTTCGTTGCTGGCGACAAAGTCAAGTTCTCGATCGACGTGGATGAAATTCAACGATACCGTGGCAATTCCGAACCAGCCGCGATGAACCCGAATATCGACCCTATTACCTCAGGAGTCGAGTTCGCGGACTCCAAGATACGCGCATCCTTTACAGCTCCTCGGTTTGAAAATGCTTCAGCCCAAGGTGCCTTTGTTAACGCCTACGATACGGTATTTGCATCGTCGGGGCTCGACTTGCCTGGCGACAACGAGGCAGGACTTCGCGATCGAACGGCGGGTGCTGCGGCTACGGTGGTGCAAGTCCCCAAGCCGATTGAACTCGCCGGCGCGGTCTACGTCGACAATAACTTGAGCCTCACGCAGGACGCTGGCGAAATGGGGATCGGCGGCGTCCAGTTGACGCTGTTCCGCCTTGAAAATGGGAACTACGTTAACACAGGCGTGAAAACCACAACGGACTCGCAAGGCAGATATCAATTCGGAGTCGATCTTGGACTGGCCCCAGGCACGTACCAGATCCGCGAATCGCAGCCCGCCAATTACTTTAGTGTGGGTGCTGCACCGGGGCGACTCGATGGTCAGCCAACTCTGGGCAAAACCGTGGCGAGTGACAAAGATGTTTTAACGGACATTCAAATGCTACAGGGGGATGGCCGTGGTACGCAACTTGACTTTGCCGAAGCCCAGCCAGTGCAGTTGTGCGGCTTTGTTTATCGCGACAACAACGATAATGGTCAACGCGAGAACGGCGAAGCAGGCATCGGCGGCGTTGAGATCCAAATCGTGTCGATTGAAACCATCGCGGGTCCGATAAGCCAAAGTGTTCTTACTCAGCCGGACGGATCCTATTGTTTCGTTGCACTACCACCAGGCAGATATCGGATTGGCGAAGTCGCACAACCCGCCGGGTTCTTTGACGGTAGAGAATCGCCCGGCACAGTCGATGGCCAAAGGAGAGGTACTGCCATCGTCAACGATCAGATCACCGAGATCCAATTGAACGGCAACGAGAACGGAATCGAGTTCAATTTTGGCGAAATCGAGCCATCATCGCTCTCGGGGCACGTTTGCGTCGCGATGCCTGGTTTCGACTGTTTCTCAAATGAGCCGGACGCTTGTGCGGAATTGCCGGATGTTAAAATCGAATTGCTCAATGCTGCCGGCGAGGTGGTTGCTACGACGTTTACTGCGGCTGACGGCACTTACAAATTCGATAATTTGCCAGCCGGCGTTTACAAAATCATCGAAACTCAGACTACCGGATTACTCGAAGGGGGGTCGAAAGCGGGTCGGATCAACGGACTCATTTCTGGCAACGCAATCGATGGTTCGCGTATAGAACAGATCACGCTCGCTGGCGGTCAGCATGGTGTCGACTATGAGTTTTGCGAACTGCCGCCTGCGTCGTTGTCTGGGAACGTATACCGAGATGATAACGATGATGGCATCCGTCAAGTCGCCGAACCAATGCTCGAGGGCGTAACCATTCGCTTGTTCGATTTGAGCGGCTCGAAGATTGCCGAAACGACTACCGATTTGCAAGGTCGATATCAATTTGAAATGCTCCGCCAAGGGACGTATCGAATCGAAGAGACAACGCCGAACGGGTACCTGGATGGAAAAGATAGGGTTGGGACAATTCAGGGACGAATCGTTGGGCAATTGGACGGAGCAGATGCGATCCAGTCTATCGTTTTACCGACGGGGATGGTAGGCGAAGACTACGATTTTGGCGAACAGCTTGTTGCATCGTTGCAAGGCCAGGTCTTCGAAGATTTGAACGAAGACTGTATCTTTGACCCAGACGAATCGCCGCTTGCAGGCGTGCGCATCGAGCTCTTGAATGCTGCGGGACAAGTCATCAAGACTACATTGACCGACGCGGACGGAAACTATCGTTTTGCAGACCTTGTGCCCGGAGTTTACTCCGTCCGCGAGTTGCAGCCAACCGGATATTTCCAAGGTGGGCAAAGGGCCCCAGATGGAATTGGGGATACAAGCAACATCGATTTGATTGCCGATGTGTTGCTCAGTTCCGGCGAGAAAATCGATCAACTTGATTTCTGTGAGGTGCCACCGGCGACCATTGCGGGGTACGTCTTCCAAGACGGCGCTCCGATCATCACGGACGATGGGCAACCACCGCCGATTCTCAAGGGGATCCGCGACGGAATCCGAAAACCGGGCGACGCGCCCATCGGCGGCGTCGTACTTGAGTTGCGTACGCGGACCGGCGAACCGTTGAAGTCCAGCAATGCGCTACCTGGTACTTACTCTGGCAAAACGATTCGCGTTGTTACGGATAGCAATGGCTATTACGAATTTCGAGGTTTAAGGCCCGGTGCCTATCATATTTATCAAACGCAACCCGCAGGCTTCTTCGATGGACGCGACAACCCTGGCTCAATAGGGGGATTCGCAGTCAATGCCGACGATACGGTAAGCGATATCGAGCAACAGAATGTTATCGAAATATTGTCGCTCGATGATTCGACAAATCCTGGCCAAGATGCGATCTTGATGATCAACCTCGAAGCCGGCAATCGTTCGGTTGAAAACAACTTCAGCGAAGTGGTGGTCATCAAGGCTCCGACGGTGAATCCGCCTGCTCCGCCGCCACCTGTTGTGCCCACCCCGTACATTCCTCCTCCGGTCAACGGTTTTGTTTCGCCACCCTTTGAACGCGTGCTCGTCATCCCGCCCTTTATCCTCGGGCGTATAGATGAGCCTGAATATGGCCTTTCTGTCGAGTACACATGGCACTTGAGCGTCATCAACGCGGGCGAACCGCGCGGGCATCGTGTGGACAAGGAAGTGAGCCGTCAGCGAGTTGCAAGTGAAACCAAGATTCTCAATGCAAGTCAATGGACCATCGATACCATTAACCGCGGTCGATGGGTCATTGTTTCCACTTCGAAGAATAAGCCTCGAAAGATGTCGCGAGACGCCTTTGACATTCTGGGCGCTCGCCAATTGGCTGGCGATTTCAATGGTGATGGTCGAGACGAACTAGCGTTGTTCAAGGACGGAGAATGGTTGCTCGACATCAATGGCAACGGCATTTGGGATCGCGGCGATTTATGGGCCAAGCTAGGTGACAAAGAAGACTTACCCGTCATTGGCGATTGGGATAACGACGGAAAAGACGACATCGGTATCTTTGGTCCAGCATGGGATGGCGATGAGGAAGCTCTTGCCATCGAGCCAGGTCTACCCGATCCCGAGAATCGGATGGCCTCAACGCCTAAGAACTTACCTCCTCGAAGCGAAAAACCTGGCCGCGATCGTCTGATGCAGCGCAGTGTTACGGGTGAACCGCGTACGGATGTGATCGATCACGTCTTTCGATTTGGCACCGATACCGATCAGCCGATTGCGGGCGATTTCAATGGGGACGGAGTTTCAACGCTTGGGGTCTTCAATAATGGCAAATGGCGCATTGATGTCAACGGCGACGGACGTTTTTCAGAGGAGGACGATTCGTTCTTTGACTTTGGAGAGCCCGGCGATATTGCAGTTGCAGGGGACTTTAATGGCGATGGACTCGACGAGATCGCGGTCGTGCGAGGACGGGACTTGATTATCGACAGCAACGGCAATGGGGCGTGGGACGCAACGGACCGAGTTTTTGAAATCGAAGGAGAGGTTGGGCAGGTCGTTGTCGGCGACTTCGATGGCGACGGGGTCGATGAGGCCGCATTCTATGCAACTCTGCCGACGCAAATCGAGCCCGAAGCCAGGACAGCAGAACGATAGATCCAATCTTAGCGACTCCCCAACGAGATGGAACCATTCTTGTTGCCATGTCGCTCGTCGGTGGGCTTTCGCGCCTCCTCGGCCATTGTCCCACCTAGACGCATCTCGTGACAGCGGTAGGTCGCACCTGCCGGGTGCGACCGTTGGTCCCCAGCGATATTGCCCGAAATTGATATGACTCGAATTAACGATACTTGTCGTCGAACACCACCGACACGCAAGAGTTTGGATGGCCGAAGTGCCCGAATTCATTCTCATTTGTTCGGATTCAAGAAAAATAACCCTCTGCCGTCTGGCGAATACGTTGTGGCATCGCCCATAATGTCCTCGGTGTAACACTTGGACGCTAGTTCTGAATTTCGATGACTGAGGAAACATTGCTAAATGGGAAGAATTGAAATTGCCTTTCAATACCCCTGGTTTCTTCTTTTGTTGATATTGATCCCAATGGTCTGGTGGCTTGGCATGAAGTCGCTGGCTGGACTGGGACCCTGGCGTCGGTTCTTCGCGCTTGCTCTGCGAACATCGGTCATGGCTTTGGTCATCTTTGCCATTGCGGGGATTCAATGGATTTGGTCAAGCGAGAAGCTTACCGTCATTTATTTGCTTGACCAAAGCGACTCAATCCCAATCGCCAAACGCCAATTGATGTTCGAGTACGCAATCCAGAGTGTCAAAGCACACCGTCGCCCCGATCGCCAAGATCGAGCGGGTGTCATTGTGTTTGGCCGTGAAGCCTCGATCGAGGTCCCTCCCTTTGATGAGAACTTGCCCAACATCAAGCGTGCAGAATCGAATTTTGGGAAATCGGACGCCACCAATTTAGAAAGTGCGTTGAAACTCGCCCAGGCTAGCTTTCTCGAAGACTCGGCCAAACGGATCGTCGTTCTAACGGACGGAAATCAAACGCTAGGTTCGGCGGAAGCGACCGCTCAAAGGCTGAGTGAGACAGGCATAGGCATCGACATTGTGCCCGTTCGGTTGGACACCAAGACCGAAGTCCTCGTTGAGAAAATTGATGTGCCGGGTTACGTTCGACAAGGTCAAACGGTTGACGCTCGCGTTGTGATCAACCGATACAGCGAAGCGGGCAAGGAAGAGAACGTGCCCGGACGCTTAAGGGTGATTCGACGTGTGGGAAATCAATCGGAAGTGCTGGCGGATGGGCCTCTCACGCTAGACCGCGATATCAACGTGATTCCGATTCCGCACAAAATCGAAGAGACCGCCGGTTACACTTACGAAGCTGAGTTTATCGCCGATAACGCAGACAATGACACAATCAGTCAAAACAATCGCGCCACTGCGTTCACTTACGCGCGCGGCAAAGGCCGCATCATGCTGATCGAGGACTCATCCAACCTCGGAAACTACGAATCGCTGATCGGTGCGCTGCGTCGCAATGATATCGATGTGGATGTTCGCGATACTGGCAACCTGTTTTCAAGCCTTGTTGAACTGCAAAGTTATGATGCTGTCGTCCTCGCAGGAGCACCTCGAACAAGTGGTGACGACTCAACGAAAATCGTTTCCTTCACCGACGATCAGATCGATATGCTGGTGCAAAGTACGCAGCAATTCGGGATGGGGATTGTCATGCTGGGAGGCCCCGAGGCATTCGGCGCCGGTGGCTGGACCAACTCGAAACTCGAAGAAGCGATGCCGGTGAACTTTTCTATTAAGAATAGCAAAGTGGAATCGGTCGGAGCCTTGGCGATGGTAATGCACGCCTCCGAAATTCCAGAAGGCAATCATTGGCAGAAAATGATCGGAAAGTCGGCATTAGAAGCCCTGGGGGACCAAGATTATTGCGGCGTTGTTCAGTATGACATGTCAGGGGATAAATGGCTTTGGGGGGGGACAAACGGACTCCTAAAAGTAGGCCCAAACAAGGGGATGATGAAATCTCGCATGTCGCGAATGACGCCAGGGGATATGCCTGACTTTGATTCCGCCCTCGGGATGGCCATCCGGGCCCTAAAGGCCAACAATGCTTCGCTCAAACACATGATCGTCATCAGCGATGGCGACCCAACTCCGGCTTCGCCAGGTGTACTCAGCCAGTACACAGCAGTCAAGATCAAGATTACGACAGTCGCTGTGGGTGGACACGGACCTGCCATCGAAGCAGAGTTAAGTCGGATCGCAAAGTTCACGGGCGGCAATTTCTATAAGGTCACCAACCCGTCGGCTCTTCCTAAGATCTTTATGCGCGAAGCCCGCCGTGTCGCTCGACCACTGGTCTACGAACCAGAAGGGGGTGTGATTCCTAGGATAAATCAACCTCACGAGATTCTGTCTGGGATCACGGGGCAACTTCCGAAAATCAATGGCTTCGTGCTGACCGAGCGCAAGGATAGCCCGCTCGTAGAAGTGCCTCTGATATCGCCGAAACCGGACGACCCAACGACGGCTTCGATCTTGGCCACGTGGACATACGGGCTCGGGCGCACCGCCGTGTTCACAACGGACGCCGGCAAGCGATGGGCTGGAGACTGGGTCAATTCGCCCTACTACGACCAGTTCTTTTCGCAAATGGTACGCTGGACCATGCGGCCATCGAACGATGATTCGAAATACAACATCTCAACCAACATCAAAGATGGACGAGTCCAAGTCGTTGTTACGGCACTCGATGCAGACGATCGATTTGTTAACTACCTTGACATGAACGCGATCGCGGTTGGACCGAATCTCAAGCCTACAAACTTTGCAATGCGACAGCAAGCGCCCGGCCGCTACGTTGGCGAGATGACTCCGGAGCAAGCCGGTAGCTACATGCTTAGCATCGTTCCCGGCGGTGGAAAACCTCCTATTACGACCGGCGTCACCGTTCCCTTTTCCGACGAATACCGCGTTCGGCAAGCGAATATGAAATTACTGGAATCACTTGCCCTGAGAAAGCCGGCGGGTGGTCAAGCCGGGAATCTTTCGCAATCGCTTGAAAACGAATCGCTCAAAGAACTATTGGCGGTGGATAGCTACCGACCGGGCTTGCCGCCCGCCAAGAGTTTGATGGATATCTGGCCGCTGGCTGTGCTGATCGGTGCGACACTGTTCTTCGGCGATGTTTTTGTTCGCCGAGTCGCCGTCGATTTGGGACTGCCTATTCGATTCATCGCACAAAAACTTCGTGTCAGTCGCGATAAATCGAAAGCGATTGACGGCGTCACGAAGAGTCGCATGGACCGCCTCCGCAATAGCAAGCTCAACGTCAGCGACGATCTCGACAAACAACGGGCTAGCACCCAATTTGAGCTGGAACAGGGCTTTACGGCCAGTGCAACCTCTGCCGCCGACGCCTTTGGTGCGAACGACCAGAAATCGAACCGAACCGAAGGACCGCTCGCGAACAAACCAAGCATGGGCGTTGAAGAAGAGCAGAGTTATACTTCGCGGTTGTTGGACGCAAAACGAAAAGCAAAGAAGAACACATAGGACTTAACAGGAAAGCTACATGAGTAACGTCGCCGAATCGATGCAGCAGCAGGCAGAAACATTTCGAAACCGATATCTTGCTGTGCGCGAGCAAATCGGTCGCGTGATCGTTGGGCACGACGACATCGTCAACGGAGTTTTGACGGCGGTCTTCGTCGGAGGACATTGCTTGCTAGAAGGTGTACCAGGACTCGGCAAGACGATGCTCATCAAGACACTTTCCGAGACGCTGTCCCTCGATTTCAATCGCATCCAATTCACACCGGACTTGATGCCCTCCGATATTCTCGGAACAAACATGATTGTCGAGAACGATGGTCGTCGCGAGTTCCAGTTTCAGAAGGGGCCCATTTTTACCCAAATTTGCTTGGCGGACGAGATCAATCGCGCCACACCGAAAACGCAGTCCGCACTTCTTGAAACGATGCAGGAGGGGACCGTAACGGTCTCGGGCAATCGTTACGAACTCAAGAAGCCATTTTTCGTACTGGCAACACAAAACCCGATCGAGCAAGAAGGAACCTACCCACTTCCGGAAGCCCAACTCGACCGTTTCTTGTTCAAACTGGTTATCGGTTATTCGACGCGCGAAGAGCTCAATACGATTATCGAACGCACCACGCGTGGCACGATTATCACGCCTGAAAAAGTAATGGACGGCGAAGAGATCAAGCACTGGCAACAACTGGTTCGGCAGGTCGTCCTTGCCAAGCACGTTCAGGATTACATTGCAAGACTCATCCTTGCGACGCATCCGGGGGGCAAATTTTCTACGGATGTAACCAATCAGTACATTCGATGGGGTGCTAGTCCGCGTGGTGCCCAAACGATCGCGTTGGCATCGAAGGTTCGGGCCTTGTTAGATGGGCGTTACAATGTCAGCTTCGAGGATGTTCGGCGTGTCTATTTGCCAGCCCTTCGTCATCGAGTCCTGCTGAACTTCGAAGCTCAAGCGGAAGGGATCGAGTGCGATCGTGTACTACTCGATGTACTCGAAAAAGTGACAGAACGAGCCGACGATTTAGCCGCAGCCTAACAGGTCATAGTAGCAGGCACATTCCATGTGCCGTTCGCAATTCAAAAACCTTTGGTTTTTAAGGCCATCTAGAGGAGGGCCGATGAAGCGATTCCGGCAAACGCTCGCAGAGGTGGAAATGTCAATTCAGCAAGCCTTGACGAAGCGGCGAATCAGTTCTGTTTCGCTTGCTGAGCCGATCGATTGAAGGATTTCGACGGCGATGTCGATGGGAAACCCGGGCAATTCGATGCTACAATGGCCCGGTTCATAGATGTCCCCAGTCAGGCGACCGAGCCACAGTTTCTTTCCATCATATCGCCAAACTTCTGGGATACCAATCGACGCGAACAAGGCGAGTTTGTTGATCGCCGAACGCGTCATTTCAATTTCAATAACCAGATCGGGTGGTGGATCCACCAACAAATCGATCTCGCGCTTGTTTCGAACGATCAACTCATTGCGAATGTAATACGACTCATCGGCTTCAAAGCCACGCTCCAGATCTTTCCGTTTAAAGGTAGTAGACGCAGACGAACAAATATCGATGTCGTGGTGCAGACTAAACATCTCCACCATGCGACCAAGTATCGATTTGTCCGACTCGTGAGCTCTCGATGGCGACATGATTTCCAATAGTCCTTGATCGTACGTCAACAATCGCCCTGCGCTATCTGGATTGTTTGCCAATGTTTCATAGGTCTTCCAGGAAATCGAACGAAGCAAAACCCGTTGTTCTCCGGCAGTGGTTTCTGTGCTCATGGCTACCTTTCCAATTCATTGATTTTTTAGGCGAGCGGCAGATTGCAGTATCCCAACCCGAAGCGTAAGAGCGTAAGCGAGGGACAATTTCGCAGGTCCCTCGCTTACGCGTCGGGTTACCATCTTGGCTCCTCATGACTCGCGGGCGACTAGCTCATCCCAGCGTGCGTAGGCTGCGACCAACAGGTCGTCCAAGGTGCCGAGGCGTGTTTGGTCCTGTGCTATCTTCGATTGCGGTTGTTTGAAGTATTCCGGTTGCTGCATCTTGGCATGTGTCGCTCGTTGTTCCGATTCGTATTGCTCGATCAAACTGGGAATCTTCTCCAACTCACTTCGCTCTTTGAAGCTCAGCTTTTTTGCGACAGCCACTGAATCGTTTGCGCCCATCGTTCGCTGTTTGGGTGCCGAGGCTTGTGGACGATTCTCTTCCGTCGTTTTTTCACCCTTTTTCTTGGCAGCTTTGCGTTGACGAAGCCAGTCATCGTAACCTCCAACGTATTCTTTGATCCCAGTCTCTTCGAACACGACAGTGCTGGTAACTACATTGTTTAGGAAGGCTCTATCGTGGCTGACGATCAAAACGGTACCCTCATATTCGACCAAGCGCTCTTCCAGCAACTCTAGCGATTCGGTGTCCAGATCATTGGTCGGTTCATCCATCACTAGCATGTTTGCGGGTCTTGCAAACAGCTTGGCAAGCAAAAGTCGGTTTCGTTGCCCGCCCGAGAAAAAACGGATGGGCGATCGGGCTTGTTCCGGCGTAAAGAGAAAGTCCTGAAGATAGCCGATGATATGTTTCGAGCGTCCATTGATCATGATATTCGTCTTGCCTTGACCTACGTTCTCTTCGGCCGTCTTGTCTAGGTCCAAAATCTCGCGGGTTTGGTCGAAGTATGCGATCTCCAATTTCGTACCCAGTTTGACAGTTCCTTGCATCGGTGCGAGTCGACCGAGTAAGCCCTTCAGCAACGTTGATTTCCCCGCCCCGTTCCGTCCGATGATGCCAAGCTTGTCGCCTCGCATAATCGTCATACTAAGCGGAGGAATGATCGTCTTTTTATCATAGCCAAACGAAGCCTCTTTGAGATCGCAGACAAGCATTCCGCTGCGTTCGCCCGAATCGATTTGCAATCGAACATTGCCCTCCGACTTGCGACGTGCCGCGTGTGTTAGACGCAATGCTTCCAAGGCTCGTACGCGACCTTCATTGCGAGTTCGACGCGCCTTTACTCCGGTTCGAATCCAAACTTCCTCTTCCGCCAGTTTCTTGTCGAACAATGCATTTTGCTTTTCTTCGGCAAGCAATGCGAGTTCCTTTCGCTTGAGGAAAGTAGGGTAGTCGCACGCCCAATCAAAGAGCTTGCCCCGGTCAATCTCAAGAATACGCTCGGCGAGTTTCGTTAAAAAGGCACGGTCGTGCGTGACGAAGAGCAAGGTCGTCGTCAAGGATCCCAAAAAGCCTTCTAGCCAAGTGATCGCGTCGATATCCAAATGGTTGGTTGGTTCGTCAAGCAACAAAACATCTGGCTTGCTCACAATGGCTTGCGCTAACAACACACGGCGCTTCATGCCTGTTGAAAGCCGTTGAAAATCGGCCGTTCCATCAATCTCCATTTGGGACAAGATTCGATCGACCATTTGGTCGCGTTCCCAGTGGTGTTCTAGATCGTGCAAGCTTTTAGGTAGTCCTCTGGCAATGATTTCCGAAACTTTGCCGGCGATGTCGAGAGGAACGTCTTGGGGTAGGATGGCGATTCGCGTACCGTCGCTGAGTTCGATCTTGCCCGACTCCGGTCGCTCTTGGCCTGAAATCAACCGCATGAAGGTTGTCTTGCCGCTCCCATTGCGGCCGAGCAATCCGATGTGTTCGCCGGGTTCAATCCGACAGGAAACGGCAGATAATAAACTCGGACCGCGATAGCTAATGGTCAATTCTTGAATAGTAATCTGCGGCATGCAGTGCGAAGCTTTCCAACAAAGGCTGAACGAAATCAAATCGAATCGGCCTTAATATATTCAAAAATCCGAAAAATTCATCCCCAATTTGAGTGAATGAGACGCGGGGTCGCAAGCTGGAAGCTTAGGCCACAGGCTAGCAGCCTGTGCTACGGGTATATCTCATGCTGCCGCTCGTCTTAGGGTTTGCTCGCTGTTGTTAGTCGCATAAGCTATGGGATGATGGACTACGGATGAAACTTTCCAAAACCGTTCAGGGATTCGATGTCATCGGAAAAAAGTGAAGCGATCGTACTCAGGGCGGTCCCATGGAGTGAAACCAGTTTTGTAGTCACGCTCTTTACTCGCCATTTTGGCAAAGTCTCGGCTGTGGCCAAAGGGGCTCGTAGACTGCGCAGTCCATTTGAGTCCTCCCTTGATTTGCTAGCGAAGTCGCAGATTGTTTTTATTCAGAAGAGCAATGACACACTCGACCTATTGACGGAATCCAAACTGATTCGGCGGTTTCGATCCGCTCAAATTTCATTGTTGCCACTTTACTGCGGGTATTACGTGGCGGAGTTGCTGCTGACAGTGACCGAAGAGCATCAAAAAGTAGCCGATCTCTTTGAAATGAGCGACCGAACACTGATGGACCTTGATGCAGGGAAAAGCCCGCCGGAAGTGGTTTTGCGGTTCGAAATGCAGTTGCTGAAGTTGCTCGGACATTTGCCAACTTTTCATCTATGCGCGAGCTGCGGAAATGCTGTAGAGTCGCAGCGGAATGGAGAGGGGACGCGGCTCGGCATCGCTGCGGGTGGCGTTCTATGTCCAAATTGTTTGCCCGGCCAACGCTTTGTGCTTCGAATCAGGAATCCAACACTTGGGTACTTGATCTCGTACGCAACCGCAGACTGGGACCAAGAGCCAGAACCGATCGACAGCGAGTATCGCGGCGAAATGAGATTTGTGATGGAGAGATTCATCTCCAATTTAGCAGATCGACGATTGCGACTTACGGATTTTTTAGAGGAACTGCAGCGTTGACCAGCCTGACCAAACAACAAGGTATCGGCACCGCCCATTGGAGCCGGCAAGCGATCTTAAACGCGATTCGCGTCTGGCTTTTTGCCAGTTTGAGCTTCCAGCTAGGGTGCGCTTCGTTCGGCCTTTTCAAGAAGGAAGAGGACGAGTACGTCCGCGCTCGCAACTCGATCGAAGGCTACGAAGACAAAGAAGGTAATTGGATTCGCCCCGAAGGAATTCGAGCCGACAAAATGCGAGATAGCAATCTTCCCAAGTTTCTTCAGAGCATCCCTGGCATGGGACCCAAGCCTGTCGACAAGGATCTTGCAAGGGATAGCTACAAGCAAGCGGACGAGTTGTTCAAGAAAGCGACAACGCTAGAAGGTAACGAGCGCAGAGCTGAATATCGTGCCGCTGCCAAGAAATACATCGAAGCAGGCAAAAACTGGACGAGCAGTGCCCTTGAGCAAGACGCATTTTTGATGACTGCGGAAAGCTACTTCTTTGCCGAAGATTATCCGAAGGCGGAGAACTACTACATCAAACTTCTCAAGGAATATCCTCGAACTCGCTACCAAGACAAAGTCGACCAACGCCGCATGGAGATTGGCCTTTATTGGCTCAAATTCAAGGACGAGTTCTATAACGTTAACTTCACCGACAACAAGCGACCTTGGAATGATACTCGCAGTCACGGCAAGCGAGTTCTTGAAAAGATGCGATTGGACAATCCGACGGGGAGACTGGCAGATGATGTTACGATGGAGTTGGCCACCACTTCTTTCCAAAAGGGAAACTGGAACGAAGCACTCGATACCTATCAGGACTTAATAACAGCCTACCCGGACAGCGAGCACCAATTTGATGCTCACTTCCTCGGAGTCAAATCGGCACTTATGTCGTATCAGGGGGCGGATTACTCTGGCGAATCATTGGACAAAGCTGAGAAGATGATCAAGCAGATGGTGCGTCAATTCCCTCAAAAGGCGAAAGACGAGCAGGATCAAATTCAAGACGCGTTCAAAGAAGTCCGGTACCGGCGAGCCGAGCGACTCTTTACCAACGCGACCTATCGCTACAACAAGAGCGAAGCCCGTGCGGCAAGAATGCATTGTACGCAATTGCTTGCGGAGTACAGCGACACGCCATTCGCCGACCAGGCAAAAGCGATGATGGAAAAGACCGGAGGTATGCCAGCCGAACCAATACAACAGTTTAGCTGGTTCGCCGACCTGTTTCCGACTCGCGACAAGATAACGCCATTGCTTAAGCCGTTGCCTGATGTCGATGAAGAAGAGAATTTGCGAAGCGTCTACGAAAGGACTGCCTCAAATCCTAAATCGATGTCCCCGAGTGGGACATTTCCAAGTGGTACGCCGAACGCAGGCAATGGCAGTTCGAGCATTCGATGATGGAGTCGTTGATCGCACGCCTATTCGCGGTTTTCTTGGTCCTCGCGTTGATGACGGGATGTGCCGGTTACCAAATCGGGACTCGTAGCCTCTACCGCAATAACATTCGCACCATTCATGTGCCGATCATCAAGTGCGATTCGTTTCGCCCTGAGCTCGGTGTGTATCTAACGGAAGCGGTTCAAAAGGAAATTGAACAACGCACGCCCTACAAACTTACCAATCTCGAGACCGCCGATTCGATCATGACATGCCGGCTAACATCCGACTCCAAGCGGGTTGTCAGCCAAACAGATACAAGCGAACCTCGCATCTTACAAACGGTGATTACTGTCGAGTTGAGTTGGAACGATCGACGCGGACAGCCATTGTTCGAAAACAGGTTTCTGCCGCCTGGAGAAACCACGTATTACTTTGCCGAAAATGTCTCATTGGTTCCGGAAGCAGGACAGTCCATCTCAGCCGCGAACCAACGCGCCATCGAACGACTCGCAAATCACATCGTCGATCAGATGGAACTGCGGTGGTAGGGCGATGCCTCTCGCCTAATCGCCCGCTCGCCTAAACAACTTGTGGTAAATTAAAAGTCGAAGTGGATCTTATTCAAGATCCCTCTAAGCACATCGGTATGAGTCTTCGAGTGAAACAAACTGATAGCCGAAGGGCGATAGCCCCGGTTCTCGACGAATGTCGAGCAATTGGAAAACCGGGGCTAGCGCCCAACGGCTAATTGGGTTGAAAAACAGTTGCGGATGTGCTTAGTGTCGCCCTTCGCTCCGAGAAAGTTGTGTGGGGATCGCACCTTTTGTGGAGCAAAAGGGGACAATCGGACACTTATTTAACTATCCAGGGGAGTCCCCAAAGATGTCTGAATCGACTGCATCCGGCACCGTAACGCTGGGTATTTATGAAAACCACCGACAGGTCGCAAATTTTGAACTCGGCCGCACTACAGAAATCGGTCGACGGCAAATAAATGAACCTGCGCCGTACGAAAAAATAACCTTGGCCGAATGTGACCGCGTCATCGTTGCGGAACTCGCGGAAACGGCCGTGTCACGCAAGCATTTGACATTTGAACTCCTATCTACCGGTACGGTGACTGTCACCAACCACAGTTCGAAAAATAGCGTTCCATTATTGGGCAATATTCGGCTCGCCCCGGGTGAAAAGCTGACGCTGGAGCTACCGATCGCCTGTGAAATCGGAAATAGGGTTGTGCGCGTTTACATGACCCCCCGCGAAGAGTTGCAGTTCCTCACGTTGAACGCTGCGACTCATGCGCCAGGTCGTTCCGGAAGTCGGCCATCCTTAAGTCGCGGGATGGTTACCTCGCATTTTGATGAAGAGGAAGAATTGTTTTTGTTTGATTGGTTGCAGGCATCCATGGACGTGTTTCAGAGTGCAGCGACCTCGGTAGATTTTTTGTCGAAAGCCGCTCGGGCAGCAGTCGAGCTTGTTGGATTGAACAGCGCCACTGTTTTGCTTTACAACAAGGGCCAGTGGAACGTTGCAGCGAGAGAAGTCCGCGAAGGTGAACCTATTCGCGAAAACTGGACCGCAAGCCAAACCATGTTGAGGCGAGTTCTTGAACAACGGCGAACTTTTTTTAATGTGCCTGTTCATGACGCGAACATCGCAGCCAGCTTGGTCGATGTGCAATCCTTGGTGGCCGCTCCTTTTCTGGACCGAAATGGTGAAGTGTTGGGCGTTCTGTATGGCGAACGGCGTTCTGGATTAGACAACCTATCCAAAATCGCCATCCGTGAACTCGATGCCAAGCTCGTCGAACTTTTAGCTTATGGTGTCGCGTCGGGCATAGCAAGGATCGAACAGGAACGATTGTTGGTTGCCGAACGAGTCAGGTTTGAGCAGTTCTTTACGCCCGAGTTGGCGCGGATGCTGTCAATCAATGGAGACGAAATGCTCTCCGCCCGCGATGCGGAGATCACGGTTCTCTTCTGCGACATAAAAGGCTTCAGTCGAATAAGTGCGGCGTGTGGTGCTTCACTCGCAATTGAGTGGGTGTGCGATGTTCTCAGCGAGTTATCGGATTGTGTGGCTGCCTTTCAAGGAGTACTGGTTGATTATGCAGGAGATGCGTTGGAAGCACTTTGGGGGGCTCCGTTGCCCACAAGCGACCATGCCGCAATGGCTTGCAGGGCTGCATTGCAAATGCGCCAGACGCTACCCGCGATCAACCAACGCTGGCAAGCTCGTTTAGGAGAGTTGACAGATATCTCAATCGGAATTCACACTGGGGACGCCAAAGTTGGCAATATAGGTTCACGGCGGAAATTCAAATATGGTGCGTTGGGAACAACCGTTAATCTTACTAGCAGAATTCAGGGGGCAACGAAATTTGTGGGCGGTTCCGTGCTCGCATCCGGCTCGACCATGACAAGGTCGAATCGTTCGTTCGACGCCCGGCGCATTTGCACGATTCGTACGATCAATATCGCGGAGCCGGTCGATGTTTATGAACTATGCGAAGTTCCATGCCCCGAATGGGATTCGCTAAAACGCAACTATGAACAAGCACTCGCAGATTTTGAACGACAAGAGTTCATAGCGGCTGAGAAAACTCTATTAGGCATCATTCGGCATCATCCGGACGACATCCCAACCCAGAGATTATTGGAACGTTTGTCGATTGCTGCGGCTGCGGGCCGAGCAACATCGTTCGATCCTGTATGGAATCTCGCTGGGAAGTAATACGTAAGCACAACGGTATGAGTCTTCGAGTGAAACAAACGGATAGCCGACGGGCGATAGCCCCGGTTCTCGACGAATGTCGAGCAATTGGAAAACCGGGGCTATCGCCCAACGGCTAATTCGTATGAAAAACATATGCGGATGTGCTTAGCGGCGCTAGCAGCCTGTATTACGAGTATACGTCATTCTGCCGCTCGCCTTAGAAATACCGATTGAAGGAAGCTTGAATCTCTGAGTCAAAGACGCGGTCCGGAGAAGCTCGCAATGGAACCACCGCACCGACTCGAAGATTGGACAAGGGGGTCAATTGGAAATGAAGGCCAGACGTAAGATTCAAGAGATCGAATCGATTGTCTGGAACATTGATCTGTCCCGTTAGGAAGCCACCGGAAACAGACACATTGTCCGAATTCTGAATGGAGCTTGCGTAGTGCAACTCAAGTACTCCTGCGATACCGTTCAAATAGCGGTATCCCTGATTCTGAACGAACCAACGACCAATCGTCGTATCGAGGTGAAGAATGTTTTGTTCGGTGTACACTCCCAATGCACGCTGAGACGACACGACATCGTTGCCCGACGCGGCGAAATCGATTTGCGTAAATGCCTGAAAAAACCAATCGTCATTGGGAGCTGCGGTGAAGGCGAGAAAGGGCATCAGGTGTATCGCTTGGTTCTGCACCGTCAATTGATCGAACTGGGTCGTTGTAACGGAATCGCTGCCTGTAGGTAGACCAATACCAAGACCGCTTGAAATTGCCAAGCTTTCGTCTTTGTACAAAAGCCCCTTGAGAAACATGGACAGATTGCCCACATTTCCAGAGTCGCTCGAAAGCGAATTGCTATTGAATGCCAAGCCACTGTTGAAAGGCATTCGCAAGTCAATCGACCAGAGCCCGTCAAAGAATGTTTTTTCGAAGCCTAACGAGTACCTGTGCAAACTCGTCTGACCTCCTGGATTAGAAGGGAGTGCATTGGCAAATCCGTTGTACTGAAAAAAGACTCTATCCATCGGCACAGCTTTGTTATTCTCGGCGACGTTGTAGCTTCCACCACCCGCCAGCATCAAGTTGAGATTCGATCCAAGTTGGCCCGTTTGATCCCTGAATACAAGGGACGCCGTGGGACGAAGCGAATCGCCAAACATGTTCGGAGCGCGTGCAAGTCGGACATAAGAATCCCGAGCACTTTTTCGTCCGGGACGGGCCGTAGATCGCGGCGGTGTATCCGCAGTTCCAGATTGTGATGGGTCTGGATTTCGCGCCTGGCCATCGCTGCTTGGCTGCCCTGAGGCATTGGGTGCGACCTGAGCGAAAGTTCGCGAGGAGTCGATGAAGATCAGCGTCAGCAAGACGAGGGAAGTGACTATCGATCGATTTTTTCGCATCTGCTAACGCTCCACAAAACCAGCTAGGACTCGAACCGCCTCTTGAAACGTATATCCATCAACTTTAAGCAACCAATGGATTGATACGGGGGAGCTTGAGGCTCCCGGCGAACCATTGCGTCTCTAGCTCGGCAGGAGCCTCGCTCTCCCGCCTGGGAACCATGGCGGGTGGAGTTGAAACAACGCCATTCGCCTAAAGCCCTAGCTTCCCATCGTCGTTTTCGGAACTATCTCTACATTGCGTTTGGTAAGTTAGTCTACTTTTTCTCACGGTTTGGCACTGCTGGCTTTGCCAAATCGTCAAGGTCCTGTTTGTTTTGCTCCAGTTGGCTCTTGTACCACTCATTTTGAGGGTAGGCTTTCAAAAGTTCGCCTAAGTAAGTTTGTGCTTCTTCAAAAAGCACCCGAGCCTCGTCCATATTCTCCGCAAGCTGTTCGATATCGCCAAGTGCGCCCAGACTTGCAGCCAAGTCGCCTTTATGACCCGGATTCGATGGATCTTGTTTCAGAAGCTGCTGATTCAGAGTTCGGGCTTCCAGCCAAGCCTGCTTGGAGCTAACAGGATCATTGATATCTAAATAGCCAGTCCCTCGATTCATAGCCAGAACTGCTAATTCCGCTTGATACGCAACCACGTCGGGATTAGCAGTTGCAAGGGACTGGATGGCTTGGGTTGCCGCTTCAAACGCTTCCACTGCCGATGCGGTTTCTTCGATTTCGGCCAAAACGCTTCCCTTCAATCGGTACGAGACCCCAAGATAATACCGGATGCTCATCGAACGAGGATCGCGTTTCACGAGAGCTTGGAATTCCAAAATTGCGTCGTCAAAATGATCGATGGCAGCCTCAAAACTTTTTTGAGACATCTCTGTTTTTCCGAGCATATACCAGCCCATCGCTAAGTCGCGATGAATTCTTTCCATTTCCGGATTGTCTTTCAATATAGCTTGTCGACTCGATTGGGCTTCTCGCATATCCAAAATTCCCTCCTCTGGATTACCATCTTCCACTTTGGCCAAACCTAGGTTCATTATCGAATTGGCGAGCAGTCGTTTGAATTCAATATTGTTTGATTGGAGGGCAACCAATCGCTCTCGGACCGTTGTCGACTCGTGAAACATCTTCGAGGACAAGTCGAATTGGTGTTTTGAGTTGTAGAGACTGCCTAAGGCATTGAATGTGTCCGCTAGTGCCTTCAGCCGACGCAGGTCATCCGGGTGAGCGTTGAGGAGTTTCTCCTGGATATTCCGCGCCATCGAGAGTTCGAACAAGGCGGTTTCGGTTTCTCCCAATGTTTGCGAGATCAATCCAACCCGAAAATGGCTCGAAGCAACTTCTTCCCTCAACGCCTCTTTTCCGCCGCTCTCCGTCAAAAAATATTGATAGTGTTTGAGGGCTTTCCCCAGCAGATCTTTGCGAAGAGGCTGCATTCCTGGTTCGTTAAGCAGTTCGTCCTCGCTAACACGCGTGAACAGCTCGTCCACGACTTGGAGAGCTTGCTGCACCCGCGACTCGGCAGTGGCGAGGGCTGCCGTAGTATTCCGATACCCAATCACGATCGACAGCATCGTCGCAAAGGCAAGGGCAATTGCGGTGCCGGTAAGAGCAGCCGGAATCGGATTGCGTTGACACCATCGCCAGACGCGTTCAATCCTGCTCACCGGGCGAGCGATGATGGGGCGCCCACTCAGGTAAAGTTCCAAGTCGTCTGCGAATGCCGCGCACGAATCGTAACGCCCAGCGGAGTTCTTGCGCAAACACTTGAGGCAAATCGTTTCCAGATCGCGATCGATCGATGCGTTGAGCTGCCGGAGAGCGACTGGCTCATTGTCGATTATCTGGCGTATCGTCTCAGCAAGGTTCGATGCTTGAAACGGAGCACGGCCAGTGAGCAAATGATAGAGCGTTGCCCCAAGCGAATAGAGATCGGCAGAGGCGGTGACTTTGCCCGCGTCCTGAGCTTGCTCTGGAGACATGTAGGATGGGGTCCCCATGATCTCTCCAGCACACGTCAGAGCGTCTTGCCCGTCGACGAATTTCGCTAACCCAAAATCCGTAACCAGTGGCCGATCGGATTTGCCATCCACCATGATATTGTGAGGCTTGAGATCGCGATGCAGAATCCCTTGCTCATGCGCTGCCTGAAGGGCACGGGCGACTGGCACCATGTAAGTGGCGGCACGTCTATTTTCTAATGGTCCGTCGCGTACGATATCGAACAAGCTACGCCCTTGCACGAATCGCATCGCGTAGTATCGCAATGGACATGCACCCGGTAGCTCCGAAGGCACTTCGCCGATCTCGTATACAGAGACTAGGGTGTCGTGTTGCAAATGCGCGGCCGCTTGGGCTTCCGTACGAAATCGCTCCAAAGTGCTCGTTCGAATGTCCAATGGCATCGCGTCGAGGAGTTCGTTGCGAACGACTTTTAACGCGACGATGCGATTGGCGGAGCTTTGATTTGCACGGTAAACGATTCCCATCCCACCGCGCCCCAATTCCCCTAAGATCTCAAAACCTGGGATCCTTGGATAGCCTGCAAAATCGGCTTGATGTGTGACTAGCAATTCACCTTGCGATTCGACTTGAACCGTTGCGAAGTCGTTGTTGATGGTGCCCAGACCCAAGGCATTGTCGGACGGAGCCCGGCTAACGGACGGAGCCTGTTTATCGATGGGTGACGGATGTTGTGAGGGTATCGGCACTTCAATGTTTCGAACGGTCTCCCATGAGACGTTTTGAATCCGCGTGAACTGCTTGCAAAGCGCCTCGGCGCACTGAGGATAGTTCACGTAATCATCTAGGCTTGGGGATTCCCCGCGCGCTTGACGTAAAGCAATTTCGCTGCAAACCAGATCCGTGAGTGCCAAGTCGTCAGAAGCAAGAGCCGGGTACATCGCGAGATAGCTTTGGACGGTAACGCAATCCCCTCGCTGCCAACGCTCCCGTTGATCTTGTTGCAGCGATTCGAACATTGCGGATCTCTTCCAAAAAGTGATGAGCAAACTCAGCCAAACCAGTAGTAGAACGCTCGCCTAGAAGTAGTTTAGCTGAATCTCTTGGCGCTTGGGAATTCAAGCCAGGAAAGAGTGAAGCGATTGCCATCAATCGTTTTGGAGATGAGAGCCGGGCCTTGGAGCCTTGGACTGCGGTAGGGATTGGGTTTGCATCCACCTCCAATCAGCAATAAGATCCAAATCGCAAACGTGATTCAGTGAGTTCCTGCAACCGGTAATTATCCATGAAAATTTGGTTCATCTCGGATACGCACAATAAGCACGAGGACCTCAAGCCGCCCAAAGTGGATTTAGTCATTCATTGTGGAGACGAATCGGAATCCGGAAATGCGTCGATGAATGAGCCGGAATCACGACGATTCCTCGAATGGTACTCTGCACTTGATATCCCAACCAAAATATTCGTCCCTGGGAACCATTCGACAGCCATCGAACAAGGTTTGATTCGCAAGGAAGATTATCCGAAAATAACATTCCTCATCCACGCACAGACGGAATGGAACGGGCTAAAGATCTTTGGGTCACCCTACACTCCGAGGTTCTTTGATTGGGCATACATGAAAGAACGCAAAGACCTCGATGTTGTGTGGCAGTCGATTCCAGACGATATCGACATCTTGATCACACATGGACCGCCCAAAGGAATCCTTGATGTGACTCGCGACATGGACTCTGGGGAGCCAGTGCATGTCGGCTCCAAATCTCTTTGTCGACACGTTTTGGAGCGGATCAAGCCGACGATCCACGCCTTTGGTCACATTCATGATGAAAAGGCGTTCATCAACTACGGATCTGTGACTCGCGCAGAAACGCACTTCATTAACTGCAGTTGCTGTGACCTAGCTGGCAGGCTGAAGCACAATGGCTTTGTGATTGAACGAAAGCACGAGTAAGGTCTGCAAAACTAGACGCGTCCGCATTATCGATCCGCCATTTCACGTTAGCCCTAGGCGGGTGCCATTCTTCTTGGTCGTCCCCACGCAATTTGCGTGGGGACGAGTTCTGTTCGGGTCCAACGAGCGGGCATCTCAGAAGAGGACCGACGTGGCCCCGGCGGCTGCCGACTTGGCCCCGGCGGCTGCCGACTAGGCCCCGGCGGCTGCTGGCTCGACAGTCACAACAGGATCGCGTGCTTCGCCCTTGAAATCGAGCCGACTGATCTTGCCGTCTGCATCCTTGACAACATCGACCAGCAAGGTATTCTTGCCCTCGAATGTTCCCCTTAGCAGTTCCTCGGCCAACGGATCTTCGACGCGTTGCTCGATAGCTCGTCGAAGCGGTCTTGCACCGTAATCGAGATTCGATCCCTGCTTGATGATGAACTCTTTGGCTTCATCCGTCAGAATCAATTCAAAGCCACGTTCCTTCAAACGTTCGCGAACTTTTGACATTTCAAAATCGATAACCTTCTTGAGATCCTCTTTGTTGAGGTGCCTGAAGATGATCGTGTCGTCGAGCCGGTTTAAGAACTCAGGTCGGAAGACGCGTTCGATTTGATCCATCACGCGAGCCTTCATGCTCTCGTACGACGCATCGCCGTCTGGCTTTTGAAACCCGAACGCCGATTCGTTCTTGATCGCGTCTGCGCCGGCATTGGTGGTCAAGATCAAGATCGTATTTCGGAAGTCAACATTGCGTCCGAAGCTATCTGTCAAGCGACCTTCTTCCATCACCTGAAGCAACATGTTGAAAATGTCCGGGTGCGCTTTCTCTATTTCATCGAGCAAAACAACGGCATAAGGGCGGCGTCGAATCTTTTCGGTCAATTGACCACCTTCTTCGTAGCCGACGTAACCAGGAGGCGCACCGATGAGCCGACTCACGTTATGCTTCTCCATGTACTCGCTCATGTCGATGTGAACGAGAGCTTCGGAATCTCCGAACAAGCATTCGGCAAGCGCCTTGGCGAGCAATGTCTTGCCAACTCCGGTTGGACCGGCAAACACAAAGCAACCCGTAGGGCGCTTTGGATCTTTCAGTCCGCTTCGGCTCCGGCGAACGGCTTTGGCAACAGCCGTAACCGCTTGCTCTTGGCTAACGACACGTTTGTGCAACTCGGCTTCCATGTTCATCAACCGCATCGAATCTTCGGTCGAGAGACGTGTCAGCGGAATGCCTGTCATCTTCGAGACAACTTCAGCAACCACTTCCTCGTCCACCACACCATCGGTTTCGCGGCTTTTCTCGCGCCAATCACGAGTAATTTGTTCTTTCTTGCGACGCAATTTGTCGGCTTGATCTCGCAGGCTGGCAGCCTTTTCGAAATCCTGATTTGCGACCGCGTCTTCTTTTTCTTTGTTTAGGCGTTCGACATCATCGTCGATATCTTTCAAATCAGGTGGCTTGCTCATCGTGCGCAGCCGAACCCTGGCCCCCGCTTCGTCGATCACGTCGATCGCCTTGTCCGGTAGGCAACGAGCGGTGATATAGCGTTCGCTCATTTCAACAGCGGCCGCGATCGCATCGTCGGTGATCTGTACTCGGTGGTGTTCTTCGTACCGAGACTTGAGGCCTTTGAGGATTTGAATGGTTTCCTGAGTTCCGGTCGGCTCGACCATGATCTCTTGAAACCGTCTTGCTAACGCGTTATCTTTTTCGATGTATTTTCGATACTCGTCAAGAGTTGTCGCACCTATGCATTGGATTTCACCACGAGCCAAAGCTGGCTTGAGAACGTTGGCCGCATCGATGGCTCCCTCTGCTCCACCGGCTCCGACGAGCGTGTGGAGTTCGTCGATGAACAAAATTGTGTTCTTGGCTCGTCGCACTTCGTTCATAACCGCTTTGATGCGTTCTTCGAACTGTCCACGATACTTCGTTCCAGCAACCATCATTGCCAGATCGAGAACAACGATCCGCTTATCGGCGAGGATTTCGGGCACTTCGCCATTGATTACGCGTTGTGCGAAACCTTCGACGATGGCGGTTTTACCGACGCCGGCTTCCCCGAGGAGAACGGGATTGTTTTTCGTGCGTCGGCATAGGACTTGAGTGGCACGTTCTATTTCTCGTTCGCGACCGATAACCGGGTCGAGTTTGCCTTGCCGAGCAAGTTCCGTCAGATCCCGTCCAAAACTATCCAGGGCGGGAGTCTTGCTTTTGCCACCTTTGGGTGATTGGCCCGGCTCGTTTCCGCCGCCGGTACCTTCACGTCCGCCCCGTTCGCCGACTTCGGCGCTTTCCATCCCGTGTCCGAGCAAGTTGAGGACTTCCTCGCGAACATCCTCGAGTTTCATCCCCAGATTCATGAGAACTTGAGCCGCGACACCTTCTTGTTCTCGGAGCAGGCCAAGCAGAATATGCTCTGTTCCCACGTAATTGTGGTTCAGATTGCGAGCTTCCTCCATCGAGTACTCGATGACTTTTTTGGCACGAGGGGTCTGAGGCAACTTGCCTATAGTGACCATTTCAGGTCCGCTTTGCACGAGCTTCTCAACTTCGAGGCGGATTTTTCTCAAATCGACATCGAGATTCTTGAGAACGTTGGCAGCGACACCGCTCCCTTCCTTGACTAAGCCCAAAAGGATGTGCTCAGTCCCGATGTATTCGTGATTAAATCGCTGTGCCTCTTGGTTAGCCAATTGCATAACTTTGCGAGCACGATCTGTGAATCTTTCGTACATTTCCAAACCTTTCTTTCGTGGTCGACCGGATAGTGTTGTGCCAAAGTGGCTGGACACCAACCGTCCTCGATACCTTTTTAGGTGGCTCGTGAGGTGGTGATCGTTTTTTCTGACCCGCAACAGTGACTTGCACCAACAGATGCAAATCATGTTCCAACCCGTCTAGCCTGTCATTATTGTCGCAGTTTGACACCGACTGATCAAATACACGTTAGCTTGGCTCGCCAAATCGGCTAGGCCTCCCCATACGTTGCAGATTTGAGCAAGTAGCGAATTTGTCTGCACCGAACTTATGGCTCTTTCATCTTCACGGAAAGGGTTGTCCATTCCATGCCATCCGATCGTAACGGTTTTGTCAGTCGTGTGCAGGGGGTGTTTGAATCTTAAGTCGCAAGCACTGCTCTTTTTCTGACCGCAGTTCAGGCATCCAAGGTAACGCTGCATCGAGTCGATCGGTGCTGGAAATCAATTCGAGCGCTTGCGAAATTCGCCTCGTTCGCCGGAGAATCGAGATCCAAAGCAGCGTCGACTCGACGTCGTCATTGCCGCGAGAAACATTTTTTCGCACCAGTTTCTCTGCTTCGAAATAGTTGGCTTGCAGATAAAACTCTTGGGCGAGTTCAAGGTTTTTCTGGCGTTCCGGAATGGTTCGCGATCGCGAGGAAACATCGCAAATGCTAGGTCGAACTGCCGCAATCAACGCAGCCACACCCAAGGAAATCCAGGTCCCTGAAAGCAACAGGCTCGACAACCAAGTTGGACTGAAAAATGTGGACAGCCACTCGGGCCAAACAAAAGTTGCAAGCCAAGCGATGACAAGCACCCATCCAAAAAGGATGGAAACGAGCAACGAATGAACATCCCCCTTCCACCAGGCTTTTCGAAAGCCGGGCCAAAAACGCATAGCGAAAACAACCGTAACTTTGGAATCCATTGTCGCGTTTTTGTTTGGGGATCGTTAATTTCAAACAAACTCACTTTAGGGATGCAGAAGCAATAGCTGCAACGCCAATTTGGCAAAAAACGAGTCGGAAAGGCTCCCAGCCTGTCATTTCCTGTCATTGCCTAGCCCGACAGGCTGGCAACCTATCCGATTAGCTAGCTTTCAATTTTTCGCGTTGGACTTTCCAGCTTGAGCAATTCCTCTAGCCGTTGATTCAAGTTGTCCATTTCAACTAACAGTAGGTCGTATCGATTCATCAACGTCGATAGAGTGGCGATTTCTTCTAGAGCGAGGGCAAGGTTTGGCTCTTCCTCTTGAGTCATTTCTCCTTGCTGGACACGCTCAGCCGACTGAACGATCGACTCGATCGAGCTATTTTCGACGATGGAAGGTACGTGAATTGATAGCATTTTGCGTTTCCCTGGTGTGCGATGGAATTTTTGGGATTCTCGACCTCGCAGTGCACGTCCATGGACGCAAAGATAGATAGATAGGGTTGTGACGAATCGCAAGCTTGTGAGCACTAGGCAAGCGGTACCTGGAGTGAGAGGCTCCCAATTGGAACCCGAGGGCAGGACAATTTCAGTCGAACGCTCGCTTAAAAGAACATCCGAATAGCGACTTGACGATCTTTCAATTCCGCCTAAACTCTCGTTTGCTAAGAGCCCTTCGAGATGATTTTTGCGGCCGTGGCGAAATTGGCAGACGCGCTAGGTTGAGGGCCTAGAGCCCGCAAGGGTGTGGAGGTTCGAGTCCTCTCGGCCGCATTTTCAGTTCAGCAATATTTTTTTTCCCAGCTGGCGATTTCCGATTTCATTGCCGCAATTCCGGGAATTCCGCCTGACTTTTGTCTTGATTCGAACGCACTCTCGAATTTTTGAATTTGCTCTTGAATCGGCCTCCGCAATTCGTCCGTTAACCGGTCGATAAACAAGACCCCGTCTAGGTGATCGATTTCGTGCTGAATGATTCGAGCCACGAAGCCGTCGAACTCCGTATTGACCTCATTGCCATTTAAATCGTAAGCGTTCACATGCAGGGACTTGTTTCGTTTGACATGTGCGTTTAGGCCGGGAAGAGACAGGCACCCCTCTTCCGCTTCCGTTGACCCCTTGGCTTTGTTGATTTCGGGGTTGATGAAAACAAGCTCAGGACCTTCCTCTTTGTCACCGCTTGGATTCGCGATGAACAATCGAATCGGTAAATTCACTTGATTGGCTGCCAGTCCAACACCTCGAAATTCGTACATGATTTCGAACATCTCATCGACCAACTCTTTGAGTTGCGCGTCCACACGCATCACAGGCCTGGAACGGTGGCGTAATGTTGGATGTGGATAGGTAATGAGTTGAAGCGAAGCCATACAACCTGGGATATCGAAAAGAAGAGTGGCGTGTTACCTTGAAAGCGTATTGTTGTCGAGAGAACGCACTTCGTAAACCTATGAATCCCTTCGAATTTATCACTCGGACACCCGTCTGGGGTTTGCCCATTTGGAAGCGGTGTCGGTTCGTCTTTTTAGCTGTTTTTATTTGTGGCTCGATCGACGAACTAGCCGGTCGTGGATGTGCCCAAGATTTTCGCCAATTGGCGGAAGATAAATTTGGCAAGGACAGCCGCATTTGGTTTTCCGAACCAGGAGACAGGAGCCTCGATCGATGGGAGCCCCGCGAACTCTTCGAGGACTTTGGGATCATTCTTGAATGGAGCGAACAAAACGTTGTGTTGGTACGGCCAGAAGCAAAAAGCGAAAGCACGATTTCAGGCGATACCGTTGTTCGAATCGAACCGAGTTGGACCAGCCCTGCCGCCGAAAAAATTCATCGGCTTTTTGAGCAAAACCAATTCCAAGCCGTTGCCGCTCAAGGAAATGAGGCGATCAAGTTGGGAGGAATGCCTCGATGGCAACAACGTGTCATCCTGGCCGAGATGATCGAATCGCGTTCTGCTCTAGGTGCCCCGGATGCTGCTGGAAAACTCTTTTCGGTCCTTGCCAAACTGAATCCCCCTCAGTTGCTCATTGCGACCATCCCAATACCCTGGGGCTCCGAGACTCTCGATGCCAATCTACCCAAGATTCAACGATTGGCGGAAGAATGGATTCTCGACGAAAATGAAGCCGTACAGCTCATGGGGGCTGCATGGTTACTTAGCGGACAAAAAAGGGCCATCGCCATCGAATCGCTCGAAAATCTAGCCAAGAACTCAAAGTCGCAGATCCTAAGGTCTTATGCAAAGGCACAATTGTGGCGAACGACTCCACCGGCTGAATTGATATCGGACCGCTATCCCAAATGGCTTGCAGAAAGAGATTCGTTGCTCTTACCAATCCAAGCCGGCCCAACCATGCTTTTGGCGGAGCGTTTGGCTCAAGCCGGCCAGCCGGTTCTCGCCATCTCCGAATGGCTTCGCATTGCGACACTTCATGCGGATCGATACCATCTTGCAAGCAAAGCGATACTCAAAGCTGTCGCGGCACTTCGATCGCTTGGCAGGAATGAGGAAGCGTATAAGGCCGAATTGTTGCTCAAGCGATATGAAATCAAGACGCCATAAGACGCTGTTCCAAACAAGAACGAGTTCAAGATGTTGGAAATCAAACCACTGCTCAAATTGTCTCCTCCAAGTAAACAATCAAGAAAACTTGCTGCCGTTGAGTTCGCGATAGGTTTGCTGCTGCTAATTATGACAACGCATCGGCTTGAAGCCCAAGGAGCGAACCCGCCATTAACTTCGCCCACGGCTAGCCAACCGAACACGGCTACAGACGACACGTTGTTCGAAATCATCTTTAGCGGCGGCGTTATGGGGATCGGCATCATGATCCTTTTGATTCTCTTGTCGATTTTGGCCGTTTATCTAGTTGTGGATCAAGCGTTGGCTCTTCGAAAAAAAGAATTGGTACCCGCGGACTTGGTAGAAAACGTTCGGCAATTGCTTGCGCAAGGAAAACTCAAAGAAGCCGACCAGACTTGTCGAGATCGGCCATGTCCCCTTTCGTTCGTTCTTCAGAGCGGCATCTCGGAAATCGAATACGGATGGCCGGCTGTTGAGAAAGCCATCGAGGACTCAACTGCGGAACAAGCGGCTCGACTCTATCGAAAACTGGAATACCTATCCGTGATCGGCAACATCGCGCCGATGCTTGGCCTTCTCGGAACGGTCACGGGCATGATTCTTGCGTTTCGGCAGGTGGCATTATCTCAAGGTACCGCCGGGGCAGGCGATCTTGCGGCGGGTATCTATTCAGCCCTAGTGACGACGGTGGCCGGCTTGGTCATTGCGATTCCGGCATTGGGTGCATTTGCGATCTTTCGAAACAAGATAGATGAAATCATTTCCGACACCGCCTACTCGGCGCAACATGTTTTTGGTTCGGTACGGCGCAGAATGCCGGGCGCAACCGCTGCAAGACCAAGCATCGCTCCCCCACCGAGGGGCTAATGATCGTTCAATAGATTTCAAACGCCGCCTTAGCAAATCCGCAACTGTTTTTCAACCCAATTCGCCGTTGGGCGATAGCCCCGGTTTTCCAGTTGCTCGATATTCGTCGAGAACCGGGGCTATCGCCCAATGGCTATCCGTTTGTTTCACTCGAAGACTCATACCGATGTGCCTATCATCTTCGGTGTCATAGTTCTGCGATGCTATAAGCGATTCGATCCACCATTTCTTCGGTGGTTTTTGGATTGAAAAAAACGGCCTTCCAAGCTGGAATATGGATCCCGTTGGGACGGTATCCGTAACTGGTGGTAAAGCCTAGCCTCGCATCCAACGAAGGATCCATACTTTTTAGGCGTTTATCAAAAAGTTGTCGAATTTCGGGCAAGTAGCGTGCAATTTGTTCGGGAGTCAATGCATTGCGAACCAATCGCTGGAAGATCTCTTCGGCGTTCCGCCCCTTGGGCAAGACCCACCAGTTCACCGATGCACCGCATGTGCCTGCGTTCAATACTTTGCAGTGCTCAATCGTTTCCAATTTGTCTTTGAGCCGTTGAGCGAGTTCGAGCGATCTTGCAAGCAGCATCTGCCAACCCGTTAGCCCAATCCCGTTGAGCGAAGCGATGACACTGTACGGTCCTATGGCTGGGCGCGAGCATTCCAGCGTAAACAATGCAGGGTCCCGGCTTGCATCCGCATCGGAAAAATATGGAGTGTCTGAAACTGTTCTTGCAAGGTACTTAAGGTCTTCGCGTCGATTAACGATGAAGGCACTGGAGGGATAGTGACCGCGTCCCATCTTGTGAAAATCGATGGTTACGCTATCGGCAAATCGAAGACCTCGGTTATGGATCTGTGCACGTTTGACGAGCTCCAGCAAGCCCGATTCCATTCGAAGTGAGTTCTTGGTGGTGTCATAGTCGGTCAGCATCGAAAGCGCCCAGCCCACGGCCGCATCGGCATGAAGCTGCGGCATCGGAACCGAATACTGTTTGCTTTTCGCGACAATTACATTTCGAATAGATTCGATATCATCGATTCCGAACCCATCCGTGGTGCCGAAAGTTGCGCACACATACGCCACTTTCGTTTTGGATCGATAGAGTTCGTCTAGTTTGGACTCGAGCAGATCGATCCGCATAGCGAGATGTTCGTCCGTCGGAATCTCAATGAGGTTCGTCGTGCCAATTCCTAGCCAACCAGCTACCGTTTGATTGGAATAATGGCCGGCTTGTGAACAGATGCCTACGATTCGCTCACCCACTAATCCTGTCCTCATTGCTCCGGGCAGAACGCGTTCAAGGCCGATCTTGGCACCATATAGGTTGGATATCGTGCCGCCGATCGAAAAAACTCCCCATGGATCATCCGTATGATAAAAAATCAGGTTGGCGAGTGTCGTGATTGCCTTGACCTCAAGTTCGTTGGAACGTTGACTATAGCGGTCGGTGCAAAGGTTCGGATTCTTGAGGATGCATGCAAGCACACCGATGAGTGAAGCATGGTTGGCAGGTCCCCTCACGTTTTCGAGATGCAGCGGATTGTTCCAACTGTCCGTCCCCCAAAAGTAGGGGAAAATTGCGTCGCGAGCGTCTTTCAGGTTGCCCGGGAGCATGTGAATTTCCGGGTTTGCCCTCGCTGTCTCGTAATTCTGACTCATGAGACTTGCTGGCGACGAAGCCCCCTCCGCGGCCACGGCAGAAAGAAGTTCGGCGAAAATTTGCGAAATCGCAGGCTGGTTCCATTCGAAAAAAGTCGTCACTAGCTCTTCATATTTTACACGGTCCATAACGGTCCTCAATCCAGTGAAGTCGAGAGAAAACAGATTGCATTTCGGCAAGCAAAGGCTTATCGGGAAAGGGAGTAATCAGTCGTTGAGTCGCGATTTTAGCAACTATCGATCCCTTAAAGGCCGATGCAATAGCAAAGGCTATTTTGGCCTGCGAGATTTTAATTTCGCAGGAAATAGTTCGTAGGGAATAGAGATTAGAAGGAATTTGACCCAACGGTAATGTTGTAATGAATGTGCTGAACGGTCGGACCATACCCACCAACTGGGTTAGTTCCAATCTTAGCGGTTGCCCCAAAAAAAAGGATCCTAGTATGAACTTTTACGAATACTTAACCTTGCTGGACCTAGACGAATGGTTTGACGCTGACGATCATATAAGGAGGGGAAGTGGTTTCACGTTTTCATCCATTTGAATCTTAGACAGGTTCTCTGAAACTCCTCAACTTGATGTACTACCTATGATTTTTCCACTTGGTGCACTTGCGATTGCGTTCTTGTTCGCGATCGTTGCTACGCCGGTCGCTCGGAGTTTTGCGATCAGGATTGGGATGGTGGATCACCCAGATTCTTACCGTAAACTCCACCGTGAACCGATCGCACTTTGCGGCGGAACTGCAATCTTGTTCAGTTTGTTTGCGACGGTCGCAATTTTCTTGGTAGCCACCCAAGAATACGGGAGCATTTTTAAGGAAAGTATGTATGCGGCAATCTCGTTAGGGGTTGGTGCCGTCGCGATCGTGATTTTGGGGATGCTCGACGATCGATTTTCGTTGCGCGGTAGGCAGAAACTTGCTGGCCAAATTTTGATTTGTTTGTCGATCATTGCTTTTGGATTTACTATTCCGTCGTTGGGGATTTTTGGCTGGACGTTCGAATTGGGCTTGTTAACGATCCCAATTACGTTGGGTTGGTTGTTGCTCTCGATCAATTCGGTCAATCTGATCGACGGTGCCGATGGACTTTGTTCTTCGGTGGGCTGGATCTCGTTTCTGGCACTATCTGCGATTGGATGGTTCACTGGGCACCACATGGAGTCGATGATTGCGGCGGCGATGGCAGGTTCCCTTTTGGGCTTTCTAGTATTCAATCTGCCACCAGCGAAAGTTTTTCTCGGGGACGCGGGTAGTATGTTGGTGGGTTTGATTCTCGGCGTGCTCGCCATGCGGAGTTGGCTGAAGCAATCCGATTCTATATCGATCGCGGTTCCAATCGTTCTCTTGTCGATTCCACTGTTTGACTCCAGCATGGCGATCATTCGACGAAAGCTAACAGGGCGTAGCGTTTTCACGGTCGATCGAGGGCATTTGCATCACAACCTAATTCGGTACGGAATCAAAAATCGTTGGCTAGTTGGTGTCATTACGCTATTGAGTTCTGTTACTGCGAGCGGTGCTGTTCTCGGAGTCGTTTACAAGTCGGATGTACTTTCGATTGGAACAATGGTCTTTGCGCTCGGTTCCCTGGTGGTCACTCGCATTTTTGGTTTTGCGGAGCTTGAGCTCGTTTTCAAGCGAGGTATGAATTTCTCTCGCAGTTTGGTCGCTCGACGTGGTATTTCCGACGATCGGGTGCGACAGCAAACAGTTCGACTGCAAGGATCCAGGCAATGGGAGACCGTTTGGAACACATTAACCGAGTTCGCCGAGAAGCACCAACTTGCTAAGATAAGTTTGGACTTGAACATGCCTTGGTTGCACGAAGGGTTCCATGCGAGTTGGCACAAGAACAGGATGCCAGAATTTTCGGAACGATGGTTTGTGAAACTACCGGTCGTTTCCGAAGGGAAAGTTCTTGGTCGAATCGAAGCGTTCGGACACCACCAAAACGCAAGCACCTATCTTGTTATGACAGCACTATCGGAAATGCTGGAAGAACTACAGCCTGGAATTCAAAGCATTACCCAGGATTTTAAAGAGCTTAGCACGACTGCCAAGCAGGGTACCCTCAAGAGCCAGTTGAAAAGCGATTCCGCGACGGCAGTTGATTCTCCTCTGACATTCGAAGTTGGACACATGCAAGCAGCCGACTCTTCCTTGGGCTAATTTTCGCAGTGGAAAGACCGAGTTGGGTTGGGCTTTACGGTTCCGATAGAATAAAATGCAAGGGCTGATCTTCGAGTCCTCCATTCACCTAGCCTGAATCCATCCAGCGTGTCGAACAATAAAAGTCTAGTTACCAACCTCTTTCTTGCGGCTATATTGCCGACTATCTTGGTCTTGTGCGGAATCGGTTTGTTTGTTGCTATGGGCAGCCAACAACCCAAACAGGTCGCGACGGACGGGAAAGACCCAGCATCGTTGATGGCCAAGCTTTCTATTGTCGGTGTTCAGTCGGTCAAGTCATACGAGGGTATCGCGTCTCTGGACGTTAATGTCATGGGGACGGTTGTTCCGTACCGACAAGTAACGCTTGGAGCCGAGATCGCAGGTCGCGTCAAATTCAAAAGCGACGAATGCCGGATTGGCCGATATGTTCACAAAGGGGATGTGCTTTTCAAGATTGACCCGACCGACTTTCAGCTTGAAGTCGATCGTCTAGCTGCCGTGCGTGATGCTGAGTATGCTCAGCAAAAAGAGCTCGATCAGGAGCTTTCCAACGCTCAAAAGTCTCTGCTGCTAGCCGAAGAGGACTACGCCCTGCAAGAAAAAGAACTAACTCGCTTAAATTCTCTACCCATCGGATTCGCAAGCGCTTCGGAAATGGACCAGGCTCGTCGATTGCGAATAACCAGTGCTAGTCAACGGCAGACGATTCAAAACCAGTTGCAACTACTAGAAGCCAAGCGAACACGCATTCTGTTGGGCGAACGACTGGCGGCGGCACAGCTAGAGCAGGCCAAGGTCAATTTGGATCGAACGGAAGTCAAGTCACCCATCTCTGGAGTCATCATTACCGAATCTGTCCAAGAGGATTCCTTCGTTCAAAAGGGCGCAACTCTGTGCATAATCGAGGACACTGAGCGCGTTGAGGTTTCTTGCAACGTTCGTTCCGATCAATTGCTTTTGATTTTGGACCAAACACAAACCAACCAATCGAGTCCGCCGTCGTCAAGAATTGTGAAATCGGCGAGTTATGAACTGCCTACAACACCAGTCACCATCTCATATCATGTTGCTGGTCGCGATCATACGGTTTACGAATGGCACGGGAACTTGAGCCGATACGAAGGGATTGGTCTCGACGCGCAAAGCAGGACCGTTCCGATTCGAATAACTGTCCCCAAACCGGAAGAGGTCTGGCAGGGCGGCAAGATGATTGAGGAGGACAGTAACGGCGGTCTGCCCGCGTTGGTAAGAGGCATGTTTGTCGATTGTTCGATCCGAACCAATCCAAACCGACCACTCGTATTGCTGCCAAAGCTCGCGCTCAAGCCTGGAAACCAAGTCTGGCAGTTTGAACGCGACGACTCCCTTGTTAGTGCTCCGTTTGACGAATCGCCACTAAACGAATCCTTGAATTCACCCGGATCAACCCCAAAAAACGAATCCACGAAGAGCGGGATGGCCAAGCCAAAACTGAACCTAGAGGAGTGGTCGGCGGGGCGAATTCGAATCTTGACGGATGTCAGAGTCATCAGCACGATTCGGTTACCGGAGAATCCAAAACAAGAGTATTGGATTACCGAGGCAAGTCCCGATTTAAAGCCAGGGACGCTCACCGTCGTGACTCCATTGGCAAACATCCTAGGGGATGGAACGGACAAAGCCCGATTTCAGCGATCAAGCATTGGAGGCAACGAGCAGTGAAGACAGTCATTGAATGGGCCGTTAGAAATATCGCGGGTATAAACGTTCTTGTCGTTTTGGTGCTCGTCACTGGATTCTTGTCTTTCTTCGGTATGAGGCGAGAGACTTTTCCTGAATTTCAGTTGGACGTAATTCTCGTAAGCGTTCCTTATCCGGGGGCAACACCTGACGAAGTCGAGAGCGGTATTTGCCAGAAAATAGAAGAGGCCATTCAACCCCTTTCGGGCATCAAAAAGCTGACGAGTATTTGTCGAGAAAGCGGTGGCTTTACGCTCGCTCAGTTGGAAACCGGTGTAACCGATCCACAAAAACTGTTGTCCGAGATCCGGTCCGCAGTGGACCGTGTGTCTGTCTTCTTCCCGGAACGAAGTGAAAAATCCACGGTCGAACAACTCACGTTTCGGTTGCCTGCGATCCGCGTCGCGATTTTGGGTCCAGACGACCGATCGAGCGCTGCGGAAATTCGTTTGAGGTCGTATGCGGAAAACATCCGAGAACGGTTGCTTGAGCTCCCCTCGGTATCTCAAGCCCAAATCCAAAATGCAAAACCCTACCAAATCGACGTCGAAGTAGAGGAAGATACACTTCGGAAGTATGGGCTGACCCTATCTCAAATTGCAAGCATTTTGCGACGAGAGAACATCGAACTACCGAGCGGCCAACTCAAAAGTGACGGCCAAGAAATCTTGCTTCGTGGAAAGAATAAACGCGAGGTGGGCGATCAGATCGCCACACTGCCCGTCATCACACAACGCAACGGAGTTGTATTAACGATCGCTGATATAGGCAAGGTTCGCGACGATTTTGATGATGTAACTGCAATCAGCGAAATCAACGGCAGACCGGCGATGGTCATTGTGATCGAGCGGACGAGCGATGAGGATCTGCTCAACATTTCAGATGAAGTCAATGGGTTCATCAAGAAGGCAGAGATTCCGGATGGCTATGCGTTGAAAGCCTGGGGAGACGAAAGTCTTGACGTTCGCGATCGAATTCGAATGCTTCGAGAAAACGGTCTGCAAGGTGGTGTCATCGTATTTTTGTTGCTCGCTATTTTTTTAAATCTCCGGCTCGCGTTTTGGGTAGCGATGGGGATTCCCATAAGCCTGATGGGGGCCGGCATTTATTTGCTCTACACCGGCGAAACGCTGAACATGTTGACCATGTTTGCCTTTTTGATGGCGGTTGGAATCGTAGTCGACGACGGCATCGTGATCGGCGAGAACATTTTCGAGCATCGCCGGATGGGCAAATCGAATTTGCAAGCTGCGATCGATGGAGCAAGCGAGGTTCTGCCAAGCGTGTTTTCAAGCGTTGCGACCACGATCATCGCGTTTGTACCGTTGTTCTATGTTTCCGGCGTGATGGGGAAATTCATCGCGGTCATGCCAGCCGCCATCATCGCGATGTTGCTGATTTCCCTGGTGGAAGCCTCGATCGCGTTGCCAGGGCACTTGTCACACGACGAAGTCGTTCCCAAGACCGCGTTGCAACGTTTTCGTCGCGGCTTTTCTCAATTGATCACACCCATCGAGCGACTCTTTGAGGCCATTGGCAAACCTTGTAATGCGGCATTGGATTGGTTTGGCGAGCGGTTCTATGGTCCCGTTCTCCGAGCGTCATTGACCTATCCCGCGTTGCCGATAGCTGCGGGTTTTTTGGTCGTAGCGACCGCTTTTGGTATGGTCCGTTCGGGCATCGTTGCATTCGAATTTTTCCCGAACCTAGACGGCAAGACGATCATCGGGCAGGTTGTTTTTCCTGATGGAACTCCCGTTGCAGTCACGAGCGAAGCGACACGGCGAATGGAAGCAGCAATTCGGCGCGTCAGCGAACAGATTGCAGAGAAAGAAACGCGTGAGGGAAACAACAAAACACCTCCCCCTCAAGATCCGAGTGCGCCGAATGGACCGGTTGTTTTGACCTTTCTGCAAGTTGGTTCGGTTGCGAAGGGGGACCCTGCTGCTGGCGATCGGATCTCTGGATCGCATGTTGGGCAAGTCCAAGTTGAGATTCACGAAGCCACGGTTCGAAATGTCACCAGCGATACCATCATCAAAATGTGGCGCGACGAAGCGGGCATTTTTCCTGGCGCAGAACGGGTCACTTTTCAATCGCAAGACATCGGGCCGGGCGGTCAAGCGCTTGAATTTAAAATCCTGGCTCCTCGAAGTGACGTCGTCGCACTCGAAGCCGCTGTCGAGGCCTCCAAAGAAGCTCTTAGTAAATTTTCGGGCGTGTACGATGTCCGAGACGACTCATCGCCGGGCAAGGTCGAGTTTCAGTTCAGCATCAAAGAACGCGCCAAGGCACTTGGAATAACAGTGGCCGATCTTTCAGAAACCGTACGCAACGCCTACTACGGTGCGGAGGTGATGCGATTGCAACGCGGTCGGCATGAGGTCAAGTTGATGGTCCGTTACCCCATGGATGAGCGTCGCTCGATTTCGGATTTTAATGACTTGAGAGTCCGTGGGGCTGACAACATCGAACGCCCAATCACCGAGTTAGCGGACATCGCGGTTACGCGAGGCTACTCCGAAATCAATCGACTCGATCAATTGCGGGCGATTACGGTAAGCGCTGAAATCGATACCGCGCAGGGGAACGCCGCCCTTGTGGCTAGCAATCTTAGGCAGACGCTCGTGCCAGAGCTGCTTGAAAAGTATCCAAATCTGCGGTTCCGCTGGGAAGGTCAGCAGCAAGAGACGGCCGAATCCTTCTTCAGCCTCGTGATTGGTTTCACCGTGGCGATGTTCTCGATGTATCTGTTGCTCGTGTTCGAGTTCACTTCCTACTTGCAGCCGCTGATCATCCTGGCGATCGTCCCGTTTGGAATTGTTGGAGCGATCTTCGGTCACGCGTTCATGGGACTGCCGCTCACGCTTTTCAGCATGTTTGGAATGGTGACCCTCTCAGGGGTCGTGGTCAACGATTCGATTGTATTGGTGGATTTCATCAATCAGTGCATTCGCAAAGGCATGCCGGTCAATGAAGCGCTCATGAACGCAGGCTCGCGGCGATTGCGGGCCGTGTTTCTAACGAGCGTGACGACGGTTGCGGGTTTGCTCCCGATGCTATCGGAGAAATCGCTTCAAGCACAAGCGTTGATTCCGATGGCGACGAGCCTAGCTTTTGGCCTGATCGGTTCGACTTGCCTCGTATTGCTTATGGTCCCGTTTTTGTACAAAGCCTATGCAGTGCTGACGTTTTCGAAAGAGCAAATGGCTGGTGTTGAGCCAATCCATCATCATTCGGCAGTACCTCAGTCGTCGGTGGACTTTGCAGTCAAAAGCGATCAACTCGCAGCGACTTAAACCTAGTTCGGCCCAGCTCCGCAATCCCTGAATGAATGTAGCCTTGGGATGAAACTTGCGTTAAGTTGGATCGTGCATAGTCCCTGGTTTGCGACATCCGTCTACAATTCCGGTTGAACTCTCGCAAGTAAGATTTGCCCAAGCCAGATTGAGTGTGCAAAGAAAGTTGGATCCGATGGTTAATCAATTTGAATCGTCTGCAGGTTGCCAGTGTGGAAAAATTCTATCGATCCTCTTTTTACTGACGTACCTATCTCCCATTCGTGAATTAAAAGCCGACGATTGGCCGATGTGGCGATGCGATAGTACAAGGAGCGCTCGGTCGTCGGAACAGCTCCCCGCATCGTTGGTCGTTGAGCATTTGCTAAAGGGGACTACCCGAAAGCCCACTTGGGAAGACCCGTTGAATGCAGATATCATGAGCTTCGATCGAGTGTTTGAACCGATCATTGTGGGTGAACGTCTGTTTCTGGGGTTCAACGACTCGGACAAAGTAGTGGCGTATGACCTAAATACGGGGAAGCCGATATGGAGTTACTATGCGGAAGGGCCCGTGCGCTTGCCCCTGGCTGCCGCAGATGGTGCAATCTTTTTCTCGAGCGACGATAGTTGCCTTTATTCGCTTGACGCAGCGACCGGTGCACTGCTTTGGCGGTTTCGAGCCGCACCGCTTGAGAATCGCGCGATCGGAAACAGGCGACTGATCTCCGCTTGGCCAGCTCGAGGCGGGCCCGTCATCTATGGAGACCAAGTTTACTTTGCGTCGAGTATTTGGCCCTTCATGGGGACCTTCATTTATGCTCTCGACAAGAAGACCGGCGACGTCATTTGGCTCAACGACGAGACAGGCTCTCAGTACATCAAACAACCTCACAGCGCACCGTCGTTTGCCGGGGTTGGTCCGCAAGGTGCATTGCTTGCGACTAAGAATACGCTGATTGTCCCGGGCGGGCGATCGGTGCCAGCCGTATTCGATCGACACTCTGGCAAGCAACTTTATTTCGAGTTGAATGCGGCAGGCAAAGGAACGGGCGGTTCGTTTCTCACTGCCAGCGAAGACTATTTCTATGTTCACACGCGATACAAAGGGACGCGTCAGTTTTCCCTCGGCGACGGAGTTAAAACCGCGTTCATGCCCAACGAACCGGTACTCGCGGGCGAAACACTTTACTCGGCAGAGTTGGTCGATGGCCTCGCAAAGATCTGTGCCTGGAAGCCCGATGGTTCCAAACGGTGGGATGTTCCAGGTGAGGGACGAGGCGATCTCATCCTGGCAGGGAATGTTCTTTATGCGGCCGGACCTACGGCAGATGCGAACGATACAAAGAGTTTACTAACGGCAATACGCTTACCCAGCCAAGAATCATCAGCCCAAACACTTTGGACAATGCCCCTTGATGGAAAGATCGAACGCTTAATCGCAGGGAACGGAAAACTGATTGCCGTCACTATGGAGGGAGACGTCTACGTGTTAGGAGACGCGGAGGGTAAACCGATCAAACCAACTTCGGAGATTGTCATTGCGGGCGTTCACAACAACCCTGCGAACGCTGAAAACTCAGCAGACATCGCCGAGCAAGCCAGAGCCAAAGCCAAAGCATTGCTTTCGAAAGGCGATGCAGCCGGATACGCGCTCTGGTTTGGTGCGCGCGATCCAAGCGTACTGAATGCGATTGTTGAGTCTGCGGTGTTCGCCCAAGTGGTGGCTGTCGATGAGGATCTGAATCGTGTTGAAGCCTTGCGACGTGAGTGGGATGCAGTCGGTTGGTATGGAATACGCGGTTCCCTGCATGTGGCAAAGCCAAGTTCTTTCCTCACACCGCCCTACTTTGCAAACATGATTTTTGTAAGCGAAGAGTTTGCGGAAACAACCTTGCAAGATCCGACGTACCTTCGTCAAATCTACAACTCGGTGCGCCCTTACGGAGGTGTGCTTCAATTGCTCGCGTCACCAGACAAGCTTGGCCAGCTGCTGACCGCAATTGAATCGCTACAACTGGAACAGTCGTCGATTCGACTTTCGGAAAATAGTATTGTGATCGAGAAAGTTGGCGCGTTGCCAGGAGCGTCCGATTGGACGCATCAGTATGGAAATGTCGCCAACACAATCAAATCGGATGATCGGTTGGTCAAGTTACCGTTGGGTGTACTTTGGTTCGGTGGAAACAGCAACACCGATACGCTTCCGAGGCATGGGCATGGACCACCTGAGCAAGTGGTCGGAGGACGCCTCATCCTTCAAGGCATGAACTCGCTAACGGCTCGCGATGTTTATACAGGTCGAATCCTATGGCATCGAGCGTTCGAGAACCTAGGTACGTTTGATGTCTACTTTGACTCGACTTATGCGGAGACGCCATTGGACCCTGCCTACAATCAAGTGCACATACCTGGAGCCAACGGTCGAGGAACGAACTATGTCGTGACAGAAGATCTGACCTACGTAGTCGAGGGGGATAAATGTCGCGTTTTGAATACTGCGACAGGAGAGAATGTTCGCGATATCGCATTGCCTCAAAAGGACGCCAAGAATCCTCAGGAATGGGGCTACATCGGAGTGTATGAAGACGTGCTGATCGGCGGAGTTGGTTTTGCAAAATACCGTTCACGGCTTGAACTGGGCGTCGAGGAAGAGGATAGCCAACTGAGCAAGAGCAAAGCAGGATTCGGAACGAAGAGTTTAGACCGAGCGGCCAGTATGTCGATCGTGGGCTTCAATCGACACACCGGCGAACAGCTATGGGAGGTCGATGCGAAGCATAGTTTTTGGCATAACGGAATTGTCGCTGGAAATGGCAAAATCTACGCGCTCGATCGAAATCCAAAAACGGTCGAAGACCTGCTGAAACGTCGCGGCCGCGAGTTGCCAAAGACTTACCGGATCATTGCGTTGGATGCACACAATGGGACAAAAGAGTGGGAAGTCAACGACGGTGTCTTCGGAACTTGGCTTGGCTACTCGGCCAAGCATGACATGCTATTGCATGCGGGAGCAGCAGCCAGTGATCGATTATCTACCGAAGTCGGACAAGGAATGGCGGTTTTCCATGCGAGCGATGGATCGGTCGCATGGTCCAAGTCCTCGCTCGCTTATTCTGGACCATGTATTTTGCACAACGATCTCATTATCACCAATGCAAACTCCTACACGGAGTCCGCTGGTGCATTCTATCTTGTCGATGGTTCGCAAAAGATGATCAAGAACCCGTTATCTGGTCGCGAACAGCCTTGGAAGATCACACGAGCCTATGGTTGCAATACGATTTCAGCATCGGAAAACATGTTGACTTTTCGATCGGGAGCAGCGAGTTACTACGACTTGCTTACGGAGAGCGGGACCGGTAACCTGGGTGGATTTAGATCGGGTTGTACTTCCAACCTTGTGGCAGCCAATGGGATACTAAATGCTCCTGATCTGACGCGAACATGCAGTTGTTCCTATCAAAATCAAAGCTCGATCGGGTTGGTTCATATGCCCGAGTTAGAAACGTGGACCATTGATAACTCGGCCATCGCTCAAACCAAGTCCGATCGTATATTAAATCTAGGGATCAACCTGGGGGCACCGGGTGATCGGCGTGATTCAAAGGGTGTTGTTTGGTTGGAGTTCCCAGTGGTTGCGGGTGATTCACCGAGTCTGGGTATTGAACTTGACGGAGCATACACGACGTTTCAGGACCATCCAGCCACGATGCCGGGTGCTCAAATGCCTTGGATCTCAGCCTCAGGAGTGCAAGGTCTTTCTCGTTTGCGAGTTGGATTGAAGACGACGAATACTGTCCCTGCGAACGCCGAGATTTCAATCGCGAATCCGTCCGTCGAGGCCGAACAAGCAACCGAGCCAAGTCCCTACCGAATCAAGATGATCTTTGGATTGCCGAGAAGTGTTGAACGCACTGCACGTCGATTCTCCGTCACCATAAACGACAATGTCGATTCAATTGATATTGAACTCGATCCATCCAAGGGAAATGAAGTAATGCATACAATCGATCGAGTTATACTCGGCGATGCGCTTGAATTGAAGTTCAAGCCGATTGACGGCCTTCCTATCCTTTCGGGAATCGAACTTACCAAACTCAATGAGTAGCGATAACACATGAAAACCACAAGAATCACAGCGCGAAGCTGCGTGCAATTGTTCCTAGGGCTTGCATTTATTGCAAGTTGCGCTTCCGTCGCGATGTGCTGTTCGATCCCCGTCTTTCGTTACGCACTGGAACATTGGACGCCTGAACCGTTCATCGTTCATGTCATTTCCAAGTCCGAACGAAGCGCAAGCGAGTCGGACCTGTTCCATGAGCTGAACCTATCAAGTAACAATGCCAATGTTCGAATCAAGTTGTTCGATGGAAAAAGCGGCTCAACCGACCATGACAAACTCATAGCTCAAATCTATTCGAGTCCAGATTCTGCCTGGATGGTCGTGGAAGCTGCTAAACGACGTGATGGCGAGTCGCGGGTGATTTGGGACGGACCGTTCACATCGGAATCGGTCCATCAGTTGCTTGACAGTCCAGTGCGGCAACAGGTATGCGATGGGCTTGCCGACAAAATTTCCGTCGCCTGGGTTTTTCTGGAGTCGGGTGAGCCCTCGGTAGATAATCCAAAGTTCGCGAAGCTCGAATCTGAGTTGCGGAGACTTGAAAATGAGATCTTGTTGCCTGTGATTGAGGAAGCGGATTTAAAGGACCTTTCGAAGAAACCCGACGAGTTAAAGCTTCGCTTTGCAACCCATCGCATATCGCGAAACGACCCGGATGAAAGAGCCTTCATAAGGATGTTGTTAGCCACCGAATCGGACCTTGTTGAGGAATTTGCAAATGGAGCACCGATGGTATTTCCAATCTTCGGGCGTGGTCGCGTTCTCTATGCTTTGGTTGGCGAAGGGATTGCGACGGCAACGATCGAGGAAGCTAGCCGATTTTTGGCGGGAGAGTGCCAATGCACAGTCAAAGCAGACAATCCAGGCGTTGACGTTTTGATCTCGTACCCTTGGAATGAGCGAGTTCAAATCACTGAGCCAAAGAAGGATGAATTGCAGGTAACAGGATTAATGGTTCCAATCCCTTCCAAAACCCGACCGAATGCCAAAGCCAGAGAATCCGAAGGCGATGCGAGCATGGTTTCGGAACCAAGAGAAAAGTTTAAGGAGCAACCAAAGAAACTCCCTACTGCTCAGCCATTCATGTTGTTCATTTTCGGTGCGTTAGCTTCTGTCATCGGATCGCTAACGCTTGGTTGGATTTTTGCCGGCGGAGCGAAGTCTGCCGTAGGATAGGCTGCCAGCCTGTCATTTTCCGGTAGAAAGGCTCGAAGACGCTGGAAGCCTGTACCGCCAAAAGATCGAGACCATAGGGATTTCATTTAAGTGTTAATCAACATCCGATTCGATACGCAAGTTCGGAAATTGGCCGGTTGTAACCGAATGTCGGTGCACGTCGATGACTCCCCCTCGCTGGAACAAATCATTCGTCAAGTTGCCAATCAAGGGACAGCACAACTGCGGGATAACTTGCTGGATAGCCAAGGATCGATCCGGTCCTCGATACTCGTTTTCTTGGAAGACAACCTAGTTGACAAGGACAAACTCGTGAAGCTGCATGAAGGATCGGAATTGACCTTTTCGACTTTGATTTCAGGCGGGTAGAGGTAAAGTAAGCTGAGAGCGAAAGGCGCAAGCCGTCCGGTGAAACCTCCTGTCCCATAATCCTCAATCCATTCTGTTTTCCGCAACCTTCAACGATCCAAAGTACCATGAACTTCAAGAGTTTGTTTGCAAGCCAATGGTCGCGACTGCGCCTTGGTGCTGTTTTGTCATGTTGTACTTGCCTAACGAGACCTGCCATGGGTCAATCAACGGCCGAATTGGCTTTGCCTGCTCCCGCCAAGGGTGTTGTTCGAGTCGCGACCTTCAACGTTGCTCTGAATCGCAAAGAGGCAGGGCAGTTGGTGCAAGACTTGAAACAGGGGGACGAACAAGCAAAACGAATCGCTGCCATTGTTCAACTGGTGCGACCGGATGTGTTGTTAGCAAACGAAGTGGACTACTCAGGCGGAGAAGCTGCAAAGATCCTGCTGAATGAGTATTTCAAAAAACCACAGAATCCTAAGCTTCAACCTGAAGCTTGCGATTTTGGCTACTACTACACTGCTGCTGTCAACACGGGCGTAAGTTCGGGGCTCGACCTCAACTTGAATGGACGCAATACCGACAGCGATGACGGCTGGGGCTATGGCGCATTCCCTGGTCAATACGGTATGGCCGTTTACAGCAAGTATCCCATATCGGATTCGGCAGTCCGCACTTTTCAGATGTTCAAGTGGTCTGACATGCCAAATGCCAAGCGACCGAAGTTGGTCGACAAAGTGACGGGAGCTGAGACGTTCTTTCATTCCGATGCAGTATGGAAGCAACTTCGATTGAGTTCCAAATCGCATTGGGATGTCCCGATCAAGATTGGGGAATCGACGTTGCATGTAATCGCGTCGCACCCAACGCCACCTGTCTTTGATGGGCCCGAAGATCGCAATGGATGTCGCAACCACGACGAAATCCGATTGATCCAAGATTATGTGGAGGGAACAGCCGAGGCTGGCTACATCGTGGATGACAAAGGCGAGACAGGTCCGCTCGCACTGACCGCTCCATTCGTCATCATGGGCGACCTGAATTCCGACCCAAACGATGGTAGCGGAATCGCACAAGGGATCATCGATTTACTTTCCTCGAAACGCGTCGCTGCGAACTTTGTCCCAGAAAGCAAAGGAGGCGTCGAAGCGAGCAAGCTGCAAGGCAAGGCAAACGAAAAGCACAAAGGCAATCCGGCGAATGACACTGGCGATTTCAATGACAACAGCGCAGGCAATCTGAGAATCGACTTTGTATTGCCTTCCAGCAATTGCAAAATCGTGGGTGGGGGCGTCTTTTGGCCAACCGCCGACCACCTTAAAGACATCGATCCCAAGTTGGTCGATGCTTCCGACCATCACCTTGTTTGGTTAGACATCCAGTTGTTGAAATGATTTTCTGATTTTTCGTTCTGAGGCTCTGCCTGGGAACGCACCGCTCACGAGGCGCTGCCTGGATTTATCTTCGCGGTGGATCGATTTATCTTCGCGGTGGATCGACTTCGAGTAGCAATTCCTCGTTGGGTTTATCGGTTATCTTGACCTTCAATAGTGGACTCTGGGGATTCCCGTATTTGCCACCAAGCTGATCTTGCGTCGCAGCCCCACCGCTTTCGCTCGACAACGAAAATCCACTTGACTGTCCGCTAGATGGCTTACCTGGCCAAACGATCGTGACGCCGTATTCGCCGGGCATAGCTCCGTCATCGGCTGCATTCGTTGTCAAAACAAAGCGTCCTTGAGCGTCCGTGGTAGCTACGGGCTTCGCGTGATTCAATCGTTCTTTCTCGATCGGATGGAACACCACAAGTGCCGATGCGCATGCAACGCCATTTTTGGTTTGTACTTTGCCCTTGGTTGCAACTGGAACCTGCTGGTTCGAGCCACATCCCGTGAATACGACCACCATAAATACCAAACAGATTCTTCGCATGCGCACCGCTTCCATCACTCTCATGGTACTTTGTCCGTTTCATTCGTTCGCGTTTCGAACGGTTTCCTTACAATCAATTACTCAAAGGTTGGACTGACTTCGGCTGCGGTCCTGCTACCGCCGCTCGCTGTGATGAGAGCCGCATAAATCTGCGGGGTAATCGACGCGCTAATGAATTGTGTGCTGCCATCGGTCATGCCATGTGTTGCTCCGCCCGAATGAAACGAGTAGGTCTCGTTGTTGTTGTGGCAATTGATAACGCAATTACCGGGCGCATTTGTATTTGTCGATGAGATGGCGCCGTCGAGCCCGTAGTCGTTTTCGTGGTGTCCCCAACCGCCGTCCGACAAATATCTTGATGTGTCTTTCTTTCCGCCAACGTAATAGTCGGGACGCCCAGCGTCTTCGCACATTAGAATCGTGTTGGTTGTTCCATCCAAAATATCAGCCATTCTACTCGATTTTCGGTTTGCCGAGCCGAGGACTGGTTGCATTCCGCTTCCTCGAAGCTCGGGGCTCAGTGCGCTAAACAAATCATTTTGAGTCAAGGTAGATGCATAGCCAAAGAAGGTGATCGAACCTGGATTGATTGAACTGCAAGTCGCATAGTCGGTTGCGGCAAGGTCCTGAAACGGAAAGTTTGTTCCAAAATTAAAGCGTCCGGTGATCTTGCGATCCGAGCCGCCGGGTGTAGAGGGGCAAATGAATCCAGGGATAATTGTTTTTAAGGCCAACTGATTGTTTGGCGAACCTGGAACCAACGCGGGAGAGGAGAACCAAGGGTATTTTTGGTCGTAACTGTTGTAAACGGCGGTTTGTTCCATGTAGGGCAACAGATAGATGCTCCAGCAATGCACAATCGCAGGATAAGGAGCGCCAGGCTGACCGGTGCCGCCAGGCGGCAATCCGATATCCACATATAAACTTGCTGGCAACCGTTTGAAGGCACTTTCATGATTCAGCGTAGCCAGACAGATTTGCTTCATGTTGTTCGAGCAGCTCATTCGCCTAGCTGCTTCGCGAGCGGCCTGGACAGCCGGCAGCAATAGTCCAACGAGAATTCCAATAATGGCAATGACAACCAAGAGCTCTACCAGAGTAAATGCACTCGGCTGACGGGCTGACCGACTTGTTTTCACTTTGCGACTCCAAGGGAAACGAATAATTGAGTCAGACGCATCTGACCACAGCGAGCCGCGACCATTCTGATGGCTGCACTTTCTCGACCGAATTTGGAAACAGCATCCCATCCAAGTGTGAACGAATGATTAAGGGAGTAAGGTGGAGATGGTTAAGGTTTAGCTAGTATGTATCTTCACCAATTCTTTGCTAAATCAGCTCGTGCATCGCGTGAACCAATCCGTATACTGTCACGATACGTTGCCCACTCCCTATGAAAGGATAGCTTGAAATGTCGCATTGGTTTCGATCCATAGTCCACGGTTGCGCAGCAGTCTTATCGGGCTCTTGCCTTCTTGTGCCGATATGTCTTTCGCAGGACAAGAACGTACCTGCGCCTGGTGTCGCTTCACCGAGCACGACCACACAGAGCCGATTTCCCGGCAAAACGGAAACCGGTTTTTTGCTACCCAACGGATGGCATCTCACCCCAGCTGGCAAGCAAGTGGAAACGACCGACTTGCTCTTGAACATCTATCCTCTCGCGGACAATCGACGGGCCCTGGCCGCATGTAGCGGGTTCAACCAACACTACCTCGCTATCATTGATCTGCAAGAACAGAAAATCATCGCGAAACAACCTGCGTATCAAAGTTGGTATGGCCTCGAAGTCAATGCAAAGCAAAACAAAGTTTGGTGGTCCGGTGGCGGAGCGAGCATGCTACACACCTTTGATCTCGATGAAAAAGGGTTGACGCGGACGAGCGAATTGGAACCGGATGTTGCCACGCTGTCACCGAAGGATTTGGCAGCGCTTCGGGCGAAACTCGTTAAAGAAAAGGGTTTTAAGAGTGGCGTTTGCATCGACGAAAGTCGCGGCCTGCTCTATGAGCTCAACATTAATGCAGGGCTTCTGATCGTAACCCCCACCGCAGGCGGAGACGCAAAGACTCTGGACATCGGTGGACGTCCTTACGATATCAAATTAGGGGAGGGCAATCGGCTGCTGTATATCTCGGATTGGTCTGGCAGCCAAATTCTCGTTGTCGACCCAGATGATATGCAGGTCGTGTCTCGCATCGGGGTCGGTGTCCATCCAAACCAAATCGCCATCCATCCAGAAGATGGTAGGGTATTTGTTGCATGCGCATCGAGCAACGGAGTTTGGGTTATCGACGGCTTGCGCGGAATCGTGACGGAGACCATCTTGACGAGCCTTTTCCCAAAAGCACCGGAGGGGAGCACTCCAGATGCACTTGCGATTGCCCCAGATGGAGAAACCCTTTTCGTTGCCAATGCAGATAACAACTGTGTCGCAGTCATAGACATCGAAAACATCAACCGAAGTGTCGTCAAGGGTTTCATTCCGACGGGCTGGTATCCAACTTCGATCGCCGTCACGCCTGACAACCAAAAGCTTTTGATTGGTGTTGGAAAAGGAAATCAATCGAAACCCAACCCCATCCCGAAAACCGAACGGCCTGATTCCGAACTGACGGAGACCGAAAAGGTGATCAAAAGCGTTCTTCCGTATCCTTACATCGGCACGACGATCAGCGGCGCACTCTCCATCGTCGACATGCCCAGCGACGATCAACTCAAGGAATATACGCAACAGGTATACAAGAACTGTCCGTACTCCGATGAACTGTTGACGGCAGCACCTTCGAGCCAACCGACCGCCATCCCAAATAAAGTTGGCGATCCAAGCCCGATCAAATATGTCATTTATGTCATCAAAGAGAACCGGACCTACGATCAAGTTCTCGGCGACTTAGCGACCGGTAACAATCCGAAAGGCAACGGCGATCCATCGTTGTGCATGTTCCCTCGCAAGATCACTCCCAATCAACACAAGTTTGCTGAGCAGTTTGTGCTCCTCGACAACATGTATTGCAATGGACAAGTAAGCCGGGACGGGCATCCATGGAGCACGATGGCTTATAACACCGACTATATCGCTCGCGATTGGCACTTGACCTATTCGCGACGTCTTGGAGTCGAGGATGACGAGAAAGGAGACTTGTCCAACGCCCCCTCCGGTTATATTTGGGATGCCTGCTTGCGTGCAGGCGTCAGCTATCGCAGCTACAAAGAATACGGTTCGCGCGTATCGGACGGATCGGGAGGTTTCAAGATGGAGGGCCGCGTACCGGGATTGGTGGGTCACATGTGCCCTAAATTTGGCGTCAATCGAGCGGGTGGACGCGAACGGGACCATGAGCTCGTTGATGTTATGCTGGAGGAATACAGAGAATTCGTCGCCAAGGGGAACATGCCTCGGCTGATCATTATGAGCCTTGGTGAAAACCATACGGACGGAACGAGGCCTGGAGCATTTACTCCTGAAGCATGCGTTGCCAGCAACGATTTGGCGGTGGGCAAATTGGTTGAGGCGGTCAGCAACGGCCCACTTTGGGGCGAAACTGCTATTTTCATGATCGAAGACGATGCTCAGAATGGCCCAGATCACGTAGACGCGCACAGGACAACCAGTTTTGTGCTTAGCCCTTGGGTCAAACGTCAAACGATTGACAGTACCCAGTACAGCACGGTCAGCATGATACGAACGATGGAATTGATCTTGGGACTCCCACCCTTGTCTCAATACGATGCGGCTGCACGCCCCATGTTTGATTGCTTCACGAACAAACCCGATTTGACACCTTACAAATGCGAAGCGGCTCAGATCGATCTTGACACGCAAAACACGGCAGTTGCCTACGGTGCCGATCGATCGATGAAGATGGACTTCAGCGAGTACGATCGTATCGATGACTTTGAGTTGAACGAGATTCTATGGCGGGCGGTCATGGGCAAAGATGCGCCGCTACCACCGGCCGTTCGAAGAGCGATTGCTTTCCGATCCACCAAGTTGGAAACATCCAACTAGAGCATGATCTAGCCTTCGTTTTTTGGGTACGCTCTTCGTTGTGCGACGCTCCGCGTCGCACAAATCACGATGGGTGGAGCGTCGCGCAACTTAGTCCACTTTTCAAATTTTTGCTTCGTTGCGGTCGCGTCAAACGATAGACTGGAAAGGGTTCACCGGTAGAACGAGCATCGCTTTTTTAGGAGAAATGTTTTTTCGTGAAGAGCCCCTTTCCTGGCATGGACCCGTTTTTAGAACGCCATTGGCAAGACGTTCACTCGACCTTCATGGTATTTGCCAAACAACAATTGAACCGTCAGTTGCCGAGTCAACTCATCGCCCGTGTCGAAGAAAGTTTGGCGGTGGAGACCGATGACGGACGAGTGCGAGTCGTCTATCCGGATGTCAGCATTGCAGTTCAGTCATCGCGGTCGGCAGTTTTCGAACCAGAACCATCCAATGTTGCGGTGGCGGATCCATTCGAAGTTGCTCTACCTCAAACAGCACCGCCACAACGCCATTTGGAGATCGTCGATTCAAGTAGCGGCAACCGGATCGTTACGGTGATCGAACTGCTAAGTCCGGTCAACAAAACCATCCCAGCCGGGCGAGCCGCGTACCGCAAGAAACAGACGGAGTACATCCAGGGGATGGTGAACTTGGTGGAGATCGACTTGCTGCGAAGCGGTGAGTTTGTGTTGGCCATGCTGGAAGAAGATTGGCCAAAGGAACACCAAGCACCTTACAAAATTTGCATCCGCCGTGTCGAACGTCCTTGGGTGGCAGCGGGAATTGGAATTCAGTTGCAGGAGAAGTTACCGAACATAGCGATTCCACTACGCTCGCAAGATCGCGACGTGGTTTTGGAATTGCAGCCGATCATCGACGACTGCTACCGAGACGGACGCTATTACACGATCGACTATGAACGGCCATTGAGCCCCGCGTTGTCTCCAACCGATTCCAATTGGGTTAAGTCAATTATTCAACACCACCGCAATGCATTGGTCCGCTAGCTTGCGAATGAACAAAACGTCGGCCGGTGGTTTGGCACAGTCGAACTTTTAATGAATTGCGATTAGAATACAATTCGAGAAAGAGATTCACCCAACTTTGGAGTCTTTCATGGAATGTAGGGATTCGCGGCGGTTTGAAGGTCGACTATTGCCGTCGCTATTAGTGTTTTTGTGGATGGCCATGATCGTTCGGCCGGAATGTGTTGCGGCATTGGAACCTGAAACGCTTAGTTTCAATATCCATGTGCGGCCGATTCTGTCCGACAAATGTTTTGCCTGTCACGGATTCGATTCCAAGAAACGGCAAGCGGAATTGCGACTCGATACTTCGCAAGGGAGCCGCGAGAATCACAATGGCAGGGCCGCCATTGTGGGAAAAGATCTTGCGGCTAGCGAAATGTGGCGGCGAATCACAACCACAGACGAATCGGAATTGATGCCCCCCGCTGAGAGCCACAAAACACTGTCGGCCAAAGAAAAGGAAATCATTCGCCTTTGGATCGAACAAGGTGCGAACTACCAAAAACATTGGGCATTCGAAGACCTCGCGAAGTCGGAGCTTCCGCTTAATGAAACGGCCGCGCATCCGATCGACGCGTTCATCGCCTCGCGATTAGCCGAGCATTCCTTGAAGCTCGCTCCCGAAGCCGAAAGAGAAACACTGATTCGCCGGGTTGCGTTCGCACTTATTGGCTTGCCACCCACGGTCGAGGAAGTCGATCTGTTTTTAGAGGATTCGTCTGCGGATGCCTATGAAAAGATGGTCGACCGCTACCTTGCGAGCCAACGCTTCGGCGAAGAGATGGCCCGCCACTGGCTCGACGTCGCCCGCTATGCGGACACGCATGGAATGCATCTGGATAATGAGCGACAGACGTGGGCTTATCGCGACTGGGTCATTTCGGCTTTCAATCGCAATCTTCCTTTCGACCGGTTTACGATCGAACAATTGGCTGGTGATTTGTTGCCTGAGCCCACGACCGATCAGATCGTGGCGACCGGATTCAACCGATGCAACGTAACGACTAGCGAAGGAGGATCCATCGACGACGAATTGATCTACCGTTATGCGGTCGATCGCGCAAGCACAACCATGCAGACTTGGTTAGGACTGACCGGCGGCTGCGCTGTTTGTCATGACCACAAGTTTGATCCAATCACTCAAAAAGAATTCTATCAGTTCTACGCGTTCTTTCATTCTGCCGCCGATCCGGCCATGGATGGCAACGCGTTGTTGACTCAACCCGTATTGAAACTGCAGACCGAGGAATTTCGCGAACAACTCAAAGCGATGGACTCCGACATTGCGTTAAAACAACAACAGATCGCAGCGGAAGTCACGAAAGTCAATTACGTCGATCCGGCGAACATTGCCCCACCACCGCTGATTTCCACGACAGAGACGGTTTGGATGGAAGATGATTTTCCACCGAGCGGCAAGGTCCAAGCCTCACCTGGAGCGCCGACGCAATTCGTGGCAGCCAGCGAAGGCAATCAAGTTCTCAGTGGTCAGCGTTCTTTGAAACGAACCGACAAGGGGCTTGCACAGGATGTTTGGGATCAAGCTACGATACCGCTATCCATCCCGGCCGAGTCGAATATTTTTGCTAACGTTTGGCTTGATCCAGCCCATCCGCCTCGATCGATCATGTTGCAGTTCTTTAAAGGAGGATGGAACCATCGCGCGGTCTGGGGCGATTACAACGCCATCGAGTGGGGGGCTGTTAATACGAACGAAAGAGTCCACATGGGCGAGCTGCCAGCCCTCGGACAATGGGTCCGATTGGAATTCGCCGTCGAGAAAATTGGATTGGCGACGGGTGATGCACTAACGGGTTTCGCACTGACTCAGTTTGGTGGTACTGTATTTTGGGATCGTGTGGGCTTGAAGGGTTTGATCGATCCAACTCGCGATCCGACTCAGTCGTTCCTTGCATGGTGGAAACAAGCGGCAGGCAAGGATACGCTGGGACTGCCCGCCGATTTGCAACCGATCGCGAAAGGTGGCCCCGATGCTCATCTTGAAAAAGCGCCGGCTGCCGAATTGGTAACACGTCTTCGAGTCTACTATCTTCAAGAAGTTTGTTCCACGACGAAGCCGATGTTTGCTGGCCTGATCGCCGAACTCAGAAGTCTTCAAGAAAAACGTAAGGCACTGGACGACTCGATCCCCAGCACTTTTGTGTTCAAAGATCTGGCCATGCCTCGTCCAAGTTTCGTGATGATGCGCGGCGCGTACGACAAACCAGGCGATAAAGTCGAACCCTCGGTTCCTGCAATATTGCCGCCACTTACGAAAGCCGCCCCCGACGCAAGGGCCACTCGATTAGATTTGGCCAAGTGGTTGGTCGCCAAGGAAAATCCGTTGACATCGCGAGTGACCGTCAATCGATTTTGGCAGCAGTTCTTCGGAGTTGGTCTAGTCAAAACGAGTTACGATTTTGGAACGCAAGGAGATATGCCCAGTCACCCTGAATTGTTGGATTGGCTTGCATCGCATTTCCAGCAATCCGACTGGAATGTTAAGGATCTTGTGCGTCAGATGGTCTGCTCGAAGACATTTCGTCAGCATTCGCAGATTACCCCCGAGCTGCATCGGCTCGATCCTGAAAATCGGCTTTATGCTCGGGCCCCTAGATTTCGATTGGATGCAGAACAGATTCGCGACAATGCGCTCTTCACCAGCGGCCTAATCAATTTGCAAATGGGAGGAAAAGGGGTCAAGCCTTATCAGCCCGACAACATTTGGGAGCCGGTCGCCTTCGGTGGTTCGAACACACAAAATTATCGTCGCGACAATGGGCCTGCTCTTTATCGCCGCAGCATCTACAACTTCATGAAACGTACAGCACCACCACCATTCATGGTCAACTTTGACGCGCCTAATCGCGAACAGTTTTGTACGAAGCGAGAGAAGAGCAATACACCGTTGCAGGCCTTGCAACTTATGAACGACGTCCAGCATGTCGAAGCGGCAAGAGCGATGGCGCAGCGAATGTTGGAGCAAGGGGGGCAGACGTTCGAGGATCGAATTGCCTACGCTTATCGGACTGTTCTCTCGCGCCAACCGACGGGACGCGAAGTGCATGTGCTGGAAAAACAATTGACTGCGAACATGCAACATTACCATCGCGACGTTGAGTTGGCCAAAAAATTAATCGCTCTGGGCGAGAGTCGGGCCAGCGACAAAGTCGATCCGAGTGAACTGGCTGCATATACATTGATTGCCAATACGCTTCTGAACCTTGACGAAACCGTTACGAGGAATTGATCATGCATCCCTGGATCGAAAATCAAGTTCAACAGACGCGGCGGCAGTTCTTTGGCGACCAAGGATTGCGACTCGGGGGTATGGCACTCGCCTCCATGGCTGGCGAAACGCTGTTGGGTAATTCGGCGAGTGGCTCGATGGCAACCGAACGCGTCCACATGCCATTGCCTGGCCTCCCACACTTTGCCCCGAAAGCCAAGGCGATCATCTATGTGCACTTCAACGGTGGTCCGCCACAACATGACACCTGGGACTACAAACCCCAGTTGGTGGACTACTTCGACAAGGACCTGCCCGAGTCAGTGCGAGGAGGGCAGCGATTGTCGACGATGACCAGTGGGCAAACGCGTTTTCCGGTGGCTCCAACGAAATTCAAATTCCAGCAAGTGGGAGAATCTGGAATTTGGGCCAATACGGAATTGATGCCATACACAGCAAAAATTGTTGATGATTTTACGCTGATTCGATCGGTGCAGACCAACGCCATCAATCACGACCCTGCCTGTACCTATGTGATGACCGGCTCGGAAGTTCCGGGAAAAGCCAGTTTCGGTTCGTGGCTGGCATATGGACTAGGGAGCGACAACAATGATCTACCTGCGTTCATTGTTTTTACTCCGCGATTTCCCTCGGATAGCAACGCGCAAGCCTTATACAATCGAATGTGGGGCAGTGGATTCTTGCCGACGCGATTCAACGGTGTCGCGTTGCGAGGTAGCGGCGATCCGGTGTTGTACTTGCGCAATCCGGAAGGTGTGCTCAGCGAGGATCGACGAGCCATGTTGGATGCGCTCAATGAGTTAAATCGGCAGGGCTTGGAACGATTTGGCGATCCGGAAACGGAAACGCGGATTTCTCAATATGAAATGGCTTTCCGGATGCAGAGCAGCGTTCCTGAACTGACCGATATCAGCCAAGAGTCAGCGGCCGCCTTGGAGTTGTATGGCCCCGATGCCAAGGTTCCAGGCACTTTTGCGCACAGCGCTTTGCTGGCGCGGCGATTAGTAGAACGGGGCGTAAGGATGGTGCAGATTCTTCACCGAGGCTGGGACACTCACGGCAACCTGCCAAGTCAGTTAGCCAACCAGTGCCGCGATACCGACCAAGCGACTGCCGCCTTGGTGCTTGATCTCAAGCAGCGTGGAATGCTCGACGAAACTCTCGTCGTGTGCGGTGGCGAGTTCGGTCGTACAGTCTATTCACAAGGAACATTGACCAAAGACGACTATGGACGCGACCATCATCCGCGCAACTTTTGTGTTTGGTTGGCAGGCGGTGGCATCAAGCGAGGCTACGTTCACGGCGAGACCGATGATTTTAGCTACAACGTTGTTCGTGATCCGGTGAACGTCAATGATTTGAATGCCACGATTTTGCATTGCATGGGGATCGACCATTCGCGATTCACGTTCAAATTCCAAGGACTCGATCAAAAGCTGACCGGTGTTGAACAACCGCGAATCGTGTCGGAAATACTCAGCTAATGCGACTTTCGCAAGTCCGGATTGGGAGTAAATTTCGATGAATGACGACATCTATTCGCAGGGACTCCGTTCCATTTGGGAATGATGGCTTCTCAGAATAAAGACACCAAAAATCAATACGTTCGAACACGGAAAGACCATTCGTCAGAAATCGCGGAAGACTATGTTAGCAATCAAACACTTCTTGCAATGAAGCGTTTTTCTGAGTCTCAAAAAGATCGAGCTTGATCGGTCCAGCATAGCGGGATAGGCGTCTAGCGCTCCCTAGACTGTCCTTTTCAGCTTGACAATCGGAAAACGTGGAAGGCCGACCCCGCAAGATTTTCGACCGATTCGCTTTATCAGCAGCTATCGATGAATGAGCCTTGCGTTTTAGGGGCTCAAGAACAAATAATGCTGCTCGACTTCTTTCTTGGTCGGAATGTCGAGCCGTTTGTCTGTGAGCATAGCCCGAACTTCATCGACATACTCGAACTGACATCGTTCTAACCCCGAGACCGAATACAGTTCGAGAAAGAAGTCTAAACGGTTTCCGATAGTTGATAGTCCCTCGGACGATTCTTTGTCGAGGCGATCGTATTGGGCTTGGACCATTCGCTCGCAGTTCTTGATTTCGAGGCCGATCTCTTGACGGATTCGATCCCGCACATCGTTTTCGCTTGGCAAGGTCGGTTGCTCGAACTGTGCAACCCAAGTTCGGCGTCGTTGCAGGACGCGTTTGATGATTTTAACAAGTCTCGGATCGGTGCTGATCGCGACGTGGTCAAACTCATGTTTGATTAATTTCGATGTCCAGGGTTCTGTCGGGTTATAGGTCGACGGGATACAAATGGTGTGCTCCAATCGAATCTTGGGTTGGTCCATCCAAGTTAGGATTTTGGCTTTCCAAAAGCCGTTTTGCGGTTTGGAGTCAATCCATTCGTATTTAAATTTTGAGTCGAAATCGGCCACGAATTGGAATAGCGTCAAAGCGGACTTCCCAGCGAGCCGGATCCGTTCATCATCGACCTTAACCTGCACGTTTCCGCGGTCGATCAGTCGACCAAATTCGCCGGGGGCTTGAGCCAACCAAGGATGAATTTTCGGCGATTGGGCCAGACACAGTTGCATTTGGCAAGTGATACCAACAATACAACTGACGATCCAACGGCTTATTGGGGTTAGGGAACGCACGGGTTAACAGTTGAGTTTCAATTCGGATCGGGTTGGATCGTGAGGGGGATTGCACATTCAGTGTAGCCGCCATTCGTCCTGCCCAGGGCCGCCCGAATGTTTCGTAACTAAACAATACCCTGCGGATGGAGTCTCTTTTAACGCAAAAATACCGCACTTCGCCGAATCGAATGTTTAGTTTATTCCGGTCAGGTCAACTTTGCCGCCTGGTTGTTTTTACAGCTTGAATATTCCTCAACTATAGCATTTAATGTGACGTCACGTTTTTTCTGATTATTGCATAGGAGGCAGTTTCATGTTTCAAGCCGATGATAATCTCCAAACCAAAGAGCGGTTGCTTTTTCGGTTTTTGACGCTCAAGTCGTCCGTTTCACGGAATTTGAAACGAAACGTTTGTGCTGCTCTTTCGCATGACAACGAGCCGTAAAGTTCGGTTTTTGCGTCTCTCTACTTGGAAATCACTTTCCGACAACTCAAGCGTCATGTGCTTCCGACGCCGTTCCTGATTATTCCTTCATCGCACAGTACGATAATCCGCAATGAAAAATCAACGAAACCATCGTAAAAGCAACAAACAAATCTCTCGATCCGACCGCAATCAAGTCAAGTTACAGCGGATCCACAATAGGATGCGAGAAGCGACTCAGAATATGGCAGCGCGCTTTCAAACTCGGTTGGGTTGGTGGCAGCGAACGTTTCGAATTCCGACTCTTTTGAACTCAGCCCCCTTTTCGCAAGCCAGTAGCCTGTGGTTGGCGTTGATGGCCTTGGTCGGGATGCAACACAAGTCGCCCGGCATGCGATTGAAAAAGCGATCAACCGACATTCACCAGAGCAAGAAGTATCGGGACGCCAAACGTGTTTTACTCAGACGCCTAATCCACGAACCACTCGAAGATAGGCAATTATTGGCAACGGATGTTTCCGTGGTGTCCGGTAACTTGGTGGTCAATGGAGACGACGCGGTCAATTCGTGGGCGTTTGCGACAAATGGTGGTAATCTCACAATTACTTCGTCAAGTGGCGACATTATAACGTCGAGCGTCAGCGGCAGCGGCGGAAGCGGAACAGAATCAGTCACCATTCCGCTATCTGCTTTCACTGGCACGCTTGGTGTCAACGGTTTGGGAGGCAATGATACGATCCAAGTCAACGGGCTGACACTCTCGGGCAATCGGAGCCTTTCTATCGACGGTGGCAGCGGGGCAGACGCGGTCACGTTTCAAACCGCCGCTACTTTGTTGTCCGGTGCAGGAGTGATTAGTGTCTCTGCCGAGACGATGATAACTAAGGTCGGCGGAACATTGACCACAGGCATAGGACCGATCTCGCTCTCGGTCGACGATGTCGATATTCAAGGCGAGATCGCGAGCAGCACTACGGTCGCTATCACCCCTGCTCAACTCAATCGCCCAATCAGCCTTGGTACCAACACGATTGGCAGTCTCGGCTTGACCGACACTGAACTGGACCGTGTCACCGCGGGCACGATTCAGATCGGCGATGGCAACGCTGGCGTGATCACGGTCAGCGGTGCGATTACGCGACCGATCTCGACCGCAATGAATTTAACCAATAATGCTGCCATCAATTTCAGCAGCGGATCGATCAACACATTAGGCGGCAATTTAATTTTCAGCACGCCCACCGGCATCAGCCCAGCCTCGAGCGGCGTGGAGATCAATACCGGGGCCAGCAATCAAGTGCAGCTTAGCCGTAACTTGAGCATCAACATCAGCGGCACTGGGGTCGATTCCGGTTACAACCAGTTAAATGTTGTTGGTGCGGTGAACATAAATGATGCGCACTTGATCACTGTGGGAACGCACATCCCGGTTGCCGGCCAGGCATTTACGGTCATTGAAAACGATGGCTCGGAAGCCATCATTGGCACGTTTCATAACTTGCCGCAGGGGGCGACCATCGGCAACTTCTTGAATTCCGGGCTACCCGCAACCATTAGTTACACGGGCGGCAGCGGTAATGATGTAGTGCTGACCGTGGGGACGATCGCCCCGGCCAACATCTACACGGTAGACAACTTGGTCGACGAAAACGACGGCGTTTACACAGCTGGGCGTTTGTCGTTGCGAGAAGCAATCACGCTTGCGAATGCTTCGTCTGGGGCGGACTTGATCAAATTCAACACGTCGTTCGCCAGCGGGCCTGGATTGTTGACCATCCAATTGGTTAACGCGTTGCCGGCGATAACCGGGACGGTCATCATCGACGGTACATCGCAGCCTGGTTACCAAGGGACGCCGTTGATCAACATCCACGGCAACTCGCTTGCACAATTCGGACTGGATATCAGCAATGCGGCTAATGTTGGTACCGTCGTCAAAGGGCTGAAGTTTAGCGGCATTCGAGATACGATAATTCGGGTCAACAATGTGGACATGGTTCGCTTGGAAGATCTCGACTTGTCCGATGCACCGAACATTCCGAATCCGACCAATTACACTGCTGTTGGCATTTCTGCCGAAAACGGTTCGGACAATATAGTCATTTCGGGAGTCAATGCTTCTGGCATGTATTTGGGTGGTATTAGGATATCCAACTCAAATAGTCCTACTATTAAGAACAACGTGCTCAAGAGCGCTGATGTCAGCAGTAACGGTGCGATTTACCTGTCGTCTGTATACGCGATTGGAGTCGGGGCCGTTAGTGGCAACCAATTTGCTGGCAGCTCATATGGACTGCGGATTGAGAACGGCATGAGCGGGTTGCTGATCGGAGATGAGTCGGTAACGGGTGCCAATATTGTTATTGAGGACGGCACCAGTGGCATGACGAGCGTGACTAGTCGAGCTTTGTATTTGAACAACGTCGATTACGTCACAATCGACGATGTCGACTTCAGTTATGAACTCCCCGCGCGGTCGGGAGAAGCGGTCCGGGCCGTTTCGAATAGCGACTATCTGACTGTTAGGAACAGCAACTTGGCCAATCGCGTCAATGGCGTTTACGTCACAGGCGGGACCCGTGATTTGATCGTGACGAACAACAACTTTACGAACAACACACAAGCGATCGACGCGACCAATTTAGTTCGGGCTCAACAGGCGGCGGCCATTCTGGCGACGGGAAACATTTTCACCAACAGCTTCAATGTCTTCAACCTAGATACGATGACCGGCAGCTCAAGTGGGTTGACGATTGGTACGTCGGGCACAAACATCGTGCTGGATGCAGCCTCCGGGATCACTTCTGCTACGGGCACGATCCTGGATTTGAAAAATGTGGACAACGTGACGGTCACGGGAGTCAACATGGGATACACCGGCGCTTCGCGAGCAGGCAAAGGTATCATCGCTGTCGGTTCCGATTATTTGTCGATCACGGGCAGCACCATTTCTAATCGAAACAATGGGATTCAGATTACGGGTGGCACCGACCCTGTCATCTCCAACAACAACCTGTCAAATGATTTCGCGTCGTTGGTTATCGACGGCGCCATTGACGGGGCCGATGCTGATACGGCGCCGGTCTTGATCTCGGGCAATACGTTCACCGATAGTTTCGACGCTCTACAACTGTACAACATGAGCGGCATTTCGATCGGCACATCTGGTTTAAAGTCGGTGCTGGTCAACCCAGCGGTGGATGGTCTAAAAACAGCCACCGGCACCATTTTCAATCTGCATAGTTTGATTGGGCTAACGATCGATGGAATGGACCTGTCGTATACGGGGGCCGCCCGAACGGGCACGGGCTTGAATATCTCCGGCGCAGGCAGCCAACTAGTCCTGCAGAATTTTACGATCAAGAATCGCAATGTCGGTATCAACGTGATGGCTGCGAGCAACGCCGAGGACCTCACGGTTAAGAACAATGACTTGTCCAATAACGATTCGACTCTCTACATCGACGGATTTAGAGACGGGGGCGACGCGGACACCTATCCAGTGAATTTGTCAGGCAACAAGTTCAGCGGCGCGGGGAATGCCATGCGACTTTGGAATATGGACGGTTTGACTTTTGGTATTACGGGTACCGAAGCCGTCGTCATCAATAACGCCACCGACGGACTGCAGTCTGCCACGGGCACAGTCATCTATTTAAGCAGTGCCGCCGATGTGACGATGATTGGACTCGATCTTTCGTTTCCGGGCGCTGGGCAATCGGGAACTGCCATCTATTCGGATGGTACGATGAATAGACTGACGATAAAGAATGTCAGCGCCAAGAATCGCAACAATGGTTTCCGCATTGGGGATGCTGGACAAGATTTGACGCTGATAGACAATGACCTGTCGAACAACGATAATGCTCTTTACATATCGGGTTTCACCGACGGCGTGGACGCTGATCTGGTTCCCGTTGTGGCTACGGGGACCAAGTTCACGGGTTCCACTGGCCAAACTCTTCAAATCTACAACCTGACTGGCCAATATATTGGCACATCTGCGTCGATACCAGGAATCATTATTAACAACGCGACTGATGGCTTGAATTCAAGTTCATTTGTCGCTCTGCACGTTTACAACTTACCGAATTCGACCATCGACGGATTGAACCTCTCCTACCCAGGCATTGGCCGCTCGGGTTTCGGAATCTTTCAAGATGGCGATTTTGGCTCGGGAGTGACCATTCAGAATGTCTCGGCCACCAACCGTAGCAATGGATTTTTCTTGAATGGTGGCGGCACAGATTTGACGCTCATCAACAACGATCTATCCAATAACGAGAATCCTCTGCGAATCAGTAGTTATCGCGACGGAGCGGATGCCAATCTAGTTCCTGTAGTCGCCACGGGTACCAAGTTCTCGGGTTCAACGGGCCAATCGCTACAGATCTATCACACGGCCAATCAATACATTGGCACCTCTGCGTTGACGCCTGGAATCATCATTAACAATGCCACAGACGGATTGAATGATACGGGATATATCGCTCTGCACGCTGTCAACATCCCTGGCTCTACCATCGACGGATTGAATCTGGCGTACACGGGCAGCTTGCGAAGCGACGGTTATGGCCTGATTGCAGATGAGTATCTGGGCGCAAATGTGACGATACAAAATGTCATAGCAACGAATCGCCGTTTCGGATTCGATATGTTCGGCGGGGGGCAGGATTTGACCCTGATCAATAACGACGTATCCAATAACGATCTAGGCATGCGGATCTGGGATTTCACGGACGGGGTGGATGCAGATACGGTACCTATTATCGCTAGCGGTAATCAATTTGCCAACAACTTGAATGCGATCGACATGTTCAACGTGGGAGGTCAGTTCTTCGGCACGGCAGGCACGGGTTTCATCATTAGCAACACCGCCGGAGGCTTGAATACCGTGACTGGAAGCCCGCTGACGATTAGGGGTATAATGGAGAACACGACGATTGATGGATTGGATTTGAGTTACTCCGGATCGTCGGCTTCAGGGAATGGTATTTACTACGACGGTAGCAGAGGCAATTTGGGTGCGAACTTCACGATTAAAAACGTCACCGCCAGGAACCGCAGCACCGGCTTAAACCTGAGCCCAACCACCGGGTTTTTTGGAACAGATCTGACCCTGATCAACAATGACGTTTCGAACTCAACGACGGGTATGCGGCTGTACGGTTTTCAAGACGGTGGCGACAGCGACACGCAACCTATCATCGCTAGCAGTAATGTCTTTACCAATAACCAAACTGGCTTGGAAATTTACAATTCGCCAAACCAATACATCGGTACGGCAGGCACTGGGTTCATCGTTAGCAACTCGGCTAGCGGTCTGAACACCGTGACCGGGACCGCGTTGAATATCCTAGGTTTAATGCAAAATTCGAAAATTGATGGTTTGGATTTGAGTTACAACGGAACGTCACGCAGCGGGTCCGGCATCAAATACGACGGTGCCGTTAATTATCTTGGCGAGAACGTCACGATTCAAAACGTCATCGCAAGGAATCGCGACATAGGGATCAATTTGAGTCCAACCACCGGGTATTATGGAACAGATTTAACGCTTATCAATAATGACGTCTCGAATTCCAACACCGGTATGCGGCTTCACTCGTTCCAAGACGGTAGCGACGCCGACACCGTACCGATTGTCGCCAGTGGCAATATCTTCAACAACGACGGTACGGGCATGTACCTATCCAGCATGTCGGGGCAATTCATCGGTACGTCCGGAACTGGAATCATTTTCGACAACAATACTTCTGGACTGAAATCGGTCACGGGAACCGCTTTGGTCTTGAACACGCTCGTGAGCGTTACGGTGGACGGTCTGGATGTGTCTTGGAATGGATCCGCGACCCATACGGGGCAGGGTATTTATTCGACCGATTCCAACAACGTGACGGTCACCCGTGTCACAGCGTCTAATAGAAACGAAGGCGTGCGAATCGACGGCGGAAACTTGCTGAATATCAACAACTCGACATTCAGTAATAACACCACCGGCGTCACGTCGAACAACGTTGGCACGTCATCACTCATCAACAACAATACGATACAAGCCAACACGAATGGGGTATCGCAGTCCGGCGTTGTCCAGGTCAATGGAACGAGTAACTATTGGGGCTCCGCATCCGCTCCTGCGCTCAATGGTTCGAACGGCTATACCGGTGATGTCAACGTGGGATTGAATCTACCCATCGCACCTGCCGGAGCGCCATCCGTACCGGCCTATCCGCCTGGAAACGTCGTTTCCTTTGCGACGACAGCGAATCCGCTTGAAGTTACCACGAACAACGATTTAGTTTCTGCAGATGGCTATACTTCTCTACGCGAAGCGATCATCGCAGCCAATGTTAGTGGCGGAAACATCACTTTCCTTGCGGGGCTGAACGCACAGACGATTCGGCTCACTAGTCCGCTGCCCCCCATAACGAAACAGGTCGCTATTGACGGTGGTGGCCTGATCACCATTGACGGCCAATTCAACTCGGGCGATGTGTTCTTCGTAAACGGGGCCACGGCATCCAACTCGTCGATCCGAGGACTTAAGATCAAGGGTTATGCGAGTAACGGGTTTGGCATTCGGGTAAACGGTGCTACCGGCGTGACGCTCCAAAACCTTGATCTATCCGACCCGGCTGGCAATTTCGTCCCGACCGGTACCGGGATCCAAGTCGAAAATACTTCGTCGGATGTTACGATTAATAATGTCAATGTTTCCCGAACGACCAACGGAATCGTGGTCAGCTTATCGGACACGCCGAAGGTATCCAACGTCAACGCCTCGTTCACGGGCAACGGAGTTCAGGTCACGCAATCAGCCAGCCCGACCATCACGAACGTCAATGCTTCGTCGACCACGAATGGTATCCGCGTTATAACGTCAGCGAATGCGACCGTTCGCGACAACACGTTAAACAACAGTGACCTATCTCTCTACTTGAACGGCTCGACGGGATTGGCGGTCGGTGCCATCCGTGGAAATACGTTCAGCGGAAGCAGCCAAGCTGTTCGTATTGATGATGGTCAGAGCGGACTGATCATTGGCAATGCGTCGCTTTCGGGGACGGCCCACTTCGTCATCGAAGATGGCACGAGCGGCATGAGCACTGTCACATCGCGAGCTATCTACTTGAGAGGTGGTTCGGCCAACGCCACGATCGATAGCCTTCAGCTTGGCTTTACCGCAGGCCGCAGCGGTGAAGGCATCCGCGTGGATGGCGGTGGCCTGTTCCTGACGATTAGGAACAGCAACGTGTCGGGGCGCACCAATGGGGTCACGGTCACTGCTGGCATGAATCTGACGCTAACTGGAAACAACCTTTCTAACAACGGCCAGTCGGTCAACGTCTCGGGCGTGAAAAGGCAGGCAATCGCCCCGGCCGCAGCGGCCGTTACCGCCTCGGGTAACATTTTTACGAATAGTGCTAACGCGATTGCGATATTCGGTTTGACGGCTGCCAACGCTGGTCTAACGATCGGGACGACCGGCACCGAGAATATCGTCATCAACAACGCCTCCAGCGGCCTGCAAAGTGTCACCGGCACTGCAATTTTGCTATCGAACGTGGACAACGTGGCAATCAACGGGATCGACCTGTCGTACAATGGATTGAACGGCTTGCCGCGGTCTGGCACTGGCATTTCTGGCACTGCTACGCCGGGATCGACTTCCTGGACCGTTACCAATGTCAACGCCTCCAATCGCACAACCGGTATTTCTGTCAACGGTGGCAACGACTTGACCCTGACTGGGAACACACTTGTCAACGATGGTCAAGCGATAAGCATTGCTGACGTAACCAAACTAGGGCCTGCTTCGAAGGCGGTCTTTGCCTCAGGTAATATCTTTACCAAAAGCTTGAACGCCTTGGCTATTTCGAACTTAACGGGTGCAAACGCGGGCCTAACGATCGGCACCACCGGAAGCGAGAATATCGTCATCAACAACGCCTCCAGCGGCTTGCAAAGCGTCACCGGCACCGCGATTAACTTGTCAGACGTTGACAACGTCACGATTGTCAATGTCGACGTTGGTTTTACAGGTGGGAGTCGGCTTGGTTCGGCAATTGCTGGCAGTGCCACGTCGAATTCTAGTTTTTGGACCATTCAAAATGTGAACGCCTCCAATCGAGTCAGCGGCATTTCGATCAGCGGCGGTAAGAATGTAACACTTATTGGCAATGATCTTTCCAACAACGGTCAGTCGATTAATGTCTCGAGTGTGACAAAGCTTGCGCCCGCCGTTTCCGCCGTCATAGCTTCGGGCAATACCTTCACCAACAGTACCGATGCGATCGCGATTTCGACTTTGAACAACAGCGATTTGACGATCGGCACAACGGGCAGCGAGAACATTGTTATCAACAACGCCACCGCTGGGCTACAGAGCGTGGTTGGTACTGCGATTTCGCTGAACAGCGTGGGTAATGTCACTATCTCTGGCGTCGATCTTGGGTACACAGGCGGGTTTCGCTCAGGTGCGGGCATTAAGATCAACGCCGGTCCGGACTCAAGGTCGACTATTCAGAACGTCAACGCCTCCAATCGCTTCACCGGTATTCAGGTCACCGGTGGTAAGGACTTGACAGCAAACAACAACACCTTGACCAACGACGGCATTGCGTTGTTCGTCGATAGCGTGACCAAGAGTTCTTTAGCCGCTTCGGTCATTGCATCGGGCAATACTTTTGCCAACAGCGGCACCGCTCTCCAACTGTGGAATTTGAGCAGCGGCCTGACGATCGGAACGGCGAACGGCTCGAACATCAAGATCGACAATGTGAACAGCGGATTGCAATCGAACACTGGTAGGGTGATCTATCTGTCGAATATCTCGGACGTCAACATCGACGGGCTGGATGTTGGATTTAACGGCTCGGTGCGGAGTGGCACCGGCATCTATGTCGACGGAACGAACAACAATAACATGGTCGTCAACCTTGTCACCGCCACCAACCGCTCGACTGGCTTGCGGCTTGGCGACGCTGGCCAGGACTTGACCGTGACCAATAACAATTTATCGAACAACGGTTTAGCACTTTACATCAATAATTTCAGCGACGGCCCAGACGCAGGCAAAACAGATAACACGGTACCAGTCATAGCCACCGGCAATACGTTCACAGGCAGCACGAGTGGCATCGAGTTGTACAATATGACCAATCAAGTCGTGGCCACTACTGGCACGGGGATCATCGTGGCCAACACGGATGGACTAAAGGATTCAACGGCGACCGCTTTGCGTCTATCCGATATGAATGGGTTGACAGTCAGCGGCCTCGATCTGTCGTACCTAGGTGCAGGGCGAAGTGGTACCGGTATTTTTGCTGGCGGCACCAACCATAACATGACGATTACGGGCGTCACCGCCACGAATCGAAGCACTGGCTTTCGTTTGGGCGACGCTGGTCAAGACCTGACGCTAACCAATAACAATCTGTCCAACAACGGCTTGGCCCTGTTTCTGAACGCCTTTAGCGATGGTTCCGACATCAACACGGTGCCCGTCATCGCCACCGGCAATACGTTTACAGGCAGCACGAGTGGCATCGAGTTGTACAATATGACCAATCAGGTCGTGGCCACTGCTGGCACCGGTATCATCGTGGCCAACACGGATGGACTGAAGGATTCAACGGCGACCGCTTTGCGTCTATCCAATATGAACGGGTTGACGGTCAGCAGTCTCGATCTGTCGTACTCAGGTGCAGGGCGAAGTGGTACCGGTATTTATGCTGACGGCACCAACCATAACTTGACGATCACGGGTGTTAACGCCACCCGTCGCAATCGAGGTTTCCGCATCGGCGATGCTGGCCAAGATTTGATACTGACGAACAACGATCTGTCCAACACCAATTATGGACTTTTCATACGCGGCTATTATGACGGCGACGATGCCGATACGGTTCCGGTAGTTGCCTCGGGCAATAAGTTCTTTGGCGTGATCACGGAAGCACTTGTCGTCCACAACATGAGTGGCCTCTATATCGGCACCACCGGCACTGGGTTCATTATTAACAACGCCACCGATGGACTGAATTCAACCCCGGGTGTTGCCTTACGCATTCACAACATCCCTTATTCTACAATCGACGGCATCGATCTTTCGTATCCCGGAACTAAGCGAAGCGGCTATGGAATCCGAGCCATAGAGGATTTCTCCGATTCCGATTACCTTGGTGGCTTCATCAGAATCATCGGACGCAACGTAACCATTCAGAATGTCATTGCGACGAATCGCGATTACGGTATCAATCTGGTCGGAGGCGGTGTGGTGGGAGGCGGTGATGACTTGAGACTGCTCAACAACAACCTGTCGAATAACGGCACGTCCTTGGGGCTGCGAGCCCTCACGGACGGCGATGATGCCGACAACGCTCCGTTTTCCGGGACAGGCAATAAGTTTACCGGCAGCACGAATGGTATCTTCCTAGAGGGTATGCGCAATGATTCGCTGGTTTTTGGCAATTCGATTGCTCCCGGCGTTAATTTTGTGATCGACGGGAATTCTGGACTTACTTCCGTTTCCGGAGATGCCCTCTACCTCTTTAACGTCAATATCGTCACCATCGACGGGGTCGATTTGTCGTATCGCGGCTTCAGGCGTTCGGGAACCGGTATTCGTGCGAACGACTCCTTCGTGAACAATCTTACGCTTAAGAATGTGACCATCACCAACCGCATAACAGGTTTGACTTACAACCCGAACACGAACAGCGCGGAATATCTCCTGAAGATCCAGGACTCGAACTTCCTGAACAATGATACTGCCATAATCGCAGCGCAGTACAACGCGGGCGGTTACATTCGCAATAGTCGCATCGAGGGCAACGACACCGGTTTGGTGTACAGCACCGACTCGTCCAATCCGACTTATTCCATCGTCCTCGATGCTAAAGGCAATTACTGGGGACCAGGAGGAGGCGGCGCGGCTGGAGTTAATAACAACAACGGATTCACGAGTAATCCCGCTGACAAGGTCGACAGCAGTGGTTATGTGGCCACAATCCCTGCTGTCCTCAATCGCGACTATGGTGATGCGCCAATTGCCTTTGCTTTTAGTACGTCGTTAGCTGGTTTTGGAGCTCGGCATATCGCCACCGGCCCGATGCTAGGAACAATCCGCGACACCGAGCCGGACGTAACTGGATCAACTCTTTCAAATGCGGATAACATTACTGCCACCAATGACGAAGATGGTGTAACGGTCGGAATTTTGACGCCTGGTGCCAATGCCACGGCAACGGTGTTTGTAACAAGTAGTGGTGCTGCCAAGCTCGACGCTTGGATCGACTTCAATCGCGACGGCGATTGGGATGATACTGGCGAGAAGATCGCTAACAGCGTCAGTGTTGTCAACGGCCCGAACACGCTCACCTTCGCGGTTCCAGGCAGCGCCAGTATCAGCCTAAACTACGCACGATTCCGTATCAGCACGGCAGGCGGACTAGACACTTTTGGTGAAGCGGTCGACGGTGAAGTCGAAGACTATGTTGTCGGCAACATCTACGTCGACGACAACTGGACCAATAACGCTAATTTCCCGGTCGGCACGGTGATCACCGACTCGGACCCGATTATGGCCGGCGATCAATGGGGAATCATGGGCCTCAATGCGTTCTCAACCGTCAATGGTGGACTCGCTGCCGCAGCCGCAGGTACCCAAAACCAAGTCATCGTAAACTCGGGCAACTACAGCACGGAAAACGCCAATGTCACCAAGGCAGGTCTGGTCGTGATATTCCAAGAAGGGGCCAGCACACTCGGTTCGCTGGACGATACGGTCAGCACGGCGATCGTCAATTTGGCTGGAATCACACTCACGACTGGTGGCACCAACTTGGCCACACGCTTCGATAGCTCGATCGTGGGCAATGGGAATCTCATCAAGGCCGGTAGTGGCAAGATGACACTAGCTGGAAACAATACTTTCACGGGTAACACTACGATCAATGGTGGCACGCTCGCCTTGGCCTCCAGTTCAAACAACAATATTGCCAGCTCGCCAATCATCACGGTTGGCAGTGGCACGATACTGGAAGTTGCCGAATTGAGTGGAACGGAGCTCCAATTAGCCAGTGGTCAAACTCTCAGTGGCACAGGAACCGTAAATGGTGGAATGGTTAAAGCTCTATCGAGTTCGACGATCGACCCTGCCGGCAGCAGCACTGGTATTCTCAACACCCAAAGTGTTGTCTTCGCTAGCGGTTCCACCTTCAACGTTCAAGTCAATGGCACCACCTTAGCCGGAACCGATTACGATCAACTGAACGTCACTGGAGCGGTCAACCTGGGCAATGCCACGCTGAATGCCGCAGGCATCGTCACCAGTGAAGGCGTTCCGATCGTCCTAATTAACAACGATGGCAACGACACGGTTATCGGCACGTTTAACGGGCTTGCCGAGAAGGCGAACGTAACGATCAACGGTAAACGCTTCGTTATTACGTATCAGGGCGGCTCGAACAACAACGACGTGGTTCTCTTGTCGCCGACGCCGATCAATACGATCCCAGGTAACCAGACGGTCGACGAAGATGTGTCGCTTGCCTTTGTCGCTGGGGTAAACGGAATATCGGTCCTCGACTACGACGATAACTTGTCGACCACCAAGCTTACTGTCATCAATGGAAAACTGACCATCGGTAGTCTCGCGGGCGGAGCATCCATTAGTGCTGGTGCCAACAACAGTTCGACTTTGACTCTGTCGGGGACACAAACGCAGATTAATGCAGCTCTGGCCACGTTAAGTTATAAGGGCAATCAAGACTACAATGGCTCGGATTCGCTGGTCGTCGTGTCTACGGATGCGCAAAATAATGTCGATACCGACACGATTTCAATTTCGATTACGCCGGTGAATGACGCTCCGGTTGCGGTGAATGATGGAACGGCATTGGCACCGTTTGGAGTTGTGCCAAAGGGTGGATCATTGTCAACCGGAACCGGTGTGCTCAACAATGACAGTGATGTTGATGTAGGAGATGTATTGACAGCGGAATTATTTACGAATGTTCTGCATGGATCGTTGACGCTAAATGCCAATGGCTCTTTCAATTACAGGCCAACTTCAAACTACAGCGGGCCAGACAGTTTCACTTACCGAGCCAAAGACATTGCTGGTCTTTATTCCAACGTTGCAACGGTTTTCTTGAATGTCGTCAATGATGCACCGACGGATATTTTGCTATCGAACAACATTGTTTCGGAAAATTCGAATACGGCTGTTGATCTTGCGATAGGCAATCTGACGTCTGTCGATGTTAACGTGGGCGACTCCGCTGGGTTTACATTGCTAGCAGGACTCGACGAAGCGTTGTTCTTGATTTCTGGATCAACCCTAAAACTTAAGGCTGGAGTTTCCGTTGATTTTGAAACGCGTCCTTCGTATCGGGTTAATGTTCGAGTTACGGATGGATCGGGTGCGACGTTCGACAAGGAGTTGACGATTTTTGTGCGAGATTTAGCGGAGGTTGCATCGATTCAACTCAATGACGGCGCGGTTCAGCGATCTGTTCTGACAAAACTAGTTGTTACATTTGATACGGCAGTCTCCATCGATAGTCCGGGCGCGTTTGTTGTACGAAATCGCAATACGAACACGTTCGCGGCGATCCGCATTGCCACCGCCACAAATTCAAGTGGTAAGACTGCCGCGACCATTACGTTTGCCAGCGGCGCGAACGTAAACAACCGTGCTTCTGCGAATAGCCTTGTCGATGGAAACTACGAGCTGCAGATTTACGGATCCTTGATCACGTCGATAGCAACTGGCCTAAAGGTCGACGCAGCAAAGACCGGCAATTCGTCTGGTTCAAATGATGTCTTTGGGGACCAGGCGATAGATAGATTCTTCAGACTATTTGGTGATATCGATGGTGATCGCGACGTGGATGCCCTCGACAACGCTCAGTTCAAGCCGACCCTGAACTCGACCCTTGTCGCCAAACCAACGATCTACAAAGCAGAATTCGACTTCGACGGCGACGGAGATATTGATGCGCTTGATAATCTGCGGTTCCGCCAAAATTTGAATAAAACGATGCCCGCAATCTAAGAAAAGGACTTTATTCCTTGCAAAACCAGTTCAATTTACATACAACACTACGCTTGGGAGTTTTTATATGCAACGATTACTTGCTTTAGTGGTTATTTTGTGCGGAGCAAACCCCATTGCGTTTGGAGGTTACAGCTACTCATTTGAGTTTGATCAAGCAAATTACAACATGGAAGAAGGTGGCGGGCCGATTTCCATTCAATTGCTGCTTCGCGAAGAAACCAATGATGGCTCTACGCCGCGCCTCGCGACCGGAGGTGAGAATGGGTTTTTTCAAATGGGCTTAAATGTTAATTATGCAACTTTTACTGGTGGTCAATCGACGTTCAGTACGTTCACCCCAGCTTTGGGAATAAGCGAAGAAGGAAACCCCGCAGTACTTTCGCTTGTCAATAACGTTCAAATCCAATATTTCTCGGCCGACGCGATCAATGGTCTGGAGGTCGGAGCGTTCGGCCCTAACACAACTGCGATCGCGGTTCTCGGAACGTTCACATTCACTAATCCAAACGTGATCGGCGTCACTACACTTACGCTTTCTGACCGAGATCCGGCGATTGCATTTATTGACAATATTTTCACGGACGGTACGGGCATCGATTTTTCGGATGCGGCCAACAATTTGTTTGTATCTTATGGTTCTTCAACAATTACGATTACGGCGGTTCCAGAGCCCACTTCATTGGGTATTGCTGGTATTGCGTTCGGTGCGTTCGCGATTCGTCGCTGGAAACAGAAACGAAAGGTAGCAGCTGAAGTCTAGATGCGCCGGGTTGAGTTGATTGAGAGTAATTGAAATTCAAGACCCGCGATTGGTCGGCAAGCTTTTTCCCCCCGATTGCAGACGCGAGTACAATCGAATGAATTGCAACTCATACCAATAGTTTCCTGGCCAAGCTATTTGCTATGCTCGATTTTTTACGTGATCTGCCGCTCAATATCCTTCGGGCTTTCAGCGAGACCCTTGAATGGGCTCTCATGTCGTTCGTCTCACATGCGGATATCCAGACCGACGATGAAGGGAACATCATTCGCCGCCCGATCTGGAAAACCCTGCTTTTCCTGCCCGTTCTGTTGCCTATCTGGATCTTCAAAATCTGCCTCGCCATCGTAATGTTCCCGTTTGCTGCGTTTAGCTTCGAGGGCGAACGGCGAACTCGATTTCTCTACGGACTGCCTGCGTTGGTCGGCATTCTGACCACATTGGTGGTCAGTCTCGTGATTTTCTTTAGCCAAGAGACGGTCACCGCTCGTTATGTCACTTTGATGCAAACGGCTATGCAGGCCGGCGACTACAAATTGGCCAGTACTTTGGGTGGACGGCTCATGTCGGAATCCACCGAGCGAAAGCCAGAGCTGGCTTATCAATACGCGATGGCACTTGCCAGGTCTGGCGATGCGGCCAAAGCGACTTCCATTATTCATAGTTTGGCCCCCGAAAAAACGATCGGGTTCGCGCCCGCCCATCACATGCGTGCCGTCCAGGCATCTCAAACATTGGGCCCCTCTCCTACAGAAGAACAATTAGCAACGCTTCGCTGGCATTTGGACAACAGCGGGGGTACTGAAAACGAACAAATTCTACTGCTTTGGGCGAACTACTATAACCGGATCGGTCAACCTGCACCGGCTATCAACAGAATGGAACAAGCCGCCAAGCTCAATCCAACGCACTTGATTACCCTCGCGCAGATGTTCAAAGCCACTGGCAACGATGCCGGCGCGAATAGGACGCTCGAGTACGGCAAAGAAACGTTCAAACGGATCGTGGAGAAGGAACCGCTCAACAGCCAGGCGCGCATCTCTCTCGCATTGACTCTGGCCCAACTTTCTCAACTTGACGAAGCGGAAAAGGTCCTGCAGTCCGGCCTCAAAATATCGAAAGGCCCTGACATTATGCGAGCTTTGTCCGACTTTTACCTGCTGAAGTTTGACATGACGAACGCAAAGCCCAGCGGCTTTCGGGAGAGCTTTGACTACCTTGACCGGGCGATTCGACTCGACGCCAATTACACGCCCATTTACGAACGTTTGATCCGGCTCTACGGAATGCTGAAATCAGACGAGGAACGGGACGAAATCATTAGACTCTTGGAAGAGATGATCGTCGACGGAAAGAACGCCGCGACCGCTCACTTCACATTGGGCAGCATTCTGACCCTGAGTGGGAAATCAGAGGACAGCCTATATCATCTTCAGAAAGCGTTTGTGCTGTCTCCGAACATGCCAGTCGTGTGCAACAACCTTGCTTGGTTGTTGGCGACGACGGACGCCACAAAGCTAGACGAAGCGTTGCAGCTTTCTCAACAAGCCGTCAAGGCGGTTCCGAAGTCGGTCAATTTCCACGATACGCTTGGAACAATTCTATTGCTAAAAGGGGACAATGAGGGAGCGATCCTCGAGCTGGAGTTCGGGCTTGACCAACGCAACTCGGACAAGCAACTGCACGCCAAACTGGCCAAGGCCTACGACGCGATCGGTAAAAAGGAAATCGCAAAAATGCACTTCGAGAAATCAAAGTAGCGATGAGCGGCAAGTCGGCTTTTCGCGGCGGTCGACTCGGTCACTGGACGATGACGGTCTGGATCATCGAGGCGAAGGTCACTTCCTAGCGAGCGATCTGACAACCGCGACCAAGCGACTAACCTCGTCGTGTGTGTTGTAGATCGAGAACGAAGGGCGGACTGTGGTTTCGACTCCAAAACGCCTGAGAGAGGGCTGAGCACAATGGTGACCAGAGCGAACCGCGATGCCTGCTCGATCGAGCGCTTTGCCAATGTCTTCGGTCAAATGTCCATCCAAGACAAAAGAGATCACGCTAACCTTCTCTCTCGCCGTGCCAATCCCAAGCGGACGTCAAGCTGTTGATGGACTATCGCTGGCCGGGCAATATTGGCATCAACCCACACACATTGCGGGCAAAAATGCGGAAACTAAAAATCGACTGGGATCGATTCCGTCGGTTCTAAGTAGGCCATTGCACTTTGTAAGGCCCCGATGAGCTTTAACCCGACAACATTGGCAACCTTACGTCTTCGTGGGATGCAAACAAGAACAAGACAACCGAAACGATCGGTGGAGTCATCAGTCGGGGGCATTCCAATGCCAAGCAAATAAATCGCCGATTTGATAGTGTTGGAGTGTTCACGTTACTCCCGCCCGGACAAGCCGGACGGAGAGCCGAAAGGGAAAACATACGATTCGAGTTTTGGTGTCCAATGGGTAGCTGTCAATTGTGGCTCCCACGGGGACAAGCCCACGTGGAAAGCAGCCTTCCATCCGGGCTTGTCCCGATGGAGGCAACAATTGGCAGCTGCAAAAACTTGAAGGAAAGGATAATCATCCTTTTAGCATTGGATCTCCGTTCGGCTCCACTATGCTTTTCGGGTAGATGACAACTGGGCTCAGGTAGGAATGGCGTCTTTAGTTTTTGCGTTCTTAGGCATTTCTGTGACAAAATCCGTTTTGATATCGTAGTTGAAGACGTTGTTCTTTCCTGCGACGACTTCGAACTCGATTGTGCTTTGCTTATTGAATTCGGGTGGTACTACATCCACGGGGATTTCGCTTCCAAACTGAATCGTATTATCGGCTGGTTTGCCAGTTTTTTTGTCAAAGTCGATGCTGGCTGGCAAGTACTCGCTTCCACGCGAAGCGATAAGCCGCCAAACGACATTACCTCCGTCACCATCCAAACAGGTAGGTCGGGGAATTCGACATATGCCTGCTGGAAGTGGGTAACGAAAAGTTCACTCGATCGATTCGCCTCTTCTTGGAGACGAAGCAACCAATCCATGTGCCCAAATCCCGCGTAAAAATTTGTCGCAACCGTATGACCGAATGCGCCGTAACGTTGACCGAAAAAGTAGGCGATCGCTGCGCGTAGATCGACTTCGATGATTTCCAAAGCTTCGGTAACTAGGTCGCGTAATGAAAGATCGAATTGGTATGCGTCGACAATCTGCTCAAACGTTGTTCCCGCCACAAAGGTGTGACGCTGCGATTCAAAGGCTAAGCAATACCCGTTGAATCGATAGTAGTTCAGATGAGATAAGAACTGCTCTGCCTTGCGAAGATCAGAGACAACCAGCCCGCGCTGTTGTAGACGCTGAACTTGGTCGGCGTAGGATAGCCAACCTTTTTGGTATGGTTGGTTCATAGAGGCAGCTCCTCATTTGCTGAAAGCAAATAGGAAAAGCGCAAAAAAATAACTCGCCCTTGATGCACGTCATCCAAAGGGCTTGTGGCCCTATCGGCGAGTGGTGCGGCGAGTGTGTTGCAAGGAGTATCGGTCGTGATTGACACAAAATCAAGGGGCTTAGTTCGAGCAATTCTCGGACGATGCCGCTTTGGATCTTGGCTAGGTCTTCTTCGCTGGCATCACCGACCTCGGCTTTGATTAGTTTGCCAAGGATCACCGAGGGAGCTTCTTACTGGACCTCTTCGAAGACATCTTCCTTGTACTTGCTAAAACTTAGGTCGTAGACTTTGTCTTCGCCTTCGATTTCCTTTCGACAGACGAAGAAGAACTTCTGCTTGCGATCGGTGTCGGATTTCGGTTTACGAGCTTTGAATCGCGTGACGATATCTTGGAGATCACCGAAGCCTGGTTGCTTATTGCGTTTGTCGTCTAATGAGTAGCCATCCGAGGCCATTTCATAGAACCAGACGTTTTGGGTTGCCGGCTTGGTTACCTTTTCTTCTCGGTCGCTCGGCAATAAGGGGACGCGGCCCGGCTATAAGGGGACGCGGCGGACGCGGCTCATTGTTTTGATCTAACAGGCCAGCGGCCATGAATGGATTTTAGAGCGGGCAGCCACCACGGAGCGCCTACCGCTCGTAGAAACTCCTCGCATCGTTTTCTCTGACGGCAAGCAACTTGATGTAATGGGACCACGGCAGTGGAAAGCCCGGAGATAGTGCTGCGACGGTTTCAATAGAGCCAGTCTGGTTTAATTGCCCAGACAGTGTCTGGGGTTTTGAAGACATCAGCCTATTTTTTGGATCTAGTTTTGTGGCATGCAATTCCCCAGACAGCGTCTGGGGAATTGTCCATTCGACGTAAAATCGACGCATGTACTGGATATTTGCCTCGGAAAAGCCACGACCAAACCGTTGAGTGAGATCAATCGCAAGTCGTTCAATCAACTGGATTCCATATTTTGCACGTTTCCGTCCGCCTTGTTCCAACTCAATGATGCGTCTGCCGATTTCCCAATACGTAGCCGTCATGACGGAATTGACGGATCTAGCCGACAATCGACGAGCAGACTCAAGCAAATCCACCATCGATGCCAGAATGGACTCGTAGTCTGGAATTGGCGTTTCGACCTCGCTTGTCTTTTTGAGTCTTTTGGGAATGGGGAGGAGGTTTTCAGTGGTTCTGTGGTTCGATTTTCAGTATTTAGATCCAGAGTGGATGGTTTTCCCAATTGTTGGGCAATCCCATTCGGGTCGATGGATTTGGGACATTGGGTGGACGTTTTAACAGGGCATTGATCTTGGCATGGCAACGGTTTGCGCCTTCAAGCACGTGCGGAGTTCTACGTGTAAGGAGTCTCAAGAAAAGCAAGGTGCAAAACAGCCTTCCGTTGTCAGTAAGAAGGGGCGGTTTCCATTCGTGTGAATTGGGTAACAATGGTTTGATTTGGTTAAGACGTTCCCACAATCGACCATGGTGAGCACATACGTTTCGGACGTACGACAAATGGTGGACCATCGAGGCCAAATTCAGTACCGCTGCGAAAATGATCCGGCTTGTCTTGGAATGCCAGGCAATAACCGGAGAATCGGTAGTAGTTCGCATACCCAAGAAACTCCTCCGCGGTAGCTCGATCCTTAACGATCAAACTCCTAGACTCAAGTAAGGACACTTGATCAGAAACAGACAACCATTTTTTGTTGTAGGGTTTCTTGGCTGGATTGGTCATCTTCGACCTCCCGCCTCAAGAACCTGTAGGCCACCAAATAAAAGAAGCCGCCCAATTACCGCATTATGCCTTAGGGGCAAAAGAGGCGGGGCGGCTGTAATGCTGTTTGGCTCAAATTGAGCTTTGTGTTTTATTGAAACTCGCCAATAATGCACGTCACTGTAAGGGCACATGACCGGATACAGGAGGGGTGCGACAAGCAAGTTGTCGGAAATATCGTCCGATCTACTGCTAAAATCAAGGGGACTCACCGAAATTCGCTGAAGTGTCTTCAAAATGCGGGAAAATGCAGGGGCTGTTCTGAATTTACCGATCCAATCCCCCCATTTTGGGAAACTAGGTGCCATACACCTGCCTCCCGGGACTTGTTCAGGCCGGATGCCACCACCGCAGTGTTTGCGTGAAGTAAATTGCTGCGAACAAATCTGGTAATGATGCCGCAACAAGACAGTGGGAATAGCAAAGTGCGCACTTGCGTGACTTACTTGCTTAGGGGTATCGTCTGGATACTCGCGTTCATACTAGTTGTAGGCTGTTCCTTCGAAGCATTTTTATTGGTTCGCTATCCTGGTCTTGACGACCCCTCATCTGGCCCAGCTCTCTACTGGCCTGAAGATGCGTTTCAAATTATCGGAACTGGTTGCTTCGTCGTCTTTGTTTGTTTCTGCATTTCGTTCATGATCTACCAGACGCAGAAATCAAATATTCCATAGGCAGTTTCGACTGGAAGAAATCAAACGGGTTAGGCTTCTTTGGGGAAAGAACAAAGTTGTCAGGAGCGTAGGGTGCAAAAAGTTGGACGACGGGTTGGCGAGCAGTGTTGTGATAAAAATTGGTTCCGTAAATGTGAGTTTTCGAGCGATGGAGTACGCAAAGCCAATTTGGATTTCCATAATTGGTTCATAATTTCGCTCCATGCGCAGTCCTCGAGACATTTGATTCGGGACAACGTTTGAGTCTTTGAACGATATCGCTACGCTGCACGTCGATGGTAGTGAAAAACCGTTCGATGAATTCGTCGGGCGGCTCGCGCCGCTCCGCACCAACTCCCCTCCTCGATTGGGCGATTTTCGTGTATTTTGTAGGCTTATCATCCACCCAATACTCTTACGTGCACGACCAATCCATTCATGTTTCGTTCCAAAGCGGCTGTCGTCGGCACAGGCTTTATCGGCCCCGTTCACATCGAAGCCCTCATTCGTGCTGGAGTCCAAGTCCAAGGTGCCCTGGGAACAAGCCTCGAAAAATCGCAGCGGACCGCTGATTTGTTTGGCCTGAAACGAGCCTATCGAGATTTGGACGAGGTGCTGAGCGACAGTGAAGTTGACGTCGTTCACCTTACGAGCCCTAATCGGTATCACTTTGAGCAAACCATCCAGTCTTTGGAGGCGGGAAAGCACGTTCTGTGCGAAAAACCGCTTGCCATTAGCTCCGAAGAAAGTGGCGAATTGGTTCGACGAGCCAATGCATCGCATCTCCTCACCGCTGTCAATTACAATGTCCGCTTTTACCCAATCTGCATCGAAGCAGCCGAACGCGTTCGACGCGGAGACATCGGTGACGTTTTTCATGTCAGCGGTAGCTATGTCCAAGATTGGTTGCACAAACCGACCGACTTTAATTGGCGAGTGGTTTCCGAGGAAGGTGGCCCTCTGCGAGCCCTCGCTGATATCGGTACCCATTGGCTCGACTTGATCCAATCGATCAGCATGCTCGATATTCATTCGGTTTGTGCGGATTTACAAACCGTCTACCCGGTCCGACAAAGGCCGCTCGGAATCACCGAAACGTTTTCAAGCAAAGTCGATCGATCTGAGCCCACGCGCGTTGATGTGCCCATCGATACCGAAGACTACGGAAGCGTGATGCTGCGTTTCAAGAGCGGTGCCCGGGGTGTCATGCATGTCTCGCAAGTGACTGCCGGCCATAAAAATTGCATTCGATGGGAGATCGCTGGCTCGAAACAAAGCCTGGCGTGGAATAGCCAATGCCCGGACGAGCTCTGGGTCGGCCATCGAGACGCTCCGAACCAAACCGTACTTCGAGACCCCAGCTTGCTTTCGGACAAAGCCCGGTCGCACACTCAATACCCTGGCGGTCACAACGAAGGCTTCCCAGATACGTTCAAGCAACTTTTCCGCTCGTTCTATTGGACAATCGAAAATCGAGACTCAACCACGAAGGGTGGTTTCGCTGCGTATCCGACCTTTGCGGACGGTCACCGAGAAATCGTTTTATGTGAAGCGATACTCAAGAGCGCACGCGAACAACGATGGATCGAGCTTTAACACCATGACACTTTCTGACTCTACGCTCATTGGACTTCTCAATCACGAATCGGTCGATGTGCGATCGGCTGCCTTAGAGTTACTCAGTAGCAGTTTCTCGACCGACACCCGATGGTTGCCTCAGATTTTCGCCGCTTGGGACCGATATAGCCCGAACGATGCCTTTCCTGAGTTTCCGCTCCTGACGCATTTCGCCGTCCCAGGCGATCTGGTTGGCGAGTGCATTTCGCGAGCAGGCCAAATGGTCGAAGGCCGAGGGCTGACCGATCGAACTTGCCGTTGCGCAGGCAAACTCATCGAAGGAGTATCGATTACAGCTCCTGTTACGTTTGCGAACCATATCTCGGAGATCCGCGAGCTGAAAAAACTCTCGAAGATCTTCTTTCGCGTGAACGACCAAAAGATGCAAGCGCGTTGCAATTGGATCGATCGTGAGTTTCCCGATCTTGCGGAGACGCTTGTCGACAATCCTGGGAGTCTTGGCAATCTCTATGAGGTGCTCGAAAGCCAGTTCTTGCAAGGCCGAATCGATGAGCTCCTTAAGTCAAGCTTTATGGCATTGCAGAAAGGTGGCCAAGAGCGATCTGCCGAACTCGTATGCTTGGCTTGCCTCGAACTCGCGACACGCTATCGAATGGTTGGCCAAGAGCCCTGGCTTGCGGATTTAGTCGACCATCAAGAACCGACGGTTGCAGATGCGGCCGCCATCGGTTTGGCTCGCTGCCGAACGGACACGACTTTAAGCTTGATTGCAGCTCGATTTGCAGACTATTCCAAGCCAGGGCAGTTGCGGTCGATCGATGTATTGCGACGCGGCCGAATTCCCAAAACGTCAGAACTTCTTCGCTTCCTCCGCGCGCACGGTCAAGGAACACAAGTGCAGAATGCGCTGCGTGCATCGGAGGTCCTGCAATTCGATTTTACTAGCCTCGAAGATTGGCTTGAAGCGTTGCTTGTGGTCGACGACTCGTTCTTTGGATGCCTAAAAAGTCAGTTGGCGGTCATCGGTCCACTTTCCGACTCCTTATCGCCATCGGATAAATCGAGAACGCTTCATTTGCTCAAAACGCGAATCAAAGAATAGACTCCCAAGGTAATGGCAAACTGTTTACTGGCGATTGAGTCGACTTGCGACGAAACAGCGGCAGCCGTGGTAACCGACGACGGGCGCGTGCTCGGTGAGTGCATCGCTACCCAAACCGAATTGCATGAGCAGTTTCAAGGGGTCGTGCCCGAGATTGCCGCACGAGCACACTTGGAGCGAATCTTGCCTGTTATCGATACGGCAATGAGGCAAGCCAATATCAGCAAAGATGACCTTGCGGCGATCGCCATTGCAACGCACCCAGGTTTGCCGGGCTCGCTCCTAGTGGGGCTGTCCGTCGCAAAAGGTTTGGCGCTCGCGTGGCGAAAGCCGATCGTCGGTATCAATCACGTGCAAGCTCACATCTACGCTTGTGGAATCGGCAAGAGCGAGAGTATTTTCCCTTGCATTGGTTTTGTTGTTAGCGGTGGGCATACGAACCTATACCATTGCACATCGCCCGCTGAGTGGACTTATATTGCTGGAACCATCGACGATGCGGCCGGCGAAGCGTTCGACAAAGTTGCTGTCATGCTTGGCTTGCCATTTCCTGGCGGTCCGCAGCTTGCGAAGCTCGCCGAACAAGGTGACCCAAAGGCAATCGCTTTCCCAAGGCCCTTGTTGAACGACAAATCGAACTTAGATTTCAGTTTCTCAGGTTTGAAAACTGCGGTTCGCTACAGGATCGCGGGGGCTGGCAAACAGATCTGGGGACCCTCCCTTCTGACTCCAAAACACCAGGCGGACATTGCGGCATCGTTTCAGCAAGCGATCCTCGATTGTTTGATTGGCAAAAGCATTCAGGCGGTCAAGCGATACGAGATGAACCGACTATGCGTTGGCGGTGGAGTTGCATCCAACCACCAGTTTCGCAAACAACTTGCACAAGCATGCAAACATGCCAAAGTCGAGTTGCATATCGCACCGCCGGAACTGTGTACGGACAACGCGGTCATGGGGGCGCTGGCATGGGAGAAGATCAAACGAGGTCAGTTCGACAGTCTCGATCTAGATGTACAACCCGGACTATTAAGGCGCCGGTAGCGGCAGCAACCACTGCGATTCGGCATGAAGCATTCCACCGAGCCCGCCTCGGAATGAGGCTTCCAACGGAAGCCTCGTCTCAATCTCCGCTAGTGGCTCGTCCTAAACTAATTTTAAGATTAGCCGAATGGTGCTAGCCACGGTTCTTGCGACAACAACCGGGGCTAGCGCCCAACGGCTAATTTTTGAACCCTAACTCTTTGCGTTGACAAACCACCTAGCCCATTAGTCAACTTAGGGCTTTGGTCAAGTCAGTGCTTTGGTCAAGTCCTTGATCGAGCGACCTTGGACTTGGTAAACGGTTTTGAGCACTTCTGCGACTGACGCATATTCGGTTGCTGGTATCGGCTGATCTATTTCTACTTGATGGAACAAAGTTTGGGCCAATGGATTTCGTTCGAGGATGGGGATACCATGCACCAACGCGATCTTTCGAATTTGAGCGGCAACCAAGCTTGCTCCTTTGGCCACAACGATTGGAGCTCTCATGGTTAGCGGATCGTATCGCAGCGCGATTGCCAACTCGGTCGGGTTCGTTACGATGACGTCCGCCTTGGGCACTTCCGCATGCAGTCGCTGGGCGGCCAAGTCCCGTTGTACCTTCCTTCGGCGCGATTTAACTTGCGGATCCCCCTGCATCATCTTCATTTCTTCCCGAAGCTCTTCATCCGTCATCATCAAATCTTGATTGTATTTCCATCGTTGAAATCCATAGTCAATGACCGACAAAACCAAAAGCGAGGCTGCCACGTTGCGACATAAACCGATCATTGTGGTCCAGACAATCTGGCCTACCGTTTCGATATCGGCAGAACCCATTGCCAAAATCGAATCCCAACGCGACCAAGCGCCCATCAAAAAAACTCCAGCGACAAGACCGATCTTGACCAGACCGAAGCCGAGCCTCGAAACGCTGACAATGGAAAAGAGCCGTTGAAAGCCTTGGATCGGGTTGATCCGAGAAAAATCGATTCCCAACTTGCCTGGCAACCACAACACGCCGACTTGCGCATAGTGAACGATCAACGATGTTGCTAGTACTCCGCCCATCAACGGCAATATGGCCAACCCACCTTTGGTCAGCAATTTGATGAATTGCAGAACGGCGGTGCGAGCATCGGAATCCCAGTCGAGCGGGCTGCTCAACTCTTCCGTCACAAATGAAATCATCATCTGAAACATTCTTGGGCCCGTGTAGTCCAACAGCATGATGCCAACTAACAAAAGCGCCGCCGACGACAAATCCTGGCTGCGCGCGACGTTCCCTTCGTCGCGAGCTTTCTGTCGCCTATGGTCGGTCGCCTCGTGCTTCTTGTCACCCGAGCGGTCATCTGCCACTGGCAACCTCCTGCAGATTTGCCGAGGTTGGCAGATTTGTCGAGGTTGTTAGGGTGGAAGTCTCCGGGGCGTTGAAAAACGTGGTTGTCATCTCAATCCACTCGACCAATTCGTTCTGAAAGACCCATCCGATAGTGGACATCGATGTGGTGAGCACCAAAATCATGATCGTCACATTCAGGTTGAAGCCGATGGCCATGATGTTGAGCTGCGGCAACGTACGGCCTATCATGGCGGTGACAAAGTTTGCCAACAACAACGCAATTGCAGGTGGAGCGGCCGCGCGCAATCCCACGGACATGCTGTGCCTTAAGAGCTCATTCAAATGCAGCAACCAACGCTCCTCGGTGAGGATGCCTCCAGCTGGATAGACACTAAAGCTATCCAAGCAAGCGCCCAAAACAACGCGATGGCCCCCCAGTGTTAAGAACAAAGCCATTGCAATCCAAGAGAACATTTGACTGACGACGGTACCTGTTTCTTGCGTCATCGGATCTGCGGCTTGGGCCACGTCCATACTGGCAAGAGAGCTGATCACCTGACCGCCGATTTGCAAACTGGTGACGATCAACATGACCGATGTTCCGAACAACAATCCCAGCAATAGTTCCTTAGCTATTCCGATTGCGACGCCAGCCAAGTGGGGTGGTAGCGGAGTCGAGTTGACTAGCACAAGTGGCGTAATGACCATCGCGATCATGAGCGCCAGCAACACTTTGACTCGGTTCGGGATCGACGACCCCTGGATCGGCGGCATCATGGCGAGCAATGGACCCGTGCGACTTAAAACGCACAGGAAAGTCCACATGGGGCCATAAAGCAAAGAAGCGATTGCGTCGCCGCTGGACATGACGATCTCTTTTTTCTAACGTTGCGACATGTGTGGCGGTATTTCTCGATACAAATTGCGAGAGTATTCCAGCATGCGATCGGTTAGCCAAGGCAAGCAGATGATGATGGCAAGCGTCATTGCAACAAGCTTGGGAACCGTACTGACTGTTTGGTCTTGGATTTGAGTGAGCGCTTGGATAAGGCCAATGCCCAAACCGACCACCATGCCGACCAGTAAGAGCGGTGCTGCTACAATCAGCGACATCAAGATTGCATCGCGAACCAGATCGATGGCTTCGTTAGGCGTCATCAAAAAATCTCCCGGTCGGCGGACGCCGATTTGTTTGGTTTAGGTTCGTCATGCGGAGAATGTTCCAAAGCTCGCGAGGAGCATTTCAACGACCAGTCGCCATCCATCCACCAGCACAAATAGCAACAGCTTGAACGGCATCGAGATCATGGCCGGGGGCAACATCATCATCCCCATCGACACCGTCACCGAAGCGATCACGATGTCGAGAATCAGAAAGGGCAAATAGATTTTGAAGCCCATTAAAAACGCGGTTTTGAGTTCGCTCAGCATGTATGCCGGCAAAAGTACCTGTAGAGGAACCTCATCAAAGTTTTTAGGGCTCGGACTGCCGGGAGCGTAACGACTGTAAAACAAGAAGACATCGTCTTCGTTTTGGGCCATCGTGATTTGACGCGCCATGAATTCGCGAACGGGTGCGACTCCACGTTCCCAAGCGTCAGTCGCCGAGACCTGACTTCCTTCTTGCGTGTACGGCTCAATGCCTTCGTTGTAGACCTTTGTCCAAACAGGGCTCATCACAAAGATGGTGATGAACAGCGAAATGGAGGTAATGACTTGACTGGGCGGAAGTTGCTGTGCGCCTAGGGCTTGTTTGAGAAGTCCGAATACAACGATGACACGAACATAACATGTGGTCATCAACAAGATGGCTGGGGCGAGGCTCAACACGGTTAGTAGCAGTAGTATCTGCAGCGAGCTCGACAACCCTTTGGGGCTCAACCAGGCGTCGGGGCCACCAAGGATCTTGTTGGCAAGGTCATCCGTAGACGTTCCGCTTGACTCGTCGCCAATCGTCTGCTGGAGATTCTGGACCACTGCATTTTGAAGCCCAGAATGATCGCCGTTCTTTAATGCTCGGCTGAGAAGGCTCTCGCGTTTCTGGCCAGTAGCCGATCGCTCTTGCCCCATGGCATTGGCTGCAAAGCTAGCAATACATAGCGACGTGATCGCTGCGAAAACACGCATCCCAAGAACCGTACATCGGAATCGATTTGAATTGGCATCTTTGGGAGTCTGGCTCGAACGCATGATAAATCGAAAAAGGATGAACTTTTTTCTCAGATTTACTCATGTACAGGAATCGGCAATCCAACGCCAGAATGAAATCGACCGATTTAGGCCAGCAGGCCGGCAGTCGATGGGGCGGCGGAAGGGATTTTAGATTTTAGATTTCGGATTCGAGATTCGAGATTCGAGATTCGAGATTCGTGATTCGTGATTTGGGATTTTGGGATTTGGGATTTGGGATTCGAGATTCGAGATTCGAGATTCGAGATTTTTTGCGGAGCTTGGGAACGACTTCACATACTCCGTACCGCTTACCGCTTACTTCAGGCAGGACGACTACACCTTCGCTTTCTCACCCATTCGGTAGAAGATAGCCAGCGGAACTACCATGATTCCAATCATCCAAAATACGGATGAAACGGGATAGTTGAGCCACTTCGCGATTTGCAAAAACAATTGGTAAAGTGGGCCCGCCATCATCATTCCAAGAAAGTTGGCTTGATTCATGGTTGCAATCATTCTTCCCTTGAGTTGATTGGGTGGTCGCTCTTGGAGGAAAACCTGCAAGGGAATGGAGTAAATTGCCGCCGAGATGCCGAGCAGAATCAAGACGACGCGAGTCAGGTTCACGCTTAACAAAAGAGCATTCCCTTTCCAGAAACCGAGCAGTAGCAAGCAAAGCACGATACCCCACAGTCCGATGGTGACCGAACGATGGCTGGGCAAGATTCGACAGAGGAATCCGCCAATCGGGGCACCTATCATGATTCCGACTGCGATCATGCCTACCAACTTACTGGTTGCATTCATATCTAAAGCCAACATGTTGACACCGACACGGTTCACCGCCGGCATGGCAATGGATGCTACCATCCAAAAAACGCAGGAAACCAACAATGCAATCAATAGTGGCTTGTCATTTCTCAGCAAAGAAAGGATGTCTTTATTGAGTCCAAAGGCATCGGCGGTAAGCTTGGCATTCGGCTGAGCAATGGGTGTCTTGCGGATCATGAGCGAGGTGAGCGTCCCTACGATTGCAATTACGATACAGATGAGCGAACCAATCCATAATCGATCGGTGGCTGCCATATCCTTGCCTACCAACCAGGTCATCAACTCGCCGGCAAACGTCACGCCAAAAATAATCGCCAGAAAAGTAGACATTAAAATTAGACCATTGGCTCTGGGCAAGTCCGAAGCTCTAAAAAGCTCTGGCAACATGCCATACTTGCCAGGGCCAAAAAAAGTGCTTTGAGTCGCCAACAAGAAGAGAACGGTCCACGTACCTGGCGATCCCAAAGATCCGTAATAGTAAAATGCGACCATGCCAAGCAACATGACGACGATCTCGGCGACCTTGCAATAGACGATGATCGGAGTCTTGCTAAATCGATCGGACAAGTAGCCTGCAAAGCCGCTAAACAGCACGAACGGGAGAGAAAAGACAAACGTCGCCCAACCCTGCATATCTTCGCTGTTCTGCATGGCTCCCGCCCCCGCGGCCACGGGTAAGGCAAGCAACAGAACGATCTGTTTGAAAACGTTGTCGTTGAAGGCACCGAGGAACTGCGTGAGGGCAAGACCCCAGAAGGACCGATCCTTCAGCAGCGGGGGTAGGTGATCTTTGTTCGTTTCCTCAGATTGCAAAGCAAAAATGCTGGTGGGTTCGCTCTCGCTCACGTGGTGTCCTTTCACGTTGTTGTTTTCGGGTCTCACCATTTTCGCAACGGTGCTTAGCCCGCGTCATCGTATGCAAGTGTATCAGTAGACAATGGCGGCGGATACATGGCAGGCCTGCTGCTTTGCACGTAGCGGTGCTCCATGGAATCCTGGCCAAAATCCCAACTCGCAGAATTTGGTTTTTCCATGTAGATTAAGGTTTTCCCAGAATCTCACGAAGTTTTAACGAAGTGTTGACGATGCACAGCATTCCTCCCATTCAATATCGGCGTTCCATTCAAGGAATCTCAGCCGTCCTTTTACCTTGGACGCCAGATTGGAAAATTGATTTTGATTCGTACCAGCGCGGGCTCGAACGGACTTGGAGATGCGGCCTGACGCCGGCTGTCAACATGGACACCGGATATGCCAATCTGTTGAGCCCAACTCAACGCCAAGAAGTGCTAACGGTCGTCGAGCAGGCCGCTGCTGGTAGGCGTTTCGTTGCGGGTGCATTTGTGGAGGACCTCGACGGCGATGTCGTTCGAAACTATAGCGACCAATGTGTTCTCATTCAGGATGCCGGTGGCGTTCCCATTTTGTTCCAATCGACCAGATTGACCCAATTGCCGAGAGAAAAATTGGTAGCAGCGTACCGGACCGTAGCTCGCAACTGTGACCAAGTGATCGGATTTGAATTGGGTAAGATGTTTGTACCCTTTGGTGAGATCTACGATCTAGATACCTTTCGCGAGCTTCTGTCGATTCCGACCTTAATCGGAATTAAGCATTCGTCGTTATCGCGAGAGCAAGAATGGCAACGCTTGGCCATTCGAGACGAGGAGCGGCCCGATTTCAAAGTTTATACCGGCAACGATTTGGCCATCGATATGGTGCAATGGGGCAGCGACTACTTGCTGGGGCTATCGGCGTTTTATCCGGAAGCGTTCGCACGACGCGATTCGTATTGGGCGGCAGGTGACATTCGTTTCTATGAACTCAATGATTGGCTACAGTATCTGGGTTTCGTTGCCTTTCGCGATCCAGTCCCGGCGTACAAACACAATTGCGCCATGGTTTTGGCAAAGCGAGGGGTGATTGCCCATGACACCATTCCGCCCAAAGCAATGTCGCGACCGAACAGCGACTACGATTTGCTTACACCGATCCTTCAGAGAATTGATGCGATGTTATCATGAACCGATTCGAACACGTTCGACACAGACCACCCTCTATTCCACAGAGTGCGAGGGAGTTATTGGTGGTTTTGGCACCTATGCGGAGCAGCGTCAATCTCAGCCGTATTGTTCGCTTGGTAGGATGCGCAGGCATGACCAAGATTATTCAATGTGGGCCAGGCAAAGTCGATCGCGAAATTGCGCGCGATGCGATCGACTTTGTCGAGGTTGTTCAACGCCGTTCGCTTGCGCCGGTTTTGGAACAACTCAAGGAGGATGGTTATTCGCGTGTTGGGCTAGAGCAAACGACCCACTCGGTTTGCCTCTATGACTTCGCATTCGAGATCAAGACAGCGTTGATCATCGGTGCGGAACGCGATGGATTGAGCCAAGAAGAACTCGATCGACTCGATCACGTGGTCGAGATGCCCGTCTATGGCAGGCCCTTGAGTTACAACGTGGCAACGGCTACGACCATGGCTGTCTACGAATATTGCCGTCAATTTCGATGATCGACTATGCTTTTATTTCGTCAGCCATCAATCTCCTTCTTGACGAGATTGGTTAACTCGCAAGGCCTGAGGACATCTGCAAGCCGCTCCACCGCCTTGAGCTTTTACTTTGCAGTATGGGGAGATGCCAAAGGATCGCCGATCACGACAATCGCTCTATGCTCTCTCCACAACTCTCTACGCATAATCCTTCACCATCTGATGAATGATCTTCTTAATTTCCTTGCGCCCTTCGGCGGGTTCGAGCAATTGAGCTTCGTTGCCTAGTTTCAACACATTGGGCACGATTTCCATTGGGTGATAGGCCGGCACCTTCAAGATGCACGACCCATCGCTTTGAAACTCTAACTGCTGGTCCGAATGCCAAGGTTCTTCTTGTATCCATTTGGCAGCGTTCGCCGAAAGCAAGATTGTGTACGTAACGGGATGTTCGCCGCTGAAAATCCCGACGGTTTTGCCAAGATGCTCTTCGAGATCAACTTCGTCGTGCGCTTTAAACCATGCGTCCAGCGCGGTTGCTTTCGTGAATCGGTCCAGTTTCCAGTGACGCAATCGATCTTGGGGGTCGTCCTCTTCGTTTTTGCCCGATTCGATCGCAACCACGTAGATGCTGGACTGATAAATTGCCAGACCGTAGGGTTCCAGTAAACGGGTCGAAATGGGTTTCCCTAGCGACTCGTATTCAATTTCCATTTTACGGTGCTCTTGGATAGATCGATTGACGGTCTTCAGGATGCCTTGTTGCTTTTCGTATGTTTTGGCTGGCAGGCCGAGAACTCGCAGCGTTCGACGGTAGCGTTGGTAATGGTCCCAAACGCCGGCTGGTAGTTGTTCGCGTACTTTGTTCCAGAACCCTTCAATGCCTTGCCAAAATTGGGTACCGACCAACGGCAGGAGAAAGTCGCGTCCCATCGATAACGCGATCAATTCACTGGCGGTGATGGCGATTTTGTGAAGTCCCTTTTCCACTCGACTCAGTTTCCAAACTTTACCGCTTTGCGTTTCCTCGGTTACGATCGCCATGCCAGCGGCCTGAAGGGCTTCGATGTCGCGGCGGATGCTGCGCACATGCAAAGTGCCTAGCCCAAGCTCCTCAACAACGGAATCCCGGAGAACCTCCAGCGAAGCGCCGTAGCGGCGGCGTTCAAGAATTTGAAGTATCTTGTGCTGTCGGATGAGTTGTTCGTTGCGAGCCACTTGCCCAATCCTTGGATACAGAATCCTGAGTTACGATAAACCAGTTACCAAAACGACGCCCTCCAACAGTGTATCCCATGATCGCGAATACCCCAAATCGGCAACGCTGTGAAGGATTTTGAACCGGTATCGACAGTGTAAAGAACTCTCGGCACGAGAGAACTGCTTCCTTACCCCAGTCTTACCGGCTCGTAGCTTTAATGAAGTCGTTATTGGGTAAGGGCGGTAAGACGGACTTCCAAGTCCGTCAATGGGGAATTCGACGGACTAGGAAGTCCGTCGTACCATTAAATCAACAGCCCGTTACCCCAGTGAGTATTTGGCCGCAAAGCCGCAATCGAGCTTGCGTCCCGACAAATCGCAAAGGTACGCTTGAGCAACCTCGCAATCGATCACGCTTTCCCGACCGTGCCGCTGGGCCAAATGAGTATTGATATCGCGAATACGGACGTGCGATGAGTGGCCACATAGCAGCACCAACCGTCGTTGGTCGGAAAGCAATTGCCAGCAATCGTCCATCAATGGGATCAAATCGCGATGAATTTCCCACCTGTCACCTTGGATTCCATGTCCATACGTTGGCGGGTCGAGCAAGATCGCTTCGTATTGTTTGTTTCTCCGCAATTCTCGCTTTACGAATGCGACCGCATCGTCCACGATCCATCGAATCGGTGCTTCGGATAGCCCGGATTGTTTGCAATTTTCGCGTGCCCACTGGACCGTGGGCTTGGCGGCGTCCACATGCGTGACTTCGCAACCCAACCGAGCCAATGCAAGCGTCGTCGCACCGGTGTAAGCGAACAGGCTTAAGACACGCGGACGAGTTGGAGTTGTTTCATTGTGAGGAAAAAGCAGCTTACGTAGCCATTCCCAATGCGCCCAATGCTCTGGAAAGATGCCTAGTTGACCCGCCGGCGTCGGTTTGATTTGAAGCTGAATTTCACCGCAACGACAAATCCAGGGGCTGGCCGACTCTTTTGCTCGATCCTTCCATGAGTTGTGGTTATGCCAGCGATCCTTTTCGGAAAGATCGTAGGAAAGTTGGGTTTCACGCCAAAGGGCTGGATTTTCTCTGGTTGAGTTTGTAATTGGGCAAGGGCGATCGACCAAGACATCGCCCAGTCGTTCAAGCTTTCTGCCCCCTCCAAAATCGAGCAATTGGTAATCGGACTTCGGGAGATGCGTGTGGATCAATCGAGGGAACCCTTGAGGAAACGTGCTTGTGGAATTATCATTCTTGACCTCCACGAAGGTTGCAATGCTTAAAACACACGTGACCTTTACTTTTTTGCCTTCACAACCCCTAATTTTTTCCATGCGGCACTTACTTTCCGCTGTTGTTCAGAACGTACCAGGCGTGCTTGCCCACATTTCTGGGATGCTCGCGTCGCGTGGTTACAACATCGACTCGCTAGCGGTCGGTGAAACAGAAAACAAGAACTTGTCGCGCATGACCTTTGTCGTGGTGGGTGACGATCGTGTTCTTGAGCAAGTTCGTAAGCAGTTGGAAAAGATTATCACCGTCGTCGAAGTGCAGGATATCAGTTCTCGCGATTACGTCGAACGGGATCTAATGATGATCAAAGTTCGGTCGGCTAGCGGCAACATACGCACAGAGATTCGCGAATTAGTTGACATTTTCCGCGGGCGAGTGGTCGATGTTGGCCCTGAAGAGCTAATGATCGAAATCTCAGGCCGAGAGACCAAAATACAAGCTTTTATAGAACGCATGCGACCTTACGGAATCATAGAGCTTGTCAGGACGGGCCGAATCGCGATGGTCCGTGGCAGCAATCCTGATGCGTTAGATGTCCCCTCCGATTCGTCAGAACTGGTGCATGATTGATGCCTTGGTTGTGCGATCAATCATTCAGAAAGCCACCTTTCTCGTCGTTTAGGTCCATTCCATTCAACGAATCCCAATTTCGCAAAAATTTCGTTTAACCTTTAGCCGCAGGCGAACGTTCCTAGGAGCGAGTACGCCTTCGGCTGACTGTTAAACAAAAACTACATTCCCCTCCTTTCGATCGAGAGTTGATTTTTCATGGCTGCCACAATTTATTATGACAATGATGCAGATCTGTCCCACCTCAAGGACAAGACGATCGCGATCTTGGGCTACGGTTCGCAAGGGCACGCACAAGCCCAAAACCTGCGGGATAGCGGTTGCAAGGTGATTATCGGACAACGACCGGGCGGAAAGAACTATGACTTGGCTGTCACGCATGGATTCCAACCCATGGAGATCGATGAAGCCACGAAGAAGGCCGATATCGTTAACCTTTTGTTGCCGGACGAAGTCCAAGGGGATCTATACCGGAGCCATATCAAGCCAAACTTAACTGCGGGCAATGTCCTAATGTGCTCACACGGCTTCAACTTGCATTTCGGCCAGATCGAGCCACCCAAGGGTGTTGACACTTTGTTGGTTGCGCCCAAAGGCCCTGGTCACTTAGTGCGTAGCGAGTATACCAAGGGTGGCGGTGTTCCATGCTTGATCGCCTTAGGAGCGGGTGCTAGCGAAACGACTAAGAAGCTCGGACTTGCATACGCCAAAGGTATTGGCGGGACACGTGGTGGCGTGATTGAAACATCCATTGCAGAAGAAACCGAAACCGATTTGTTCGGCGAGCAGGTCGTCCTTTGTGGCGGTGTTAGCGAACTGGTTAAGGCTGGTTTTGAAACACTTGTCGAAGCTGGCTATCAACCGGAAATGGCCTACTTTGAGTGCATGCACGAGCTCAAGCTGATTGTGGACTTGCTGTATCAAGGTGGTCTGAACTACATGCGGTACAGCATCTCCAACACCGCTGAGTTTGGTGACTACACGCGAGGTCCACGGATCATCACGGAACAAACCAAAATCGAGATGAAGAAAATCCTCAAAGAAATCCAAACGGGCCAATTCGCTCGGGAATGGATATTGGAAAACAAAGCGGGTGCACCTGCGTTCAAAGCGTCGCGGCGTCTCGAACGCAAGCATCAAATCGAAAAAGTTGGACAACAACTTCGAGGCCTGATGAAGTGGATCGACGCGAAAGTAGTCGACTAGACTAGTTGAACGGTTCCGTGTTTGACACCCTTCAAGTCAGATTGGGTCAAATCGAAAAGCACCACTCCCTAGAAAAGAACTATGTCAAAAATCCTGCAGTCACTCCCGATCGGCAAGAATGTAGGCATCGCATTCTCGGGTGGTCTCGATACCAGCGCGGCAATCTATTGGATGCGGCAAAAGGGAGCGGTACCATACTGCTATACCGCCAACTTGGGCCAACCCGACGAAAGCAACTACGACGACATACCCAAACGCGCGATTGCATGCGGCGCGGAAAAAGCCCGACTCATTGATTGCCGCGAACAATTAGTTCACGAGGGCTTGGCGGCCTTGCAATGCGGTGCATTTCATATTACTACCGCCGGTGTTCCTTACTTCAATACGACCCCAATCGGTCGGGCAGTCACTGGAACGATGCTTGTCCAGGCGATGAGGGAGGATGGCGTCAACATCTGGGGGGACGGCAGCACTTACAAAGGGAACGATATCGAGCGATTCTATCGCTATGGGCTCTTAGCCAACCCGAACTTGCAAATCTACAAGCCATGGTTGGACGAGCAATTCAATCGCGAATTAGGTGGTCGCAAGGAAATGTCGGAACTGCTGGAAAAGGCAGGTCTCGGATACCATATGAGCAAAGAGAAAGCTTATTCGACCGACTCGAATATTTGGGGCGCTACCCACGAAGCGAAGGATCTTGAGATGCTCGACCGCGGCATCAAGATTGTTCAACCCATCATGGGTGTTCCGTTTTGGAAACCGAATTGCCCGGTCCAAGAAGAGACGGTTACCGTCACTTTCGAGACGGGTTACCCCGTCGCACTCAACGGAAAGTCATTTGACTCTCGCGTGGATTTGGTTCTGGAGGCGAACGCGATTGGCGGGCGACATGGCTTGGGAATGTCCGACCAAATCGAGAATCGAATCATTGAAGCCAAGAGTCGCGGCATCTACGAAGCACCTGGTATGGCGCTGCTATTCATTGCATACGAACGTCTCATCACGGGCATCCACAACGAAGGCACCATGGAACAGTATCGCGATATGGGCCGTCGGCTAGGCCGACTTCTCTACGAAGGCCGTTGGTTTGATTCACAAGCGTTGATGCTGCGAGAAACCTTGCAGCACTGGGTGGCCAAGGCGGTTACGGGCGAAGTAGTACTGGAGCTTCGCCGAGGCAACGACTACTCGTTGTTGGATACGCGAAGCCCGAATTTGACTTACAAACCGGAGCGACTGACGATGGAAAGCGGCCAAGGCGAGTTTTCGCCAACCGATCGGATTGGCCAGTTAACGATGCGTAACCTCGACATCACCGACTCTCGCGATAAGCTAAATGTATATCGGAGCGCTGGTCTACTCGCGGCGGGTGGAACCGACTCGATCAAGTTGCTGGATTCGGCGGAGTGATAGCGAGTCCGTTGGTTTGCAGATGCCGGTCTTTGCTTATGGTACGGCGATCCCGTTTCATGCAGCAATCTTACCGCAAGCCCCCTGCTGGATGCAAAAATCAGGGTTAGAATACGATCGCGTACCACCCAAAACTCACATGCTTTACGGTTAATATTTCGCGTGACAGATCATCCAGAGAAAAAAGACGAAGCCAACGAGCTGGATGCATACGACTATAAGTTGCCGCGAGAGTTAATTGCCCAAGAGCCATCGGCAAGGCGCACCGACTCACGCATGATGATTGTTCATCGCGATTCAGGGCGCATCGATCATGCCTCGGTTCGAGATTTGCCGGAGATCTTGCGAGCCGGCGACGCTATGGTCGTCAACGATTCGCGGGTGATACCTGCCCGATTGGTTGGGTTTCGCGAGAAAACTCGCGGTCGATGGGAAGGTTTGTTTCTTCGAGAAGAGAATGGCATCGCGGAACTTATTTGCAAAAGCCGCGGCTACATTCAACCCGGTGAGTCGATCGTTGTACGTGATCCCGAGGGGCGCGAAGTGCAACGCTTGATTGTCGTTACCGGTTCGGACCGAGGTCATGTGTTGCTCAAACCCGATCCAGAGATTCCATGGCTCGAATTGCTTGAGAGAAACGGTAGAGTTCCGTTGCCGCCGTACATTCGCAACGGGCAAATGATCGCGATGGATAAGCAACGGTACCAAACAGTCTATGCACGCAACCCCGGTTCGGTTGCTGCTCCCACCGCTGGACTACACATCACCGAGGAGCTCATTCAACGGATTCGCGCGGCGGGCGTCGCGTTGGTCTCAGTTACCCTGCATGTTGGCCTAGGGACATTCCGCCCGATTCAAGTCAGTCGGTTGGCGGACCACAAGATGCATAGCGAAGTTGCACAAATCACTGAAGGGGTCGTTAAACGATTGCTGAGTAGCCGTTCGGAGGGAGGTCGCATCATTGCAGTCGGGACGACTACCGCGCGAACTTTAGAAACTGCGGCGCGAGTCGGCGATGGCGCTCTCGTCCCTTGGAGTGGCCAGACAGACATATTCCTACGTCCCGGCCATCGCTTTGCTGCAGTCGATGTCTTGCTAACCAATTTCCATTTACCCCGAAGCAGCCTGATGGTTCTGGTAAGCGCTTTTGCAACGCAGGAATTGATCATGGAAGCCTACCGAAAAGCCATCGAACAAGAGTATCGCTTCTATAGTTACGGCGACTGTATGCTGATCGTTTAGCTTAGTGACCGACCCCATTCTTGAAATTCAAATGCAATCCGTCCCCGACAATCCTTGGGTAGGACTCGACATTGGAGGTGCAAACCTCAAGGCGGCCCATTCGTCTGGCTGGTCGAATAGCTGTGTTTTTCCCATGTGGAAGCAATGGCAAACGCTAGCCGTATCGGTCGCAAAGTTGCTGGATGAGTGCCCCGCGTTTTGCGGCGTCGCTGTCACGATGACGGGGGAACTTGCGGATTGCTTCGCAACACGAGCTGAGGGCGTCGCGATTATCCTAGAACAGTTAACGTCCGTGCTGCCCGCTTCGCTGGTTCGAGTTTACAGCGTGGAGGGCAAGTGGCTTTCCGTTTCGCAGGCGGCTCGTGACCCTTGGAAAGTCGCCGCCTCCAACTGGCACGGGCTCGCAAGGTATGTGACTCGGATTGTCGGCAAGAAGTCGTGTTTGCTGATTGATGTTGGCTCAACCACCACGGACATCATTCCCATCCACGACGAAAAGATCCTCATCGAAGATCGAACGGATTCACAACGACTTCAGTCAGGAGCGTTGGTTTACACGGGCGTCGAGCGTTCCAATATCGCTGGCATTGTTCGTGAGCTGACGCTTTTTAATTCCGTTTGCCCAATCATCAACGAGCAGTTCGCGACGACGCGAGACGTTTATTTGTGGCTTCGCGAGATAGAGGATGACCCAACCAACTGCGAGACAGCCGACAATCAACCCGCCACACGCAAAGCGGCTCGCTATCGCTTGGCGCGTTTGGTCGGCGAAGATGGCTCAACACTCACAGACTCGGACATTGATGTGATCGCGACTCAAGTCTTTCACGCCCAGACATCGATGGTTGCAAAAGGGGTTGAACGAGTTCTGAAAATGGCCGCGGCCTCGCATGCAAAACGCAACAAGAAAACGGCAACGCGGTCAAAGGAATCAACGAGTCAACGGTCGCTGTCGTCAACCTGCGTCGTGCTGAGTGGGCACGGAGATTTTTTGATTGAAGCAGCCGTGGGAAGTTTAGGGGGGGCTGGCGAATACATTCGATTGAAATCCTCGATCGGCGAAACTCTATCGCGATGTGCACCTGCGTATGCGATCGCAGTGCTTGCATCGGAAGAGTTGGAAACTCACCTTCGCCCTAATGCATAATCGCGAACTTCCATTTAGAATACTTATCCCAAGTTCTCCTTGCCTTGAGTCGATTCTGCCTAAATCTATCTTACTTCGAATGATTGTGTTTCTACCATGCAAAGCAATCGCGTTTTTGTGTTCCTTGGTCTGCAATTCCTTTCGCAAACCTACATGTTTCCGCCCAACGTATCGGCGCAAGAGGCAACCACTTCCAAACCCAATTATGCAAGTGAACTTCCTCGCATTCCGGCCTTAGAACCGAACGAAGCATTGGCTGCGATTGTAGTGAAGGATGGTTACCGTCTTGAGCTTGCAGCCGCCGAACCGCTTGTTCGCGATCCCGTCGCGATGTCGTTTGACGAGAATGGACGCATGTTTGTCGTCGAGATGTGCGATTACTCCGAACAGGACAATGAGTTTCTGGGAAATATTCGAATGCTCGAAGATACGGACAACGATGGCCGATATGAAAAGAGCACGCTCTTTGCGCATCATCTCTCTTGGCCAACAGGAGTGATTTGTTTTGATGGTGGCATCTTTGTGGCTGCAGCTCCTGACATTTGGTATCTCAAAGATACCGACGGCGATGGTCAATCCGATGTTCAACGCAAGGTCTTCACGGGCTTCGGTCGCACCAACGTTCAAGGACTCCTCAATAGTTTTTGCTGGGGACTGGACAATCGCATCTATTGTCAATCGAGCAGCTCAGGTGGCAACGTCACCATACCCGATGCACCGGACCAACCTGCCGTCGCGGTGGGAGGTCGCGATTTTTCATTTGACCCGAAGACATTGCGATTGCGATTGGAAAGTGGCGGTGGGCAACACGGCATGAGCTTTGACGATTGGGGGCGTCGGTTCGTGTGTCAGAACAGCGATCACCTACAGTTGTTTCTGTACCCCGATCGCTATTCCGCAACAAGTACTATTGTTCCGTTGCCAGCGTCGCGACAGAGCATCGCCGCCGATGGCCCGCAAGCATCGGTCTATCGAATCAGCCCGATCGAACCGTGGCGACTTGTGCGAACCCGTTTGCGAGTTAGGAAGCAAGTGTCTGGGCCCGTGGAAGGTGGTGGGCGAGCAGCCGGTTACTTCACCAGCGCTACCGGCATCACGATCTATCGCGGTGATGCGTTTCCTGAAGACATGCTTGGCATGGCCTTCGTCGGTGACGTAGGAAGCAACATCATCCATCGAAAGAAAGTAACCGAACAAGGAATTTCGATGGTTGGCAATCGGGTCGATTTCGACTCGGAATTCATCGCTTCGAAAGACATTTGGTTCAGGCCAGTTCAATTCGCCAACTCGCCCGATGGCACTCTTTATATTGCGGATCTTTATCGTGAAGTAATCGAGCATCCTCGTTCCTTACCAGAAGAAATCAAGCAGCACCTCGATTTGACGAGTGGTCGAGATCGCGGTCGCATCTATCGCGTCGCACCCGATGGTTACAAGCGACCAGCCATGCCGGCACTCGGCAGTGCTTCGATCGATGAACTGATTGCTACGCTTGAGAGCAAGAATGGTTGGCACAGGGATACGGCTTCGCGATTGCTTTACGAACGCTTGGTGGTTCACGGAAATGCAACCGCTGTCTCGCAAGCGGAGAACAAACTCTTGCGAGTCGCAACGGAATCCCTCAACGCCCAGGCTCGGATGCATGCGTTAGGTGTGCTTGCAAGCTGCGGGGCAGGGCAGGGGGGGTACGTGAAAGCTCTTAGTGATTCGCATCCACGCGTTCGCGAGTTTGCAATACAACGGATGGAAGAGGTCTCTGAGACAAGTGCTACGTTCAACGATGCGTTCGTCAAACTTGCAAGCGATCCGGATCCGCGAGTTCGGTTTCAGTTAGCCTTGAGCCTGAATCGCGTCTCGCTTGTCGAAAGCCAAAAGGTAAAGATCGCTTTGGAGTTGCTATCGAAATCCGGACAGGACCCTTGGCTGACAGCTTCAAGCCTGAACGCAATCGGTCCCTATGCAGTCGACGCGATCGGATTGTTTTTATCGGGGCAGGGCAGGGGGGAGGATGCAGGTTCCACCACATTGCGTTCGCTCGCAAGTCTAGCCGGCAAGCTTGCTTCGATCGAGCAACTTGAAGGGATGGATAAACAAATCGGTTCTATGACGGACGAAAACGCGAACAACAAGATTCATCTTTGTATTGGATTGATTTCATCCCTTCAGTCCAAGTTCAATACTCCTAAGTCGTTGGAAACCGTTTTAGCGAAACTGCCCTCGCTTGCGTCCGTTCGATCGAAGTTGATTGCCGAAGCGCATTCCCTTTGTGCAGATCAGACAGCGAGCCTTGACAAGCGACTGGAAGCCATTCAGTTCTTGACATGGGAGACATCCGAGGACGACATCGAAGCGTTGGCCCGCATGATTGATCAACACGAGCCGCAAGCGATTCAAGAGGCAGCGACGCGTGCACTGATGCGATACCAATCGCCCAACGTTCCCAAACAGCTCATTTCCGTTTGGCCAACATTGAGCCCACGACTGAGAGCCTTAGCAGCAGATGTGATCCTTTCGCGTGGACCTTGGATCGACATTTTGCTTGATAGGGCGGGGCAGGGGGGGACAGAGCAGGGGGGCTTTTCACTTTCCGACATAGAGCCTGCGAAACTATCCAACCTCCGAAACAATCCAAAGACGCGGGACAGGGTCGAACAACTGCTGAAATCGAGTAGCACCGGAACGCGTCAAGAAGTCCTCGAACGCTATCGGGCGGCATTGACCATGGCGGGGGATAAACAACGAGGCAAACAAGTCTTCGCAAAGTCATGTGCGGCTTGCCATCGGATGGAAGGCGTTGGCTACGAACTTGCGCCTAACTTGGCAACGTTTCAGTTTCGCGGGGCGGAAGCTATTTTGCAAAACATCATCGAACCAAACCGCGAGGTCAATCCGCTGTACCTAAACTATAGCATTCTGACCTCAGACGACCGAATCGTGAATGGGATGATTTCGAATGAGTCGGCCGCCAGCATCACATTGCTGCGAGGTGAAAACCTGAGCGAAACAATCCAGCGATCCGACATCGCGGAAATGAAAAGCTCGAAAATGTCTCTGATGCCAGAAGGATTAGAAAACCAAGTGGACCTGCAGGGAATGGCGGACTTGATTGCATATCTAACGGCGACAAATTGATCGGCCAAACCGGGCAGTTAAACCTTTCCGAATGTGCCGTTTTTGCTTATAGTGTTGGCTTGTTCGAAGACCTGTGTCCAAGCCGTTTTCGGTTGGGTTTTGCGATTACCGCTGAGGATGGTTGCAAAAAAGCGATCCAAAAAGATCGGAGCAGGGCAGGGCAGGGGGGCGTCAGGATTCACCCCTCGGAAATAGGACTGGATTTCACCTTTCACCCAAAAGTCGTACTTCCCTATGGTCAAAGTTCGTGACTTCCTCGGTCCTTATCGGCTCACCCGTCTGATCCGGCTGGGAAGCACATGCCAAGTTTGGGAAGCCATTCGCGACGACGGACAGAAGCGATATGCGCTGAAAGTGCTCCGTCCCGAGCAACGCGGAAACAAGGAAGAAATCGCGTTCCTAAAACATGAATACGACATCGCGACTTCGCTCAACCACAAGAACATCATTAAGATCGTTGAGTACAAGACCGATGCCGAGACTCCGTTCATGGTGATGGAGTTGTTCAGCGAAATCAACTTAAAGCAAGCACTGCGTCGGGGTCCGGATCCCATCGCGTACAAACTGACGCACATTGTCGAGCAAGGCTGCGAAGCGTTGTACTACTTTCACTCAAAAGGCTACGTGCATTGCGACATCAAGCCCGACAATTTTTTATTGAGCAAAGACTTCGAAGTAAAGCTGATCGACTTCACGATTTCACGCAAAGTGAAAACTGGCCTTGGCAAACTCTTTGGAGGAAAAAACAAGGTTGAGGGGACGCGATCTTATATGTCACCCGAACAGATCCGAGGTGAATCGCTCGATCAACGTAGCGACATCTACTCGATGGGTTGCATGCTTTTTGAATTGTGCACCGGCAAAGCACCCTTCACGGGCAATACTCCCAACGACTTGCTGAGCAGGCACTTGTCAGCATCCATCCCCTCTGCATTGGTCACCAACGACAACGTCACGCCTGAATTCAACAACTTGATCAAGAAGCTCATGGGAAAGAAACCCGAGGAACGCCCTCAAACAATGTGGGACGTTTTGAAGCTGGTGCGTGCAACTCCGATTTTCAAACGCCCACCGCGGATACCGGATGTTTCTATTTTTGATGATTTCCCAGGTGGAGGTCGCATGGAAAACCCAACTTAGGGAGAGGACGGACTGCTTTTAGCACGAAGCACGAAGCACGAAGCACTAAGCACTAAGCACTAAGCACTAAGCACTAAGCAAGAACCACAAACAGCTAAATGACTACTACACCACCTGGATTCGAATTCGAGCAACCGATTCTCGACATCGAGAATCAGCTTCGTATCTTGGAAAAGAACGATAGTCGAACCGAGTCCGAACACGAGCAAGTTCGAAGCCTGCGCCGCAAATGGACGGAGACAACTCGCGAAACGTATGGCAACCTGACTCCCTGGCAAATCGTGCAGGTGGCGAGGCACAAAGATCGCCCTTACACCAAAGACTATCTCAACTTGGCATTCGATGAATTCATCGAGTTGCACGGCGACAAGTTCTTTGGGGACGATCGCGCCATGTTGACTGGCTTTGCAAAATTGGGAAGACACAAAGTGATGGTCGTTGGGCACCAAAAAGGTCGCACATATCGCGAACGCTCAGCATGTCATTTTGGATGCGCTCATCCAGAAGGTTATCGCAAATCGATGTCCAAAATGAAGCTCGCGGAGAAGTACAAGCTTCCAGTCATTTGCTTCATCGACACGCCAGGTGCGTACCCCGGCGTTGGTGCCGAAGAGCGAGGACAGGCGCAGGTGATTGCCGAAAGCATGTTCCTGATGAGCCAACTTGAGACTCCTATCATTTGCGTTGTGATTGGCGAAGGTGGCTCGGGCGGTGCGTTGGGTATCGGCGTCGGCAATCGCATTGCGATGCTTCAATATTCATATTACTCGGTGATTAGTCCGGAGGGTTGCGCGGGAATTTTGTGGAAGAGTCACCAGTACGCATCCAAGGCGGCGGACGCGTTGCGGTTTACTTCGTCCCATCTATCGAAGCTCGGCGTGATCGATGATGTAATCGAAGAGCCGTTGGGCGGTGCCCATCGCGATCATCATCAGATGGCGTCCAGGCTCAAGAGCTATCTCACGAAGTCGCTAGACCAATTAGTTAAGCTCAGTCCCGAATCGCTCGTCAACGACCGGTACGAAAAATTCCGTAAGATGGGAACGTATCTTGAGCTGATGGCGGACGGTTCCTCGGAAACGCGCGGAGCAACCGTCGACAGTTGAGAATGGATCGTGGCGCGTGGATAGTTGCCCAAGATATTGTTGCGTTTCCAAAATCCTCTGCCCCTTCATTCTCACCCACTCCAGAACGCACGAAGCAATATGAGGCCAAACAGTCTAACGGCACCGATCAAGTGGCATGGTGGCAAGCATTACTTGGCGGAATGGATCATTAGCCAAATGCCATCGCACCTTCACTACGTCGAACCATTCTTTGGAGGTGGTGCCGTTCTTTTGAGCCGAGACCTGAACCGAAACTGGTCTGCAGACGGCGATTTCAAGCTTTTAGCCAGCGTTCAGGGCTGTAGCGAAGTTGTGAACGACTTGAACGGAGTGCTTACCAATTTCTGGCGTGTTCTCAAGCAACCAGAGCATTTCAAAGAGTTTCAGAGGCAAGTCGAGTTGACTCCCTTTAGTGCTGTGGAGTGGGCCGAGTCGGAATCCATGTTGCGAGTCGATGATCCCGTGACCGCCGCAGTCGCGTTCTTTGTTCGGGTTCGCCAATCGCGGCAAGGTTTGATGACTAGTTTTGCAACATTATCTCGCAATCGAACTCGTAGGCGGATGAACGAGCAAGTCTCATCGTACTTGAACGCAGTCGATGGTCTGAATGATGTTCACCATCGTTTGCAGGGTGTGGTAATACTGAACGACGATGCATGCACAGTCATTCGCCAACAGGATGGCTTGAGCACTCTCTATTACTGCGATCCCCCATACCTCCATGAAACACGTTCCTCCAAAGATGCGTACGAGATGGAAATGAGTCAGGAGCAGCATGAGAGACTCTTGGAAACGCTGTCAGGAATCCAAGGCAAGTTCTTGCTGAGCGGCTATCCATCGTCGCTCTACGATCGATTCGCAAGCGCCGGAAAATGGCGTCGAGTCGATCGCATGATCGATAACAAATCGAGCAACAGCAAGTCCAAGGAAATGAAATGCGAATGCTTGTGGATGAATTTCTAAGCCTTAGCGGGGGCAGGGCAGGGGGGAACTATTTATCTGTTTGCAACCCGGTTGCGGTCACACGAGAGACGCCAATGGTTTGCTTGTTTCGTCCGCCGGTAGCATTCGGTTCGGGTCTTTGGAGAAACTCAGGAAGCGCAGTGGCTGCGAAATAACTGATGTTTGGCTTCTGGCCTGCGTCGTCGATTTGTTTTTGCATCTCTTCCTTGGTTCCCCGCGAAACCGCACCAGGAGTGTTCGTGGCGGTGCCGCTCCAGATCGGACTCCCGCCGTACACGATTTGGAGAGTCGATTGATATTGCTGCAAAACGAAGCTACCGCCGAAGAAATAGGATACGGCTTCTGCCTTGGGGCCGCTCACAGAGGCTTTTAGTGTTATGGCCGCAGACGGAGAGACCTGGCAATTCATTCGCTGTGCCTGGGCATTGAGGGCTTTGCTAACTTCCGCCTGAAACTGCGAGGGAACTCCATCAACATCAATGCGAACATCGACCCCTTTTCGCCATACAAAGAGATTGGGTTGCTTCAACGCGGTTTCAAGCATTTTCTCGGCATCCGGTGTCGGAAGAGTTATCGGCATGAAACGCATCCCGCCTCCGTTGTTTACGCCAAAGACAGGCGTCGAGCCGAAATGGGTCATGTAGTTCGTTCCGATGAACTGCCAAAGCTTGATACGGCTTTTGAGTTCCACCAAGTAGTCGTTGGAAAGTAGCATGTAGTCTTCGTTTGGAAACTGAAGTCCATGCGCGAGCGGTATCCCGTCGAAGCTACCTTCAAAGAGGACTTCGCCGCTATCGACTTCCCAAACCATGAGTTTGGCCATCGTTGCAGCGGCGAATCTCCTGCCCGAAGGGCTGAACGCGCTCTTCAACCAAAAATTCATTTGGGGCGCGGCCTTCACACCCAAAATCTCGCCGGCATCAACATCAAAAATGCCCATGACATCGCCGCCGCTAAAACCGAGATGCTTGCGGTTGGGACTGAGGCTTGGTTGGCATGCGCCATGATAGTCAAATCGCGAGATCGGCTCTTTGGTCTCAAAGTTCCAGACAACAACATTACCGTTTTGGCAGACAGTGACCAGTTTTCCATTGTTAGCAAACTCAGCAAAAGTCACGTCCTTCTCTTTGTCTTCTTTGGCGAGGGTCTTGTATGGCGACCAAAGGTCCACCGCAGTCAGTTTGCTGCCGGCGACTTTCACGGTCCCTAATTGGCCCAGCGGTGTTCCTTCGGTTTTGTTGCTCACGACAATGGTTTCGCCATCATCATGGATCGCCATCGCTTCCCAACGACCGCTCCCCAACGTGTTACCGACCACTTTGCCTGTCGTTAAGTCAACGACAACAAGCCTGGTAGAACCATTGCGTTCTTTTTTGAACGGATCATTTGGCGAGTACGAAACGACCATTCGTTGCGCCTTAAGATTGGATGCAACACGAGTAATCGCCTCGCGGTCAATTTTGCTGGGAGGGAGTTCGAACGGCTTGAACTTCGGTGCAGGTGCATCAAAAAGGTCTGGCTTAACCGACCAACTGCCAACGAGCACAGTCTGTGGCGCGGCGGATTGATAATCCACTTCGAGCTCTTTGGGTTTGGTCGGCGCTGTGGAAGCGTTCTTGTCAGGCGACGAACCCGTTGCCCCAGAATTCTTAGGCGTAGAACTGGCCGTTGGCGTATTCGATGGCGTTTTTGTCTTGGTCGCATCGCCAATGACCTCGAAAGGACTTTCCCCCATTTTCGCTTCCAGATAGCCGCGATCTTTTTCACTAAGTTTGGCGAGAGGAATGGCCAATCTCTTGCCCTCCTTGTTCAGCAGGATTGCCTTCTCATCCTCGACCGCGACAAACTTTGCTTCGATCTTGAACTTGCCAGATGCGTCCGACCAAGTGCGAAAGTCATCGGCACGCAAAGTTGAATTCGCAGCTAAGCCAATTGCGATTCCAAAAAGACAAGGGCGAAAGGAGCGGCGACCAATTGGAAACATCGATCTCATAACTTTGGGGTCCAAAAAGGAGGGGTAAAAATCAGAGGACATTCTGGCGGAACCGTAAACCATTCTGACCGCACCCACGACGAGTTTCAATACGGCATCTGGCTGAGCAGGGCAGGGGGAGGGAAGTTTGAAGTTTGAAGTTTGAAGTTTGAAGTTTGAAGTTTGAAGTTTGAAGTTTGAAGTTTGAAGTTTGAGGGAATCGGATTTGGCGGGCAAGGGCAGGGCGGGGGGGCCCTGCTCTGCGGTGACCTTCAACGCCAAAAACACGTCGTCAAATGCATTGCCTACGGACGATTTGGCGGAGCTTTAGTACCGACACGAAAACCGAGCCAGGCTAGCCATGCAAAAGCGAGCAAGGTTAATGTGAGTTGGACAAAAGCCTCAACCACATATTGATTCCAGGATGTCGACGCGTCGAGTCGTCGAACCAAGTCCGCAAGCAAAATTGGATTGGGGGACAATGCATTTTCAAAAAGCTCCGCGTTGCTCATAAAGTAGATCTGATTCGAGCCCCAGCGAATCGCAATCATGATTGCTAACCAAACAACCAGGCCGGCAAGACGGAACGTTTTGCGATCAACAAGGGCGGAGATGACCGTCCAATGAACTCCAAGCAACAAGCCGCCGACGATCGCAGAGACAATGGGTTTGGTGTGCATCGGGAAAATCTGATAAAGGTTTATCTGAAACGGTGTATAGAAATTCACATCGCTGGGAGCGACCTTGATCACCCAATGACGGTACGCAGCCATCAGAAAAGCGACTAAAGCCACCAGCGTCAACAGCTTCATGATGCTGAGCGGTTTGGCGTCAGGTTGGTCGACTTGCACGCCCTCCCCTCGTTCGCGAGACCAGATCCCGATTCCGCAGAACCACTGAAAGAAACGAGTGCTCAAACCGCCGGCCAACAAGTAGACGACCCAATGAGCAGCGTTCGTTTGAATCGCCGGAAAAAGAGCATCGCTTGGTAGGCCGAATAGCATCACGCCATTCCAGCCAGTAAACGCGGCAAGGATTACCAAGACCAACAACGCAATCTCCCGCCAACGGATTCGCGTTCGCCAACCGATCCAAGCTACTGCGACCGACATTGGCGCAAAAAGCGTCATCGCTGCAACTTGAGAAACCAGTTCATTCTCGTTGTGGACCGCAGCCCGTCGCAGGAAAAAACCGGTCAGCCAAATCCCGGCAAGCGTGGCAAAGAGTTTCGAAAAGGCAATCTGGGGCGACATTGCGGGTGGCTCAGGGAATGGGTGAAGTCATGGAGGGTCGCCACTTGGGCAGGCAAGGCTAGGGCAGGGCGCCAAATAAGCTCGCTGGAAGATTCGGAAATTCTACCGTAATCCCATTTGGTTCGCCCTTCCGAAAAGTCCACCGATCCTTCGAAATCGTCACGCCCGTCGGATAGACCAGATTTGGAAAACTCTTCGCATAGACCAGATTTGGAAAACTCTTCGCAGTCTTCTTCTCCTTGTGATCTCCGCAATTCAAGAACCTTTGGTCTTTGAGGAAACGGGTACTTTGCTTCGCCTGCACCAAAAGCACCGAAACGCTGAAAAACCAAGAACCGGCGAAAAGCCAGGGAAAAACCAAGCTTAAACCGAACATAAGAAACATTATCGGACGTTGCGGAACCGTGCTTTTGCTAGCCACTAAAAGGCACAAGGTCCACAGAAAGTTTGAAAGCTCGATTCAACAGATCGCCCGTTTTGTGGCTTTTGTGATTTTTAGTGGCTAGGAAAAATGGTGAGGTGCCGTTCTCGGTCTATCCGGAACCGATTTGCAATCGGTTCATCCCGTTCGATTACGGTGACTTTGCCATAGCTGTCCATTGTAAGGCATGGCGACGGTCTATCCGGAACCGATTTGCAATCGGTTCATCCCGTTCGATTACGGTGACTTTGCCATAGCTGTCCATTGTAAGGCATGGCGACCTGCTAGCCACTAAAAGGCACAAGGTCCACAAAAAGTTTGAAAGCTCGATTCAGCAGATCGCCCGTTTTGTGGCTTTTGTGATTTTTAGTGGCTAGGAAAAATGGTGAGGTGCCGTTCTCGAAACGTGAACAAATAACTGAACCGGAGATACACATTTCAGGGCTCTACCCCTCACCCCCCGGCCCCCTCTCCCCGAAGCGGGGCGAGGGGGAGAAAACGCACGGAGATCAGGCAAATCCATTGGGATTTCGAGTCTGGCGTGCTGCGAATTGTGGGTAAAGATGAGGCGAGACGCCCATGCCACTTTCGAATACCCCGTCTCACAATCCATTCGTTCTCCTTCATTGTTTTTTTGGTGCGACGGCATCTTGATTACGAACGAAAAAGGCTCCTTCCGAAGGCTCCCCACTCCGAAACGACTCCCCTGCCCTACCCGGCTTCCAACTTCACTCACACCTTTGGAAACTGCTCCCCTCGCCCTGTACTCGAAGCGGAGAGAGGGGGAGAAAACGCGCTGAGGCATTCACGATCCAACACTCCCCCCTGCCCTCCTCTTCCCAGCTTCAAACTTCAAACTTCAAACTTCAAACTTCAAACTTCGTCCCCCCCTACCCTTCTCTTTCCTTTCTAGCGAGCGAACCAATTCGTTTCGATTGTGTCGATGGTGACGGTAAGATTGGCTCATGACGATTTGACCCTTCTTAGAACCGGACATCAAACCAACGACACTGAATTTATGTTAACCAATGGATCGTCAACGGGCTTCCCACTTTCGCCCGCCCAATCGCAAGCATACGAATTCCTAAAGGCCTGGAGTGGCCGAGTCCCCCTTCTTCACCTTTGGGCTCGATCAGGAATGGGCAAGACGACCGTCCTTCAGAGATGGCAGCGAGAGACGAACGGGCACTGGGTCGATCCGAGCCAACTGATTCAGAAGGTCGCGAAATTGCATCCACTGGCAATCGAGGAAGGCGTCATTCAAGTCTTGACAGAGGCCATTGAAAAGCACCCACTGGTAATCATCGACGATTTTGACCATTTTTATCGTCATGCACAAACATGTGGCGAGTACATTCGAAGCAACTACTTCGACACTGTCTTGAAAGTCATGGCAGCGCGAGCTGCGAGCTGCAACTCGCAGCTCGTGGTGGGGACCGAGGGAGGTCTTCCAGAGGGACTCAGCCCCATGGCTTGGTCTTATTCGATCTCGGACTTTCAAGCGGACGACTATCGGTGCATTCTGACTCAAATGACGGGGCGAGGCTCGCTTGACCTTGACTTCCACGCCATTCATCGATTTGCGTCTCACATGACTTGTTGGCCACTTCAGCAAGTTTCGCGTTGGTTGTCCCAGCATCCTGAATCGTCGACAACTGACTTGCTTGATTTCATTCAATCGCAAGGCATGTCGAGCAATGTCGATACGGAAGAAGTACAAGATGTGACCATGGAAGACTTAATTGGTGCGGATCACATCAAAGAAGCCCTCGAGGAAAATATCATTCTGCCTTTGGAGAACAACGAACTCGCGATCCGGTTTGGATTGACCCCAAAGCGAGGCATTATCCTTGCGGGCCCGCCCGGCACGGGCAAGACCACGGTGGGCCGCACGTTGGCGCGCCGATTAAAGGGCAAGTTCTTTCTGATCGATGGCACGATGATCTCTGGGACCGACAATTTTTACTATCACGTCGATCACGTCTTTCGGCAAGCTGTAGAGAACGCTCCCTCCATCGTCTTTATCGACGATAGCGATGTTATTTTCGAAAGCGGACGCGAGCATGGGCTGTATCGCTATTTGCTCACTAAGTTGGACGGGTTGGAAAGCAAGAGCGCCAGCAGTGTTTGCGTCATATTGACGGCCATGGATTTGGGAAACATTCCGCCTGCACTCGTTCGGTCCGGCAGAATTGAGTTGTGGCTTGAGACGCATTTGCCAAATGATGCAGCTCGCCGTGAATTGCTAGAAAGATTGATTTTGGGCAAGGTAACGATTGTCGACGCAAGTTCATGGCAAGCGATTATCGAGAATACGAATGGGTTATCGGGAGCGGATCTGAAGCGAGTCGTACAAGATGCCAAACTCAAGATGGCGAGCGACATCGTCAAGCAACGTAGCGTTGCGAATTTCGAAGTCTACTTGCTCGGCGCCATCGATGCGTTGGTCGAATCGCGCAAGGCTTACGTGGCTGCGGTCAAACGGACGTTTGCGGTCAACGCAGACCGCCCTCGCTGGTTCAATGTCCATCCGGAACTTTTCGAGCCGAACACTCGCGTCCATTCGAATGGCGAATGAAGCATTTTTCAAATTTCCAACTTCCAACTTTCAACTTCAAACTTTACCCCCCTGCCCTGCCCTGCCCTGCTTCAAACTTCAAACTTCAAACTTCAAACTTCAAACTTCAAACTTCAAACTTCAAACTTCAAACTTCAAACTTCAAACTTTACCCCCCTGCCCTGCCCTGCTTCAAACTTCAAACTTCAAACTTCAAACTTCAAACTTCAAACTTCTCTCCCCCCTGCCCTGCCCCGCTGGATCGCATAGAATCGCCTGAAACTTGGGTTGGTGAAACTTAGTAGCACGCTTCGTCGTCGTGATTCATGCGACGCGGAGCGTTGCACAACGAAGAGCACACCCAAAAACCATGGCTAGATGATGCATTAGAATGAAATTTATTGTTTGTCCGTTTGGAAGCTATGGCGATCTCAATCCGTTTGTTGGGTTGTCGCTTGCCCTCAAGGCGCGAGGTCACGAGCCGACCGTGATCGCTTGCGGATACTTTCGAGAAATGATCGAGCGACATGGATTGTCGTTTCGTGAGCTTGGAACCGCCGAGGAATATCTAAAGGCTTCTGAGCATCCCGACCTGTGGCATCCCCTTCGAGGCTTCCCGCATATCTTTCATCATGGCATTGAGCAAATCATGCAACGTCAATGCGACTGGATTTGCGATGAGGCCCGCCGCGGCCCTGTGACTGTGATCGCAAGTTGTCTGGGATTCGGCGCACGCATCGCGTGCGAGAAGCTAAACATTCCGCTCATCACCGTTCACTTGCAGCCAGCAGTTCTCTTTAGTGCGATCGCTCCACCGACGATAACGGGGCTAATCAGTGGACGCTGGGTTCCAAACTGGTTGACTGGTTTGCTCTATTCTCTCGGCGAAAAACTCGTGGCGGATCGAGCTGCTTGCCCCAGTGTCAACGCACTACGTCAAGCGAACGGACTATCGCCCGTTCGACGCATCACGCGATGGTGGCACTCGCCTGATTGCAATCTCTGTCTGTTTCCCGATTGGTATGCACCCAAGCAAACAGACTGGCCAGCACATAGTGTTACCACGAATTTTCCACTTTGGGATGACGGTGATGGTGCTCCGCTGAGTCCATCGATCGAAGCCTTTTTGAACGCTGGTGAGCGTCCCATCGTTTTCACGCCGGGTTCTGGCAATCAACTCGCCAACGAGTTCTTTGAAACGGGCTTACAAGTTTGCAAGAAGCTTGGGAAAAGGGGAATGTTCTTGACTCGATTCCCACATCAGGTGCCGAAGTCGCTTGACACTTCGGTTCAACATTTTGAGTATGCGCCTTTTGGAGGATTGCTTTCTAGAGTTGCAGCCATCGTTCATCACGGGGGAATCGGAACAGTATCGCAAGCGCTTCGGGCCGGCATACCGCAATTGATCATGCCACTTTCGCACGATCAGCCGGACAACGCCGAGCGCATAGGGCGACTAGGGGTTGGTGATAGTCTCAGCCCTCGCTCATTCCAAACGAACCGAGTGGCCCGCGTATTGCAATCGCTTTTGGAGAGTGATAGCGTCCAGTCGAGTTGCAAACAGGTCGCCTCCCGATTCGCAAATTTGGACCCCTTCGAAATGCCGTGCCGGGTCATTGAAGAGGTGGTTGGTAGGACCGTCCCGTTGGCACTCAATGCGTCCTTCTGATGTACAATGAAGACATGGATAGGCAGGCAGAGACCAAAGTTCAAGTCCAAGAAGTCGAGCATGAGTTCCGCAATTAGATGAACGAAAAAATGACGCTGGAAGAGTATGAGGTATGGGAACGTGCGCAAACCGAGCGGCATGAGTACTGGGGGGGTGAGGTCTTCTCGCAAGCTGGCGGCACCCGTGCCCATAGCTTGATTGGGGCGAACATTCTGGGCGAAGTAAGTCAGATTCTGAAAGGGAACCCTTGCCTAGCACATGGTAGCGACATGCGAGTCGATATCGAAGCCGCAGGGTACCAAGCATATCCCGACGTCTCCGTGGTTTGTCCGCCTGTTGAGGGAAAATCGACGGATGTGATTTCGAATCCAGTTTTGGTGGTTGAAGTACTTTCGCCGTCCACGGCCGATTTTGATCGAGGCACAAAATTTGGACACTACCGCAAGATACCATCCTTGAAAGAGTACATTGTGCTATGGCAGGACCAACCGTGCGCGGAGCAGCATGTTCGTACCGAAGACGGCTTCTGGCTGTTGAGGGAAATTGTGGGTGTCGATCAATCTATCCAGCTAGCGAGTATCGGGGCGGCAATCGCAATGGCTGACATCTACGATAAAGTGGTTTTTCCAGAGATTGAGAGAACAGAATGAAATCATTACCCTCACTTTGCACATCGCAACGAATTCAAGGCGCATTATGAGCCGTATCAGCCGTATGAGCCGTATCAGCTGCATCATTTGGTCGACGTTTTGGTTGATCGGGAACCTCGGATGGTTCGCGAGCAATCTAGCCGCCCAGTCCCTTGAGCCTTTGCAATACAACCATCCAGGACTTGTTGTCGATCTTGGAGTCGGTCTGTGGGCTTGGCCCATTACTTGCGATGCGGACGGTGACGGCGATTTTGATTTGATCATCTCGTGCCCAGACAAACCTTCGAACGGCGTTTGGCTGTTTGAGAATGCGAGCGGACTCACGTCGTCCGATAAGATGCCCGTCTTCAAACCTTCTCGATTTCTGAGCAAGACGACTCACTATGTCATGCCGAGCTACGATGGCGAATCGCTGCGTGTCTTGTCTCCAGGCACGGAGTACATGAATTTTACGAAGACCGGAATAGCCGAAAAACGGTTGTT
>Ga0247832_1000071_pt1 | contig 173977 bp, 159 predicted proteins | sample LaCruzMarch2015__10_FD_192407 | JGI IMG/M metagenome (GOLD analysis project Ga0247832, IMG submission 192407) | Freshwater microbial communities from meromictic Lake La Cruz, Castile-La Mancha, Spain - LaCruzMarch2015_4m | ecosystem: Environmental > Aquatic > Freshwater > Lake | place: Spain... | reverse complement strand
AGCTATGTGGGAACAGCGCAAAAGCTCGGACTCAATGTGCTGGAAACCATCACAGCAGCCTTCCAAGGCAGACCCTTCCAGGTGCCTGTCCAGGCAGGCACCTGAATAGTTACCTTGGAAGTTCGTTTTACGGTTATTGCAGCCGCTTCGCCACCTCCGTGGACAGGACGCGGTTGTCGGCGCGGCCGGCGGCGCGTTCGCCTAGGAGTTTCATGACGGCGCCCATGTCTTTCTTCGAGGTGGCACCGAGTTCAGCAATTACACTCTCGACCAACTTGATCAAGTCTTCACTGCTCATGGCTGCCGGAAGGTATTTTTCGAGGACGGCGATCTCAGCCTTCTCGGTATCGACCAGATCAGCCCGGTTTGCAGATTCATAACTGGTGACGGAGTCCTGGCGTTTTTTGATCTCCTTGCGCACGACGGCAATCGCATCGGTGTCTTCAAGTTCACCTTCAGCGCCAAACTTTTCGATGGCAGCATACTTGATCGCCGACTTCAGGCCGCGCACCACATTCAGGGTCACGCTGTCTTTCGCCCTCATGGCGGTCTTCATGTCTTCGGTGAGCTGTTGGGAAATAGGCATAGTCGTGTGAAAAGAAATAGATCTGAGAAAGACAGTGGCGTGCAGCGACAGCCTTGTCCAGGGAGGACAGCGCTATGACGGAGTATTGAGTCTCCCCAGCAACTACTTCAAGGTCACCTTAATCCCTGGAATGGCCGCCGTCAGCTCCTCCACAGCAGATGCGGTGGCTTTTGTTTGATAGAGGGAGACCGTCTTCAATGACTTGATGACCATGAGTTGTTTAACCCCTGCATCGGTGACCCCTGTTCCAAAGAGGTTGAGATTCTGTAGATTTTTCAAGCCCACGAGAGACTCCAGCCCCGCATCCGTGATCTTTGTTTGACGCAGATCCAGGGAAGCTAGTCGTGGAAATTGGGCCAAGGTATTTAAGGCCGAATCCGTGATGATCGTTCGCCCAAGATCAATCTGGGCGATTTGCTCCTTCAAAGGCAGTAATACCATCACTTTCTCATCGTCACACTTGGACACTCCCGTGAGGAAATCGGCTCGCAACAAAGGGCTATTCACTTTGAGTGTTGCGATTTGGGCTCCTGCTGCATTGGCTTTTTCAACGGCGGCTGTATCGGCAGGTTTCAGGCCCTCTTCGAGTTTGGCGTAAAAGACCTCATGTTCGCGCACTTTGACCACGGTTGCTTTGGCCGTTTCGGCAGGCGCTCCGTCCATGTTGCCTTTCCATCCGCCAAAGTCGGCTCCACCTTCGATCCATTCCTTCAACAGTCGAATCTCATCTACCGTGAGAGGATCGCCTTTGGGAGGCATGAACATATCGTCGTCTTTGGGTAGGGTGACGACCTCATACATATAGCTTTTCGCCAGATTTCCAGGGACTAGCGCAGGACCACTTTCAGCACCCTTCAGCATGGCCCACGCAGCATCCAAACGTAGATCCGCCTTAGGCTTTTGCATTTTGCCATCTTTCATATGCGGTGCCTGATGACAGCCCAGACACTTAGCCTCAATCACAGGGAGAATTTGTTTTTCAAAATTCACCGCAGCCTGCAACGGCGCGATGAGACAACCTACGCCAAGAACAAGAATGGAAAGACGATTCGTAACGGAGGACATGCAAAGTGGGATGGTGGGTGGATACTGTAGCAAGTTCACGGGAATAACTGCAACATCTGCGAGAGAAACGCTTGCCTCAGCGTGTTGTTTCACGGAAAACTACCCTGTTAATCAACGACCTTATGCCAACACGAATCGAAACCGATGCTCTTCTCCGGCGTTCCACTTTGGCGATTGTCATGGGCGGCGGTGCAGGAACACGACTTTTCCCCCTGACCAAAGATCGTGCAAAGCCTGCCGTGCCTTTGGCAGGTAAGTATCGCATCGTTGACATTCCGATCAGTAACTGCATCAACTCCGGTGTGCGGCAGGTGTATGTGCTGACTCAATACAACAGTGCTTCTTTAAACCGACATATCGCACGCACTTATCAGTTTGATGACTTCACTCGCGGTTTCATCGAAGTTTTGGCCGCCCAACAAACACCCCAGGGTGAGCGATGGTATCAGGGCACAGCCGATGCGGTGAGGCAGAACCTTCGTTACTTTCTGGAAGGTGATCATGAATACTTCCTTATCCTCAGTGGTGATCAACTCTATCGCATGGACTTTCGCAAGGTCATGGACCAGCACCTCATGACCAAGGCTGAACTCACCATTGCCACGCTGCCAGTGAATGCAAATGACGCGACCGGCTTTGGCATCATGAAGGCAGATGCCACAGGCCAGATTCACGAGTTTGTAGAAAAGCCCAAAGACCCCGCCGTTCTAGAAGCCATGCGCATGCCTGATGAGACGCTCAAAGAGTTGGGCCTGCCTACCCACGAAGCTCGCTATCAGGCATCCATGGGCATTTATGTCTTTAACCGCAAAGCCTTGATCGAGAGCCTCGACAATGACTGCATGGATTTCGGCAAGCACATCATCCCGGCGGCTCTGAAAAAGTATAAGGTTCATGCCTTTAACTTCCAGGGTTACTGGGAAGACATCGGCACCATCCGCAGTTTCTTCCAAGCCAATCTGGACCTCTGCAAGCTGGTGCCCCAGTATGATTTCTTTGACTCTTCAGCGCCCATCTTCACGCATGCTCGCTTCCTGCCGGCAACGAAGATCAACGGAGCCGTCATCCGCGAAGCGCTAATCTCCGATGGCTGCATCATCACGGATGCCCACGTCGAGACCGCTGTCATCGGTATCCGCTCCATCATTGAAACCGGCACCACAATCCGCGATACAGTCATCATGGGTGCAGATTATTATGCCGGCGCCGCCGGCACAGACTCCACCAAACCGGCACCAGGCATCGGGCGAAACTGCCGTATCGAGCGCGTGATCTTGGATAAAAACGTGCATGTCGGCGACAACGTCGTCATCACCCCGGAAGGCAAACCGGAAAACATGGACAGTGATCTCTTTTACATCCGTGACGGCATCGTGGTGATCCCCAAAGATACGGTCATCCACTCAGGCACTTGGATTTGATGCCGGAGAAGACGCTCTGGGAATCGTAAACCAGGCATGTCTCCCCGCTTTCCTATAACACGCGCCCAAGCATTGGAGCGTTGGCAGGAGTTTCTGCCTCAGGCCTCCCGCTATTCCACACAGCGAAACCATGTCACCCTGGATCATGCAAATGTCTCGCGTCTATCCCCTGTCCTACGCACAAGGGTGATACTGGAGGATGAGATCGTCAGCCAAACTTTGGCAAACCACTCCTTAGATGCAGCAGAGAAGTGGCTCCAAGAGGTCTGCTGGCGACGTTATTGGAAAGGCTGGTTGGAAATGCGCCCACAGATTTGGAGGCACTATCGCCAGGTTCTGCAACAGCGACGCGATCAGTTGGACGTCCAACAAAAAGAACGACTCAAAGCCCTTGAGTCCGGCCAGACAAAGGTCGGCATCATGAATCACTTTGTTCAGGAACTCTTGAACACCGGATACCTCCACAATCATGCACGCATGTGGCTGGCCAGCTATTGGATTCACGCTGAACGTTTGCCTTGGGAACTCGGAGCCGATTTCTTTTTCCGACATCTTCTGGATGCAGACCCGGCAAGCAATACGCTCTCCTGGCGCTGGATCGCGGGACTGCAAACACGAGGTAAAATCTACCTGGTGCGTCGAGCCAATCTGGAAAAATACTGCGCGCCAGAGTTGCTCGAGGATAGTTCGGGACTGGTCATGCTCGAGGACGGACAAATCAAACCGTGGGAGTCTGAAGAAAATTTAAATGCAGCACGCCAGCCCTTGCCTTCATGGGATCAGCTTCCGGCGGATCTTCCAGCTCGCTATGGCATCTGGTTACATCCAGACGACCTGTGCCTTGAGGTGGGCGAGTTAAGCCAACTGCGGCCATGCAGTATCGCAGCTTTTACCAGCCATTACATTTATTCACGCTATCAGTTAGGCACACACCGCATCCGACATTTGCAAACAGTTCTGGATGATGCGGTTCAGCGGGCATGCAGGCACTATGAGACCACAGGAAGCCTGGAGGATACGCCAGACATCGCCTTGGCAATCACTCGCTGGGCTACGACGGAAAAGCTCGAGGCGATCATCGCCTACGCCCCCTTTGTTGGCCCCGTGGCAGATGCCCTCCCAAGAATGAAAGAACTCTTGAAAGGTTCAAACTGTCCGCTTTATCTCATTCGCCGACGCAGCGATCAAAACATCCTTCCGATGGCGCAGGCCGGATTTTTTCCGTTTTGGGAAAATCTTAAAACACAACTTTCGGATCGATCATGAATGGAAAATAACCATGTCTAAGCTGTTAGACTGATAAGACCCTTTCGCCCATCACTGTCCTCCATGCGCCTGCACACCATCACTGTCCGCCACTACCGCCGCCATAAGGAGTTGCGCATTGAACTGGATGCAGCACGCACACTGATCGGCGGCCCGAATGAGTCCGGTAAAAGTACCCTCGTCGAGGCGGTTCACCGTGCCTTGTTTTTACGAGCCAAAGGCAATAGCAAAGATCATCGTGAAATGATCTCTTTGACTCACGATGGAAAGCCTGAGGTGGAGGTGGAATTCGAAGCCGGAGGTTCACGCTACACACTCATCAAGAGCTTCAAAGGCAGCGGAGGAACAGTGCGGCTTATCCAGACGGGGGGCAACACATGGCAGGGAGATGAAGCTGAGGAGCGACTGCACCAGATCCTCAAACCCAACCAACAATCCAACAAACTGCCCGATCAGTGGAGTCACCTTTGGATCTGGCAAGGTAGCTCAGCCGATGATCCGCTGAAACAAGCCCAGGCTGAGAGGGACACCCTGGTCCAGCGCCTTCAGGCACAGGGAGGTGCCGCGGTCATCCAGTCTGCCCAGGATGCCCAAATAGCGACCCACTTTGCGCAGCAGGTGGACGCCATCTTCAAGGCGAATGGTGACCCCAAAATCAGTTCCGATTATGGTCGCGCCCTTGAAATGGAAAAGAAGGCCATGGAGGCAGAAACTCAGTCGCGAGACATTCTTCAAAAACTGCAACAGGCCATCCAAGATCACGAACAAGCGGGCATCCAATTGTCCGAGGCAGAGACTGCGCTGAAAGGAATTGAAAAAGAGCGTGTCCAACTGGAACAGCGTCAGGCTGAAATCACCGGCCTGCGTCAGCAGGAACAGGAACATCTGAGAAGCGTCAAAGAAGCGACCCTGGCTTACGAAGCCCTGGCGTTGACTGACAAAAAAGTCGCTGAGCTAAAGGACTCCCTCAAAACCCGACATACGGAACAATCCCCCAATCAGGCAAGATTCAATCAACTGGAAAAAGAACTCCAGGAGGCGCGTCAAGCAGCCGAAGCAGCGGAAAACGACTATCGGCAGGCGGAAGAAAATCTCCGCCATTCACGCGCTTGCTATGACCTCGCGCAGGCCCAGGCTTCGTTAACGGAAAAAGAGCACCGCTTTACTCTGCTGAAACAACGAGGGGAAAAAATCGAGCAACTCATTTCCCAACGCACTGAAATCGAAATTAAAGTCGGAACGCTGCCTCAGGTGGATGCCAAAACCCTCGGGCAGTTGCAGGATCTCGAACGAGCCCACCTAACGGCGGAAGCCGTTCTCAAAAGTGTGGCCACAGAAATTGAGATCATCACCACAGACGAGGCCGTGCAGATCGGCGATGATACGCTACGAGAGGGGGAAAAACGTGTTCTTACCGCAGAAACCCACTTGAGGATAGGCCACACTGATCTGCGCATTCGCCCAGGCGGAGGCACCGGCTTATCTGAAGCCAAAAGGAAGGCGCTCGACATCAGTGATCAACTGCAGGCAGCTCTCTCGAAACTGGCCGTGAAGAATATTCATGAGGCGAGAGAAGCATACATGCAGCGTGAACAACTGCTCTCCGAATGGAAAAATCTCAGTGCCGAACTCAAGGGCCTGGGAGCTGATAAAATCTCAATCGAACTCTCCACTGCCGAAAAAGAACTCCTGTCGATCCAAGCGGAAGTCGTACGCCGAGGAGGGGGCGTTCTCCTGGACTTGCAGACTGCGCAAAAAGCGCTGCAAGCTGCCGAGCACCAACAACGATCCTTACGCATCTGGTGTGATCAAACGGTAGCTACCGCAAAGAAAGCCGAAGCGGAATACCAAAGCCTTGTTTCATCCATGCGGGAACTAGAGCAGCAAATCATCGCCCTCGAAACGCAGCTTCGTTTTATTCAGGAACGTGAAGGTGATGATGCCGCGCGCGCACTGGCCCTGACATCTGCGCTTACCGGAAAAACGACGGCTGAAACTCAATGGCAAGCCATACGCCAGACTCTGGCCCGCCAAGAGCCCGATCAACTCGCCGCTGACCGTCTTCGCATTGATCGAATTTGGGAGGCCCAATCTGCCAAAAAAGCAGCCGCCTACGAAAAGCGCATCACCGCCGCCACTCTTCTGCGCAGCGATGGTAGCAATGATCCCAATGCAGCACTGACCCTTGCCCAAGCAAGCAGACAGCAGGCTCAAACACATCTCAGGAATACTGAAAGACATGCGCGTGCCATCCATCGCGTGCATGAATTGATTCAGCAGGAGCAACAGGAACTGGCTGACGAATTCACACGCCCTTTGGCAGCCAAGGTCAGCAGTTACCTGAAGCGCATGTTTGGCCAGGATGTTCGGGTCAATGTCAGTATCAGGGATAATGAATTTCAAAGTCTCACTCTCTGCCGAGGTGATGAGGGCTCCCTTCCTTTTGAAAATCTAAGCCAAGGTGCGCGAGAACAAATAGCAGCGGCTTTCCGGCTGGCCATGGCCGAAATCTTGGCAGAGTCGCATGACGGCACCCTACCCGTGGTTTTTGATGATGCCTTTGCCCACTCCGATCCCGCTCGGGTGCAGAGTCTTCAGCGAATGCTCGATCTAGCCGCGACTCGGGGCTTGCAGATCATCCTTCTAACCTGCACCCCCGGTGACTACGCCATGCTTGGAGCCAAGGAATTGAGCTTGGGCTAAAGCCGATCCGTGACATCCGCACCTCTGCGTGCCATTCGTGATCATGACTCCGGCTGAGCCGTCCGCCTTCACCTCTTGCCCTATTTTGCATCACGACCGTTTCATCATGATCGTGAATAAACCTGCGGGAGTGCTCTCCCACCCCAACAAATCACGCAGCATGGAACAGGCCGCCTTTGAGGGGCGGTATGATTTGGAGAAAAAATGCTTTGAAGGACCGGCAGGCAAAGTCTGGCTGATTCACCGCTTGGATCAGGATACCTCAGGCGTCCTGCTGGCAGCCCTGGATGAAAGGACGGCAGAAAAATGTCGGACACTGTTTGAAGAGGTTGCAGTCCAAAAACAATATTTAACCTTGGTGAGAGGACACCCAGGCAAAGAAGGCGCATGGCTAGATCATCTGGTGACGAGCCGTGAAAAGGGCTGCGTGCGCACCACCGTGCTGAAAGGCCGCCCACCCAATGCCGAGCTCCATTTCCACACCTTGGCCCATCACCCGGTGGAGCGAGTTTCTTTGTTGAAGGTGGAACTGATCACGGGCAGAACCCATCAGATCCGCGTGCAAGCGTCCTCAAGACAGCATCATCTGTTAGGCGACGATGTCTATGGTCATTTTGACCTGAATCGAAAACTAAAGCGTGATCTGGGACTGAAGCGTCTGTTTCTCCACGCACACTCCCTGACTCTGAAGCACCCGGCCAGTGGTCAACACTTGCATGTGGAGGCACCGCTGGCTGAGGAGTTGAAGACCGTGCTAGCTCGACTAGGGCTGGATCAATCCTGATTTATCCCTGAACCCACAGTGTGCCTGCCTTTCGCCGCAGGTGGTACCCTTGGGGGAGATTGATCTTTGCCGGTCCACCCGGGTCAAGCATGGAAAGCGCAGACTCAATCACATCCGAATCAATGCCAGACAACCCCAGCGAGACACCTAACCAATAGCAAAGAACTCTCGAAAGCACCGCGGGATGCAAGGCCTTACACTTTTTTAAAGCCACCAAGCTACCGTCTGGTGCAATGGCTTTCTCTTTCTCAAGAAAATCATGGGCCTGCTGCCACAAACATTCGTCATCTCGTCCGGCCAATCGCCCCAAACGAACAATCAAAGGAGCGACATCCCTAGCATAAACATCGTTGAGCAAAGGTAGAACTTCATGACGCAGACGATTCCGCCGATAGATCAGGCTCACATTGCTGGAATCTTCTCTGAAGGCCAAGCCGTGAACTTTGACATAGTCATCGATCTCGGCGCGATTCATTGTCAGCAAAGGACGCAATAGAATCGGCCGCGTAGCGGTCTCTCCCGACATGCCTTTCAAGCCCTTGATAGCTGTCCCTCGACATAAATTCGCCAGGATGGTCTCTGCTTGATCATCAGCATGATGGGCCAGGTAAATACAATCGGCCGTATGCTTCAGCGCCATGCGATGCAGAAATGCGTAACGCACCTCACGCGCAGCCACCTCCAAAGAAACTCGCTGAGCCAAGGCAACCGCAGCGACATCGGCCTTCTCAATCTCACAAGGTAGCTCATAGCGTTTGGCGAGACGACGGACAAAAGCCGCATCCTGCCCGGATTCCCGCCCCCGCAAACCATGATTCAAATGACATAAAATCAACTGACGATGGCCCACCGCCATTAGCATGTGCAGTAGCGCCACAGAATCCCGCCCCCCTGAAATGGCCAGTAGAGACGGTGATGACAAATGAGTCGGAAGAAGGACTGGATTCATGCTTTGTCCTGAAGATATCCGTCCAGGAGCAAGGCCAAAGCCGTCTCACCTCAACGAATCGGCGGACCATACCAGACGTAACACATCTGGTAAACAATGACGCCAGTGATGGAGACATAAAGCCAGATCGGTGCCGTCCATTTGGCAATGCGTTTGTGTTTATCAAAGCGCTGCTTCAGAGCGGGGATCACCGTCATGATGATCATGGGCAAATTCACAATCGCCAGGAACACATGGGAGATCAGCAAGAGGTAATAAAAGGTCTTGATCGGGCCTGTGCCCGCAAACTTCACATGAAGCACATGGAAGTGATAATAAAGATAACACCCCAGGAACACGGCGGAAAAAGTCAGTGCCGTAGCCATGCATGCGATATGTGCCTTTTTATTCCCGGTCTTGATGAAGACAAGTCCCAGAATGATGAAAACCGTGGCACAGGCATTCAGCGTCGCATTGATGGGAGGAAGATCGTAAACAGTCATGGGAAGTTGTCGGAAGTTTGCGATGGGTGGCGGTTGTTGGCATTGTTTGCAATGGTTGGAAACAATCGCAAAACATCACCCGACTTTCTTACTGGCCTTTTTCTTTTTCCTTGAGGATGTAATTCAGGTCTTTACGAAGCTGGGCTTCAAAGTGATTCTGGAACTCAGGATCGGCATTCATCAGATCATAGAGCGTGCCGCGCACATGGCCTTTGTGATCCACCAACGCCACCCGGAGATCATGGATGTATTTGTCGTCTGGCGACAAACGATCAGCCTCAGGCAGATCCTGCACTGGACGGAACTTCAGGAACTGAGTCATGTAACGGCGCACTTCGTCCTTCTCCCCTTGCACAAACCACCAGGGATCGGTTTCTTTTACATCAATCCCGCTGGCAAACTTATTCATCATCTCCGGCGTATCCGCAGGATCTAGAGTGAAGGAAACGAAGTGGATGTTGGGATTGCCACGATACTCATCTTGAAGCTTCTTGAGCTTGGCGATGACACCGGCACAGCCGCGTGGGCAGCGAGTATAGACCCAGGAAGCAAGAAGGATCTTCCCCCGGAGTTCCTCTAAGTGGACGGTCTTACCATTGCGCTCCGTCAGTTCCAAATCGCGTTCCAAACGCCCCAAGATGGCCGGGCGATCCTTTTCCTCACTGGCCGCCTGCTGCTGCATGGCGATGAGATAATTATAAAACACCACCACACCGAGCACAGCAATGATGATAGGAATCCAGATGGCCCAAGGAGTGAGGGAAGGTTTGGGGTCGGAAAAGTTGGGAGAAGACATGATTCAAAAAGGGTTAGTCGCGTTTCCAGGCCAACGCGGAGATAATGAAGATACAGGGCAGATACATCAGCGTGCAGAAAAAGAGTTTACGTGCAGTGGCACGTTCAGGGTTCTTTTGGAAATCCAGGGCCAGCTTGCACAGCCACCCGGCAACGGCGAGGGCCAGCGGCAGGAAAATCCAGGTCACCACAAGCCCCATGATCACGGGGTAAAACATGAGCAGCAAGGTCGCGACCGAGTATGCCAGAGCATGCTTGGATGTGCGCACACCGAGTTCGTCATCATTGGCAAGCATAACAAAACCACCGCGGCGGTATTCATCACGATACATCCAGTTGATGGCCAGGAAGTGCGGAAGCTGCCAGAGGAACAGCAAGGCAAAAAGATAGATGGCTCCAGGTTCCATCAGGAGATTCCAGCGAAAGTAAGCCTCTTTGCCGGGCAACTGTCCTGCAGCGCCCACCCATCCGATGAGGGGGGGGAGAGCCCCAGAGACAGCACCGACAAGGGTATTCGTCGGCGACTGCTTCTTCAGCGGTGTGTAGATGAAAAGGTAAGTCGCAAGAGTTAGAGCGGTAAGCGACGCGGCTTCAAAGTTCACCTTGGCCATCAAATGAATGAGCGCAAAGGCACTGAGCAGCCAACCAATCGCAAAAGCGGCACTGGGACTGATACGGCCTGCAGGTAAAGGACGATCAGCCGTGCGGAGCATGCGCGAGTCAGGCTCAATCTCCATGAGCTGGTTGAAGACCGCTGCCCCAAAGGCCGCAAGGCTGCTACCGAGGATCGTGTGAAAAAGCAGCCAACCATCCAACTGAGTGCCACTGCGTAACCAAAAGGCGACGAAGGTGCTGACAATGACCAGGGCACTGAGACGAAACTTCGTGAGCACGAGCAAATCACTCATGTTCCACGATCGTGAAGTGATGACTGGGGAGGGACTGGCGCTATCAGACATGAGGAGTGACATTAACGCGCTGGTGAGGATTCGCCAGAAACACTCTCACTCTTTCCCGCCGAGCCGAGCAACCAAAGGAAAAGCGCACTGACCAACAATGAAGACAGGCCAATGTGCAAGACCTGGGCGATGCCAACAATACCCACATGGGCCAACACGACACCGAGAATCATTTGGCTAAAAATCAAACCAAACACTGACCACTCCAGCCAGCCAATTCGCACTAAGTTCCTTCGGCACAGTTTTAGAAAAAAGATTCCAGCACCGAGAATGAGCCAAGAGAAGCTGCGATGTACCAAATAGACCCAGCTCTGCTCAAGCTCAGTCACCCATTCATGCCTCTGATGTCCGGCATGGGTATGGGCCAAATGGTCCGTCAGCTCGCGCACCTGGGAGCCCATGACGCCTTCGATGACGATGAGGGTAAAAAGTCCCCAGGCCAGCCAACGTAAAGAATTCACCGGACCGCGCTTCCATGCCAACCACCATGGGCGATCATTGGCCCGCCAAGCTGTATAAACCAAAACACACTGAAGCAGGATGGCCAGGGCCATGTGCAGGGTGATGATTCCGGGCTTCAGTCCGCTGAACACGACACGGGCTCCCAGCCAAGCATTGATTCCAACAAGGAGAAAAGCTGTCAATGCGGCCAGAAAGACCCGCATTCTTCTTTGCCCAATCTGCCAAAAAGAAGCAATCAGCAGCAGTAACATCGATACCCCAACGGGCAGGCTCGTTAGACGGTTGATGTATTCTACCCATGTAGCTACTGGATCAAACTCAGCCTTCAGGGTCTCAGGCGTAATGGTCGTCGGATCACGGCCATGACGGGCGGCCTTGGCGCGGAATTTCTCCAGGTCAATTTTGGTGAAGTCAATGTCATCGGCACTGGTCGGCGGAACGAGGCAGCCATAGCAAAAGGGCCAATCAGGACATCCCAACCCGGAACCTGTAGCCCGCACAATGGCACCCACAAAAATCAGGATCTCCACTGTAATGAAGGCGATCAGAGCAAGGCGTTGAAAGCGGGTCCAAATCATAGAGAACGAAACAGTACTAAAGATGAAACGAACACACAGAATGAATGGAAATAAAAAGTCCCGCTCCCTGTGCAGAAGCGGGACTTTAGAACTGAAACAAAAACAGCCTGACTTAGTTTGAAGCAATCGGGGCGGCAGACTTGGCAGCAGCGCTGGTGGACTGCTCCTTGGCCCACTCGTCATATTCCTTGCCCTCAACGACCTCCAATACGGCCTTCATCTGCGCGTGGCCTGGACCACAAAGCTGACCACAGATGATGTCCCAGGTGCCAGTTTTCACAGGCTTAAACCACATATGGGCTTTGACTCCTGGGATAGCATCCTGTGCAGCACGCATCGGGACAAGGGCAAGATTGTGAATCACGTCCTTGGCAGCTACATCCACGATCACTGGACGTCCAACAGGCAGTTTCATGGTGCCTGGGTTCACAAAATCATCTTTGCCATTTGGATCGAGAAGATCGCGACCCATGGCATTCGATGGGGAAACACCTTTCATGCTCCAAGTGCTCAGCATCATATCGTCACCAGGATACTGGAAGTTCCAAAGGAATTTCTCACCCAAAGCGCGGATCTTGATGGTGTCAGGACTAGTCGGAAAATCATCCGCTTGCCGGGACCATAAAGGAAAGGCGAAACCCAGGAGGAGAATGGCTTCCACAACGACCACACCGATCTCAATGTGAGTGGAGGCATGACCACGCACACCGTGATAATCCGCTTTGGGATTTTTCGACTGACGAAAGCGTGTAAAAGCAATGATCAGGAAAATGGACCAACCGATAAACAGGGCCAGCATGAACCAGTGGACGAAGCCCAGCATATGATCCACAAGACCACCATGCTCGGAGGCGTTTTGGGTGATGCCGATCCAGGTATTGATGTCAGAGACGCTCATGAGAAAAAATTGAAAGAGAAGAGATTTAAACTGCTGCGTCAGCGGAAAGACGATTTTGCCTGCGGACGAAATTGAAAACTATGAGACCAATAGCACTCATGCCAATGGCCAAAAAACCAAGCATGACAAGCACTGCCATATCCTGGGCCTGCGCAATGACACTACCCGGGTCAGGACGACAAGTGGCACATGCGATTTGGAAAAGATGGGCGTTCATGTCTTTGATGAGGAATAATCAAACAATGATGGTGCGGCTCTTTTTAACCACATACCAAATGCCGTAGGCTGTCAGCACAAGACTCAACCATCCGGCAAAAACTCCAAGACCGGCAACCCCAAGCGCAGCAGCCTGCTCAGGCATCATGCGTGTCCACAACCAAAATCCTAAGTCGCTAAGGGTAGCGAAAAAGAGGAAAACAATGTGGAAGTGTTTGAGGGACATGGCCGGAAGGGCTGAAGTTACTGATTACTTTCGTAAAACCCACTGAACACCAGCGGATCACTGGCAGAAAATACGAAGAGAAAGAATAGTGCGATGGCGAAAGCTGCGGTGAAGGCCAAGATTTTGTAGATCAGCTTGGCTTCATGATTCAAGTGCATGAAGATCAATGCGACCAGCGCGGCCTTGAATGCAGCCACTATCATACCAACGAGCATGTTGAGGCTATGCGTGGGCAATTCCACATAGGAAAGACCAACCGTAATGACGGTGAACACGGCTAGAACCCAGCCGATGAGCTTGATCTTTTTGATCGACTTGTAGATTTCTTCGGGACTATCGGCCATAAGGAAAAGAAGTGGAGGTGAGAGGAAAGCCGCGATTACAGAAGATAAAGCAGCGGGAAGAGGAAGATCCAAACAAGATCCACAAAGTGCCAAAACAATCCGCCAACTTCCACACGGTTGGCAAGTCGCTCAGGATCGTTGCGCAGCATCTTACCATCAAAAAACAGGAAATACCCCAGCACCAATGCGCCTGCCACGACGTGCAGACCATGCAAGCCGGTGAGGGTGAAATAGATGGCGTAGTAAGTGTTTAGCTTTGGCGTGTAATTGGAATAAAAAGCGATGTCCTTCTTTTCCAAAACCACTTCAGGATGATGACCATGGGCGGCATGTGCATCGCCATGTTCTTCAGCTTTAGCTTCTGCCTTGTGATCTTCGCCATGCGGTTCAGCGGCTGGAGGTGTGGCGGACTTGATCTTCAGGTAAAAAGCTTCTTTTTGATGAGTAGCACTTTTCTGGGGATCACGGTTAGGATACTTTTCTTTGAACTCAGCCTGAGCGTGATCGCGGGTGGCAATGAAAGCCTTTTTCCAGCTTTCACCCAAATATTGGCTGCTCCACGCCAGGGACTTTTCAGAATCAGGGACGGAACGTGTATCGACGCCATCCACTTCCAAGGTCATTTTATCGTCCAAGAGCTTACCTTCAGCGACTGTGCCGTCGCGGAAGGTTAACGCTGTAGCAGCGTATCCCAAGATCTTGGTGGGCTTGGCCTGGAAAGTCAGCGGAGCTACAGAAGTAAGCTTGATCGTTCCGCTGTTTTTCCCAGACTCCTTGGCTTTTGCCAATGCATCTGCGCGGAGTTTGGCAAAGCTGTCTTTGTCCAGAGTGATTTCTTCACCCGATTCCGTCTTAAATTTTGGGACTTCACCTTGAATCAGAGGCAATACATAACTTACAGGATCTGCATCAATCGCTGCCGTTTGGGACTGCACCGTCAAAGTCAAGTTAGTGACATCACCAAACTTGATCTCATATCCATGAGGTAGGTGCCCCGTCAAAAAAGTCCCATCTGTCAGTTTGACGGCATAGTGACTGAATTTGGATTTGTATTCAATGCTCTTGATTCCCATGAAGGCTCCTGCGCACAGGATCGTCAGGAAGAGATAGAGCTTAAATTTGCCAATCTTGCGCAACTTTAAGTTCGCCCAAGCCAGAAGGACTGTCACCGAAGAGAAGATGAGCACCAGAGTATTGATGAAACCCAAGCGGACATCCAACTCATGCACCGGCCAGTGATAGTCAGCCCCCACTCGCAAGAAAATATAAGAGGAAAAAAGGCCACCAAATAGCATCACCTCAGAAGCGAGGAAGAGCCAGATGCCAACTTTGGCATTGTAGAGGCCCGTATCGGGACGGGCTGTGACTGTGTAAGGGATGTCCATTGCGAAAGAATGCTCAGTTTTGAGGTCTCAGGGCCGTGTTTCAAATCAATCAGTGATGGGCGACGGGTGCGGGAGTCGCCGAAGTAGAGGCAACAGCGGCCTTGCCCGGCTCGCTTTCCCACTGTGGCAAGTAATCCTGAGAACAGCCCGGAACGCTGTATTCATAAGGCCCGCGAGTAACGATTGGCTCAAAAGTAAAGTTACCGTGCGGTGGGGGGGTTGGTGTAGCCCACTCCAGAGTAGTGCAGTGCCATGGATTATCGCTGTTGGCTTTTTTACCACCTTTGATGCTGAGGAAAACATTCAAGATGAATGGAACCTGTCCCAGAGCCAGAATAGCAGCACCAACAGTCATCAGAACATTCAAGCCCAGCAGATTGTTAGGCACGTCCATACCAAAGATGCCAAAGACATTGGAAGTCAATTCGGTGATCCAGTTGGAAGCACTGCTGGTCTGCTCGAAGTATTTGCCACCGTCATACCAGCGGCGGTGGAAACCACCCATGCCCTGCACAAACATTGGAGCGAAAATCAAGTTCATACCCACCAAGGATGGCCAGAAATGCAACTTGCCGAGGAAATCATTCATGATTCGACCAGTGATCTTCGGATACCAATGATAAATGCCCGCAAACAGAGCAAAGATGGTGCCCGGAGCAACCACATAATGGAAGTGCCCGATCACATAATAAGTGTCGTGTAGGGCAAGATCAATGAAGGTGAAAGCCAGAGGAAGACCTGTCAAACCACCGATACCAAACATGGGCAAGAAAGCGGATGCAAAAAGCATCTGTGGAGTGAAGCGGATAGAACCACCCCAGAGAGAGATCATCAAACCCGTGAGAAGAATCACAGAAGGCACGGAGATCAACACTGTCGTGATTTGGAAGTAGGTGGACATCATCGTGCCCATGCCCGTCAAATACATGTGGTGAGCCCAGACCAGGAAGCTAAGGAAACCCAGGGTCATGGCTGCGTAGACCATGGATTTGTATCCCCAGAGAGGGCGGCGGGTGTTGGCCGGGATGACTTCAGACAGGATGGCGAAGGCAGGAAGGATCAACACATACACCTCAGGGTGGGCCAGGAACCAAAACAGGTGCTGGTAAAGAAGTGGATTACCACCTCCGGAGATGTCGAGATGCTGACCACCTTCCATCAAGCCGGTCGGAAGGAAAAAGCTTGCACCAAAGACACGGTCAACAAGCTGCAACAAGGCCGCCACTTCGAGCGGTGGGAATGCCAGAAGCAGCAAGAAGCTCGTGACAAACATTGCCCAGCAGAAGAAGGGCATACGCATCCAGCTCATACCCTTAGCGCGCAGGTTGATGACCGTTGTGATGACGTTCACAGACCCGAGGAGGGAGGCGGAGATGTTAAATACCATCGCCGTGAGCCACCAAGTATGGCCATGTGCCCAAACATTGGAGACAGCCAATGTCGTAGTCGAGGCCAGAGGGGAATACATCGTCCAGCCGGTCTGAACCGGGCCCGTGCCAACGAAGAAGCTGTAGATCATCAGGACTCCGCTGACGAAAAAGAGCCAGAAGCTCCACATGTTCAGTTTCGGAAAGGCCATGTCGATCGTGCCGATTTGCAAAGGCATCACGAAATTTACAAACCCAGCGAAGCCCAGGGGCACAATTCCCAAGAACACCATGATAGTTCCATGCATTGCACCCAGCATGTTGTAGAGCTCACCATTCACAACTCCGCCTGGAGCCCAGCGACCAATGGTTTCATGGAAGAGCCAGCCGATGCCAGGCAGGCTTTCAACAAACTGAAGGCCAGGAACCGGCTGCCCTGGAAAGGCAATGCTCCAGCGCATGAGAAGCATCAGGAAGAAGCCCAACAACAAAAAGAGCAGACCGCTCAGGGCATATTGAATACCGATGACTTTGTGGTCACAGGAGAAGATATACTTGCCGATGAATCCCGGCTCGTGGTGATCATGCGCATGAACAGCTCCATGGGAGTGATCGTGAGTAGTGGCAGCGGCGCTCATATTGAAGTTTAAATTGGACCAAAAAAATACGTGGCGAAAGCGATGAAAGTCGTTGGTTTGACGATCAATTTACAGATTAAATGAAGAGATATTCGACAGAACAGCAGGCGCATTTTCAGAAGCCTGATTTGTCGAAAATTTTAGCACCACAGTGCGACGAAAAACTGACTCGGAGGGCGCAGTCGGAAACAAATTCATTATCTGAGGCAACACTGTCCCTGGGGCTCTTTTAGAAGCCTTGCTAGGAGCGATATGCCATTTTGAAAACATGAATTTTAATCGATTACTTGGCGGCGGCAGTCGTTGCACCAGGTCCGGCTGGGACATCACCCGGGAGATTTCTATCTTTAAAAGGCTCCAGCTCAGGCTGTGTCCACTGCGTCGTGCGCTTTTCATCCGCACGAAACTTTTCCACCATCTCTTTGGTGATCATGGATGCTTCATTACCCCAAGAATTACGAATATAAGTCAATACATTGGCAAAATCGCCTGCTGACATCGCTGCACCAAAGCCCTGCATGCCGCCTGGGAAATTGTAGTTTTGTCCTTTGACGGTGACCTGACCGACAAGGCCATGCTGAACCACGCGAATGAGACGCTCCGTTCCACCTAGAACCCACTCAGAACCCGCCAGTGGAGGATATTGTCCAGCCAGACCAAGACCACTGCCCTGATGGCAACCACCGCAAACGGCATAACCACTGGCACCTTTTTTCATCGCCACTTGGAAAGGATCTGCAGCAACTTCGCTACCTGGCCCTTTAGGGCGGGGATCTCCGGCAATGGTCGAAACAGCAAACGGATTGCTAACATCGAATTTAAAACCGCCGGTCATGGGACCCAATTGGCCACCGGCGACAATCGCCACAATCATGAACAAGAATAGCACCCACATAGGTGCGGGTTCACGTCCTGGCTCAAGGTCTGCTTTTTCGCGCTTCACAGCGGCGTGCAGGCGATCAAGATCGTTGCTATCAGGATTGGGAAAGGAGGAGGGAGCGCTCATGGGCGGGGTTCGCGAGTGATCCAGGGGGGTTATTTCTTGACGGCTTCAGCAGCAGGAGCGGCTGCGACAGCGGTGGACTCGCCAGGGACAGGATAATCTTTTTTCAGTGAAAGAAGGTAATCAACAAGGGCTTCAGCCTCGGCCGTGGGAACCACTTCATACCCTTCTTTAGGGGCCAGCTTTTTGGGCAATTTAAGCGCAACACTTGAAGCCTGGCCTTGTGCTAAGCGCTCCGTGTAAAGATGCTCAAAAGCAGGCATGTTTGACCAATCGTGCAACGATCTGGGTGCATAAAGCATTTGATGAATCACCGACCGTTCTGGGGCACGCCAGCCATAATTCGCCAGGTCTGGTCCATTGCGCTGAACACCCAAAAAAGCAAAAGGCTCTCCGAGGTAATCCCGCAGGGTGTTCGAACGGACCGGTGCCGTAGGACGACCTTCCTGATCCTGTCCCCAGCCTTTGCGCCATCCATCCAGAGCAAGCTGCGAAGGACGGATCATTTGAGTATGACACTGAACGCAGCCCTCACGTGCGTAGACAAGCTGCCCCTGACGGTTGATCGGAGCGGGCGGATAAAGCCCTTCCATACCATCACGATCCTTGTCATAGGCAACCTGGGTCAGAGCCTGATACTTAATTGCAGGGGCGACGATCAGAAACAGCCATGGCAAACCAAAGCTGGCGATTAGGGCGAGAATAAACGTGCGGAACTGGCTCATGCGTGGGCGGCGTGGGGAAGGACTTCTTCGTGATCATGCTCTAGCAGCGTCGGTGCTGAGCTGCGGCGACCAAGACCGGCCACCATGAGCATGAGATGGATCAGGAACCAAACATTGGACCAAGTGATCAACGTCCACGCAATCGCACGAGCGATGATGTAGGGACGTAGGTTCAGGGCGAGCTGCATGAAATCCTGATCCCACATTTCTGGGGAGTTGAGGTCGCCTCCCTGCTGAGCACCTGCGACAAGGCTGGTCACAACGATGGTGCCGATGCCATAGACAGAGAACCAAAAGTGATTGCGAATCAGACGGACGGAAAGCCATTCACAGCCAGTCAAACGAGGAACAATGTAATAAATGGCTCCAAACACGGTCATACTAAAGAAGCCATACACGGCAACAACCTGGAAGCCATACCATGCCTGTGTGAACTGAAGAGTGGCACCTGTGGAGAAGTTAGAGATGAGAGCCAAAATGACGCCACTCACTGGATAAAAAAGAGCTCCGAAAAAGACGAATCGTAGGGTCGGGCTAGAGGCCACCAGATTGTGCTTGCCTAAAGTTGTCAGGTGATGATTCAAACCGACCACACCAACAGGAATCAAAAGCAATACAGCGGATGCGGCACCAATCGCCGGCATCCAGGCAGGCAGAGGTCCGCCCATGTAATGCTGCATTCCAGTCCAACCGCCCAGTGTAGCGAGCAACCAAAAACCAATCTGAGAAAGCTGCGAGCTAGCAATAGGCTGTCCTGTGATTTTGGGAATGAAATAGTAAGCAGCCCCAAGAGCGACAGGTGTGAAGAACAGCAAGATAATGGTGTGAACATACCAGGCATTGATCCCTGCACCCAGAGCCCCAAGACCGGGCAGACAGTGCAATGCAACGTTGGCCGTGATGTAGATCCAAGGGAACCAAAAACAAGCTGCCAAGATATACCACGAACTGACCATGAAACCTTCCGGACGGAAAGTGCGGCCAAACATAAACACCATCGGCCATGCGAAGGCGAGGAAGCTGACCAAAAGGATCGGCCAGACATAAGCAGGCATTTCAAGCCACTGCATCGACGTGCTGCGTCCCAGCAGGATGCCGAGTAGGCCAAGAGTCACCGCAATATTCCAAAAAATAGCGGCTACATAGAGGACACTCTTTCCAGTGCGAAGCTCCTGACCGGAACGGCGAGCCATGAGCCAGAGCATCACACCCAGTCCGGCTTGCACACCCCAGCCATAGACCAAGGCATTGATGTGCGTGGGTTGCAGACGTCCGTATTGGAGAACGCTGCAGGCTCCCATAAAATCAGGAGCAAATTGCTTAATGGCGGCCAAAACACCCAAGACTGTGGAAGCCATGAGCCAGAAGGCACCGTTGAGGAAGAGAAAGAGCACCGGGCCTTTCACCGACTTGTCAATCGCCGCGCGGCGCAGGTTGTCGGCCTGGGTGTCCGGGGATGCTGAAGAGGTCTGCATAGATTCCAGGGTCAAAAAAAATCAGTTCGCTGCGGGAGGAGTTACTGCGGGGGCAGCTGCAGGAGCCGGAGCGGCAGCCTGCTTGAGTTGAGTAGGAGAACCAGGCACGACCTGGCTGCTTGCACCAGCTGGCTTAGCCTTCAGAGTTTCAAGCGTTTTGGCAAAGATTGACGCCTTTTTAGCTGAATCATCGAGACCCATTTTGGCGATCAACTCATTTTGAGCTTTGACGATTTCTTCCTTGTTCGCCAGACGCTCTGGCGCACGTGGATCTTCTGCACCTGGCTTGGCAAAGAGACCCTGAATCACGTAAAATAACACGGCGAAACTGACGAATGCGCCAAGAACCCACAGGAAGGTTACACCGGCTTTCGAAGATTGAGCGTTCGAAGACATGAAAGGGATCAATTGATTACGTTAGCGGACTCCAGCAAGCGAGGGTCACGACAAGGGTAGAGGCTGTAGCGAGAAAGACTGCGCAGGAAGATAAATCCAGTGGTGCCTACGATGGCGAACAAGGCCACAACATCACCGATCCAAGCTCCATGAACCCACCAACCTAAACCAAGGGAGGGGCCACGCTCAGGAATGACATTCCAGTAGATGTCCACCAAGTGCATGAACAAAATCCACAGACAGATCAAAGACATGACGATTGGGTTCTTTTTCCGAGGCTGAGACAACAACACCACAAATGGAGCAATGAAGTGTCCGACAACGATGAAGATCGACACCCAGCGCCAGCCTTCAGTGTTACGGGTCAGGTAAAAGCGAGTTTCTTCCGTGATGTTGGCATACCAAATCAGGAAGTATTGGCTGAAGGCAATGTAAGCCCAGAACACCGTAAAGGCGAAAAGGAGCTTACCCATTAAGTGGTAGTGCTCATCCGTGACTACCTGTTTCAAATAGCCCAGGCTTTTCAGCCATGTTACCAAGAGAATGGTCAAAGCCATGGAAGACCAAGCGCAACCGGCAAAGATATAAACACCCCACATGGTGGAGAACCAGGAATAATCCAAAGTCATCAGCCAATCGACAGCCGCAAAGGTCACCGTGAGCGCATAAAAGAGAAGCCAGCGGCAAGAGAAAGCACGGGCCTTGACTGTGTGCTTAATATCACCATCCACGTCTTGCTTAACGGACTTGGAACGCAAAGTGCGAGCGATGTGCCAAAGAATGAAGAAGTAAAAGGCAAAACGAAAATACCAGCCGTTGATGTTCAAGTAACCGAACTTGCTGACCAGAATGTGCAGGTGCGAGTTGGTCTCGGACATGTGGTGCAGGGCCTCCTTGACGCTCTCGCCTGATTCATGCGCGTGATGAGCGGCCTCACGATGATGGTTCATCCACTCATAGAGATAGGTCTGCACCTGCGGGAACAGGAGAGGAATGCCCAGGATAGCCAAAGGAAGAGCCATATTGGCCAGTTGCTCCCAGAGACGACGAATGGCTACCCCCCAACCTGAGTTTGAAGCGTTGTGGAGCAGAATCCAGAAACAGCCGCCACACACGAACGTGAAGGCAAAGAAGAAGGCAAAGAGCCAGCTGTAAGCGAAGGTATTTGTGTGGAAGAAGAAGTAATATGCCGAACCAAGGAGGCCCAGCAGTCCGGCCGTCCCGAAAGCGCCGATGAGCTTACCGCCCTTGGCGGGTTCGAATTTCTCACCGCCCGGAGGCAGATCGTTGAATGTGACGTGGTGACTCATGCCTGAAAATACCTGCTGTTACTGGACCGACACGTTGTTTTCCTTCACCGCCACCTGCATGGCGCGGATGTAGGCCACAATGGCCCAGCGATCTTGAACGGTAATGTTACCACCATAAGGCCCCATCAGGCCCTTACCGTTGGTGATCACATCATAAATGGCTCCATCTGCGCGATAAGCGCCGGGATTGGAAGGATCGGTGCTGCCCGCTTGATGAAAGTTAAAGGCGGTCATAATGCCATACTTCGAAGTCACGCCTTTTCCATTACCGGAGACAGCGTGACAAACAGCGCAGTAAATATTGTATTGGCGCTCTCCGCGCTCCAGGAAGGATTTGCCCAAGACAATCTCTTTCGGCAGGCCATCACCATAATAATCGCCGATTTTACCTGTGCTGTAGTAGTCGAGGCCGTTGGCGAAACCATACTGCGGCGGTTTAAAGTCGGGGGCTGAAGCAGGCTTGCTGGGGATCTCAAAGCCCACAGGCACCGTACCCTTGACTGGGCGGCGGGCACCCAGGCCATCAGCAAAGAAATCACTATGAGTTTGGTATTTCACTTTGGCCTGGTGATCCATGTCCTGGAAAATCTCCAGAGGCGGCAATTCAGATTTGCTGCCACGCGTGCCAAAAGCGGCGACCACAATCGCGGCGACAAAGAGGTAGCTGAGGAAAAAATATTTCATGGAGCGAGCTGGCAGGGAGTGCCTGAACAGAGCTTGTGAAAAATTTCACAAGCAAGCGAAGATTAAAAACTAGCCGTCACATTGCAAGGACGATTTCGAATTTCTCAGAGGCTTCATTCAACAGCCTCAAACGGTTGGCAAGCCTCAGCGAATGATGAGTTTAAAGGCCGCCTGCCCCTGCTGATCCTGCGCCGTAGAGATGAGGAGCTGCCCCAAATGATGCCCGCTGCGCCATGGGGCTCCATTGATTGGCCTTATCTGCAGGAGGTAAGCCCCGGTCCCGGCATTGCGAAATGACGTGATGTTATTGCTGAATGGAGCCCCCTGCCCCGGCACCTCAAAATGCTCCATGAGAGTAAAGTGATCTTTCGTCAGCTCTGTCACCGGCCAACCGCCACAGGTGACGATGACCAAAAGATTCGCCGGATGGGTGCTGCCATTGACCGCCAGCCCCTGAGAAGTTTGCACAGTCACCGCCAGCGGCACACCAGGCGGCGTTGCTTTCGGGGCCGGTAACAATTCTTCGGCTTTTACCTGAAGAATGGGCAAAAGCTCAGGAACCACATCGATGGAATCGGATAAAATAATCTCCGGGACTTTGTTTTTAGGCACAGGCTTCTTCGTGCTATCACTGCTGCCCTGCACCTTTGCTCTTTCCGCTTTCAGTGGATGCTTTGGCGCTTTGGCAGGTGGCGAGGCTTTGGTTTTAACGACCACAGATTTCTTCGCAGCCCCTTTTTTGAGCGTGATTTTTTGAGCCATAGCGCGGATTTAACAGATTTTCGGTTAGGCTAAGCGAAGATGGGCCGAGGTGTCGAGGATGGTCTTTGCACAAGCAAATGCGCCGTCCTCCATACACAAAAAAGCCGGATCTCAGAGAGATCCGGCCAAATGTATTTTGAAGGCTTGAACTGAGACTATTCTTGCGGAGCTTTTTTCTTCTGGAAGGCCATGGCACCGAAAAGAACCAGAAGCACGCCCATGCCAATCATGATGTAAGTCTGAATGTTGGACTCTTCCGCCACCGGAGCGGGAGCCATGGCAGCAGGCATCTGAGGAGGGGCTATCGGCTGTTGCTGCACGACAGGATTCGCAGCAGGGGCCACCGGCTGAGCTGTAGGAGCCACTGCCGCAGGGGCGGCGACTGCTGCCGGAGCTGTGGCCTGAGTCGGTGCAACACCTGCGGGAGCTGCGCTGCTGCTCTCAGCCAAGATGCGTGCAACACGGTCATCTACACTCGTGGAGGTGGTGCCGCTAATGGCAGCGGAACCACTGGTGGCCATCTGGCCGGCGCTGTTTTTGCGCACCAGTTCACCATAGAGGCGCAGCAGTTTGCCTTTGAGGTCTGCAACGACATCACGGTATTCATTGACATTGCCCAAGCCCTGGACGCGCTCAAAAGCGGCCGCGCCCCCGGTATAGTCGCCTTCACCGATCTTGCGATGAACGGCAGTGAAAGCCTCGTTTCGGACCTTCATTTCGTCCAAATCCATGGCGTCTAGACGCGTGCGCTCGGCGACGAGAACCTTCTGAGCCGCCAAGATGCTAGGCATGTCATACTTGTAAGGTTCGATCCAGCGCACGTTGGCACGCTTTTGGGCATCCGACGTGGCACGCCACTTGTTCTTTTCTTCGTCAATGGCCGCCTTGGTGCGCGCCTTGTCGTCATCGGCCAGCTTTTTTAGACCTTCATCCCGCTGCTTGAGCAATGCGGGCTGCTCCTGGGCCATTTTGGAAAGGATGGCATCCAGCTTGTCCATGCAAAGCTTGGCATCCGTGATCGCGGCAGGGTAATAAGTGGATGCCGTGTAACCTGGGCGAGTCTTGGCAAATTGATCAAAGACGCGCAGGGCAGCGATCCAATTGTTCTTGGCCATCTCCGCCTGCATTTCTTTGTGCAGTTTGTAGGCTTCAATGTTGTATTGCTCTCCCTTGGTCTCGCTGACGCTCATCCAGCGGCCTTCGAGCTTGGCTTCTCCATTGGAGACTTTTTTCTTTTCTTCCTGTAGCTCGGCAATGATGCCTTCCACTTCTTTGGCCTCTGGAGTGCCCGGATACTTATTCAAGAAAGGGCGAAAGCGATCCTGGATCATCTGCTCGTATTTGTCGGCTGGCAGCAGATCGGGCGTTGGCAACAGCTTCTTGAGCTCGATCAATTCCACTTCCTGGGGAGTCTGTTTGATGACCTGCTGGATGTCGTTGAAGCTGAAATCCTTCTCATCCCAGATCTTGGGGGTGAGACGATACTTCATGCGCACGGCAGTCGGGCTTTCGCTCAGAATGGTGCCTTCGACCTTGCTGCCGTTTTTCAGGATCAAGATATCAGCTTGGAGGAGGGACGTGCCGCAGAGGAACGCCAGGACGGCGATGCGGGATCGGCTAGGTTTCATGGCTTGGATAAGGAAGGGTGTAATAAGATGTAGGGCGGGAAATCCCCGCCGAATTTGTGGATTTAATCTGGATTCGTTTCCCGAGTAAAGAGTGAATCCGCTTCATTTGCGCCTTATTCCTACAGGAGAGCCGCCCAACGATCATCGTTCAGGAAAGCCATTGATCCCGTTGCTGCTCCACAAAGGCATCATCGTTGAGATGCGGATAGGCCGCATAAACACGGTCTATTTCCGCGAGTTGCCCCGGACTCAACCCCTCTGCGGGGTCCAGACACCAAAGCCCCTCCAGGAGCCCCTGACGGCGCAACACCTCGTGCAATCCGGCGATGCAGCCACGGAATCCATGAGCAGCATCGAAAAACGCCGCATTGCTATCGGTCACCTGCATTCCGAGTTGCAACAGCTCTGAGGAAGCAGGCGCAGCCTGACAACGGGCCAGCAAATCCACGGCACGATGAGTCCAAACGGACCAGTGACCGAGCAACCCTCCCACGATCCGCCGCGTGCACCCGCCAAAGCTCAGGGGAGTGAGCAGATCCGCGACGATGTTGTCATCATTCCCCGTATAGAGGGCGATGTCATCACGCCCGGCCTCCATCACCGCCCGGATAACATCCAGGGTCTGATAGCGATTGAAGGGGGCCATCTTGATGGCCACAACGTTGTCAATCTCAGCAAACCGTCGCCAAAAAGAATAGGGTAACACCCGCCCGCCTACACTGGGCTGAAGATAAAAACCAATGACAGGAATCACAGACGCAACCTCACGACAATGCGTGATCAATTCATCCTCCGTCGCGTTTTTCATGGCCCCCAGGCTAAGCAATCCTGCATGATACCCCGATTCACACAGAAAAGCAGCCTCCCCCATGGCCTGCATTGTCTGTCCACAAATCCCGGCGATGCGCACAACGGGGTTTACCGAACGATCCATTTCCTCAGACGCGAGGGTCAAGACCGGCTTCAAAAGTCCGATTTTAGGATCACGTATGGTAAACTGCGTGGTGTGCACCCCGACGGCCAACCCGCCTGCACCGGCCGCCAAATAATAGCGAGTGAGCGCACGCTGACGACGCTCATCCAACTGACGCTTCGAATTCAAAGCCAGGGGATGCGCGGGGATGCATAGCCCCCGATGCAAAAGGCGGCGAAAATCAAAATTGGCCATCGCGAGTTTCAAAATGCGTCGGTTTACCCAAAGAAGCCCCGCCAATAAGAACCCATTGCGCCGTAGCCTCGATCATCTCCTCCAGCGTCACGGAGGGTGGACCAAACCACTTATACGAAAGCCGCGAATCAAAGAGCCAAGCCGTTCCTTCCTCCCTGCCCGTGATGATGGGAGAACGTCCGAAGAGAGTGCCAAACCTTTCCGCCAAATGCCGGATGGAAACACGCTCTTGCCCCGTCACGTTCAAGGCGCATGGCGAGTGGGTCGTGTGCAGCAGTGATTGGATGGCACGGGCGTTTGCATCCCTTTGCCAGATGACATTCACATACCCCATCGTGACATCCACCGGCTGCCCTTGTGCGACCTTTTGTGCGACATCATGCAAGACACCGTAACGCAGATCGACGGCATAACTGAGGCGAAACATCAGCATGCGCGTTTCATGCAAACGGGCAAAATGAGTAAAAACACGCTCACGTCCAACGCAGGAGTTTGCATACTCCCCGGGAGGCCCCAAAGGAGCATCTTCAGCCAAACCGCCGCCTTCGATTGGCGATAGCGGATAAACACAGGCCGTGGAAAAAACCACCAGGCGAGCACGAGCATAACGTTCCGCGACAATGGCAGGAACGACGGTGTTCATCACCCAAGTCAACTCCGGTGCATCCACAGTGCCAAATTTTTGACCGGCCATAAAAATGATGTTCGGCACTTCCGGCAGTGCCATCACAGCCTCGCGATCCAGCAGGTCGCAAGAAATCGCCCGCACCCCGTGCTTTTGCAGCCCTTCTGCGACTGCGGGCGAGGAAAAACGTGAGACCGCAAAGACCGTGCGCTCCCGATGACCCAGAGCCTCAAACCCACGCCGGATCATCCGTGCCAAAGACGGCCCCATCTTCCCACCTGCCCCCAGGACCATGACATCCCCTTCCAGCCTGCTCAGGGCATCAAGAACACCAGGAGTGGGCAGGCTCAATTCATCATCCAAGTCGGCATCAGAGAGCAGCGGATTCATAAGGTCGGAATCAATCAGTCACGAAATCGTCTTCATAGCGCGTGTTTTTGTCACCACTATGCATCCGAAAAAAAGTGAGATTACTTCTTGCCAGATTGCTGTTGAATTTGATAACTCTGTTTTGACCGCATGAAAAATCGCATCGCCCTTATTATTCTCTCTACCCTGACGCTCTGCGGCGTCGCCTTCGCCGACATTCAGTCGCCTCCAGGACATCATTACAACTGGAGCCGTAAACTGAGCCGTGGCGTTGGTAACATCCTCTATGGATGGACAGAGCCTTTTAACGTCTGGCAGCGGACCAATCGCACGGACGGTGCCCATGCTGCTTTCTCTGACTTCTTCATTGAGGGTCTTAAGCGCATGACCGTGCGTGCCGGTTACGGAGTTTATGAAATCGCCACTTTCCCAATTCCTTCTTGGAAACTGACCTACCGTCCGCCTTATTACCGCAAGGCTCAGATCGATCCATGGTGGGGTTACACTGAGTTCTCTCCGCAGATGGGTTTCATCTCTCAAACTGATTACAGCCGCACTCAGGGCTGGTAATTTAGTTGTGATAAACTTTGAAGCGCAGGTCTCCCGACCTGCGCTTTTTTTATTTTCAGATGGATCACCCCGCTTTTGGGGAAGGAATCTCAATCAATCACGGGCGGTAAGCTTTCCACGAATCTGCCGGATTACATACAGGCAAGCTGCTCCTGCGGAGGTCATCTGGACTAGCACGGTGGATAGCGCAATGCCCGCAGCCCCCATGTTGCGCATCAGCAGCCAATTCAGGCCCATATTGGCTACCAGACCCACCAGGGATATCCAGATGATGAAATGCGTCGCCTGCATCGCCACCACCACGCGAGAGGCCAAGCTGCCAATGATGAAAAAGGGAATTTGCAGGGCCGCATAACGCAGCACCTCAGCCACACGCTGAGTATCCTGCGCAGTAAAGGAACCTCGCTCAAACAACAGGGCAACGACCCATGGAGCCAGAGAGCATAACAACAACGTCGCAGGAAGAGCTAAGACCAAAATGGAACCAATACTCGTCCAGAGCTGCTTTTGCACCCCCAGCCAGTCACGACGGGCCACTTTTTCAGCGAAGTAGGGGAAAAGCACATCGCAAGAAGGGGCCACGGTCACCGCCAAGATGATGCCACAGACTTTTTCAGTGTAACCCAGGACTGCCACACTGCCGGGGGAAAGCCAGGCCGCCATGGTCTGATCAACCACCACCGTGCTGCTGAAGATCCCCCCCGCGAAAAGAAAATGCGCGGCATGACGTGAAATGGTCACCAGCTTAGGCTCCCATAACCGCACACAACCTCGCCAAAAGTTCCGCTGTCTGGGCAAATGATACACCACCGCCCCCCCCAGCACCGCAAGATGGAACACCGCACCCACCACCGTTCCGAGCACCAGCGTATCCACTGTGGCGGCACCACCGTGATATAGCAGGAGGCTAATGATGCAAAGCGGCACCAGCATCGGCGCACTCGTGGCCACAATGAATCGTTTGTCAGCACGCAACCAGGCAGAGAGCTGATAACTCATGCCAAAGCACACCATGAAAGGCAGCAACTGACGCAAGACACCGACGGCCAACGCCTGTTTTTCCACACTGAACCCACGCGTGGCCCAACTGATGAAATAAGGGGCGATCCAATAACACCCCAGGGCCAAAATCAATAAACTCCCGCCATGCAGCCAAGAGCTCTGCACCCCCAAGCGCAAAGCACGTTGCTTGGCTTTCAGATGAGAGACCTCGGTATAGACAGGCAAAAAGGACTCGGGCAACCCACCCCCCACCAGAGCGGCCAAAAAAGTCAGCAGGCCGAAAGAAACCAGAAACGCATCCAAGGCGTCTCCTGTGCCGAACTGACGCGCGACTGCCGCATCCTTGAGAAAGGACACCCCCTTGGTCGCGACCGTCAGCATCGCCACCAACATGAAGCCGGAGACGATCCGAGACGCCGCACCTTGCAGGAGCAACGAGCGGCCTCGGTTGGAAAATCGTGAAATCAGAGTGCGCAAACGCGCAACGATAAACACACGAAAGGCGGGCGGATACTAAAAATCCAGATAGATCTCGGCACGACGGTTTTTAGACCGGCCTTCAGGATCGTCCGTGCCATCGGCTTTCTTATTTGGGCTGAGCGGCTGTGCCTTGCCCATGCCCGTCGTCACAATTTGCTCAGCCGCTACGCCAAGAGCTGCCAACTGCTTTTTCACAGACTCCGCTCGTGCCTGAGACAGGCCCAAATTGTAATTGTCGGTGCCTTTGGCATCCGTATGCCCTGCGATGTGCAGCTTCTTGCTGGCATCGGATTTTAATAGTCCGGCAACGATATCGAGCTGCTTTTGTGCACGCGGATGCAGCTCCGCCTGGTCATATTCAAAGTAGAGGGCCAAAGATTCCCCGCCCTTGGGATTGCTGACAATCGGCGTGTAGGGCACACCGATCTTGGCGACGGAAGAAGCAAAGGAACCCAAAATTTCAGACAAATTCAGCCCCACGACCTTCCAAGGCTGATCCACCCCACTGCGCTGCATTTCGAGTCCAAACTCGGTGGACTGCTGTAACTTCTGAGACTGCACCTGCGCAATGACCCAGGATACTTCCGGGTTCGCGACGGTAATGATCAGAGGCTTGGTCGGTTTGAACTCATACTCGCCTTCTTCAAAGACGATGCAGAGTCCCACGAGGCGCTCGGCAGGCACCTTTTTCTCATCCACAAACTTCCGTGCGGCCACAAAATCATGCTTCAGCAAAGTGCGGACAAAATCACTGCCGAAGGTCAACGCATCGGGCATCTCCTCCACCTTGAAAAGCGCATCCATGGGTTTGGAAGTTGCAGGAGCAGTGGTGGCAGCAGCACCTGAGGGCATCGTTGCGGGGGCGGATGCCACGGCAGAGGCCAGTTCCTTGGGCAAATGCAGACTCGCGATCTTCCAACCCATCGAGTCATCTTTCTCCAGGTCCAACTGCAAGCGGATCGGTTCCTGCATGCCAGGGATAGTCAGCGGAATGGCAAGACGGGTTTTGTTTTCCACGAGCCCTAGTAGCTCGACCTGATCTTCCATGCCGACTTTGGCATTCATTCCTTTGAAAATTTGCTCAAAGACCTGGGCTGCGGCCTTGGCCTGGGTGGAGTCAGAGGCAGCGGCGAGAGCTCCTGCACGGGAATAGTCGCCGGCAGTCAGGCTACGCACCATTTCCTTGCCAAGATCCAAAGGACGGGCAAAACCAAAGCTAGGTTTAGGTGGCTCGACCGGCATGGCAGGCGCAGGTGGTGGAGTGGGTATCGCAGTCACCACTTTCTGAGGTGGTTTCTCAGCATCCACGACCTCCTCGGAAGATTTTTCAGCCACCGCTTTTTCCAAACTGGGCCGGGTAAAAACGAAGAAAATCACCACACTGATCGCCAAGGCCAGAATGACAATGACAATAGGCAGAATACCCCCAGAGCGTTTTTCGGGCGCGGAGTTAGCGATCATGGGAGGAGAAAAAAGCATGAGAATGAGCAAGAAGTAAGAGCAGCAAAGGTGCCACGCACGCCACCCTTCCTTCAAGGTGGATTTTCAGCGACTACTTTTTGCACGATTTACATCCAAGTCGCCGTCTTTGCCTATCGGCCAAAAGGCACCTTGAGCGATCCAGCGTTTGAGCAGGGCTGTTTCATCCGCAGTCAGGCTTTCTCCCACAGGAGGCATGGCCTTCACTTGGATATGGGCGCTGTCGATGCGAGTGAGCAGGGGACTGGACTTAGGATCACCAGGACGAATGAAGCCCCCCAGGGTGCCACTACGCTGGGCCTCTTCCCTGCTTGCCAAGCTCATGCGGCCTGGGAGAGCCTCTTGATTATGACAGACCACACATTTGGCCTCCAGGATGGGTTTCACATGGGTGGTGAAGTCCACCTGCCCGCGCTGGCCCTGACGCAAAGTGGCCTCATCCAAAACATTCTGACCGGTAGGGCGCGTCTCAGACTCTTCCAGGGTGCTGCATCCTGAGAGTGGCAGCAGGGTAATCCAAATCCAGGAAAAGACGAAGCGACCGTTCATAAACAAGGATTTATCACGGTCGCTTCCCCAGGTCAATGTGTGTCAGGTGTCAGTCTTGGGATAAGACACACGGAGATTGGCTTCAGCGTTCACGCCGACGGTCTGGACCGGCCTCTTCCGGTGGACGACTCCGGGGCTCTGGCGGGCGCTGCTCTTGGGGTTTCTGCGCGGACTCCTGCTGTTGACGCATGGCCTCGCGCTGGCGGTTGGCCATTTCTTCCTGCTGGCGGGCGGCTGCCTCGCGGGCTTTCTCGATCAGGGCTTCCCGCTGACGATTGGCCATTTCCTGCTGCTGTTGGACTTCCCGCTGACGGCGCTGCATGGCTTCCGCCTCGGCCTGCTTGCGCGCCATTTCCTGCTGCTGGGCCATGGCCGCTTCTCGGGCACGGGTGGCCTCGATATCACGCTGACGGCGATCCATTTCAGCCTGTTGGGCAGCCTGGACCTCACGCATTTTCATGCCTTCGACGTGCTGACGGCGGAGCTCTTCACTGTGCTTTTGCTGCTCCATCAATTGTCCCTTCATGGCATTGGCTTCCGCCTGTTTGCGGGCCAGCTCCTGCTGCTCGGCCATGGCTGCTTCGCGGGCTTTCATGGCCTCGTCGCGCTGAAGACGATCCATCTCCATCTTCTTTGCGGTATCAGCCGCGGCCTCGCGCTCACGCATTTTCATGCCTTCGACCTGCTGACGGCGGAGCTCTTCACTGCGCTTTTGCTGCTCCATCAATTGTTCCTTCATGGCATTCGCCTCCGCCTGTTTGCGGGCCAGCTCCTGCTGCTCGGCCATGGCTGCTTCGCGGCTCTTCATGGCCTCGGCTTGCTGGGCGGCAGCTTCGCGCTGTTTCATCAGTTCAGCCTCACGACGGCTCAGTTCGGCCTTATTCGCATCATTGGGCGCAATCTCTGGACGCATTTCACCAGGGCGACGGTCCCGCTCACGTTCGGTAATGCGGTCAGGAGGAGTCGGCATACCGCCAGGCAGTGGAATGACTGGGCGGGTTTCCGGCTTTGTCTCCAGACCGGGGCGCTCGCCAGGGCGAGGCCCCGGAGTCGGCTCACGGTCGCGTTCAGGGGTCTTGGGAGGCAGGCTGACCACTTCCGGGCGTGGGGGTTTGGGGTCTTTGGCCTGACGGACGATCATGTCACGAAGGCTCTTGCGCCGATCCGTAGGCACTTCGGTCCAGGCATCCACAAGGTCTGGGCGGGCAATTTTTCCCGCAATCCGTGTCGGACGTGTGGGGCGATCTCCACGACCTGAGGGCAGAGCCGCCGCGATGAGAGGGCGCACACCGTCACGGAAATCCCGATCTCGGCCACTCACTGGCCGCTCCAGCGTGCGCGAGATACGGACAGGGGCCACAGGGATGCGGCCACCGATGCGCTGCTCCAGCCAATTCCTATCCGGCCCACCCCGATTCACAAAAAAGTTGGTCTGCTGCTGGTTGATGCGAATGATGTTCGTCACATTCACCGTCTGCTGAAAGATGCTGGTCACACGTCCCTGGGACAGGCTGACATTGAGATAACTGCTGCGACCGAAATTGACGGACTCAATGAATATATAGCTGCTGGGGGAGAGTCCATAACTGACATCGCAATCATAACTGATGCTGGTAAAACCCCGACGGGGACTCGGGGGCAGAGGTGCCCAACCGACACAGTCCCCACCTGAGCGCCACGAAACCCAGGCCGGAGCCCATTCACGCCCTGGCACCCAGACCCAGCCATGACGGGAGATGCGCACCCAGCGCCCATAATGATAAGTGGCCCAGCCAAAAGGCTCCGGCGTGTCCCAGGCCCAACCGTGATCACTCCAAACCCAGCGACCATCCATGTAGGGCCTCCAGGTGGAGCGGGAAGCCAGATTCGGCCGCCAAGCATAACCGTAACCTTCCACATCCAGCCATTGACCGTGCGGGTTCAGCTCCTCATAAAACATGGAGTAATCAGCATCCGGGTCGGCCCAAGCCTGTCCGCCAGAAATCGGAGCCGGGGGCACATAAGGCGCAGGCTCGGTGATGACAGGGCGATTGGCCAGTTCATCCCGCAGTTGCTCGCTCTTCAGCCGGGCGGCTTCCGCATCCGCCATGAGTTTTTCATTTTCTCTCTGGATCGCCTCCAACTTCGCCTGCAATTCCGCATTCTCCTTTTCCTGAATGCTGCGCTGTAGATCGGCGAGCTGCTGCTGCAATTCCTCGCTGCGGGATTGCATGTCGGCGGCTTGCTGCGCGTAGGCGGCCTGAGTTTCCTCAAGCTGACGCCGGGTTTCATCAGCCGCCGTGTTATCCGGCAACTGAGGCCGGTCACAACTGACAAGGACCAGGGAAAGAAGCGCCAGGGCGCCCGCAAAAGGAAGGTGTTTCATACAGTGGGTGGACCTGAGCTATGACGAGAATCTCACCTTCCTTGTTCAGGGACAATCCTGAAATTTCGAAGAATCAGCCCCTTACCTCCGCCCCACTCTCTTTAAAGCATAAACCTTTCTGCCAGGGTCAGATCCGCCGGAAAGGTGATCTTGGGATTCGGCGTGGTGTTTTCCACCACATGAACTCCCTGCCCCACGTGCTGCACAGCAGACACCTCATCCGTCACCAGGGCACCATCCCGAATCACGGCCTCATAAGCTTTCACCAGCAGCGCCTTTTGAAAAACCTGCGGCGTCTCCATGACCCAGACTCCTGTGCGGTCCAGAGACTCCACGATGCAACCCTGCGCATCCACACGCTTGATCGTCTCCGTCATTGGGCGCGCACAGGCCACCGCGCCCTGCAACCGCGCCGCCGCCAGACATCGGCTGATTTGCACAGGACTGATCAAAGGCCGCGCCCCATCATGCACCGCCACGACTTCCGCATCAGGCGCACAGGCCTGCAAGCCAGCCCAGACCGAAAGATGCCTCTCCGCCCCGCCCGGAATGCTCGCGACCAACTTCGGCAAATGCGCCCTCCACTTTTCCACCTCCGCACGCACCTCCTCCCCCGCCACCACAATGATTTCCCCCACTTCCGCACAGCCCTGAAACTGCCCCAAAGTCCGCTGCAACACCGGCACCCCCGCCAGCGGAGCCAGCAGTTTATTAAAACCCATCCGGCGACTGCTCCCGGCGGCGACAATGATGGCAGAGGTCATAGAGGATGCATCATGCCGAGGCGGTGGAGTGCCTGCAAGCTAACTCAGGGTTCACCGACCGTCGGCTTCGTTACGACAGCCGCTCGTGACCAAAGAGAACGCGTCAGCACCTCCTTGCCTGAAGTCCTCGGCTCATAGGCCATGCCCCGATAACGCAAAGGCTGATAACCCAATTCCAGCATTGCGGCTAAAGGAGCTTCTTTCAACCCAGGCCGCCAGTAATCTGGCCCGCCACCGGTTTCATAATAATAGATCCAACTTTGATCAGGCCGCGCCCACCCGGCACAAAGCACCACATGGCGACGTGAGATATTTAGCAAATCTCCAGGACGCAAAAGGGAGGCCTCAATGGGATAACACACAGAAGGCAACTGTGAGGTATCATGCACGCTCGGCAGTTTCAGACAACGGGAGATAAAGCCTGAACAATCCACTCCCGCAGCCACCTCACTCACCGCCGCATTGTCGGCACGCCGTTTAGCCGGGGTGGAGACATCTCCCGCCGCATGGCCCTCAGCAATCGCTTTGTCAAAAGAAGCGGGGTCATCGAAACCGCCCCATTTGTAAGGGATGCCCAGATTGACCTCCCCCGGCAACCACCAACCGGGTCGCTCCGGCGGATCATTCAAACTGACATCGGGGGTATGGACCAAAACGCCCTTCGGATCTTGCCCATGCAGAATATTGCGGGCAAAAGGCCGCCAAGCATGATTGACATATTTTTGGGCAATGGCCAAGGACTCCGTCGGAGTGATTTGTGAAGGTGCCGTAGGATCACCGGGAACGAGGCCGGAAACACCCGTCTCTTGACGGGCTGTTTGACAAGCGGTGAGACCAACCAGGAACAGCGTCAAGAATGGGGAGGCTCGATGCATGGAGTAAGGGGAAAGACGTTGTGACTTGCCGTCAAGCAGCCGTGTTTCATAATGCGTCATGGCTTAGTTGCAATGCCCGTCGCATCTCCCCCTGTTCTATTCTTGAGTATGAATCTCTGCACGCGTGTCCTCTTCTGCCTTGGTCTCATGTTTATGACGGCCCAAGCAGCGTCATTGCCGAGAAACCGCACCGCGCTCGTGATCGGCAACGCCCGTTATGAGCCGTCTGTTGGGCCTCTCAAAAACACCACGAATGATGCCAAGGCCATCGCCAAGACATTGCGTGAGCTGGGTTTCGCCGTGATCGAGAAACACAACGTCACGCGTGATCAATTGCTGAAAGCCGTGCTGGAATTCCGCAGCACACTCCCCGGAGCCGAAGTGGGATTGTTTTACTTTGCTGGGCATGGAATCTCCGTTGCAGGCTCGAATTACCTCATTCCACTGAAGTCCGATTACACACCCGAGGGCGCTGATGATACCACGTTGCGACTGCTCGCCGAGACACGTCTTTTTAATGTGGAGCAAGCCCTGGCCGACATGCGCAGCGCCGGCGCTCAGTGCAATCTGGTCATCCTTGATGCCTGCCGCACCACCGCCGTAGCCCACGCCGGACGCACGCGAGATGTCTCTAATCCAGGAGGGCTGAGCGAGATGAAACCACCGGCAGGTTCACTCATCGCCTTTGCCACCGATGCCGGGCAAACAGCTTTGGATGGTGAGGGCACCAACGGCCTTTATACCGAGGAGTTGCTCAAAAACGTGCGCACTCCCGGCCTAACCATTGAACAAGTCTTCAAACGCACCCGTGCTGCTGTTTTGCAACGTTCCGACGGCGGTCAAATCCCTGCCGAATATTCACGTCTGGTCGGGGAGGACATCTACCTCGCCGGACCAACCACTCCCGCTGAATCGACGGCACCGATCATGAAAGCCGAACCTGTGCCTGCACCAAGCCAGACCGAGATCCTCAATCTTGCCAAGGGACGACTGGCCGAAGAATGCACAGACGCCCTGCTCGCTGTAGCACAAACTCAAGGGCCGGGAGCCTATTCGGCGGAACCTTTGACGCTTCTGCTCGATCAGGTCAAAGAAGACCTCAAGGAAGCCACCGTCGGAGGACCCAAAATCGAAATGGCAGCCTTAACTTGCGGTCATGTATTGGGTGCCCTGCCCCTTTGCCTTCCGGTCGATCACAGGGATTATCGTCTCCTCAATGCGAAAGCTCATAACCGCCGTGGGGATGCCCTGGTTTTACTCAATCGCGCTGAGGAAGCTCTCACGGATTATAATACAGCGCTGTCCCTGACACCCGAGGATTCTTACATTCTTTACAACCGAGGCCTGGCACATGCTGCACTCGGTCACCTGACTGAAGCCAGGGCCGATCTTCAAGCAGCGACAGATCTCAAGTTCAATCAGCCCAAGGCCCGAAAGTTAGCTCAGGAAGCCCTGGCCAAACTAGGCTCCAACGATTGATACCGATCCTCTCCCCGTATCCACCACCGCCCGCAGGCGATGCAACAGGCTGAAGAGACCAAAGAAGGCGCGGTTCACATACACCGATTCTGCACGGCCACGGGCACCGCGCAGAGATAGCAATTCGCGGTCTTGGCGATTGGCCTCGCCGAGATCATAGATGGCGCGTATGAAGGAGGGATCGGCAAAGTCAAAACGCCCTGCACGGAATGGGCGCGTGAGTAGTTCCACCGAGGTGCGGGCGAGGTCCATGATTTTGGTTTGCTGGGCCGGACCATCGCCTGGCAGCAGGACATCCATGGATCGCAACGCCGTCTCCAATCGTTGGTTAGACTCCAGCAGCTCGGGATTCAAAAACGCGAATTGTTTGGCATGAAACTCCGGCGTGATGGCACGGGTGCAGCCGAAGTCGAGCACGCACAGGTGCCCCTCACTGACCAGGAAGTTTCCAGGATGCGGATCGGCGTGAAACAGGTGCAGGACATGTATCTGGTGCTGATAAAAATCCCACAGCGCCTGGCCGATGTGATCCCGCTCCGCCTGTGGGGCATCACCCGCGGCATAACGATCCAGTGTCAGACCCTCGATCCAATCCATGGTCAGCACACGCGCGGAACAACGATCCGGGTAAAAGTTGGGAAACCGCACCTGAGGCAGATCGGCGCAAGCATCGGCGATCTCCTGAGCACGACGCAGTTCCATGGCATAATCGGTTTCCTCCAGGAGCCGCGCCTCCACCTCGGTGAAGTAATGAGCAATGTCTTCCTCTCGCAGACCAAGGATTTGCAGGGCCACAGGCTTCACCACCCGCAGGTCACTGCGCATGGACTCAGCCACTCCCGGATACTGCACCTTCACCGCCAGCTTCTTCCCCGCCCGTCTGGCGATGTGGACCTGACCGATGGACGCCCCATGTGCCGCCTCAGGTGAAAAATGGTCATAGAGAGCCTCCACCGATTGACCAAACTCCCTCTCCAACGTGCGCCGGACGAGAGGCCAGGACAAAGGCGGAGCGGAATATTGGGATTGGGCAAACTGAGCCGCATAAGCAGGCGGCAGCAGATTCTCATCCATGCTCAGCATCTGTGCCAGCTTCAGCGGACCGCCTTTGAGACGACTGAAGGTCCCATAAACCGCACGCGCATTCACCTCATCCAGGCCCACACGCAAAGCCGGTTCCGACGTCTGAGGGCTGATGGCGCGCTGACCGTAGTATTTGAGGTAATTCAGGCCGACACGCGCACCCGTGCCTGCCAGTTCGGCCATGCGCCCGAGGGGTGTGCTGCGGATGCTATCCTGCGGAGGTGGATGAGCAGCCATGATTCAAGCGCGGCGCATCATCCCCGGAACCAAAAAGCGCAAAAGATCAAACCCAGAATCCAAAGCCTGCCGCCCCATCAGGTCAAAGAGGACCGTCACGGATTTTTCAATGAAGGCATCCGTGCGCTCAAACTTGGGACTGTCGTCCTTCAGATGAAACGCTGTCACACTCCGCAGTAAAAGCCGCAAGGCCTTGGGATAAACAGCGGTCAAAGGGCCGCGTGAAACGATCTCCCCGCGTGTGCGCCCATGCATCAACTGCAGTCGGGCAAAGTCCTCAAACCGCTCCTCCAGGGCGGACCACTCCGGCACCGGCTGGATCGGTGCCTTATGTCCGAGCCTCATCAGAAGCAGACTGCGATGATCCAGAGCCGCCTCCACATAGGCAAAAAGAAAGGCCAGCATACGCTGCCGGGCACTGAAATCCGACCACTCCGCACCACTCTCCACCGAGTGGATGACACGCTCCATCATACCTCGCCACCAGTGCCGCTCCACCGCCTCCAAAGCCGGATACTCTGCATAAAATTCCCGCTCTGTGATACCCAGGCGGTGACAGAAACGAAACACGGAAACAGGGGGACGGCCTTCCGAACGCAATTCATGAAGATAGGCCTCCTCAATGCGCTGACGGAGAGGGGGAAGTTCGTGCGGTGTTTGATCCATGGCATAGAAGATACGCCGGACTTTGCCCACACGATGCTCAAGTCCGGCAAGAAAGGCCAGGTTGATTCTTCTAACCAAATGAACCATTATTAAAGCATGTCTTCTCCGGCTCCATCTGTGCCGCCTCCGCTTGAGATGCCCATGTTTCCCGACTGGCTAGATCTGCCAGAGGGTTATCTCGTGCAGGATTGGATGCAATGGCAGCGGGGCAAGATTGTCGCCGACAAAATCATAAAACATCCCGAGCTGATAGATCTGGCTGTTCAACGATTGCGCTCGCGAGGAGAAAACCTTTTGAGGGCGGAGTTGGAATGGCTTGGATTATTGGAAGGATCGAGGCCCGATGAAATCTCAGCCATTCTCGAAGACGACGGGCCCGAAGGACAGCGGCTACGGTCTTCATCCCCCTTTCACGGTTCAACATTCATCACTGCCGAGGAAAACGATCATGTTCGGAAAAGAGCTTACCCGTGGTGATCTCGAGACCGTCGCGAGGAAACTCAAATGGTGCATTCCAGCGTTAATGGAAGCCTACGTGATCGGCACGGGTGCCGTAGCCGCAACCCATGAGCAGCTTCCAGGATCACTTCGATTCTCTGTGGATTTCGACTTCGTGCCGGGGAATCTGCCCATCCTTTACTATGATAGCATGCTCGTGGACCGCTTCATTGGCCCTGAAAGCGAATTCAGAGAGGAAGCCAGAGTTTATGCAGATTACGCAACACCCGACACTGTTCGCTGCACGCCACCAGGCTGGTTGGGCAGGGCCATCGTAATCCAACTGCCCGAAGGACTGAAACTGCATTGTCTGAGTGCTCACGATGTCGCCTACAACAAACTTTATGCAGGCCGCCCGAAGGATATCCTCTGGATTCGGGAACTGCTGAAAACAGGCATCATCACCTGTGAGCGATTGCAGGAATTGCACGAGACGAATCCTCTTGCAGCGGACGACAGGGCCAAGGTGGACCGTTCCATCCATTTGCTTAAGGAGGGCTGACTTCATTCATCGGCAGGGTCGGAGAAAAACAAAAAGGGCGATGCTTTCGCATCGCCCCTGGAATCAATGATCCCTGAATGATTATGCGCCGGGATTGAAGGCCCGGATGGCGGTGACTTTGACCTTGCGGGCGTCGCCTTCGTCGCTGGGGAGATCTGCTTCTTCACCGATGGCTTTGCCGATCAGTGCCTTGGCGATCTCAGAAAGATAAGAGACAATGCCCTTGTCCAGGTCACCGTCCCAGGCACCGAGGATGGTGTAGGTTTCGGTTTCACCGGTGGTGACGTCTTGGAACTCGACGATGGTGCCGATACCCACCTTGCTTGTGCTCACGTTGGCAAAGTCCGTGCCTCGGGCGAGACCCACTTCGCGCTCCAGTTGATCCTTCATGCGGTTGAGCACGGCCTGCTGGTCACGGGCGGCCTTGTAACCGCCGTTTTCACGGAGGTCGCCTTCTTCCTTGGCAATCTGGATCTCCGTTTTGTTGTGCGGGATCTTGACGTTGACCAATTCGTCCAACTCAGCCTTTTTCTTTTCCAAACTGTCCCAGGAGACAATGAGCCGGTTGTCTTCTTTCGATTCGACGTTTTCAGTCATCAGGCTCTCGATCTCGGGGCGGGCCTTGATAACACGGGCCAGGAGAGAGCGACGAGTGAGCTCATCAAAGACGGAGGTCGCCATCAAACGCTTGGCAAAGTTGCGCAGGGATTCGTCATCCGTTTCAGCCACCAGTTCATGAACCAGGGTCTTGTCGTCGGAAAGCTGGTCGCTGAGGCGACCGGTGCGCTTGGGTCCGCCCTGGACATGATCGTCTTCACAGGCATCCAGAATAGCGTTGCCCAGATCGATGCTGAAGACGGAGGCGGCGAGGCCCTTGCGCTCTTTGCAGATCCAGATCAGCAGATCGGCACTCAGGGTGCGGTTACGGACGGATTTTTTCAGGAACTCGGTCAGCACTTCCAGTTCGCCATTGGCATCCAGCACGACGGCGATCTCGGCCACGGCGCGGCCACCCGTGCGGGTGAGGTGGTTGAGGATTTCAGGCACCCAAACGCGCTCTGGGAAAGCCTCAGGGAAGGCGCGATACATCCGGCCCAACTGGCCCACTGGCAGACCGCCGATGTTTTCCGCCAGAAGGGGCTTGGCCTCGCAGACGAGGTCGGCCACTTTCATGGAGCCCATCGGGGCCGCGCCGCCTTCGATCGAGTCGATGAGTTCATCACGGGCCAGGAGGAGTTGAAGGCTGTCCTTAAGGTGCAGCTTCCAGGCCTTGCGCACGGTGTCAGAGATGTCCTGGAAGACCGGCAGCAGCTCGGTGGCCGGGGTTTCAAACAGGTCCAGATCCTTTTGGATCAGAGCCAGGACGCCGAGCTTGCCCTTCAGGTCACGCTTGGCCAGGAAGTTCTGCACCATGACACCACCGGGTTTTTCACCGCTGTCACGCAGGACGAGAGGCTCGGTGCGCTTGGAGGGGACCACGATGTGGCGAGCGGCTTTGAGCGTCTTCTTAGCGGATTCCCACCACTTTTTGTATTCAGCCTCGCCAATAATGCGGGGCTTCAAAAGGCGCTCCAGATCATCCAGGGACATGGAACTGCCGGAGGACTTCAGGGCCAGCTCGATCAGGGCGGTAACATTGTCCTTCGCCATGGTCTTCAGCTCATCCAGGCTCGAATGGCGACGAGACAGCAAATGTTCCGCAGGCAGGATTTCCAGGGAGCTGATGGCAAAGGAAAGCTTCAGGCCGTGACCGGGCTTGCCCTCGAAATCCAGGATGATGCGCTCGCCCATCAGATCCCAATCAGCGACTTTGCCAACGCCCCAGCTTTTGTGCAGGCAGAACGTGCCGGGTTCGAGTTTCGATAATTTTTCGCCGTCAGCGGAGGCCAGTTTGCCAGCCGCGACCAAGTTTTGGACCTCAGAATTCATGGGAGGGTGATGCTAGCGCGCAAGCCGGGGGTAGCAAAGGAAACCTTTGCCACCCGACGTTAGGCAGGGCCTTTTGGGTATCTTCTCGGACATCCACCTTGCCTTTTCGACTAAAATCAAGTGAGGTTCATGCATGCGTGAACTCGTCTTAAGCTTGGCTCTCCTCTCGATCTTTGCAGGCCGGTCCTATTCAGCATCACCCGATGATGCCCTCCAGTTTTATGACGAGGAGGCCAAGCGCTACGCCACCCTGAGCAAAGGCGACTTTGGCAGCACCCACATCACGGTGCGCCTGGCCGGTGATCCAGGCTCCCTCTACGAATGGCGGGGGCAGGGGCAACGCCGGGATAAAGAGATGACCTTTTCCCGCATCGTCGGTGAGGGGGAAAACCCAGGCACGTATTTCAATGCCAAGATCAGTGATTCCAAGCTGGAGATCGATTATAAGCCGCAGCAAAAGGAACCTCAGGACGCCGGGATCAACGGCGTTTATCGTCGCCTCAATGAAGCCAAGATGCTGCAACTGGCGAAAAAGGAATTTCAGGCCGCCGATGAGCGCCTGCAATTATCCTTGAAAAATGCGACCAAAACCTGGGACCGCAAGGACCGCCCCGCGCTGGACCTTTGGAAGGACCAATGGCCCAAGCTGCGTCAGCGTTGGATCGACATCGGCACGGTTCCTGGCAGCACGAATACGGAAAAAACAGCCCAGGACTGGGTGCGCGTGGCCCAGGCGACCGCACGTGGTTATTACTTTGTAGAAACCCTGCCGGATGCCAAAACCGGACTCGGCTGGGACGGCGAATATTATGACCTGGGCGGCGGCTATGCCAGCCTGCGCATCGGGGCCGATGGCAAGCTACGCCTCACCCTGTCCACCAATCGCGTGGAGGGGCAGGAGGCAGGCACGCTGGAGGCGACAGCCACGCCAGAGCAACTATCCGAAGCCAAAAACGGCACCCTGACCGCCAAGTTCAACGTCGTGGATGCGGAGGTCAAAGACGCTGCCAAACAGGCCCAGGTGACACTCACCAAAATCGGGCGCTACCTGCATGTGGAAACCCAAAATGCCGAGCGTTATGCCGCCAAGGGCTGGTTTGACGGCATCTACCGGGGATACCCCGTGCCCCCGCCGTGATCTTGCGCAGCGGGCTTTCACAGGCATAGATAAAACATGTCCCTTTTCACTTCTGAGGCAGAGCGCCTTGCCGAGTTTCCCATTGCCCGTGACAGCATCTTCCTCGCCCATGCGGGAGTGACCATCCTGCCGCGCCGGGTCACGAAAGTGATGCAGGATTACCTGGAGGAAAGCTGCCTGCGTATGCAGGAGTTCCCTGAGGCTTGGCGGGCGGTGAATGAGACCCGCGTCGTCGCAGCCAAGATGATCGGTGCCAAAGCGAGCGAAATCTCCCTGCTCGGCCCGACCTCACTGGGGCTTAGTCTCGTGGCCAATGGCCTGGATTGGCAGCCGGGAGACGAAGTGGTTTGCTATCAGGATGATTACCCCGCCAATGTTTATCCCTGGACGGACCTGGCCCGGCATGGCGTGATCGTCAAACTTTTGAAACCGCAGTCTCCTGGGGCCATCACCCCCGAATTGGTCGAGGCACAGCTCACCGCCAAGACCAAACTCGTCGCCCTGGCCTCTTGCCACTTTCTCAGTGGATACCGCATTCAGATCGATACCATCGGTCAGATGCTGCGGTCACGCGGCGTGCTCTTTTGCCTGGATGCCATCCAGACCCTCGGGGCCTTTGAGACCCGTGTGGACCATGTGGACTTCCTCTCGGCAGATTCGCACAAGTGGATGCTCGGCCCCATGGCCGCCGGGATCGTTTATGTGCGGGAGGAGGTGCAAGAGCGCCTACGCCCCACCCTGCTCGGCTCCTGGAATGTTCAGAGCCCCAACTTCATCGCGCAGGAGCAGATCGCTTTTGAAAAAGGCGGGCGGCGTTATGAGCCCGGTGTTCTCAATGTAGCAGGCATCCTGGGCATGAAGGCCGGTCTTGAGCTGTTGCTGGAAAAGGGCATTCCCGAAGTCAGTGCCCAACTCCTCCGGCTGAAGACCCGACTCGTGGAGAAGCTGGAGCCGCATGGCTATCGCTTCCTCGGCCCAACCTCGGGGCCTAATGCCTCCGGCATCACCACCACCTGGCGGGAGGAAGGCAGCGGCCCTTCTTTGACCCAGATCTTTGACCACCTCACGGCTCAGCGCATCTCCCCTTCCCTGCGTTATGACCGCGCCGGAAAAGCCTACCTGCGCTTTAGCCCGCATTTTTACAATACGGAGGCGGAGATGGATCGCGTCGTGGAGGCACTCCTGGCGACACCGGAGACCTAAGTCCAGGCCACGGACACGATAAAATCCCTTGCACCAGCCTGCCTCGCACGCTGGACTCCCATGTATGGCCCCAAACCTCGAAGCCCTCCGTCTGGCCCTGCAACACTCACCGGACAACGTGCCGCTGCTGCTCCTGTATGCCCAGGCCTGCATGGATGACATGCAGCCGGATGAGGCGGAACAGGCTTTCTCTCAGGCCCTGAAAAACGAGCCCGGCCATCCCGAAGCACGCGCCGGACTGGCCCGCGTGGCCTTCCTTCAAGGCAAACTATCCGAGGCCGCCGTGCGTGCCGAACAATTGATTTCGCAGAAACCCGACTACGCCCCCGGCCACCTGCTGCTGGCCCGCATCCTCGTCACCGAAGGCGACCTCACACGCGCCCGCAGCCACTATGACAAAGCACTGTCCCTGAATGCCTCCCTCGCCGATCCAGGCCTGGAAAAGGACCTCAAAAACATCAAACCCGGCGATGAAACTGGTGGCCGCAAACGCGCCGGAGTGACCGCCAATGGCAGCTTCATTGAGGCGGACAATGAGGAGGACGAAGACGATGGCCATCCCCTCGGAGGAGCCGCCTTTGACCTGGGCCTGGCCGACTTTGAAAAGCCCAAGCTGAACTTCACAAGCGTGGGCGGCATGGAGGCGCTGAAGGAAGAGATCCGCATGAAGATCATGTATCCGCTGCAACACGCGGACCTGTTCAAAGCCTATGACAAAAAGGTGGGCGGTGGCGTGTTGCTCTACGGTCCTCCAGGCTGCGGCAAGACCCTCATCAGCAAGGCCACCGCCGGTGAGATCAAGGCCAACTTCATCGCCCTGGGGCTGCATCAGATCCTGGACATGTGGATCGGCAACTCGGAGAAAAACATGCATGAGGTCTTTGAGCTCGCGCGCAAGAACGCCCCCTGCGTTTTGTTCTTTGATGAAGTGGACGCCCTGGCCGCCGACCGCCGCGACCTCCGTCAAAGCGCAGGCCGCAACCTCATCAACCAGTTCCTCTCCGAGATGGACGGAGCCGAGTCTGACAACGACGGCGTGCTCATCCTCGGTGCGACCAATGCGCCCTGGCACATCGACCCGGCCTTTCGCCGTCCGGGCCGTTTTGACCGCACACTTTTCGTTCCGCCTCCCGATGAAGTGGGCCGTGCCTCGATCATTGAAGTGATGGCGCAGAAGAAACCCATTGGCGAACTCGACCCTCGCGCGTTGGCCAAAAAAACACCGGATTTCTCAGGTGCGGATTTAAAGGCCGTGTTTGATCTGGCCACCGAGGAGGTTTTGACTGAGGCCATGAAAAACGGCAAGGTCGTGCCGCTGACCACGAAGGACCTCATCAAGGCCGCAGGCCGCCATAAACCGACCACCAAGGCTTGGTTCGAAAGCGCCAAAAACTACGCCATGTATTCCAATCAGAGCGGCTTCTACGACGACGTGCTGAAGTATCTAGGTCTCATCAAACGTTAGGCCCATGCACGACTCCGACTCCTCCAGCGCCGCCAGCCACTTTGCCCGTGGCCGCATTCTGCAAACCCAGCATCGATATGCCGATGCCATTCGCAGCTACAAGCAGGCGCTCGAGCTGGACCCTGAACACACTCCCAGTTATGTCATGCTGGCGCTGTGCTGGCTGAATGACGACAGCACCGCCCCCAGTGCGGTGGATGCCGCCCAGCGTGCCGTTGGCCTGGAGCCGGAGGATGCCTTTGCCCGCAGCGTGCTGGCCCTGGCTCTGAATGCCAAAGCCAAGGACGGCCAGACCGCCGCCGTGCAAGAGGCCCTGAAACACGCCGAGGAAGCCGTGGGCCTCGATCCCGACAGCGACTTTGCCCATGCCGTCACCGGCCGCATTTACCTGCGGCTGCGCGATTACGCCAAGGCAGAAACTGCCGCCCGAAAGGCCCGGGAACTGGACACGGAAAACACCATGGCCGCCGAGATCCTCTCCGCCGCCCTGCTGATGCAAAAGAAGGACGGCGACCACAAAAGCCTCATCGACTACCAGCTCCAGCGTGATCCCAACGATGACAGCGCCCACACCAGCGCAGGCTGGCAGGCCTTGATGGAGGGCGACCATAAACGCGCCAACCAACACTTCCTGGAGGCCCTGCGTCTGAACCCCACGAGCGAAAGCGCCCGCATGGGTTTGGTGGAGTCCTTCCGCGCCCGCTCCGCCATCTACCGGCTGCAGCTTCGCTTTGCCCACTTCATGAACCAGTTCACCGAGGGGCGGCAGAACATGATCATGATCGGCGGATTCGTGGCTTACAGAGTCGTCAGCACCCTGCTGAAGGACGTGTCTCCGCTGCTCAGTTCCGCCCTCATCGGTGCCTGGCTGCTCTTTGCCCTTTGGTCACACCTCGCACGCGGATTCAGCTCCTTCTTCATCGTCATGGACCGCTTCGCCCGTCAGGCCCTGCGTCCGCGCGAGTATTGGGAAGGCGTGGTCGTCGGCGGCCTCATTTTTGCCTCCCTAGGCAGTGTCATCGTTGGTTATACCTGGGGCTTCGAGGAAAGCGGATACGCCGCCCTCGTCTTCCTGCTCGCCGCCGTGGCCAATGCCGCCGCCTTCACCAACGATCACCACATCGGCCGCCATCTCTACAACATCGCCGCAGGCATCGCAGGCATCGGAGCCGTCTATCTCGCCACCGCCATCTTCAGCGGCCAGAACCTTCCTTCCGCCCAGTTGATCGGCACCGTTGCCCTGCTCATCGGCGTGATCATCAGTTGGCTCCGGCCTTTGCGGGTGCTGTATGCGTGAACGTGAAGGCTTTAAACCTTGTCAGCAGCCGCCCGGGACGACAGAATCCCGGTGAATCCCTCACCGCCATGTTTGAAGCATTCATGGTTATCCTCGTTCCCTTCCTGATTCTTGGAGTCATCGTCTTCAAGCAGTCCACCGGGGTCTCCAGATGCGGGAACGCTGTGACCATGGCGTGGAGACCACGGCTGTTGTGTTTGAAAAGCGAAGTTTCAGACCCAGCTCCGGCGGACGCCAATACAAGCTGGTTTACCGCTACACCGACACCACAGGCATGAGTCACAGCCACACCTCCGTGGTCACGGACACGGTTTACGACCAGCACGACGAAGGCGTGCATGCCTCCAACGAACGCGCAGGGTCGTAGGCCGGATGTGTTTGGCGCAGATACAGCCCGCTGCCGGACAGACCTGCTTCGCCAAACTATCCGGCTGCCTGGGGGCATCGTTCACGCTGGAGACTCCACATGTCCAAAGAAGCCGGATAGTTCGGCGATGGGGACTGTGGAGTTGCACCCCTTCACGCGCCGAACACATCCAGCCTACGATTTGGCCAACCTTTCCAAGCTTACAGCTTCATCAAATAAGCAAAGAAGTCCTTCAGGTCCGCATCGCTCATCCCCATCGTTAGGGCTTCGGGCATGAGGGACACGGGGGATGCCTCCAGCTTGTCGATCTCGGCTTGTTTCACCGGGGTCTTGTTGCCGGCGATGTCTTTCAGCACGATGCCGCTGGCGTCCTGGCCATCCATGATGCCGGTGAGCATCTGACCGTTTTTCAGCTTCACGATGTAGTTGCCGAAGCCTTCACGGATCTCCAGGCTGGGGTTGAAAATGTTGTCCAGCCAGAAGTCGGCATTGCCCCGGTCATAGCCGGTGAGTTCAGGGCCGATAATGTTGCCCTCGCCGAACAACTGATGACAAATGGCGCAGCGGGCGGCGAACTGGAGCTTGCCCTTTTCGGCATCGCCCAGGCCGGTTTTGATCACGGCCTTGATGCGGGCCATTTCCTTTTCTTTCGCCTCGGTGGGGCCAGTCATCAGCAGGCCTTTCCAATGGCGGTCAATGGCCGCATCGATCTCGGGGTCTTTGTAAAGGCTGAGCTGGCGGACGGTGTCGATGTGGAAGTGCTTCGCGGGCACCTTCCAGTCATTGACAAAGCTGACCAGGATGAGCGCCCATTCCTTGCGGCCCGCGAGGGTGCGCAGGGCATCTTCACGCAGGGCCTTGTCTCCGGCGATGCGAGCCTCATAACCCTCCAGCACGGCCTGCGGGATGCGCTTGTCTTCAAACTTGGCCGCTGCCTGCAGGATGCCGCGCTTCAGGCTCGGAGCCGCTGTGGAGGAATTGAGGATGGCGACCATCGGGGTTACGGCTTCCTGCTTGCCCAGTTCGGCCAGCGTCTTCGCCACAGCGATGCGTTCGATATTGGTGGCCTTGTTGTTAGCCAGCACCTTGAGGGCTTGCTTCAAAGCATCTGCGCTGCCGGTGCGGAGCGCCAGGGTCAGGTCACCGCCGGACTGCTTCATCAGGTAATCCTTCAGCGCATTGGACAAGGCCTCCGGCAGTGGCGGCATTTCGGCTCCTTCAAAGGCCGCCGCGATGCCTGCAATGACCTGCGCACGCGTCTCGGCATCGCTTGCCAGGGCGAGGAGCTCGGCACAAGACTCGAAGTTTTCCGTGCCTCCTGCCATGGCGTAACGCTGGGCCAGTTTCTTCGCCAGATGATCGCGGAAGACGGAGGTCTTGAGAAAGGAGGGGTCGGACTTGAAGAAGCTGAACACGGCAGCGCGTTCCTTCTCGGCCTTGGACTCCAGCGCCCACCACGCGAGCAACGGGAGGTGGCCGCTGGCGTCTTCGTCACCGACAGCGCTCCAAAGCAAAGGCAGGGCGGCGGGGTTGCCTACTTCTTGAAAAAGTTGACCTTCTTCATACCACTCACGGAGCGCACCCAGTGCTGGAAGCCTTTTAGCACTCGCCAGGATCTGGGCACGCACCTCAATATGTTTTTCTTCTTTGGCTAAGCGGACCAGGGCGTCCGAACTGCGACGCTGCTCCCCGATGATCTTCACTGCCCAACGGCGAACATAAGGGTCGGCATGACCTAACAAAGAGTCCACCAAGGCATCATCGGCGACCCCCAGCAGGTCCAGGGTCCAAAAGGAATCCAGGGCATGAGGATCGCTGCCTTTCGCCAGGGTGATGAGCGGCTCCTTCAGCTCCACCAGCCCGCGCCAGCCGATCTCCAAAGCCGCTTGCTTGCGGAACCATTCATTCGTGTGGCCGAGATAACCCAGCAGTTCCTGCGGTGCGGCCTTGGCCAGATTGAAGGGTTTCAGCTTGGGCGCACCGGCAGCGGGACGCACGCGATAGATACGACCGCTGGTCTTGTGCCAGTCATCCACGGGGCTCACGTGGCTGAGGCGGGTGTCATACCAGTCCGCCATGTAAAAGCCGCCATCCGGGCCGACGCCTGCCCACACGGGGCGGAACCAGCGGTCGGGTGAGCTCATGAGGTTCTCCTCATCCACGGTGCGGAAGGTGGAGCCGTCCGGGAAACGCTCGCTGACATACACCACATTGGCCAAGGAGTTCGGCGCGATGATCTTGCCCTCATAGGCACTGCCAAGCAGGCCGCCTTCATAGATGGCGTAGGCCTGGGGAAAGCGCTTCTCATCGCCTTCATGCTTCATGTGCTCGAACCAGCCAAAGGCATAGGGATTGGTCAGCGGGCCGTGTTTGCCCCAGCCCTTGATGCCATAGCTGCCCTGCTCGTAATGCATGCCCCGGGTCTTGCCATTGTTCGTGCCGGAGAAAACGCGACCCTTGCTGTCGATGTCCAGACTGAAGGTATTGCCACCGCCTTCGGCATAGATTTCGAAGAGCTTTTTGTTAGGATGATAACGCCAGATGCACTGGCCCTCCCATTTCACATTCTTACTGTTGGCACTGCTGACATTGCCCGTCGTGGTGCTGCCATTGGCCCCGTAAAGCCAGCCGTCCATGCCCCATTGCAGGCTGGTGGCTACGCTATGAGTATCTTCCAAACCGAAGCCGCTGAGCTCCACCACAGGATCGCCCTCCGGCATGCCATCGTGATCCGCATCCGCATAGCTCAGCAGGTAGGGCGGGTTCAGCACCCAGATGCGGCTCATGCCGGTCAGGGCCGCGCTGGCGATGTTCAGGCCCGTGATCACATCCGTATGCTTGTCATAGGAGCCGTCGCCATCCGTGTCTTCAAAGACGGTGATCTTGTCCGCGCCTTTCTCCCCGCGTGGCGGTGGTTGGGGCACCTTGTCAAACTTGGCCCGAAGGTGCTGGTCATAGCTGACGATCTTCAATCCAGCCGGGAACTGATACTGGCGATACTGCGTGACCCACAGGCGGCCCTGGGAATCCCAGCTCGCATACAGCGGCTGCTCCAAAGCAGGCTCGGCAGCCATCAGATCCACAGCCACATCGCTGCGCAGCGTGAATCTTTTCACGGCCTCCAGCGGTGGCGTCGGCGGTGTGTCATCGGCCATGACACCCCTACCCTTGCGGGTCTCCATGATCTTTTTAACCGCTTCATTGCCCGCCACGGCATCGGGCTGCTGGGCATTAGCAGGCAGCGTCAGGCAAAGCAAAGCGAGGTGGAGGGCACGGGCAAAAGTCATTGGAGATAGAACAACACACCAGGGCCCCGTTTCTTGCGGCCTTGTGGCGCGTTGCCGTATTCCTGTGACACTGCGGGAGTTCCACGATCCTCTAAAATTTCATGGAACGACACTCCATCGCTCTATCAGTCAAGGCTTTGACCAGGCGCATCATGACACCATGACGAATGCCCAAGGCGACCAATCCATTTTTTACTTTCAAGGCGGCATGTGGGAGTTGCTGTGCCATCCACAGCAGCCGGTCACGAACCACGCCTTCATCCATATCCAGTTCCGTTGCTGCGCGCTTCCATTCACGCACGCCGATCTCCCGCAATTTGTATTTCCCGCCAATCTTCATGGCAAGGGTGGCATGACGTGGTAAGACCTGCTGCGGATACGGCAAGGCGCTGGAAAGGTCATACAGCGGTGCCAGACGGACGCTTCCTTTGGCACCGATGAGGAAAGAATAATTTTTGGCATGAGCATCCGTGCCTGCCATGAACCAATTCAACATTAGGGCATCCAAAAAACGCATCACGTCGCTTTCACGACCCGTCGAGTGACGGCGAATAAGGTCCATGATCTCACGAGCCGAAGGTCCTCCCTGGTTTTGATATTTCTGCTGCGGTAGTCGGCTCAATGTCTGGCACATGTCTTCCTGGTGAATGCGGGAGACCTTGCTGCCCACCCAACGGCGATCATAACGCTCCACGACAATCACCGGCGTGTCTTCAAAATACCGCACCTCGGAAGTGGCCACCGCCATTCCTAACTCACGCGCCAAGGTCATGCAGAAATGCTCGTTTTCCGCATAGCCGTCATAGGCCCCGGTGGCCGGTTTAAAGATGTGCGTGGTCGGGACTCTACCCGCAGGCACGCCCCAGCGGTTTTTCTTGGGATCGAAATGAAAAGCCGTTTTGGGTTGGGCACCTGCCAGACTGAACTGCCCACGATCAGCACTGGTGCGGGAGGCGCTATGATCCGTCAGCAGCATGCGCATCCGCTGGGCGATCTCACCATCCTCCATCCACTTCACCTCACGTGTCCGCGCGGCTTGGAGCCAGGCATCGACACACTCCGGTTTAACCAATTGCACGGCTCCGGCACAATCTTCGCCCACATGTAAAAGCAGCTTGAATGGATTGCGGGGCGAAACCTGAAAACGTTTCCCCCACTTTTGTAAAACCCCATCATTGTCCGGCAATAACCCCCAAAGAAAAGCATACACCGCAGTGTGCTCATGCTGAACCGACGCCAACGGCAAGGACAACGAAAGAGGAAAGGTGGAAGCATCATCGCGCCAGCTTTGCTCATAAACAAAACTGAGTTTGTCGCGTTTCCTATCCCATAACACGCTCCCCATTCGTTGGCCATTGGCCAGGGCCGTCAGTTCTTCGATCATACACGATAAGGCTGTGACGTTTCCCGGATGATGGTGTCCAAGTCAAAGTCATCGGCCTTATAACTCTGCTTCGCAGAACCATCGGAGAGATCCACCTGAACGGGAATCTTCAATTCGTTGAGCGTTCGCAGCACCAGCCCGAGTTGGACTGTTTCCTTGCCCTTTTCCATTTGAACCACCCACAGACGGCTGATGCCAAGACGGGTCGCAAGCTGATCCTGAGTCCAGCCCAATTTCTTGCGCTGGTCCCTCACGATCAAACCCATTTCATAGGGAGTCTTGATTAACATGACACCATGCTATCATGTATTCGATCAATGACAAGTAAAACAATGTATTCGATCACTAACTTTTAAACAAAGTCATCGAAGGCTTACATTTTAAAATTGATTAGACTTCACTCCCTCGACCCTGGCGTGATCTTCAGCTCCACTTCCTTCCCCTCGCGCTGGACGGTGACGGTCGTTTCTTTGCCGATCTTCAACTCGCCCATGAGGGAGGTGTAGTCGTAGATGTTCAGCACGTCTTTGCCGGCCAGCTTGATGATGATGTCGCCGCCTTTGACGCCTGCTTTGCCTGCCGGGCCGATGGGCGACACGCCGCTGAGTTTCACGCCTTTGACATCGCCCTGCGCGTAGTCGGGGATGGTGCCGAGGTAAGCACGCAGACCGCCACGGCTGTCTTTGTTCTTTGGGGCCTCCATGGCGACGAAGTCGGGGTTCGTGTCCGATGTGGCGACGGCACGGGCGATCAGGCCCATGAGCTTGGTGATCTTAGCGGCATACACGTAGTCGATCTTGTCCGCTGTGTCGCTGGGCTTGTGATAGTCCTCATGGCTGCCGGTGAAGGCGTTCAGCGTGGGGATGCCGCGCTGGTAAAAGATGGTGCTGTCCGTGGGCAGATACGCATCCGTCTGCGTGGTGATGGGCAGGCCGATGGGGGCGTTGCGTTTCTCGATCTCCTTCGTCCACCAGGTGCTGGAGCCGACACCCTGAAGCACGAGCGTTTTCTGAAAGCGCCCGATCATGTCCATGTTCAGGCAGGCGGCAAACATGCCCGTGAGCTTGCCATTCGGATCGCCTTTGAACATCTTCGCCAAAGCCTCGACGTAATGGCTGCTGCCTAACAAACCAAGTTCTTCACCGGACCAGGCGGCGAAGATGACATCGCGGGTCAGCTTGACCTTTCCGGTCTTCTTTTGATCGGCCAGCCATTGGGCGATCTCGATGACTCCGGCCACACCGCTGGCGTTGTCATCGGCACCGTGGTGGATCATATTGGCCTCATCGCCTTTCGCACGCGAGTTGCCGCCGCCTTTGCTGCCCAGGTGATCAATGTGCGCACACACGATCAGCGGGGCGACATGCGGATCAGGCTGGTCACGCGCAGGCAGCACGGCGATGACATTGCGGCCCATCTTCTTCTCCTGACGGATGTCGATCTTCGCGGCCAGCTTCAGCCCTTTGCAGTCAATGCCGCCCATGAGATCGCCCTTGTCCAGCTTGTCCTGGAGTTCCTTCAGGGTCTTGCCTGCGGGTTTCAAAAGCGTATCCGCGAGAGCATCCGTGACGCTGATGGCCGCCACGCCGGAGCTGGCTAAAGAGGCGTCAAAGGACATCGGCACGAGCTGCTGAACCACCTTGCTGTTAGGCCCGCTGGCGATGATCAAACCGCGCGCGCCCTTTTGCCGGGCCACCAGGGCTTTGTGCCTCAAGCTGGCGTAGCGGGTCAGTTCATTGCGCCGATCCTGGGTGATGCCCTCCGGCAGGTAGCGCAGCACCAGCACCCATTTATCCTTCACATCCAGATGCGCATAGCTGCTGTAAGTCTCCATCTTTTTGCCATCCTCGCCCAGGGCTTCATCCGGCGTCTCGATGCCGTAACCCGCGAAGACGATGTCACTGGCCGCGACCTCGCCTAACTGAGAGAATGACAAAGGACGCCAGTCTTTATCGGTGGTCAGCGGCTTGGATTCACCGCCTTGCAGCGTCAGGCTGTTGCCATCGCCCAGGGCCACGCCTGCGGTGAATTCGAAGGGCTCGAACCACTCCTCATCGCCATAGGGAACGAGACCGATGCCTTTGAAAACATCCGCCACGTATTGAGTGGCCAGCTTTTCTCCCTCGGTTCCGGTCAGGCGGCCATCCATGGCATCGCTGGCCAGAAAGGTCACATGCTGGCGGAGATCGGCCTCTGTGACTTCTCCTTTTGTCATCGTGAAGTCCGGCGTTTCCACCTTCTTGACTTCCTTGACCGCTGCCGAGGACTCTTCGCCCAGCTTCAGCGCCTTCCGTGCCGCCTCATGATTCCAGTCCGCCATGAAAATCTGGCTCTGCGCATTGCTGGTGCGGCCACTGGTCCAGGACAGCTTTTTGCCATCGGGGGTGAAGACCGGCAGCCCATCGAAACCCTCCGTGGTGGTCACGCGCACCGGGTCCTGCTTGCCTGCGGCATCCACGATGTAGAGTTCGAAATTCGCGAAGCCGTTCAGGTTCGTGGTGAAGATCAGGTAGTCACCGCTGGGATGAAAATACGGTGCCCAGCTCATGGCCCCCAGCTTCGTGACCGGGCGCTGATCCGTGCCGTCGATGTTCATCGTCCACACCTCCGCCACATCACCCTTTGGCGTGAAGCGACGCCAGCAGATGCGCTTGCCATCGGCGCTGAAAAAGGGACCGCCGTCATAGCCGGGCACGTCCGTGAGTTGCTTCACATTGCTGCCATCGGCATCGCTGACGTAGATGTCCATGAAGTATTGTTTGTCCACCTTCAGGCGCTCCGTGTCCTCCTTGGAAAGCTCCTTCCCATAAGCCGCGCGGTTGCTGGCAAAGACGATGTGTTTGCCATCCGGCGAGTAACCACCCTCGGCATCGTAACCCACCTTGTTGGTGAGGTTTTTCAGCGACTTGTCCGCCAGCGTGTATTCCCAGATATCGTAGTGCTCGTCGTAGTCCCAGGAGTATTTGCGCACGCGGCTGGTCTCGCGGTCCTTGTATTCCGCGTCCTGGAGTTCCTTGGATTTCGGGTCCGTGTGCGTGCTGGCAAAGAGGATGCGTTTGCCATCCGGATGCATCCACGCGCAGGTCGTCTTGCCCATGCCGGGGGAGATGCGTTCCTGGTCGCCCGTCTCCAGGTCCATGAGGTAGATCTGGTAAAAGGGATTGCCCGCCTCGCGCTCGGACTGGAAGACCATCTTCGTGCCATCCGCGCTGAAATAGCCCTCCCCGGCCCGGCGACCCTCAAAGGTGAGCTGGCGGATGTTCGTGAGGTAATCCGCCTCCGTCTGGGCAAAGGCGGTCGTGAAGATCAGGCAAAGGGGGACGAGCAGGCGCATGGTTGAGGTGAGGAAACATACGCACGCAGGGGTGTCTTGCAGTCAAGGGAAGATGAGGGGCGAAGTGACGGCGGGAGGGGGATGGGCGACTGGGGAGGCAAATTCGCAATATTCGCAATATTCGCATGCGATTGCAGCGGCTCGTAGGCCGGATGTGTTTGGCGCAAAGACACCTCGCTGCCGGACGGACCCGCTTCGCCAAACTATCCGGCGCTTGGGGAAGGTTCGTTCGCTCCAGAGACTGCCGCGTCCCAAGAAGCCGGATAGTTCGGCGATGAGGACGCTCGATGCAGCGACCCTTCACCCGCCGAACACATCCGGCCTACTTTCTCTCCGGAGGCAAATTCGCAATATTCGCAATATTCGCACGCGAAAACGTAGGCCGGATGTGTTTGGCGCAAAGACACCTCGCTGCCGGACGGACCCGCTTCGCCAAACTATCCGGCGCTTGGGGAAGGTTCGTTCGCTTCAGGGACTGCCGCGTCCCAAGAAGCCGGATAGTTCGGCGATGGAGACGCTCGATGCAGCCACCCTGTGCCCGCCGAACACATCCGGCCTACCCCCAGGCGTTTTCCTGCCGCATCAATTCTCACTTGTTTCACACACCATCGTATCATTCTTTTTGGGATGGACTGGTTCATCCCTGCCCGAGTTCCACTGCCGCAGGATTTCCTGGGATTCGATCCTCATGATCCACGCATGCAGGAATTCCAAGTCTATGAACGACACTTACCCCACTGGCGAGCCCCAGGGCGCTGTTTCTTCATCACGTTTCGCACTCGCGATTCCATCCCATTGGAGGTGATGCAGCAGATGAAAGAGGCGACTGTCCAATGGCAGCTACGGCTTTCTCAAGCGGCTTTGAATGCAGGCGGTCGTTTGCCTCCCGATGAATGGGCCGCTTGGCAGGATTTCCAGCAGGTGCAGATGAGAAAGCTGGAGTTCCTTCTCGATGAAGGCCATGGCGAGTGCCTCCTACGTTTCCCAGAGCATCGCCAACCGTTGATTGAAGCCTTGCATCACTTTGAAGGCAGCCGCTGTCAGATGCTCGCCTATACCGTCATGCCCAACCATGTCCATGTGCTCTGCCGTCCCTTGGGCAAGCATTCTCCAGACACTTTATCACGTTCCTGGAAACGTCACAGTGGAGACAGAATCCATCGTGCGTTAGGCCGTGCCGGATCTTTTTGGCAAGAGGAGAGCTTTGATCGGATCATTCGCGATGCGGATCACTATTTTCGAGTGGTTCGTTACATTGCCAAGAATCCAGTTCAAGCCCGCCTTCGATCCGAAGAAGCTGCTGTGTGGTTACATCCACAGATCCTCACCGCCAACACGTAAGCTAGGCGGGGGGAAACGTAGGCCGGATGTGTTCGGCGGGTGAAGGGTCGCTGCATCGAGCGTCCTCATCGCCGAACTATCCGGCTTCTTGGGACGCGGCAGTCCCTAGAGCAGACGAACCTCCTCCCCCTAAGCGCCGGATAGTTTGGCGATGCAGGTCCGTCCGGTAGCGAGGTGTGCTTGCGCCAAACACATCCGGCCTACGTTTTCGCTGCGAATATTGCGAATATTGCGAATTTGCCTCAGGAGAGAAAGTAGGCTGGATGTGTTCGGCGGGTGAAGGGTCGCTGCATTGAGCGTCTCCATCGCCGAACTATCCGGCTTCTTGCGACGCGGCAGTCCCTGGAGCAGACGAACCTCCCCCCCTAAGCGCCGGATAGTTTGGCGATGCAGGTCCGTCCGGTAGCGAGGTGTGCTTGCGCCAAACACATCCGGCCTATGTTTTCGCTGCGAATATTGCGAATATTGCGAATTTGCCTCAGGAGAGAAAGTAGGCCGGATGTGTTCGGCGGGTGAAGGGTCGCTGCATCGAGCGTCTCCATCGCCGAACTATCCGGCTTCTTGGGACGCGGCAGTCCCTGGAGCAGACGAACCTCCCCCTAAGCGCCGGATAGTTTGGCGATGCAGGTCCGTCCGGTAGCGAGGTGTGCTTACGCCAAACACATCCGGCCTACGTTTTCGCATGCGAATATTGCGAATATTGCGAATTTGCCTCCGGCTCTCAGAAGTCCGTATCCGCCGTGGCGAGGTCCAGTTCCTGGATCCAGGCGTTGCGATAGCGCACGTCGTGGCCTTCGCATTGCAGCTTCAGGCCCTGGGGGGTGTCGGTGAGGCCTTTGCCGCCGTCGTTGCCGCCATCCACGCCGGAGTTCGGGCCGCCCCAGACCTTTTGGATTTCCACATTCGTGTGGACCTTCTGGCCGTTGAAATACATCGTGACACGCGGTTTTTCCGTCATCACGCCATCCTTGAACCGGGCGGCGCGGAAGGTGATGTCATAGGCGTTCCATTTCCCCAATCCGGCAAAGGCGTGATAGGGAGATTCGGTCTCGTTGATCACCGCGCCCATGCCGTGTGGGGTGCGGTCGCCTTCCTGGATCTGGATCTCGAAACGGTTTTGCAGATACACGCCGCTGTTGCCGCGAGGATTCATGACGAGAAACTCGATGTGCAGGCGAAAGTCGCGGTAGGCCTTCTTCGTCACGATGTCTGCCGCGCCGTATTTGCCCCCGTCGGCAGCGCGGTCATCGGTCATGATGCAGGTGCCGCCGTCCACGGGATCGGCCACGACCTTCCACTTGATCGGCAGCGCGGAGGCAAAGCGCGGCCCCTCCCAGTAGGTCCATTTTTCATCCAGCATCGCACGGCTGCCATCCAGGATCACCTCCGCCCCTGCGATGGGCTTTGCCCCCAGGCCGATGGGCTTGTCCTGCGCGCTGAGCGTGAGGGTGCAGGTGAGACTGAGCAGGAGAAAGGCGGAGAGGGCGGGTGGCAGCATGGCGCTGTGATAAACAGGCGCAGGCGGTGGAGTCTTACAGGCCCCCAGAAGCTTCAGGCCTCGCCAGCCTCCACCCAGGCGGGGTCAAACTCCGTCTTCTCGTAAAAATCGGCCAGCGGGATCTCCACCTCGCAGTGATGCAGGCGGACCGTGCTGTCCGCACCCCGGAAGGTTTCGAGCTGCCAATGCGCGTCGGCATTCAGTTCATACACCTCCACCAGTGGCTCCTCGGTGGAAATGAGCACGTAGGTGTGCAGGCTGGGGATTTCGCGGTAGTTCAGGAACTTCATCCCGCGATCAAAGGCCTCGGTGCCGGGCGATAGAACCTCGACAATGACGCCGGGATTCAGCAAGGTCAGTCGCTTGTCGTCTTTGAATTCCGGTTTGCCGCAGACAATGGAGGCATCGGGGAAACTGTTCATGCCGCTGGCCTCGGCCTTGACTTTCATGTCGCTGTCATAGACCCGGCAGGGACGTTTGCGAAAGGCGTCATTGAGGCGGGCAATCGTGTTCGATTTCACCAGGCTGTGACTGGCACCCCCACCCGCCATGGCATGGATCTGGCCGTTGAGAAACTCCAGTTTCACATCCGATTTGGCGAGGATGTCTTCATACTCTTCCTCGGTGAGACGAGGTGGCGTGTGCTTGATGAAGACAGGCGCTGGAGCTGGCGGGAGCTTGAGGGCGGCAGACATATCCGTGGAAAGACCTCTTGAATCTAACACAGGCCGAACAATCTGGCGACTGCTTATCTTGCTGCCCGCCGCGCCATCCACTTCCGCTCCACCCACCGCACCAGGGCCACCGTGCCCAGGCCCACGAGCACGCCGAGCGCCATGGAGGGCGGCAGGTCGCTGGGCCAGTGGGCGGCGACGTAGAGACGGGAGTAAGCGACCAGGGCGGCGAGGCCATACAGGACGATTCCCCAGCGGCGGTGAAACAGGGCGATGACGGTGGCCAGGGCAAACATGTTCACCGTGTGGCTGCTGGGGAAGGACTTGCCCCGCGTCTCCTTGCGCGGCTTGCTGGGGTGCTGCTGAGGGGCCTGGAAGAGGCGGACGAAGTCGGGTTTCCCCGGCGCGAGGTCGCGCACGATCAACCCCGTCACGGCATCACGCGGGCGCACCCGGCCCACGGTTTTCTTCAGCGTATTGGATACGACCCCATCACCGATGCCCACGGCCAGGGCGATGCACAGCAGCATCAGGCGGCCCTGCTTCCCACCGCGCCACAGAACCAGCAGGACCACCACGGCAAAGAGGGGTATCCAGGCATTGATGGCGGAGACGGCGGGCATCAGCCAGTCTAACCAGGAGTGTGTCCACCCGCGGTTGATCTGCGTCAGAAGCTGGAGGTCCCAGGGCGGCATCGGCAGTCAGTAGTCAGTGTTCAGTTTCGTCATTCGTCATTCGTCATTTTACTGCCGTCCGGGCTTATCCCAGGAAAGGAGTTTGTGACCGAGGAAGACATCAAAGTAGCGCATGTTGCCCTCGCCGAGCTTCACCTCGATTCGGCCCATAGACTCGATCTTTTCAAAGTGCTTGGCCACGGCTGGGAAGAGGCCTCCGGCTTTCTCGTCAGCACTTTTGAAAATGAGCGCATCATCGCCCAGGCGTTCCTCAGGGCCGGGCCAGACTTCGTATTGGGACAGCACCTGGCCGGAGCGTTCCCAGCGGTAGGTGCGCGGATGCTGCGGCATGGAGAAGGCGAGCTGGGCGGCATCGTAGCGATAGCCGGTGGCCAGCACAAAGGTATTCGCGGGACGGGGCACGCGGTCCAGGAACTTCCCGGCCTCGATGCCTGTCTCAGTCCAGCCGCGCATTTCATTGAGCTTTTTGTGGCCCTTGAGATCGGTGAAAAAGATGAGCAGCAGGACGATGTGAGCGGCCACCACCAGCGCCCCGCCGACACGCAGGGTCCAGGTTTTCCAAAACGGACGCGCGGTGATGGCCAGGCCGCCGCAGAGCCACGCGGCCAGCAGGATGAAGGCGGGCACGTAAAAGACGGCAGGCCAGTTGGGATTGATCTTTTGGCGCAGGGAAAGCCCGAAGAAGCCGATCAACGCCGGTGCCGAACAGAGCAAGAGATAACGCGCCCGCCTATCCATCACGCGCCAGTGTTTGCACCCCAGAAACAGCACGACCAGCAGCGCCACATAAGTCACGGGCGAATACACCAGGGCCTGCACACCGGGATACTCCAGGGTGCGGCCTAACCATTTGGAGATGCTCAGGCTGTGGGTCTCAAAGTGATGCTTCGTGTGTTCCAGCGTGATCCATTCATGCTGCGTGTTCCACCACAGCACGGGCGTGATGAAGGCAATGCCGACGAGGCTGGCGATCCAGAGGCGCGGGTTCCACAGCAGGGCGCGGTCGTCTTTGGAGACAGCGGCAAAGAAGAGCATCATCAGGGGAAAGACGAGCATCATCTGCTTGCTCAGCGTGCCCAGGCCGATGACCAGGGCCAGCGCGCTCCATCGCCACAGGCAGGTGGGTTTCTCCGCAGCGAACCAAAACAGCAGCAGGGCCAGGGACCAAAACAGCAGCAGGGGGGCATCGATGGTGAAGAAGAGATTCAGCCCGATGTTCGCAGGGGTCAGCAGGATGAGCACCGCCGCCAGAAAACCCGTGCGCGCATCGTAAAGGCGACGAGCCAGGGCGAACAGGGTCGCCAGCGTGGCCGTGCCAAACAGCAGCGGTGCCAGCCGGATGCCCCACTCCGCATTGCCCGTGAGCCAGCCCACCAGGCCCATCAGCCAGCCGATCATGGGCGGTTTGCTAAAGTAACCCCAGTCCGGACGGCGGCCCCAGTCCCAGTAGTAGGCCTCATCCCCCGCCAGGTCCATGTTGGCCGTGAAAAGCAGCATGAAAACGAGACGAAAAACGAAGACGCCCGCCAGCAGCAGGGCAAAGCGGCGGGTCCAGAGAGCGTCAGAGGCGGGGGCGGTCAAAGAGGTCAAGACGGTCAGGCTAGGCGGGGAATCCCGGCTGGCAAGACGGGCCATGTTCCGATGCGGATGAAATTCCGTGAAAAAGTGCAACGTTGGCCCTATGACTGCGGTCTGAATCATCATGTCTGCCAACCCCGACGCCTCCCTCCTGACCGGGAATCTGCTGCTGGCCGTGCCGTCCATGCAGGACCCGAATTTCAAACGCACGGTCATCTTTGTGGCCGCGCACAATCCCGATGACGGGGCCTTTGGCTATGTGCTGAACCGCCCCCTGGAGCAACGCGTGGTCGACCTGCTGCCGGATCAAAATTTAGGTGCCCTGGGTCAGGTGCCCGTCTTCATCGGCGGCCCTGTGGCCACGGACAAGCTGGCCTTTGCCTCCCTGCACTGGAACCGAAAAAAAAGCACCCTCCGCTGCCAGACCCACCTCTCCGTGGCCGATGCCATGCACGAGCTGAGCATGGGGCATGAAGTGCGTGGCTTTGTCGGCTACTCCGGCTGGTCCAGCGGCCAGATCGAGGGCGAAATCCAGCGCAAGTCCTGGATCATCTCCCCCGCCAAAAAGGTCATCCTCACCGTTGAGCAACCCACCTCCATGTGGAGCGCCGTCCTGGATGAAATGGGTCCGCTTTTCAAAATCATGGCCGACACACCGGACCGTGTGGAGTTGAATTGAGGTGATGTGGGTGGGAAATGAAAAGTGATGTGGGCACTCCTGCCCGCATGAAGGCCAAGCGAGATTCTTTCCCGTCACCAGCGTCGCAGTCCTTCCGAGACTCTTTGCGGGGCCTTTTCTTTTCTGCGCCACTCGTTCGGCCTTCGAAGGCGGGCAAGAGTGCCCACCTCACTTTTGCCTCACTTCTCCTTTACAAACAGCAGCCGCAGGCTGTTCAGGCACACGACCACGGTGCTGCCTTCATGGGTCAGCACGCCCAGGGTCAGGGGCACGATGCCGAAGAGGGACGCCACTGCCATGATGATGACCGACCCGAGCGAGATGGCCAGATTTTGCCGGATGATCTGCCGCGCCTTTTGACTGATGTGCCGGGCGGAGAGCAGCTTTTCGATCTTGTCCTGCATCAGCACCACGTCCGCCTGCTCCAGGGCGGCATCGCTGCCTCGGGCACCCATGGCGATGCTAACATACGCGGCGGCCAGGCTGGGGGCATCATTCACTCCATCGCCCACCATGGCCACCTTTTTGCCCTGCTGGGTGAACTCGCGGATGGCGGTCACCTTGTCCTCGGGATGCAGCCCGGCGCGCACATCGGCCACGCCCAGTTCCTCCGCCACCTGGATGGCCGCAGCCCGTCGGTCCCCCGTGAGCATGACGGTGCGCACGCCTTCAGCGGCCAGGGCTGCCAGCACGGCCTTGCTGCCGCTGCGGATCTCATCTTTCAGCAGCACACGACCCATCGCCTGAGCATTCAGCACCCAGACCTCCGAGAAGCCCAGGGGGGCATCCGGCACGTCTTTGAGCCATTGGGCAAAGTCGCCCTGGTTCATCAGTTCGCGACGGCCCACATACGTGATACCCTCTTCGGTTAGGCCACGCAGGCCCTGGCCGGGGATGGATTGAAACTCCAGCAGCTTGCCCGGTTCGATCCCCTGCTCCTTCGCATGCCGTGTGATGGCATGGGCGATGGGATGGTTCGAATTTGCATCCAGGGTGACGCAGAGCCGCAGCACGTCCTTTTCCTTACCAGGCGGAAAGCTTTCCACCAGAGCTACCCGCAGGTTGCCCTCCGTCAGCGTGCCGGTTTTATCCATGGCGATGACATCCACCTCGGCCAGTTTTTCAATCGCAGCCCCGCCACGAAACAGGATGCCGCGCCGGGCCCCCCAGGCGATGGCGGCGAGGATGGCGGAGGGAATCGAAAGCACCAGGGCGCAGGGACTCATGACCACTAGCAGGGTCATGGCGCGGTAAAAGGCCGACTTCGAAGCCTCCGTGTTTTCAAACGGCGGGATGCCAATCGCCAGCCACCAGACGAGGAACATGGTCGCCACACTGGCCAGGGTGAGCAGCGTGTAGTTCGTGCCAAAACGATCCGTGAACCGCTGGCTGGGTGCCCGCAGATGCTGCGCCGTCTGGATCATCGTGATGATCTTGGCCAGCGCGCTCTGTGTGGCCAGTCGGTCCACCCGCATCTGCACCAGACCCCAGAGATTCAGCGTGCCGCCGAAGACACCGGCCCCGATGCCTTTATCAATGGGCAGGGACTCACCTGTGAGCGTGGATTCATCCGCTGCGGACTCTCCCAAGGTGATCGTGCCATCCACGGGGAAAAGCTCCGCCGGACGCACCTGCAGCACGTCGCCCACACGCAGCATCGAGACGGCCCGCTCCTCCGTGCTGCCATCGGGCAGCATCACACGGGCATGCTTCGGCGCGGCCTTCGTCAGCGCATTGATTTCCCGATGGGTGCGATGCAGCACGTAATGCTCCAGCGCACCGGAGGTGGAAAAGAGAAACAGCAGCAGCGCCCCTTCCTCCCAGGCCCCGATGGCCAGTGCCCCGGCGGCCACGGCGAGCATGAGGAAGTGAACGTCCAGCCGCTTTTCCTTCAGGTTTTCCCAGGCATCCTTCGCCGCATCCCAGCCGCCGCTGACCAGGGAAATGCCGAACAAACTATGCACCAGCCACTCCGGTGCATGGAATCCATTTTTGGCCGTGAATCCGGCAATGAGCGCCACCCCGCAGATGGCCGCCTGCACTGCCATCTCCTTCCATTCCTCCGCGCTTTGTTGCTCGATCTCATCCGCCTCGGGCCATTCAAAGTCGCGCCATTTCCAGAACTTCGGCGCGGTGATGCAACTCGGCTTTTGCAGGGTCACACCATCCTCGTTCCGGGTCAGTTTCAGCCCGCTCACCGTGGCCTCCGTTCCCGTGGAAAACATCTCCTCATCCAGCACCCTGAGCACTTCATTGAGCTGGGCCTGGAGCCGTTCCATATCCACCTGCCCCAGCGTGGCCACCTGCACACTGCGATCCCCCGGATTCAACCGGATAGCCTCCACGCCCTGCTGCTCCAGGAGGAAATCGGCCAGGGTGTCGGTCCAAGAGGGGCCATTGGGGAGTGATTCAGGCATGTGAGATGTATCAACATACGATCTACTCTGGCCCCCGCACAGCCTTTTGTGGGAATTGCAGGGCCTTGGGTGGTCTGTGGCATTTCGTTGGCAAAACAGACATCTTCTTTTAGCCTGGAGCATGATTGTTTCAGCGATCAAGGGACCCGCCAGATCTTCTAGATTCATCCCCCCATTGGAAAACGGGGAAATGCTCAGTCTCGCAGAGTTCCTGCGCCGCTACGAGGACATGCACGATGTCAAAAAGGCTGAACTCATCCAGGGAATCACTTATTTACCGTATCGCGTCAGCGCTGAACATGCTCAGGCCGATGGATTGATTCACGGATGTCTTGGTCTTTACGCCATTGAGCACGGTCTTGGATTTTACCCCAATGCCACCCTGCTGCTGGACACGGAAAACTCCTTCCAGCCGGATGCCATCCTGTGCTCCAAACCCCGCAAAGGCGGGCGGGTCTGGCTGAATGAAAAAGGTTATCTCTGCGGTGCGCCGGAGCTTGTTGTCGAAGTGGCGGCCAGCACGGCCAGCATCGATCTGCGTGACAAACTGCGGGTGTATCGTCGCAATGGCGTGGATGAATACATCGTCTGGCGCACGCAGGACAAGGCGGTGGACTTGTTTATCCTAGAGGAAGGCGAATACGTGCCTCAGAGCGTCGGGCGGGATCACAAACTGCGCAGCGTGACCTTTCCCGGCCTGGTGTTGGATGTGAAGGCCCTCCTCGCCATGGACGGTGCCAGGCTGGTCGCCGCGCTCAAGCAGGCGTGAAGGACTCCACTTTGGCCGAAAACTTGCGCCGAGTTGCGACGTAGTGTCTGTATCCCCCCAATGAAAAGTTCCTCCCAGTTTTCCCGCCGACAGTTCCTGCATGGTGCAGGCATCATGCTTGGCCTGCCGTGGTTTGAGTCCGTGTCGTCCTTCGGAGCCCCTGTGGTCAAAGGCACACCGCAGGCTCCACGTCGCCTGGGCATCTGCTTTTTCGGCAACGGGGTGAACCCGCATCATTGGGGTGCCACGAACACCCCTGGCGGCCTGGAGTTTCTACAAACGTTGAAGCCCCTGGAGCCGGTGAAGAACAAGGTGATGGTCTTCAAGGGCCTGTGGAATCCGTCAACGGTGGCAGGCCCCGGCGGGCACTACCCGAAGATGAACATCCTCTCCGGCCTGAAGGTGAAACAGACGACTACGGATGTGGAAGTGGGTCTCACCATGGACCAGATCATCGCGAACAAGATCGGCCAGCAGACCCCTGTGGCCAGTCTCGCCATTGGCACGGAAGGTCCCAAATACAGCACCGACAGCGGCTACACCTCCCTTTATTCCGCTTACCTTTCCTGGAGCAGCCCGACGACACCTGCACCGAAGGAAATTTATCCGCAGCAGGCCTTTGACCAGCTCTTTGACGACGGCAGCAAACGCGCCCGTGACAAGAGCGTGCTGGACCTGGTGATGCAGGACGCCAGCAGCCTGCGCGGCAAGCTGAGCCGTCGCGATGGCCAGAAGCTGGACGAATACCTCACCTCCGTCCGCGACCTGGAGCAGCGCATTGAGCGCTCCGAAAAACTGACCACTGCCGAGGCCACCACCCGTGGTTGGCAGCCGAGCGTGAAGACCCCCTGGCTCGCCCGCCCTGCCTCCGGCATCCCCGCGCAGCAGGAGGAGCATGTGAAACTGATGCTCGACATCATGGTCCTCGCCTTCCAGATGGACCGCACCCGTGTCGTCACCAACATGCTGACGAACGACCTTTCGAGCATGAACTTCGGCTTCCTGGGCGTCAAAGGCGGCCAGCACGAACTGTCCCACCACGCCAACGATCCTGATCGCCTGGCTGCCTATCAAAAGGGCAATGAATACATGGTCAAGGTCTGGTCCGAAGCCCTGCAAAAGATGGAAGCCACCAACGAAGGCGAACGCACCCTGCTGGACAACAGCATGATCATGCTGACCTCCAGCCTCTTTGACGGCAACGCCCACGACTCCACCCAGCTTCCCCTCATCCTCGCCGGTGGCGGTGGCGGCACCCTGCGCGGTGGCCGTGCCTTTGATTACAGCAAGGACCCGAACCGCAAGCTCTGCCGCCTCCACCTCGCCATGATGGACCGCATGGGCGTGAAGACTGCTCATTTCGGCGATGCGGACAATCCGCTGCCGGATCTGGTGTAAATCACGGAACCGCCTCAGCCCTTCCGTTTGCGACGGATGCCCAGCATTCCTTGAATGCGAGAGGGGTGACGGCGACCGCTGATCACGGCCAGGACAAACCGGGTATCTTCACCGTCAGGTTCGAAGAAGATTTTGTGTGAGAAACGCTTGAGCTTTACCCAGCGAATCTCATGGCCTGATGCATACAAAGTGCTTCTTCCGCGTCCTGTTGCGATTCCACGCAGAGCCGCCTGAAAGTCTTCGATGAACAGCCCTGCCAAATCTTCATCCACCTCTCTAAAGAAGCCCAAAGCTTCTTGATAGTCCGCCGATGCCTTGGGGTGGTGAATGAGTTTATAGCGAAAAGCCATAGGCCTCTTCGGTGGTCAATCCCTTCACTTCACCGCTTCGCAGCTCGGACGCCCTTTTGGAGAGTTCACCGAGGAGGTGAGGGTCCACGGAAGGCGAATCATCCAGGCTTTCTAACAACAAGGTTGCCAAACTCATCCGTTGCTGTGGAGGAAGTTGAAGCGCCTTGATGCTCAAAGGATTCATCGTTGTGGCCATGGTGGAAAGTAACGTTTTGAAGCCCAATCGTCAACCGCCATGCTGGTTACAGCTTCAGCAGCGCCCCTTCGAAAAGCAGGATGCCCTCTTTTTTCGCTACCCGTGTCAGCTCAGCAGTGAACCCGGATTTGGAAAACAGGGCGAAGTGTTTTTTCCACTTCTTCAGCCGTGGAAAGTCTTCAGCCTTGGCCTGCAATTCGGTCAGCACGGACACGTCCATTTTGCGCGTGGTCCAGCGGCATTCACCGAACAGGGCCGTCTGTGCTTTGCGTCCAATGGCGAAGACATCCACCTCGGCGCGAGGGGTCCAGGCACGTCCTACGACATCCGGTTTAAAGGGCAGCTTTCCCGCCAGACCCAGAGTCTCCAGATGGCGGCGCGCCAGCTCTTCATAGCCGGTTTTACCCACGTATGCATCGAAGCGCTGGGTGATCTTTTCCATGTGCTCGGTCATCCGGTTTCGCTCCACCAGATCCGGATGCGGGTGGATGAACTCAAAGTGAAAGCGCATGAAGGGATCGCGGATTTCATAACGGCTCAGGCGTGTCTGCGCGACATTCGGGGCCTCCGCCGACTGCACCCGCCGGACCAACTTCAGAGCCAGCAGATGGTTCAGGTATTTGCCGACATGAGTGATGGGTAGGCCCGTGGTCTTGGCGATGGCGACCGGTGTGCGCAGGCCACCACCGATGGCCTCCAGCAGTCCCAGATAGCTGCGCGGTTCGGCGATCTCATCATGAATGAGGAAGACCGCCTCATGCCGGAAAAGCGTGGCCGGGGACAGCAGCAGGTCCCGGATGTTGTTCAGCACAGGCGCACGATCATCCCACATCTCCAGATACTTCGGCACCCCCCCGAGCACGCTGTAAGTCTCGACAATTTGCTGGGCACTGTAGCGCGGCAGGAACTTCTCCAGATGCACGGGTGAAACCTCATCCAACAGCAGCGATGCGGTGGCACGTCCATAGAGCGGCTGCTTCGGCGTGAAGAACTGCTCATGCATCATGTGATACTGCGAGCCGCACAAAATGAGTTTGAGCTGCGAGCCGTGCTTCTGCCCGTCCCAGATCTTTTGCAGCAGGGAGGCCAGTCCAGGGACGCTTTCCAGCAGATAGGGAAACTCGTCGATACCTGCCACCAGAGGCTCCTTTTTCGCCAGGGCAAACATCTGCATGAAAGCATCCTCCCAAGTGGCAAAGCTGAGCCTGGCGGCGATCTCGGTATCCAGGCAAGAGGCGAGCGCCTCGGAGAAACTGCGCAAAAGGATCTCCGGGGTGCTGCGGTGCGCCACCCAGTAAAAACCGCGAATCTTCGTGCGCGGGCGGCCTGACATCCAATGAGTGATCAGTGCCGTCTTGCCGATGCGCCGCCGCCCATAGACGACCATGAACTGGGCACCCGCCTTGCGGCGGAAGCCGTCCAGCAGCTCGATCTCCTCCTGCCGGTTGACGAAAGCCGGGCGGGGCGGGTCTTGTTCATCTTCAAGTGACATGATGGATAATATACTGATCTTGTCACTTGTTCAATTCATTTTCCATCACCGGTTATCCACCAACTGACAATTTGCGTAATATACTGACCTTGTCACTTGTGAGCTAAACTTGATATCGCAAATGAATCCGTCGCTTGTGCGGTGGGTATCATTCGCCACTTTCTAGCCTGATTTGTCTCTCTCATGAACCGCATTGACCGCCTCACCGGCATGATCCTGCTGCTGCAAAGCCACCGTGTCATCACGGCGGAGCAGATCGCCGCGCACTTTGAGATGAGCGTGCGCACGGTGTATCGGGATCTCGCGGCGCTGGGTGAGGCTGGCGTGCCGATCCTGGCGGAAGCGGGCGTGGGCTACAGCCTGATGCGCGGGTATCACATCCCGCCGGTGATGTTTACGGAGCATGAGGCATCGGCGCTTTTCATGAGCGGCGAGGTGACGGAGCAGGTGGCGGATGATTCCCTGCGGGGAGCTCTGCGCTCCGCGCTGCTGAAGATCCGGGCCGTGCTGCCGAAGGAAAGGCAGGATCATCTGAACCGGATGAAGAAGTCCCTCGGCGTGTGGCTCAGCCCTCGGAGCAAGGGAGATGATCAGCGCTCGCTCATGCCCCTGCAACAGGCGGTGATGCACCGGCGCTGTGTGTCCCTGGCCTACAATGCGGGCAGCCGTGGAGAGATCACCTCGCGGGTGGTGGAGCCCCTGGGCATGATGTTTTACGCACAGGAGTGGCACCTCATCGCCCACTGCCGTCTGCGCAATGAATTCCGCGACTTCCGCCTGGACCGCATGGTGCGTTGGGAGGTGTTGACGGAGGGTTTTAGCGGGCATGAAGACTTCTCCGTGAAGTCCTTCCTGGCCGGGGTGCTCAATGAGCAGGAGATGATGCCCGCCACGGTCTGCTTTCAACCCGCCGCCATGGACCGGGTCCGGCGGGAGATGATGTGTGCGCACGTTTCCGAAGAGGTCATGGCCGACGGCCAGGTGTGCATGGAGTTCCTGGCCTACTCGCAGGAATGGCTGGCCGGATGGCTGCTCAGCCTGGGGCCGCTGGCGGAGGTGGTGCGTCCGCCGGAGATGCGGCAAAGGATGCGGCAACTAGCCCTGGAGATTGTCCAGAGGCATTCGTGACATGTTGTGAAAAAACCTCAACTCCTCCTGACATAGGGTTGTCAGTAGCAGGTGTTCTCATGGGTCGAGACTGTCAAACAGACGGTCTTGAACCCAAACCTGACCCCAGATACACACCCTTATGAAAACCAACGCAATCAACTGGTTCGAGCTCTACGTCACCGACCTCGGCCGTGCCCGCACCTTTTATGAAACCATCCTGAACGACAAACTCCAGGATGCCGGAATGGAGGGCTGCCAGATGGCCATCTTCCCGTATGACAACATGAAGGGCATCGGCGGTGCGCTGACCCTCATGGAAGGTTGCAAGCCCGGCCCTGGCGGAACCATCGTTTACCTCAACGTGGAGGGCGATCTAGATGGCGTCCTGTCACGCATCTCCGCTGCCGGTGGCAAGGTGATCCGTGACCGTCTGGCCATCCCGCCACATGGTTTCATCGGCATCTTTGAAGACACCGAAGGCAATGTCGTGGGCCTGCACAGCATGGTCTGAGAAAGCCTAACAAGTGATGTGGGCACTCCTGCCCGCACACGAAGTCCGAGCGAGATACCTCATCTCACCAGCATCGAAGTTCTTCAGAGGCTCTTTGCGTGGCGTTTCCATTTTTAGGATGCTCGTTAGGACTTCGAGTGCGGGCAGGAGTGCCCGCATCACTTTCCCACCTGACCTATGCTCGGTGCCCGATTGCAGTTAGCTTCGCCTCGCCCTCAGACCACTCCACTTCGTGAGGCAGACGCTTCGAGGTGGCGGCGATGGCGGCCACCACACCGGCAGCCTCGCCCATGCCCACGGCATTGCCGGTGACACGGTAGCTGGAGTGGGAGATGAAGTCACCGCTGATGCAGCGTCCGGCCATCATCAGGCCGTCCACGTCTTTGGCGATCATTGCCCGCAGCGGAATGTCATAGGCCTTCACCTTGATGTTCGTGGCATGGATGGGAGCCTTGTTTTGGTTATGCTCGGCACTCGTGGCATGGACATCCACGCCGAAGTTCGCCCGGGTCACGCCGTCTTCATGGCGGGCACCGACGACCAAGTCTTCCTGCTTCACGGTGTATCGCCCAGCGATACGACGACCGTCACGCACGCCGATCTGCTCCGCCGTGGCGACAATTTGAATGCCCTCCCAAGGGCCTCCGAGTGCGCGCAGGCCGTCCACCATCTTGTTCATCTCCGCACGCGCACGCACGGTGGCCGCGGTGATTTCAGCGGCATCCCAGGGCTTGATCCCATACTCATGGTTCAGCATCGCAAAGATCAGATTGCCCTGCACATGCCAAAGTGTGGAGCCTGCATAGGAGGGAAAATGGCCGGTGCTGACGATGGCTTCTTTGACGCGCTTTTTCTTTTCGCTGTCGGTGTTTTCGCCGGGCTTTGGGACGCCAAAGCGCACGAACTCCCGGAGCTGCTCCACATCCTTCACGACGAGCAACGCATTCAGTGACATCGGCTGGCAGGGACACTCATTGGCCTCGCCGATTTCAAAGGTGCAGCCTGCCTGGAAACCCAGGTCTCCATCGCCGGTGGTGTCGATGAAAACGGGTGCGCTCCAGGCCTGACGACCTGATTTGGACTCTGTCACAATCGTTGTTAGGCGGCGACCATCGCGAAAGGCGGCAGAGACACGAGTGTGATACTGAAACTTCACACCTGCCTCCACGCACAGATCCTCCAGCAGCAGTTTCAAAGTCTCCGGCTGATAGCAGAAACGGCTCGTGCTGGTGGAGTTCGCACGGGCATTGCGCTGGTCCAGCTTATCCCGCAGTTCCTTGGCGAAACCGGGTTTGTTGAAGTCCAGGAAGTAACCCAGCAACCCAGCGGTCCAGATGCCGCCCAGGCAGCCGCGCCATTCAAAGAGACGCACCTTGGCCCCGGCACGCGCTGCGGTGATGGCAGCCGTCACACCCGCAGGTCCGGCACCGCAGACGATCACATCCACGTCCTCCACATGCGGGATGTCGCGGGCCGGTTCATTGAAACTGCCTGCCTGCGCCGCGATGGCCTTTTCCACTCCGGCGGCGGACATCAGTCCGGGGGTGATGACGGCTCCGGAGAACGCGGCACGGAGAAACGCGCGGCGTTTCAGTTCAGAGGTGGATGGGGAATCATTCGGCATGGCAGCTCACGAGAACGTGACCACCACCCGATCTATTGCCGGAAGACTGACTCGTTTTGAAACCGAAATAAGGCGCCTTATGGACATTCCCTGAACTGGCAAACAGCCGCGCGGCGTTGTATCTGGATTCTCCGCCGTGCCCGCTTACTTCGACCACAACGCCACCACCCCGCTCTCCCCTGCCGCCCGTGAGGCTTGGCTGGGGGCCAGCGACCGGCACTGGCACAATGCCTCCAGCCTTTACCGTGAAGCGGGGATGACCAGCCAGGCCCTGGAATCGGCACGAGAGCAACTGGGCGACCTGCTGGGTGTGGAGCCAGAGCGCGTGGTCTTCACCTCCGGGGCCAGTGAGTCGAACAACACCCTGTTTGCAGGGCTGTCGAAATGCCTCCCTGCCGATGCCGTGGTGGCCCTCTCCGCCATCGAGCACCCCAGCGTGCGCGAGGCTGCCCGCGCGTGGCTGGGGCGTGGCCGGGTGCTGGAGATTCCCGTGGATGAGCAGGGTGTGGTCCAACCAGAAGTGTTGCAAAACATCCTGCGGGGTCATTCACCTGCGCTGGTCTCCGTCATGGCCGCCAACAACGAAAGCGGCGTCCTGCAGCCCTGGCCGGAGCTGCTGAAACTCTGCCGTGAAAGCGGTGCGCGTTTCCACAGCGATGCCGCCCAGTGGGTGGGCAAGCTACCTTCGTCAGACCTGGGTGCCTGCGACTATCTGACCGGCAGCGCCCATAAGTTCGGCGGACCCAAGGGCATCGGTTTCCTCGTCCTTGCGGATGCGGAGGAGAGTTTTCCCTTGCTGCATGGCGGTCCGCAGGAAAGTGGTCGTCGCGCGGGGACTGAGAACTATCCAGGGATTGCCGCCATGGTGGCTGCGCTAGAGTCCGCGAGTGCCAGCCTGGCTCAAACCACGCCTGTGCAAATCCAGCATCGGGACAGCTTCATCGCCCAAATGAAGGCCGCCTTCCCTGAGCTGCGCGTCATCTCGGAGCAAGCCCCGCGTCTTTGGAATACCGCCCTCATGGTCATGCCGCGTCATGACAACCTGAAGTGGCTCACGCGCCTTACACGCCGTGGTTTTGCCATCTCCACAGGGTCCGCTTGCAGTTCGGGCAAGGAAGGCTCTTCCGTTGTGGTTCAGGCCTTGGGAGCTACTTGGGAAGAGCTGAAAAGGGTGGTGCGCATCAGTGGAGGCTGGCAGACCACAGCCGAGGACTGGCAGGCGCTCGCGGCTGCTTTTGAAGAAACCGGCCGCGAACTGGATGCAGGAGGTCGCCCCAACTGAACGCTCCTTGATTTAAAATCATTGGTTAGACTGAGGCGCGAGCCAGCAATTCCTTCGCCGCTTTTTCAATGCCTGGAATGAGGGCATCTGGCAACTCGCTCAGCAAGGGCAATACCGGGCCGGTTTGGGCGATGCCCGCCAAGGCCACAGCCTGATGCAACACCAGGATCGGGCTATGGGCATTGCGCTGATCTTCCAAAGGCAGGAAGATTTCGCGAAGGGCCTCGGCTTTTTCATAATCCTTGGCATCAATGGCACGCAGCATGTCCATGCTCAAATTCGGCGCGATACAGACACAACCGGCGGTGAAACCGGTGATGCCAAAGTCACGCAGGTGAATGATGGCGGGTTGCTCACCGATACCGCTGACGATGATCTCCGGGTTCACCAGGGTAACCAGCTTGCTCAGATAAGCGTCTTCCGCCGGGTTCGGCTTGACTACGGCGTATTTGATCCAGGAGATGAGGCCGTCATTGACCAGGGATGCGGCCAGCTCAGGCGTGATGTAGGACTCGTCCTTGATGTAGAGCACGATCTTCATGCCCGCCTTTTCCACGATGTGTCGCACCGCCGTGGCCACGCCCGCAGGCTTCGAGGGGAAGAGGGTCGGCAGCAGCATGGCCGTCGGGAACTGGTGATCTTTCAAAATCGCCGCCTGATCCATGGCCGTGCCATACATGGGGCCAAAGCTCGGGACCATCCACAGGTCGTCCGGGGCCAGATCGGCCAGCATTGTCAAAAGGGCGTCATACTCGGACAGCGCGATGTTGTAGAGGTTGGCATTGCCCCCATAAAGCAGGGTGCGGATGCCGCCTGCATGCATATGGCGGATCAGCTTGCCGTTCTCCTCGGGGCTCAGGCTGAGGTCGGCATTCCGGCACAGCGGCGGGACGGCGATGACGGAACTGCGGAGGTCGGCGGGAGTGACGGGCGTGGTCTTCATAAAGCTTCGTGCAGGAAAGAGGAGGCGGGCAGGAGGTCAACTAGAATCACGATAGGTTGCAGAATCGTCGATTCTGTCGCATGAAACGGCTCGTATGGCCAAAAAACCCGTTGTTCTGATTATCCGTGATGGCTGGGGCATCAACCCCAGCGGCAAAGCCCAGGCTCAAGCCAATGGTGACGCTACCCTGCTGGCGAGCACCCCCTTCCATGACCATCTCTATGCCACCTACCCGCGCGGCACCGTCAGCGCCAGCGGTGAAGACGTGGGCCTGCCCGATGGTCAGATGGGCAACAGCGAAGTCGGCCACCTGAACCTGGGCGCAGGCCGCGTGGTGTATCAGGACCTGACCCGCATCAACAAAAGCATCCGCGATGGCGAACTGCCCGGCACTCCCGGTCTGGTGGATGCCTTTGCGAAAGCCCGCGGCAAACGCCTGCACTTCCTCGGCCTGATCAGCGATGGCGGCGTGCATTCCCACCAGGATCATCTCGTTGCCCTCTGCAATGCCGCACGGGCTGCAGGTGTGGAGGACATCATGGTCCATGCCATCATGGACGGACGCGACACTGATCCCAAAGGCGGGGCCGGCTACATCGCGAAGCTGGAAACCGATCTGACCCCAAGTGCCGCTAAAATCGCCACGGTCATTGGTCGCTACTACGCCATGGACCGCGACACCCGCTGGGACCGCAACAAGCTCGCCTGGGACGCCATCGTGCTGGGTCGTGGTGAAAGACGCACGGATAGTCCCCGGTCAGCCATCCAGTCTGCCTATGAGCGCGACCCCCGTGGCGATGAATTCCTGCTGCCGATGATTTTTTCCCATGCGGAGGAGCAGCGCATCCGGGATGGCGATGTCGTCTTGTGGTTCAACTTCCGTGCCGACCGCGCCCGCCAGCTCAGCGAGGCCTTCCTAAAAATCGGCTTCGATGGCTTTGACCGCGAGGTCACGCCGAAGGTCGAGTATTACACGCTGACCGAATACGACGCGACCTATTACAAGCTGGGTGCCCATGTCATTTTCGGCCCCGAAAGCCTCAGCAACAACCTAGGGCAGGTCGTGGCCGCTGCCGGGCTCACCCAGCTCCGCGCCGCCGAGACAGAGAAGTATCCGCATGTGACTTTCTTCTTCAACAGCGGCATCGAAGAAGCCAATCCCGGTGAAGACCGCTATCTGGCCATCAGTCCGAAGGAAGTGCCCACCTACGACAAGAAACCGCAGATGAGCGCCCCCGACCTGACCTTTGAGGTGCGGCGTCGGCTGGAGAACTATGACCTCGTCATCATGAACTACGCCAACCCGGACATGGTCGGCCACACAGGCATCGTTGAAGCCGGCATCCATGCCTGTGAGACGATTGACTTTGGCGTCCAACTCATCGTCGAAAAGGTGCTCGAACTCGGTGGCAAGGTCTTCATCACCGCCGACCACGGCAACTGCGAGCAGATGCGCAACGCCGATGGAAGCCCCAACACGGCCCACACGACCAACCTCGTCCACGGCATCTACGTGGCCGCCGATGCCGACAGCTACACCGTCAGAGACGGCAAGCTGGCCGACATCGCCCCCACCCTGCTGGATATGCTGGGCGTGGCCAAGTCCGCAGAGATGACGGGCGAAACGCTTTTGGTTAGGAAATGACTCCTATGAAATGATGCGGGCAAGAGTTGCCCGCATCATTTTACTTTTTGACCAAAAATCGTGTGCATACGCCACCACCCGCCACGACGGCGGGCAATTGCTCGGCGTGACGACCGCTGGCAATGATGCACTGCACACCGCCATTCACGGCATCCTGCACGGCACGAAGCTTTGAGATCATGCCACCGGTGCCCAGCTTCGTTTTTTCCTCCTGGGCATGGTGAATCACCACGTCCACATCATCCACGACAGAAATCGGCCCCTCTTCCGGTTTGTTCATGTCCCGCAGCAGGCCCGGGGCGCTGGTCAGGAGGATGAGTAAATCCGCCCCCCAGAGACGGGCGATGCGGGAGGAGAGCTTGTCATTGTCACCAAAGCGTAACTCCTCAATGGCCACGCTGTCGTTTTCATTGATCACCGGAACCACCTGGGAGAACTCCAGCAGGCGCTCCAAAGTCGTCTTCACCCGGCGGGCACGGTCATAATTTTCCAGGTCCTCATGGGTAACCAAAAGCTGAGCCACATGCAGGTTGTGGTCCCGCAGCAAATTTTCATAGGCATGCATGAGGTGCGTTTGCCCCACAGCGGCCAGGGCCTGAAGCGTGGTCATGTCCGTGGGACGCTCCTTGAGAGACAGCGGGGTAAGCCCTGAGGCGACGGCACCGCTGCTGACGACCACCACACTGTGACCGGCCAGTTTCAGCAAGGCCACAGCCTCCACCAATTTGCGCAATTGCACGGGATCAGGCTCGGGGGCGTGCAGTTTGGTCAAAATGCCGGTGCCAAATTTAAGGACAATACGCTGAGGGGCCGTCGTGGACATGGAAAGAGGGCGCGCAGTATGACGCACACCTTTCGGCAGGCAATGGATGTTTTACCCCAGATGAGCACCTCTTGCACCCCCCGCCGAGAGGCGTATATCACTTCCCGCCCCACATGCTGACCTCTTTCACCCCCGTTCTCGATGCCCTCCCAACGCGCAAGTCGCCCCTGATGGAGAGGTTTTGGACGCTCTTAGAGACGAAATCCCCCTCTCAACTGGAGGCCATGGCCCGTGAGTCACGTCTCGTAACCCGGCGTAATTTTGGCCGCACCATGCGCATGTTCGCGCCCCTGTATGTCTCCAATGAATGCGTGAACAACTGCTCCTACTGCGGCTTTTCCCGGGACAACACCAGCATCATGCGGGTAACCCTGACGGTGGATCAGGTGATCAAGGAGGCGCGCCATCTCACCGAGCAGGGATTTCGTAACATTTTGTTAGTCGCAGGCGAACATCCGCGCTTTGTCAGCGAAGGTTATCTTGAGGAGTGCATCCGTGCCATTCGTGATTTTGTGCCCACCATCGGCATCGAGGTCGGCCCCATGGAGGCCCCGGAGTATGAGCGCATGGTGAAGGTAGGCTGTGAGGGCCTCGTCGTGTATCATGAAACCTATGACCGCCCTCTGTATGCCGAGATGCATACCGCCGGGCCGAAGAAGGACTTCGAATGGCGGCTCGCCTGCCCGGAGCGCGGCTATGAGGGTGGGTTCCGCCGCATCGGCATCGGCGCGCTGTTTGGCCTCAGTGATTGGCGGCTGGAGGCCCTGCGCCTTGCCGCGCACCTTGAGCACCTTTACAAACATTGCTGGAAGTCCAGCTTCACCGTGGCCTTTCCCCGACTGCGTCCGGCGGCAGGCGGCTTCCACCCGAAGACCGAGTTTCCCGACTGGGCGCTGGTGCAGACGCTGTGCGCCTTTCGCCTGACCTTCCCGGAGGTCGGTATCGTGCTCAGCACCCGCGAACCCGCCCATCTGCGGGATGCCCTGGCCCCGCTTGGCGTCACCACCATGAGCGCAGGCAGCCACACGGAGCCTGGCGGATACACCGGCGCAGGCAGTGAAGACCTACACCTCACGGTGCGCGGCAGGCGCGTGGACATCGAGTCAAAGTCAGAAAACAAGGCGGAGGGCCAGTTTGGCATCGCCGACACGCGCACACCCGCCGAGGTGGCCGCGATGTTGCAAAAGCAGGGTTTGGATGCCGTTTGGAAAGACTGGGACCCGGCCATCCTGAATGAAAGCGCCCTGGCGGCCTAACAGAAAACATTTCACCCTCATGACCATCACACTCAATGGCCAAAAACGCGAACTCGCCGAAACGACCTCTCTGCCGTCCCTGCTGGAAAGCCTGGGGCTGGGGGGGAAGCCTGTCGTCGTCGAGCACAACCAGGTGGCCCTCCTGCCCAAAGAAATCCCGCTGACCACGGTGCGCGACAACGATGTCATCGAGATCGTCCAGATCACCGCCGGGGGCTGAAGCATCCAACCCAAGTCAGTCCAGATCTTTCCCTTACGGGTTGAGCATTCGCCCACCCACTTTCGCCTTTTCCGATGCCTCCGTCCCTGCCCATCTTTGAGATCCGCAATGCCGTCGTTTCGTGCCTGCATGATCCGAAGGTGCCGAACCTGCTGATCAAGGCACCCACGGGTTCAGGCAAGTCCACGCAGGTGCCGCAGTTTGTGCTGGATTCAGGCGTGCTGAAGGAAGGCCAGCGCTGCATCGTGCTGCAGCCGCGCCGCATCGCCGCACGCATGCTGGCCCAGCGCGTGGCCAGGGAACGCAATGCCCGCCTGGGAGGCGAAGTAGGCTATCAGGTGCGCTTTGACAACGTCACCTCCCGCGATACCCGGCTGATCTATGTGACCGAGGGCGTGATGCTGCGCCTGCTGATGGAGGACCCCGAGCTGGCGAAGATCGGTTGCATCGTCATCGATGAATTCCACGAGCGGCATCTCGATGGCGATCTCGTCCTGGCCTGGGCCATCGCGCTGCAACGCGCCCGGCGTCCGGATTTGAAGATCATCGTCATGTCCGCCACGCTGACACCGGGGCCGCTGACGGAGTTTATGCAACCCGTGGAGCTGCTGGAGTCCCAGGGCCGCACCTTCCCAGTGCAGGTGCGCTACCAGACGCCTAACAAAAACGTTCGCACGAATGAAGTCGAACCCGTGTGGGAACAGGCCGCGCGTGCCTGTGAAGCCCTGGCCGCCGAACTGGGCAGCAGCGGCGATATCCTGGTCTTCATGCCGGGAGCCTTTGAGATCCGCAAAACGATGACTGCGATGCAAGGACGCAGCTTCGCCAAAGGCCGCCGCATCGTTGCTCTGCATGGCGAGCTTTCCCCGCAGGATCAGGACGCGGCCGTCACTCCGGGCGAGCAGCCGAAGATCATCGTCAGCACGAACGTCGCGGAAACCTCCCTGACCATCGAAGGCGTGCGCGCTGTGGTGGACTGTGGGCTGGCGCGTATGGCCAATTACGATCCGCGTCGTGGCATCAACACCCTGACCATCCAGAAGATCAGCCGCGCCAGCGCCGAGCAGCGTGCCGGACGTGCAGGCCGTCTGGGACCGGGCATCGCCCTGCGCCTGTGGGCGGAGCGGGAGCACATCCACCGCGCCGAAAGCGAGGCACCCGAAATTCAACGCTTGGAGTTAGGTGAAGCCCTGCTGGCCCTGCATGTGGCCTCGGACAAGGCGAAGCTGGAGATCGAGTGGTTCGAGAAACCAGCGGAGGCGGCTCTGAAGCGGGCGGAGGGGTTGCTGCACGACCTGGGAGCGATTGCTAATGGCCGTCTGACCTCCACCGGCCTGAAGATGTCCGCCTTCGCCACGCATCCGCGCTTTGCACGCATGTTACTGGCCGCCTCTGAAAACGGCTGTGTGCGCGAGGCCGCGATGTGCGCTGCGATGGCCCAGGGCCGCGATATTCTGATGGTCGGCAAGAATAACGCCTCGCACAAAAACGAGGACTTCTGGGAGCCGGGTGACCTGACGGAGTTCCAGGCCCTGCTACGGGCCTTCATCCGCGCCGAGGCGATGAACTTCGATCCCCAGGCCTGCATCCCCCTTAACGTCCATGCCATGGCCGCACGGGAGGCAGCGCGGAGTTACGATCAGTTTCTGCGGCTGGCCCAGCGCGCGGGACTGGTCATCAATGATGAAGTGGCGGACGCCGAAGCGTTGGCGAAAACTTTGTTAGCCGCGTTTAGCGACCACCTTGGTGTGGAGACCAGTAGCGGCAGCCGCATTTACCGTGTGGCGGGAGGTTACAGCGGCAACCTGGCCAAGGACGCGCACATCAAACCCCCGCGTCTGCTCGTCGCGTCCGAGATCACCGAGGTGCAGGGAAAGGCCCTGACGGTGCAGCTTAATCTAGTCACCAAGGTCGAGGAGGAATGGCTGCGCGAGATGTTCCCCGGTGACTTCATGGTGGGCAAGCGCGCTCAATACGATGCCGTGAACCGCCGGGTCATGAACCTGGAGGAGGTGCGCTTTCGCAGCCTGGTGCTCAGCAGCCGCGAAAAGGGCGAGCCTGATGAGAGCACGGCAGCGACCCTGCTGGCGGATGAAGTCATCGCCGGACGCCTGACGTTGACGCTCTGGAATGAGCGCGTGGAGCAATGGATCACCCGCGTCAACTGCCTGTCCAAATGGATGCCGGATCTGGAGATCCCCGCCATCCAGGAGGAGGACCGCCGCATCATCATCGAGCAGGTGTGCCATGGCGCGACGGCCTATCGCCAGCTCAAGGACAAGGACGTTTTCCCTGCCCTGCATCAGTGGCTCAGTCATCCCCAGCGCGATCTGCTGGAGCGTTACGCCCCCGAGCGCCTGAACCTGAAAAACGGCAAGACAGCCCGCATCGTCTATGACGAAAAACAGCCGCCCAGTGTCAGCGTGGTTCTGCAGGCCATGTATGACGTGAATGAGAATCCCAAGGTGGCTGGCGGACGTGTGACCGTAACTGTGCATCTGCTTTCACCCGCTCAACGACCCATCCAGACGACGGGTGACATCGGCCGCTTTTGGAAGGAAGGTTATCCCGCCGTGCGCACCCAGCTCCGAGGCCGCTATCCCCGGCATGAATGGCGGTAAAGTCTGGTAAAGCCTCTGACAGACTCCTTACAACCGTCTTACCGTCACCTGACTTATCCTCAGCTTCTTGGGATAGTTGTGTAGCTCAATTTCAATGAAGGGTTGTCTTCTTGGCTGTTGGTAACCTCTTAAAGATTAGGGCGGACCGGAGGGTCCGCCCTTTTCTTTATGGAGCGATAAAGGAGAGGGGGATTGTCATGCAAAACGCCATGATATATAACGCCTTTTAATTCCTCCTAATTCCAAGCCATTCGGCGATGAGTATGAGGTCAGGTTTAAAGCCAACTATCCCGCGCCATGCTGACACCGACAGACATCGCAGAATACGGAGAACGCCATGTGGAAAAATGGCTCACGGAAAATGGCTACCGATGCTATCACCATTCGCAGCGTCACGGAACGAAAGACCTGGAGGCGCGCAGTGCTGATATCAACATGCTCGTGCATGTAAATACCAGTCTGGAGCCCAAAGCCGCACCCCCACTGACTCAGAGTGACCATGACAGCATCTGCTCCCGCGCCATGACCCTGGGCTTTGACCCCTGGATGGCTCAGCTCCAGATAGATCGCAATGGCGACCTCTTTGGAGAAATCGTCTGGACCAAGTTGAAGTGACTCCCACTAGGAGGGGCGGGCCGCCCTTGCTCCTTGTGCCGTTATCCTTGCAAAGTCTCCACACGCATCCAGCTCGGCTGACCACGCACACAAGATAACGCACCAATAGCCTCCAGGGCTTTCAGCATGTCGCCCAGACTGGCATCATGCAGCATGAGCACCAGGCTGGTGCTGCCACTGGTGTCCTCCAGATCCTCCGGCTGGATCATGGAGGAAATGCCGATGTTTCTCTCCCCCAACACGGCGGCCACCTGCGCCAGCACACCTGGCACATCATCCACCGTCAGCCGCAGGTAATAATGAGACACCGTGTCCTCCATTGGCTTGCTCTTGCCATAAAGTCCGTGCGGGACAAAGCCGCTGTGACGCGCGCCATAAACCAAAACGGCGGCAGCTTCACAAAGGTCACTGATGACACTGCTGCTGGTCGGGTCCTGCCCGGCCCCACGCCCATAAAAGAGCGTCTCCCCCACAATGTCGCCACTGACGAGAACCGCATTGAAACTGCCGCTGACATTGGCCAGCACATGGGAAAGCGGGACCAACGTCGGCTGCGTGCGCACCTCCACGAGCCCCTGATCATCAGCACGAATGACGGAAAGCAGCTTGATGGTGTAACCCAGGCGTTTGGCAAACTTGAAGTCCACAATGTCAATCTTGTCCACCCCCTCCACATGCACACAGGAGGTAGGAATCCAAAAACCGTAGCTGAGAGAGGCCAAAATGATCGCCTTATGCGCCGCATCCCAGCCACTGACATCCAGCGTCGGGTCGGCCTCCGCATAACCTTTTTCCTGAGCCTCTTGCAGCGCCTTTTCATAGCTAAGCCCGGCCTGCGACATGCGGGTCAGGATGTAATTGCAGGTCCCATTGATGATGCCGTGAATGGACAGGATACGATTTCCCACCAGCCCCTCCTGCAAGACCTGAATGATCGGAATGCCGCCCGCCACAGCCGCCTCAAAGTAAATCGGCACACCGCACTCTTCTGCCAGGGCAAACAGCTCCTGCCCGCGCTCCGCCAATAGCGCCTTGTTTCCGGTCACGACGATCTTTTTTGCCCGCAGCGCTGCGCAGACGAGATCATAAGCCGTCGTGGTGCCGCCAATGAGTTCCACGATGACCTGAATGTCAGAGTCCAGGATCAAATCTTGCCAATCGGTGGAAAGCATTTCGTCGGGCACAGCCACATCTCGCGCACGGTTCAGATCACGCACCACGACACGCTTCACACGAATATCCGCACCCGTGCGCTGGCGGATGAGATCACCGTTTTGCCCGAGGTTTTTAAAAACACCCGCACCCACATTCCCCAATCCTGCAAGGCCGATTTGAATGGTTCGTGGTGGGGTGGGTAGAGACATGATGTGCAGAAGGGGCTAAAAAGAGAGCCACTAGAGATGCACGGGGATGCAGGCAGGTCAAAGGTCAAGCCGATCAAAGAGCAGTTCACCACACTTGCTGTCTGGAAAACACCCCCCAGCGAGGTAACATCATTTGCCATCGTATCCCTCATGCGCACCCGATACCTCTTCCTGATAATCCGCGCCGCCCTGGCCTTGGTTCTGATGGTTTGGGTGCTGCGACGGCTGGATCTGGAGGAGATGCGCCGCTTTTCCTGGTCTGAAGTGGATCTTGGCTGGCTGTTGACCGCCTTTGCTTTTGGGGGACTTTCCGTCCTCGGTTGGGCGGGGCGCTGGTGGTGGTTTCTGCGGGTGTATGCCGTGCCTGCAAGGTATGGCGAACTGCTCCGGCTGACCCTGTTTGCCGATTTTTTTAATCTCTACTTTCTCGGTCCCCTGGGGGCGGATGGCATCCGGCTGCTCCTGCTATCACGTCGCTTTCCTGACAAGCGTGGTGCCATCATGGGTTCGCTCATTTTGGACCACATCGGCGGACTCTTCGGCGGCGTGATCCTTTACGGCTTGTTTTCACGGCGGTCCGGCCTCCCGGAGACGATCCTGAATCGAGCGGACATCGCCCTCCTCATTTTCATGGGCATCACTTTCTTGGGGCTCGGCGTGATTATGGAACCCTGGTTGCAGCGCGTCTTTGATCGCATCCCCGGCTTGCGGCAGCTCTCAGCCAGAGCCCAGCCTATCTATGCAGGCACCTTTCGGCATCCTTGGTTATTCTCAGGTTTTGCCGTCTCCGCCTTAGGCACCGCCTGCGCTTTCACCGCTTACGCCGCAGCCGCCCGCGCGCTCGGCACCGAGATGCCACTGACGACCATGCTCGGCCTGATGCCTGTCGTGGATGCCATCGCCTCATTGCCCATCACCCTCAGCGGCCTCGGAGTGCGTGAGGGACTTTTGGTGGAATGGCTGGGCTCACGACCCAACATCGGCCCGCATCAGGCCCTCAGCATCTCTTTGCTCGGTTTTGCCACCCTCGGCCTCTGGGGGCTGATCGGTGGTGTGTGGCTGGCGTTTTGGAGGAGGAATGACAGCTTCTAACTATCAGTGGTTTTTACCTACGTTGTGCCGAATGCTCTCCAAGGTGCGGATGTGCTTCCTCAGTACCTGTTTAAGGGCGAAACAATAGGGATCGAGGTGGATGTCAGCCCCGCTCTTCAATTCCTTTTCGGCATCAAGAAGCGTCTTCAAGCGAAGTTTTGCATCTGCTAGCTTCATCGAGCGGGTCTTGCCGATCACTGAGACCACCGCCTGCTTGCGAAGATCGGTCAGCAAGCGCCCGGCGAGTCCCAACTTTTGCACGGTCATGGCAGCCGCCTTATCACCTGACTTCGTTTTGATTTCCCCCTGGTAGCTGAACAGGAAGCGGTCTTCGCAGCCAGCACGGAGAGGAGAAACAAATAGCCCCTCCTGTCCCGGAGCAGGCCAATCGCCTTTGAACCTCGCTCCATAAGGAGGTTCAGGTTGATACCCTGGCTCAGGCCAGCAGGCCACGATGTTTGCATAGTCCACATCCATCCCTTTTTGCGATTTCCAGGGAGTCTGCGGCTTCAGATGTTCAATGTGGCTGCTTTGTCTGGAAATTGCACGTCCGCTGTAAGCGCAGATCCACCCCTGCTCACGCAACAGTTCATCTTTGACCGAGTCCCTGATAGCGGACGGAATCAACTCGTAGCCGTAGTTGATGTCAGATTGATGTTTTGCACACCACTGACGCAGGGAAGGTGGCTGTTTGCCTTTATCAATTTTCCTCATGGGCCAGTGCTTCGAGGTTGCGGATGGAAGCATCCAGCCGGGCAATTTCACCCTCATCGTCCGTGCCTATCTTGCGGCGCAGCTGCGCCAGGAGCTTTTTGGCCTGCTGCATGTCTCCCTCATCCATGGCGTCATCCACTGAGGTCACAAGCGTTTGCACCTTTGGATTGCGTTCCTCTCCACCCATCACATGCCGCAAAATCCAATTGGTGTCCGCCCCAAAGGCTACAGGAGCAGGACGTGCCCCATCATGCCCCAAGATCATCACTTCTTCTTTGGGAACTTCTCCGATGATTTGAGGCGAGTGAGTGGTGCAGAAAAACTGCAGTTTGGGAAAGGTGCGTTTCAGGTCATTCACCACGCGTCGTTGCCACCTGGGATGCAGATGAAGGTCCAGTTCATCAATCAAAACGACGCCAGGAGTCTCCGTCAAAGCCCGAGCCCCGAGGTGCGGATTCAGTTTCGCGGCTTTGATGGCAATGTCACCGATCATGGCGACCATGTTGCGCTGCCCGTCACTCAGATTCTCAAACGGCAGCACTTGGCGGCCTTTGATCTCCATCAGCACCTGCTCCAGCTTGGCTGAATACCAGGCCCGTCGCGCCCCTTCCACACATTTGGTCACAGCATCGGTGACAGCAGCACTGATTTCAGGTTCCTTTCCCTCCTGGAAAGCAATCCATGCCTGGCGCCTCATCCACTGAGTGAAGTCGAGAGGACTGCACCTGCGGTCCACACTGGTCCGGTAGCCTTCAAAGCGCGACATGTCGGCTTTGCTGGGCCGGGCTTTGAGTTCCCTCTTCATGTCTTTGGGAAGATCCCACAAACGCCCCGTCCCATAATAAGAAATCAATGGCAAAACCACAGGCTGCCCCACGCGCACTTTTTCGGCCACTCTTTCGGCATAAAATGCCAGTTGGCTGACGCCTGCTCCGGTGGTGCGTCCCGCCTTGCCTTTCCTGGCGCGTGACCAGGCAAGTTGAAGTCCGTCCGACATGCAGCCCCGGACATACACCAGCGTCTCTTGAGCCTCCTCAGGACTCATTTCGCCATTGCTGCCTACCATTTGAATCCGAACATCCTCAACAGTGATTCCCCGTGCATCGTAGCCCCGAATCCCCAGCAACCACGCCCCTGCGGCGACAGCCAGCGATTCCAGCAAGGCCGTCTTGCCGCTACCGTTTTCCCCGACGATTAGATTGAACCCAGGCTGGAAATGAAAAGAGGCTTCCTTGAAACAGCGGAAGCCAACCAAGGACAGATCATCAATGCGCATGAGGGCAGTTAAGCAGAAAATTAGTTCAGACGCACTTCAAACATCTCCCTCAGGGAGCCAGACTCACACCACCGCATAGTCCGCCGGCTCCTCGCCGTAGATGGCGTAGCGGGTCATGAAGCGGAGGAGGTTCCGGCTGTAGGGATGATTGGTCAGGCCGCCGCCGGCCATGCCGGAGATGTTTTTCTCAAAGTGCCGCTGCATGATCATGCTGATCTTGCCGGGGAACATCTGAGACATCTTCGTGCCGGTGCGCTGGAGGGCAAAGATGTGGCCACCGTAGAACATGTCCACTAGCTCCTGCCAGGCACCCAACATGTCGCGGAACCAGTCCAGGTAGGCCTGGAAGGCGTTGCTCCAGTCATCCTGGCGGTTTTGCAAGATGGCATCGGCGAGTTCTTCTGCCGACACCATGGCCATGCAGAGGCCCGGCGACAACATAGGGTCCACAAAGCCGAACGAATCCCCCACGCAGACCCAGCCGTCGCCGTGGCCTTGCTCGGAGATGAGCTGGTAGTTTGCATAGGTGGTCACGGGCGTAATGCGCTTTCGGTTCGGGCAGGCATCAGCCAGCGGCTTGTTTTGATCGATCACCGCCTCAAGCTGTTCCTCGGGCGTCTTGCCATATTGCTTGGCGTGTTCCTTATCAAAGACGACGCCGATGCTCAGGGAATGTTGCAGAGGGATGCGCCACGACCAGCCGTGCTTCAGGCGGGTGATGACCGTTTGCCCCGCAGGCACGGGCATCGTGCAATTCTCGTAATGCGCAAAGTGGGAGACATCCTTGCGGTCGCCGATGGCAGCCTTGATGCCCAGCAGTTTGGCGAAGAGGCGACGGCGACCGCTCGCATCCACCAGCAGGTCCGGTTGCTTGCCGTTCCAGTCGGGCACGAGGGCCAAGGTTTCGGCACTGAGACGAGGCACCTTTTCACCGCGTTCTGTTAGGCCGATTTCCAGTTTCACATCGCAGGGAATGAAACGCGCCCCGGCATCCAACGCCGTCTGATGAACGAGGTCATCAAACGGACGCCGTGGCACATTGTAGGCATAGGTGGGCAGAACACCGCGCATGGCCGTGAAGGAAAGCTCCAGCGCATCGTTTTCATCGAAGATCCAGGTGACACCCGGCTTGTAGGTTCCCAGGGCAGCCACTTCGTCCTCAATGCCCAGCTTGCGAAAGACATTCACCAATCGCGGCACCAAGGACTCCCCCACCACCATGTCAGGACGTTTTCCATCATCAAAGAAAACAGCGTCCACTCCTTCTTTAGCCAGCAAACAAGCGAGCGTGGCACCAGCAGGTCCGGCACCCACGATGCCGACACGAAAGGGTTTTTTGGCGATCTTCATAAAGCAGGCGTATCTGAGCAAGAATAGGTGTGTCCCAAGCAGGCGCAACCCTGAGGGCATCTTGTCTAACTTTTTACTCAACCACCTTCCCTCAAGCTGCAACTTGCACGCCGCCAGAACACCCCCATCTTCCGCGCCCCTATGAATAAGCTGGACGAGATCATTGCGCACAAACGCACCGAAGTGGTGAAACTGCTGCCACGCATGGAGAAGCTGCGCGCCGCCGCCGCTCTGCGGGATGATTTTCGCTCGCTCGAAGATGCCCTGCGTCTCGATCCGACACGGCTCGGCATGATCGCCGAGGTGAAGCGCGCCTCGCCCTCCGTGGGCACCATCTCGGCCAATTTCGACCCGCTCACCATCGCCCGCGGTTATGAAAAAGCCGGGGCCACCGCCCTGTCCATCTTGACCGATGAAAAGTATTTCCAGGGTCGCCTGGAATACCTGTCCCTGGTCCGTGAACAGGTGGACATCCCCTGCCTGCGCAAGGACTTCATCGTGCATGAAGCCCAGATCTATGAAGCCGTCGTCGCCGGGGCGGATGCCATCCTTTTGATTGTCGCCGCACTGAAGCAGGACGAACTAGTCAAGCTCCTGGACATCGCCCACACCTTTCAGCTCGACGTGCTGATGGAGGTCCACGACCTGCCTGAACTGGAGCGCGCCCTCGATACTGACGTGCGCATCCTCGGCGTGAACAACCGTAACCTGAAGAGCTTCACCGTGGACATGGCCACCACCGAAGCCCTGGCTGAAGAAGTGCCGGACGACATCCTGCTCGTCTCCGAAAGCGGCATCAAAACCCCCGAAGACGCCGCCCGCCTGGCCGAAGCCGGCGCTGACGCGCTTTTGGTTGGGGAGACCCTAATGCGCAGCCAGAACATATTGGTGGACCTGCCAGCGCTCAGGGCGATGAAGCCGTGAGGAGGGGTGGCGGTTGTTTGCAGTGGTTGGCGATGGTTGGCCGTTGTTGAAAGCCGCGAGCTTCCAGGCGGCAGTCAGCTCATCCACTAATGGTAAGTTTAGACTCGCTTTTATTCGAGCTGGCTCTCAGTCTTGAAGTTGAAAGTGTTAGGCCCGCCCCATGAGAATCTGCAAGTCACAACAAGACAGCCTTCGGGTTGATGGTTTCATCAAGCTGCTTTTCATGGCCTGCTGCCTGCAGTTTACGTCCTGCGTCACCCGGATCGAAGAGGCGGATATCGGCAAAGATTGGTATTCGTTTATCGATTCGGTCGAATCTGCCCAAAAAAGGTGGGATCAACTCTCCGCAACTAATGGTATAAGCATCCAGGAGGCTTGTTTCCTCAGCACTGTCTATTTTGAGCGATACAACGGCCAATGTGGATTTGCCGTCATCTCAGGATACACCCAGGACGAGTGGATATTTGATGCCCTTGTTGGACGTAACTTGGTGTCGATGCCGCCGATCAAAGTGGACAAGCGGACCGGTCGGATCCGGCAAAGAGAAAACCCCACATCCGCACCCCCTTGGCCTGATCTGAGGCAATGGTTGAAGATTGGTTACGGCATTACGGAAAAGGCCGGCTGAGAATCTATTCCGCTTCAGGATCATTGAGGGCTTTCTCCACGGAGTAATCGAGCTCCTCGCCACTTTCGACGACTCGTATGTGGACTTCCGACTCACTGACCTTGCTCACGACTTCATAGAGCGGGCCATATTCTCCAAAGGTCCGGAAACTATGAACCAGGTCATCAGCGGTGCGGGCCAGCGTTTTCATGAGGGAAGAATGACCTGAAATCGAGAAAGCGCAATCTCACTCCTTCACCCGCTCCAACTGCGCACCCAGCGCAGCGAGCTTGTCATCAAGATGCTCATAACCGCGGTCGATGTGATACAGGCGGTTGACCTCGGTCTTGCCGCTGGCGATGAGGCCGGCGAGGACGAGGGCGGCGGAGGCGCGGAGGTCGCTGGCCATGACGGGGGCGCCTTTGAGGGCATTGCCGCCACGGATGCGGGCGGTGGCTCCCTGGAGGTCGATGTTGGCACCCATGCGCTTCATTTCCGCCACATGCATGAAGCGCTGGGGGAAGATGGTTTCGGTGATGTTGCTGCTGTCGGCAATGGCACAGGCCAAGGCGCAGAACTGGGCCTGCATGTCCGTGGGGAAGCCGGGATAACAAAGAGTGGTGAGATCGAATCCTTTGGCTTCCGGATTGGGCGAGATGGTGATGCTGTCCTTGCCGATCTCGATGGGGAAACCGCACTTCTTCAGGGTATCCGTGACGGCGGTCATATGCTCAGGCATCACACGTTTCAGAGTGACTCCATCGCCAATCATCGCACCGGCACAGAGGAAGGTGCCGGCCTCGATGCGGTCCGGGATGACGGTGTGCTCGGCGCCGTGCAGTTCCTTCACGCCTTCGATGGTGATGCGGTTGGTGCCTGCGCCTTCGATCTTGGCACCCATCTTGATCAGGAAGTTCGCCAGGTCCTCCACCTCGGGTTCGGCGGCTGCGCCTTCGATGACGGTGGTGCCTTTGGCCAGGGTGGCGGCCATCATGACATTGTCCGTGCCCAGCACGGTGGAGCCGTGTTTGCCCATGAGGTTCATCGGCCCGCCTTTGAAGCCTTTTTTGGCGTTCACGCTGATGTCTCCGCCATCCACGGTGACGATGGCTCCGAGAGCCTCCAGCCCTTTCAAATGCAGGTCCACGGGGCGGTCGCCGATGACGCAGCCGCCGGGGAGGGAGACGGTGCATTTTTTCAGGCGTCCGGTCAGCGGTCCCAGCACGCAGATGCTGGCGCGCATCTTCCGCACGAGTTCATAGGGGGCGACGGACTTGATCTTTTCCGCCTTCACAACCACCACGCCGCTGGCGCGTTCCACCTCGGCTCCCAGTTCGCCCAGGATGCGGACCATGTAGTTGGTATCGCTGAGATCGGGCACGCGACGGATGGTGCAGGTGTCCTTGGTCAGGAGCGCGGCCGCCAGGATGGGCAGGGAGGAGTTCTTGCTGCCGCTGATGTTGACCCGGCCTTTGAGCGGTGCGCCGCCGTGAACGATGAGTTTTTCCATGTTTCCCGTCTAAGTGCGTCGGGCAGGCTCGCGTGCAAGCAAGAAGATGCGCCTCTTTGTGAGAACGACGCCCACGAGACCTGCCGCCAGAAAAAAGCTACCGTGAAAGCCCATCCCCAAGCGACAGATCCCGCAGACACAGGGCATTACCGTATTGCTCTTCGCCAGTTACAGTTTTTTGAAAATAAATCGAAATCAGTTTTCTGAAGGCGCGTCGGCAAAGACGAAACGCTCCACGCCTGCCAAATCCGCCCGCACCATCGCACTGCCGTAGCCGAGACCTGACGCGTGTTGAGCCGCGGTGTGACCTTGATCATGGCCCACCTCCAAGGCGATGGCACCCCCTGGGGTCAACCTAGCGGGTGCATCTGCGAGGAAACGACGAACGATATCCAATCCATCTGGGCCGCCATCCAGCGCCAAAACTGGATCACGCCGCACCTCACGACTCAAGCTGGAGATTTCGCCACTCGGGATGTAGGGCAAATTGCTGACGATGAGATCAAACTGGCCGCTCATTTTTTCAAACAAATCGCTGCGCAAAATCTGCACACGCTCCAGCCCCAGGCGGCTTGCATTCAAACGGGCAAGATCCAGTGCCTGCTCGGAGATGTCTGCCAGCACGACCTGGCTGCCTTTCCAGGCCGTCGCCAACGTGAGGCCGATGCAGCCGGAACCTGTGGCCATATCCAGCACACGCATCGGCGGAGTCTGGCCGTAATGTTTGATCAGCAGATCGCAGAGATACTCCGTCTCTGGGCGTGGAATAAGTGCCCGCTGATCGCTCACCAACTCCAGCCCCAAAAAATCCACTGTGCCCAGCAAATGCTGCAACGGCTCCCCCTCTGCCCGGCGCTTGATCAAAACCCGCAGCTTTTCCAAGTCAGGCTCCTGCAACACCTCGCCGAAACGCAGATAAAGATCCAACCGGCGGCACCCCAACACATGCGCCAGGAGATGCTCCATGTTCAGCCGTGCCTCATCCACCCCATGTTTCTCCAGGTAACCGGTGCCAGCACGGAGGGTATCGAGGAGAGTTTTCATCAAGCAGGAGCTAAGAATTCTGAACGGTCTTTCATACGGGATCTGGTCGCGCTGTCCAGGACTGAGAAGAGCCATGCGCGACAGACTGTAACGAAGACCTTATCGCTAAAACGGCCCACATCCTGAGATGTGGGCCGTGCTAAACCTAACAGAGAGTGAAAATCTCTCAATCAACGCTCGTCGATTGGAACGACCTTCTGGCCATAGGGGCGCCCCACGTATTCGCTGAGCGGGCGGAAAAGGCGGTTTTCGCTCCACTGCTCCAGGACATGCGCGGTCCAGCCGCTCATGCGGGCGATGGCAAAAATAGGGGTAAAGAGATCCGTCGGGATATCGAGGCTGTAGTAAACAGTGGCACTGTAAAAGTCCACGTTCGCATTCAGTCCCTTCTGTTCACGCATGATTTCGGCGATGCGCTCAGACATCTGAATCCACTTGGCCTCGCCCAACTGCGCTGTGAGCTGAATGGCCATCTCACGCAGATGCGGGGCACGGGGGTCCAGCACTTTATAAACACGGTGACCGATGCCCATGATCTTCTTTTTCTGGGCCAGAGCGTCCGCCACCCAGGCATCCACTTTGTCGGGACTGCCGATCTCTTCCAGCATGTGAATGACGCCTTCATTGGCACCCCCATGGAGGGGGCCTTTGAGTGCACCAATGGCAGCGCTGATGGCGGAATACATGTCACTGAGGGTGGAGGCGACGACGCGGGCGGTGAAGGTGGAGGCGTTAAAGCCATGTTCCGCATGGAGGACATAGGCGACGTCCAGGGTCTTCTCGGCTTCTTTGCTCGGCACCTCACCGGTCATCAGGTAGAGGAAGTGGGCGGCCTCGCTGAGATCCTTGCGAACAGGCGGCAGAGACTTACCGGTGCGGGCGCGATGAAAGTAAGCGGCGATCACACTGATCTGAGAGACCAAACGGATGGCGGTGGCGAGGTTTTCGCTCACATTCACGTCATGACGATTCATCTCATAGCTGCCCAGCATGGAGACAGCCGTGCGCATGACATCAATCGGCTTGGCCTTTTTCGGCGCAGCCAGGAGGTAGTCAATGACGCCCTGAGGCAACTCCCGCTCGGCACGCAAAGCAGTGGTCAATTTGTCCAGCTCAACCCGGTTCGGGAGTTGCTGATAAAAAAGCAGATAGACGACCTCTTCGTAGCTGACTTTTCCGGCAAGTTCATTGATATCGTAACCGCAATAAAAAAGGATGCCTTCGGCTCCTTTTACCTCTCCGAGGCGGGTTTCTGCTGCGACGATTCCTTCGAGACCTTTGGAGACGACTGCCATGTTTTTTGAGTTGGGTAAGGGGGTTTACGCGTGGGGGTGTAGTCAGATACGAGGCCGCACGCCTGTGTCTTGTTCCGAGTTAGCTGCAAGCGTGCAAACGCTCAAGGCAAAATACGCGACACATGCTTTTCCTGGCGGGTCATTATCCGCTGACCGGTCTTTATTCGCCGGGGGATTCGTCAGAAATTCCTTGGCCTAACGATAAAGGCAACTGCCAGACGGAGGCATCTTGGGGGATTTCCTCCAATTCCATGAAGGGAGCCACGGCGGGGTCCGGGCGACTGGTCCGGGCTAGGCGCGAGGCGTCAGACTGGCCGCGAGAGACCGGTGCAGACTGAAGACGGGTGCGGAGGCTGCGCGGCTCCACCCGCGACCAGACCTTGGCGGACCAGTAGTCCCCCTTCCAGCTCTGCCCAGGCGTGCTGCGCACGTAGAGTGCGTAACGGTCAAACATGATTTCCGGCACATAACGGCTGCCGACACGAGAAACGAGGGGCGGGTTCGAGGGGTCAGGTCGCCCTTCGGTGGACTCCAGGAGATATTCCTTGTCGTCCAGTTTGACGACCACCCAAGCGTGACCGCCCATGTCCCCATAACGCCCCAGGGCGACACGGGCCTGAAAACCACGAGACAGCAGCCAGTCACAGAGAAAAATAGCGGAGTCCTCACAGTCGCCACGGCCCATTTTTTGGGTTTCCAAACTGGTCTGCCACGCATCCGTAGCGTTTTTGGCGCTGCCCGGATCTTTGGTGTAAAGGCAGTTCGCATGGACGGCGGACCAAATGGTGAAAAGCTCATGCACTCGGGAGTGATCTTTGGGAAAAACCGCCGGTGGGGCATATCCGGTGAGGAATTCATTCACATAACGGTATTTCCCAGCTTCATCAGCGGCCACGACCGCATAAGTGCGGCGGCACTGTGGGCACTCAAGACCGAGGCTGTGCTGTTGCCGCGAAATACGGACGATGTGCGGATGCTGACAATGCAGGCAGACGCTGAAAAAGGTCTCCCCTTGGGTGGTGGCGATGGTCTCCGGGCTAAACTCCTCTAAGCGCTGGCCGACGACGACCAGGGCATGATAAGCCAGCCCGCCGACGGATCGGCGCACGGCACAGGTGAGATGCGTCATCTCGGATTCCGTGCTGTGCGAAAAGTCATGAAATTGATCCAAAAGAGCACGCAGGGAGGGGCCGCTTGCAGTGCAAATGGAAATACGGAAGTAGCGGGGAAGAGCCTCCTGCACCCTCTGAGTGATCTGAGCTGTGTCATCCAGAGTCATTTCAGGAAACACTGACTCCAGCCAAGTCTCCATCTCCGGGTCCACACGCAAAACAGGCAGCTTCGCGGCAATGCGGGCATAATTCATGCGGTCCACCAAATCCACCTGAAAACGGACGCTGGTGTAGGTATCATTCTCCCCACTCAGCCATTCCTGAACCCAAAGAGTCCACGATTTGAACTTCCCCTCCCGATGGGCCATCAACCCGCCAGCGAGGGCGATTCCAAGGAAGACAGTCCAGATGATAAGGCGGGGGAGCATGAACGCTCAAATTATAATATTTATAAAACCCCACGCAACGGACAAAGGCCCTACTGACAAATTGCTTACAATCTGCCTTACCCCACAAGAAGCCCCCTCATTCAAAAACAAAGGGCAACCCCTGAGCCTTCATGAGATCCTGCTCTTTGGACAGGTATTGGTCCGCAAGCTTCGCAAAGGCCTTTTCTGCTCTCAACCGAGCTAGGGTTTCATTGACTTTGGCTTTCAGCTCCTCCCGCCCCTTTTTCAAACCCACCGCCCAGACCTCCTCACGAAGAGGAGCCAGCAGCGCGCGAGTGCGCTCGGGATGCTGCGCATGGTAGTTCATGACAGAAACTTGGTCATACACCCAGGCATCCACCGTGCCATTGGTCACTTCCAGCACGCAAGCTGCGTCCGTATCCAGAGCCACAAGCTGAGCCTGAGGCAGTTCAGTCCGGCACCATTGTTCCCCAGTCGTGGCGATGCGCACCGCCAGCTTCCGACCGGCGGCACTGAGATCTGCGGCAGATTGAATGGGTGAGTTTTTGGAAGCCAGGATAGACAGCCCGGTCTTCACATAAGGATCAGAAAAATCAATCGACTGACGCCTCTGCTCATTCGCGGTGAGGGAGGAGATAATGAGATCAATCTGCCCTGTTTGTAAGGCGGGGATAAGACCATCGAAATACATGTTTCGATACTCCACCGGCTTCCCCAGGGTCTTGCCAATCTCATCCCCGATGGCCACGCTCACACCCGTGATTTTACCACTTTCATCCACAAACTCGAAAGGCGGGTAGGTGGCATCCAGACCGATCACCAGGACATCCTTGCGAGCACAACCGGGGAGGAGAACGGCAATCAAGAAACCCAGGGCATAGAAAAAAGTGCGGGAAGAGGCAGTGCTCATGGGCTGCATTACGCACCAGGATGAACACCGGTGCCAGGGGAGAATGACGGATAGGAAGATCAGGCTACGGTCGCCAGCATCTTTTCCAAACGCTTGCGGGCCAGTGCAGCCTTTTTGTCTTCACCCTGATTTTCCAACAGGGAAATGTAATCCAGGCTGACAGCCTCATAACTAACGGCTTCATTCTCCAAATGCCGCTCCAAAATGCGCAGGCTGTGCTCGAAGTTCTGGATTGAGGCCGCATTGTCTCCCAATTCATGATTGGCCGTCGCTAAGTTACAATGAGACTGCGCCACATCGGGATGCTCAGACCCCAGCAGTTTGGTGCGGATTTCCAGAGCCTCGGTGAACATCTCCTTGGCCTGGTCAGGAAACCCGGCGGTGTAATAAAGACTGCCGAGGTTATTGTAAACAGAGGCCACCGCCTCTGTCTCACGCCCGCGTTTGGCCTCCAGAGTCTCCAAAGAGCGCAGGTAATGCTGCTCAGCGAGGGCGAATTTGCCCAACCCCTTGTAAATCATGGCCAGATTATTGCGCAACTGGGCCGCAGTTTCTTCATCCGGAGGCGTCAGAGATTCATATTCACTGATCGCCTGTTCATACAGCGGCGCGGCCTCCGCCTCACGCTGACTAAAGTCCAACAGGGTGGCCAGATGTGTGCGCACGCGTGCCACCTGGGCCGCAGGAATCGTGGTCTTTCCGGCGATATCGAGGGCCTCGCCATAGCTGGACTCAGAGCCTGCTGCATCTCCCATTTCCCGCTGAATGTCTGCCAGAACTTGCAGGCCGGTGAAGAGCCGGGGAGCCTCCGCCGGATCGTCTTCCACCGCCTCGCGCAGCCCGGATAGGGCGCTCGTAGCGGCACTAAGCGCCTCTTCCAGCCGTCCTTGGCTCAAAAGAGTGGCAGCATGATTATCCAGCAGATTGGAGAAACTCGAAAGGCTCGCGGGCACGGTATTTGGGGCGGAGGTTGGGGAAAACGCTATAACATCGCGGAGTCCCCATGACTACTTCAAGCAAAAAAGCGTGAGTTTCGAGACCCGCCGTGAATCTCAACACCCGCCATACCGGGGCAACCTGAGTGTCATTCCGGCTGTAACACCACTTTCAGCAGCCCTTCTTTGTTATCGTAAAGGCGCTTGAACCACTCCGCCCCCTGATCCAGCGGAGCGACCGCGCTGAGCAAAGGCTCTACCCGGATGCTGCCATCCTCGATGCGCCGAATGGCCTCAGGATACTCCCCTGCGCAGGAGCAAGAGCCACGGAGGGTCAACTGACGGGTCACCACCTCCTGTAGCGGAAAAGGGGTGCTGGGTTGCAGATTCCCCACCAGGATGACCTGCCCACCTTTGCGGACACAACGAATCGCCAAATCAATGGGCGCACCAGCCCCGACAACCTCAAAGCTGGCATCGGCACCATCACCGCCACAAATTTCCCGCAGGTGCATCGCCAAGCCTTCCTGCTTCGCATTGAATGCCTCATCCGCACCCAGCTCTTTGGAGAGTGCCAAACGCTTATCATCCAGATCGACTGCAATGACGCGCTCCCAACCCCGCGCCTTGAGCGCCTGAATGACCAGCAGGCCGATCAATCCAGCCCCGACGACGACCGCTACACCACCGCGTGCCTCTTCATGGCTATGATCATGCCCACAGCCCTCACCACAGGCACCGCAATCATCATCGTCATCCTCACAGCTTTCTACAAAGGCCTCTCCCACCTCGATACCATCGGCCAGATTCACTGCGTGCAGGGCAATGGCGACAGGCTCAGCAAAGGCGGCTTTCTCAAACGGCAGGCCATCCGGGATGGCATAGAGGATGCGCTCCGGCAGCACGATCTTATCGGCAAAACAGCCATGACGCCGGTAACTGCCAGGGGACACCCCCAGCACCTTGCGGTCGGGGCAAAGATTCACGTATCCGGCCTGACATTCGTCACACTCACCGCAGTATTCCGTGGAATCGAACGTGACACGCTGCCCGACCTGCCACTCGGTCACCCCTTCCCCCACCTCAATGATCTCACCGGCAGCCTCATGCCCCATGACAATCGGCATCTGACGGCGACCGCTGCGGCCATCCATCCCATGAATGTCACTGCCGCAAATCCCGCAGGCCTTGATCTTCACCAGAACCTCACCCGCACCCGGCGTCGGGTCAGGAAAACCGATGTCATAATTGAATTCGCAAGGGGCAGTGAGGACGAGTGCTTTCATGGTTGAACCGGATGATGAAACGCAGATGCGTGACAGCAAGAACGGAATGTCAGGAATGACAATTCCCCAGACCGGTCAACCAGAAGACCCTCTAACCGCCAAGCTTGGGAGTCTTTGGCTTGGTCTTCTTCTCCTTTTGGTTGGGGTTCATCGGATTGAAGAAGGGATTCTTGGAAGGGGGTCCTTTGGGTGCATGCTCCACCTTTTCCAACGTCGGCTCCTTCATGTAAAGCTTCATGATGCGACTTTGGAAGATGGCAAAAAGGTTCTGCGTGGACCAATAAAGAGAAAGGGCAGCGGCAAAGTTATAGGAGATGAACAGGAAGAAGAAGGGCATGATGGCGAACATGATCTTCTGGCTCTTATCCATCGTAGCAGGCTGCGGGGTCAGCTTCATCTGTAGGATCATGGTCACACCCATGATCAACGGCAGAGGATTCAGGTCGAAGTCCGTGCCCATCAGCGGCAGCGAAAACGGGAAATTGAAAGTGTAAATTGTGTCCGAAATGGACAGATCCTTCACCCACAACCAGCCCTGACCGCGCAGTTCAGCCGCATTTTGCAGAACGCTGTAAAAGGCAAAGAAAATGGGAATTTGCATGAGCATGGGCAAACAACCGCCCACAGGATTCACTCCATAGTCCTTATACATCTTCATGACCTCAGTCTGCTGCCTTTGAGGATCGTCTTTGTATTTCTCCTGAAGCTCCTTCATCTTCGGTGCCAGAAGGCCCATGCGCTTCATGGAATACTGCGCCTTGGACTGAAGCGGCCAGAGAACGGTGCGGATGACGAGGGTCAAAAGAATGATTGCCGCACCCCAGTTGCCACTCACATCATGCATCCAGCGCATGATAATGTTCAGGCCTTTGCTGAACCAACTGAACATGCCATAAAACATGATGAAATCCCGCTGCCCCTCCAGTTTGCTGAGGCGGTGGTATTCTTTCGGACCGAGGTAAATTTCATACTGCTCTGTCACACTGGCACCCGGAGCCAACTCCACTGGCGGAAGACTGATGGCAGACTCAATGGCATAATCCGTCTTTGCCGACTCATAGTGCGCGTATTTGTCGCTGCCATGGTCCACTAAGAAACGGGTGGCCCAGACCTTGCCCGGCTTATCACCACCCGGGGTCACACGGCTGACAATGGTCGCATAAAATCGGCTCATCACCCCGGCATAGCGCAGCTTCGAATAGCTCCCGCGAATCTCCTCCACTGGTGTGCGGAACCCCCACATGCCTTCCAAGAAATCCGCCGTCGTTTTGTGCGTTGCGTTGCCTGCATCATTCCAGAAGAAACTGGGCTTCAAAATCTCATCCGGGCTGATGCTCATCGCCGCGCCGGCATACAGATAATATTCCTCAGACGCATGAGGCACTGTGCCAGTATTCGTCAGAGTCACCGTCAGGCCCAAGAGGTGCTCATCGGACTTTTCACCATCAGTGATGCGGTAGGCCTTGCGAATGCGAATCCCCTCGGCAGACAGACCTTCAAAGATGATGCCCTCCTCACTCTTTTCGATGACTTTGTAGAGCACTGTGTCCAGCCCAGTGGCGGCACGACGCAGGGCACCGACAGGCTCCAGGGTCTTGCGCCCTGCTTCATTGAGAGTGATCTTGTCACCCGCAGCCAGCTCAGCCTTGGCGACGCCTGCACCTCTGCTGGTAAAGTGGTAGGTGACGCTGCCAACGGTGATGCTATGTTTTTCCTCCGGCAAAGAAGCGGTCGCAGCGGCCACGGCATCTGGCTTGGCAGCCGTTAGCGTCGGCGTCGTGATCGCCGCGCCATCCGTGGTGGACGTGGCAACTCCTGGAGTGGCAGGTTCCACCTGAGTGACCTTCGGTTTATTGGCCTCCTCAAGGGCACGCTGGGCAGCGATAGCCTGCTGGTTTTTGGTCATGAACCAGTAGTTTACGGCCATCCCGAGGCCACACAGAGTGATGACGATCCAAGCTTTGCGATCCATGCTTTTTAGAAATTAAAGGGGGTGAGAGCGAACAGGGGAAAGGAATTCAGGAGTCAGCAGGCGGCACAGCATCCGTCTGAATGCCCGACACTGGTGCATGATCATGGGAGTGTCCGTGGCAGGAACATGCCGCTTTTGTAACGACAGGCGGCACCGCGTCATGGCCTTGTCCGCCCCAGGGGTTGCAACGCATGATGCGCCAAGTGCCGAGTCGGCTGCCTTTGAAAAAGCCGTGCTTTTCCACTGCCTGAAGAAAGTATTCAGAGCAGGTAGGCGTGAATCGGCAGCCCGAGCCTGGGCCACCAACGAAATGAAGAACGGGTGAAATGACGCGCTGATAACCACGGATGAGGATGCGAACAAGCCATTTCATGCAGCGGAAGGCGCAGGTTTCAAGAGAAGTCCCTGACGCTTTGCCAGGCGGAACCAATCTTGCTCCATCTCGGCATAGTCCGCCTCAGCGGCACGCCAGCGCGCAATGGTGACGAACTGCCAGCCTGGGGCGATCTCCGCCCGATGCGCCCGAATGATTTCTCGCAGCTGTCGCCTGATGCGATTGCGCACGACAGCGTTACCCAGACGTTTGCTGGTGACCAGACCAAACTGAAATTCAGGAAGAGAGTCATCACGCAACAGTGCCAGAACAAAAAAGCGGCCCGCCTGACTGCGCCCCTTTTCTTTGATCCGCGCGAAATCACGGGACTCCTTCAGATGAAGGCGGGAGGGGAGATGCATGGGGCGGGCCTACCTGCACTAGGCATGCTGCTGCACGTGGCGCTTGTAGTGAACTTCCACACCCACAGGCATGAGACGCTTGCGACCACGGGCGCGGCGGCGACGCAGAATGTCGCGGCCATTTTCGGTCTTCATGCGCTTGCGGAAACCAAACTGGTTTTTCCGGGTGCGCTTGGATGCTTGGTAGGTCCTCTTGGGCATAATCGTGTGGGGTGCTAAAACGTCTTTTATCTCTCGCAACGGGCCCGGCGCATCATCAAAAACAGCCTAGCCCCAGCAACAGGGGGCGCGAGATTACGCAGACTCTCAGTCTTGTCAAATAAGTGCTGATAGCAGTCTTTACACCGCGCCGCCTGTTCTTTAGCGCACTTTGATCAGTTCCACGTCGAAAATCAGCGCCTCGTTCGGTCCGATATCCCGTCCTGCACCCCGTGAACCATAGGCCAGTCTGGAGGGGAGATAGAGACGGTATTTCGCACCTTCTTTCATCAGTTGCACGCCTTCCGTCCAGCCTGCGATGACTCGGTTTAGAGGAAATTCGATCGGCTCACCGCGCTTGTAAGAGCTATCAAAGACTTTGCCATCGATCAGCGTGCCCTCGTAATGCACCAAAACGGTGTCCGTGGCCTTCGGGCTTTTGCCGGTGCCTTCCGTGATTACTTTATACTGGAGACCGCTGGCGGTCACCGTCACGCCGTCTTTTTTGGCGTTGTCTTCAAGAAACTTTTCTCCTTTGGCGAGCGCAATGTCGGACATGATAGGGGGTGAATTTGGTGGGGTTAGAACTAGAATTTGAGAGCTACGCCAGCCCACCTCAATGTGCAACCCAGGGCGTAAAATCTGAGCCTCAAAGGCTAATTTCATAAAAAATCCTGTCCAAAAGCCAGCTCTCTCGGCCTTGAGACGTTAACTACCGACTTTGATATGACACCCGTCCCCCATCATGAAGTGCTAACGAATCGCCGTGACTTTCTCCGCCGTGGCGGTGCCGGGTTCGGAGCCTTGGCGATGTCTTATCTGCTTGGCGAGAGTCCGCTCTCCGCAGCCTTGGGGGATGAAGGCGGCACCCCGGGCACTCCCATGTCAGCCAAACTGGCTCATCGTGCCGGGAAAGTGAAGAGTGTCATTTTCCTCTTTATGGAGGGGGGCCCCAGCCACCTGGACACCTTTGATCCGAAACCTCTGTTAAGAAAGCTAGACGGTCAGCAACTCCCTGACAGCTTCGGTCAGGTGATCACAGCCATGGGTGAGAGCCGCGCCCCCTTGCTCACGGATAAACGTGAGTGGAAGCAGCATGGCGAAAGCGGTCTTTGGATGTCTGACTGGCTACCTCATACAGCCAAGGTGGCTGATGAATTGTGCGTCATCCGCTCCTGTGTCTCCGACGGCATCAACCACGCCGGGGGTGTCTGCCAAATGAATACAGGAAGCATCTTTGGCGGACGGCCATCACTCGGTGCCTGGGTTAATTACGGGCTGGGCACACAGAATCAAAACTTGCCGGCTTTTGTCGTTCTCAAAGACAGCGATTCTCAGGTGGTCAATGGCGTGCGTAACTGGGGCAGCGGCTTCATGCCTGCCGTCTATCAGGGGGTGCAATTTGAGCCCGACGGCACCCCCATCGCCAATCTCATGACGCCCAAAGGTGTCAGCGATCAGCGTCAACGAGCCAAGCTGAATTTCCTCAGCCAAATGAACAGTCAGTATGGCCAGCCTCGCACGGACAACACCCAACTCGACGCCCGTATCAAGGCCTATGAACTGGCATTCCGCATGCAAGCTGAGGCCCCGGAAGCAGTGGACCTGACCAAAGAGTCTGAAGCCACCAAGAAACTCTACGGTCTCGACGATACCAATACGGCTGTTTTCGGACGCAATTGCCTATTGGCCCGCCGCCTTGTGGAACGCGGGGTGCGCTTTGTGCAGCTTTATTCCGGGGCTGGCAGCCGCTGGGATGCGCATGACAAGATTGAGGAAAATCACTCGAAGTATTTCGGCCAGACGGATAAGCCTGTGGCAGGACTGATTATGGACCTGAAATCACGTGGTCTATTGGATGAAACCCTGGTCATCTGGGGAGGCGAATTTGGTCGCACACCAATGAGCGAAAAAGGCGATGGTCGCGACCATAACCCGACGGGCTTTACCATGTGGATGGCCGGTGGCGGTATCAAAGGCGGCCAAGTCATCGGCAGCACCGATGAACTCGGATTGCGTGCAGTGGATCAAAAAATGCATGTGCATGACCTGCATGCCACGATCCTGCATCTTATGGGCGTGGATCACACGCAACTGATCTACAAATACAAGGGCCGCCCCGAACGCATTGACCAGAATGAAGGCCATGCCTTTACCAAAATGCAGATGGTTTAATAGGCCGGCAAGGACTCCCTCAAAGGCCAAATGCCTCTGGCAACAGTTCTGCGATGGTTCGCGTGACAGCCTGCCCATCCCGCAAAAAAGTGACTTCCGTCTGACCGCCAGGTAAAGAAAACTCCGCAATCACCTGCCTGCATGCACCGCAGGGCGGAAACTCATGCCCAAGGCAGACGGCGCTCAAACGCACCATTTTCATCCCCTGCCCCTCAGCCGCGACAGCCTGAAAAATGGCATTTCTTTCCGCACAAATCGTTAGGCCATAGCTGGCGTTCTCCACATTGCACCCACTGTAGATGACCCCAGACTGAGTCTCCAAGGCGCAACCCACTTGAAATTGAGAATACGGCGCATAGGCCTTTTCAGCCGCAGTGTGAGCGAGGGAGAGGAGATCTGACATGCGGCTAAACATGGCACAAAAAAACGGAGACAGGTAGCAACACCTGACTCCGCATTAAAACCGGAAGTATCCGCGATCTGATTACAGCGCTCTGAACTTCACTTCCTTCCACTGCACGATGTAGGGGCCTGTGCCCTTTTTGATGCCATGGACCTGGAAGCCGATGTGTCCTTCGGGATCATTTGGCTGAGTAAAGTCTGCCGTTTTCACCCCATTCACAAAGCTTTGGTAATGGTCACCCTGCACCACGATGCGATAATGATTCCACTCCCCTTTTTTAAAAGCGGCTTTGGCTTCTTCACTGCGCACTGCTTCGGTCTGGGTCAATATACTCCACCAAGTGCCACGGCGCGCTTCATCATAAAAGTCGCCGGCTGTGCCGTTGATAGCGATCTCACACTGAGGACCATAAAGACGGCCTGCCGGAAGAGGCTTGTCGTTCTTACTACCTTCGGGAGCCGGATCACCTTCCTTCGCAATTTTGCTGCGCACCTGCACGCCTGAGTTTAACTCATCGTCCACTTTCACTTCAAATTGAAGCTCAAAATCTTTGAAGGGGCCTTTGGCCAAAAAGGTATTTCCACTCCCCTCCACCGTTGTGCCCGTGAGAATGCCGTCTTTGACAGCATAAGTAGCCTGGCCACTGACGATCTGGGCACCGTCGAGGCCATCTTTAAACCAATGCTGCCAGCCGTCCTCCGCCTGAGCAGAGAGAGAAACAGCAGCTAAGAGAGAAATGAGAAATGGGGATTTCATGGATGGAAACAACGCAAACCGCAGGAAAATCCATCGTCAAAGAGAGAAGAATCAAATATATTTAACTTACCTTAATAAAAGCGGCTGATTTTAATCCGATAAAAACCCAAAAATAACCCAGTTCCAACTTGAACAATCAAGCCGGATCGGTTTTAATGGCATTAATTCCGGGTTATTATCCCATGGCGCGCCCTTCAAACAGCTTCGATTCGGTCTCGATGACCATCGCAGTCACTCCCCAGATCAAGATGTATCTGGAGGATTTGACCCTCGATGGCACGTACGGGAGCAGTCCGGCTGAGGCTGCTAGGCTGCTCATCAGCCAAGCAATCGAGGCAAAGATGAAGGATGGGCTGCTGACTCGGAGGAAGTTCATGATTCAAGACGGCGAAGTCGTGGCCCTGCCACTGCCTGCCTAACCTCATTTCACTCCGATGACCACGCAACACGATCTTCTAACCAACGAAACCCAGATGTTCACCACACTCATGAGCCTGGAAATGACCGACAAAGACCGCAGCCCCAAAGGCGGCTGGAAGTCCGACGCACGCTTGGAAGTCCTGGCCCACGAAATCGTTCGCTATATGCCCGACTTGGCTCAATTGCTGGTTCAGGATGGCAAGCGCAAACTCGCGGCCTGACCTTTCCCTCTCGCATTTCGCCGTCATCGGACATGAGGCCAACGTCGCTGACGTTGGCCTTGTCATTTCAGGAGGTGGCGTCCATGTGTGCAGAGGTTCATCTTGAGAACAGAATCCTGACGACTGAAAACTCTCACTGCTTTATGCCCTCCCTTTTCAAACACCTCTTGGCCTCATTGACCGTCCTAATCGGTCTGAGCGCCTGTGCAACGGTGAAGCGCTTCACACCGGACCTGACAAAGATTCCGATGCCGCCAATGCCCAGCTTTTCCACCTTGAAAAAGGTGACCCGAATTTTGCCGGGGATGCCTGACAGTGACCAAGCAACTGCGGATGACCCTAAAATGCCCTTCAATGCACGCGGCACTCTGGGTTATGGTCACACGCTGCGCTTGCATGTATATGAGGGCAGTCGCTCGACCAAGCGTGTTTATAATGGAGTGGCCATGATCGACTCAAAAGGTATCATCCACTTCGATGACAAGATCGGCAGTGCCCAAATCGGTGGGGCCACATTGCCCCAGGCCGTTGACGCAATTACCGCGACTTTCAGAGTGGGGCTGCGCCTCACCCGGCCTTTAACCGTGCATATCCTTTCCGTGGAGGATGTACCTGTCGTCTCCATCACCGGGGATGTGATTAAAGATGAATTCATCCCAGCCTGGGAAGACATGACCCTCAAGCAAGCCGTCACAGTCGCAGGAGGGCGCAAGATCGGCTCCACCAATCACGGCGTCTATGTGATCCGTGAAGGAAATCGCCGCTATTACCCCAGCCTGGAGGCCGCCGATAAAGCCGAACCAGAGCCTGGTGATATCATTTACCTTTCCCCAGATATCTAAAATTTCATGATCGAACACATTGGTGGTAACCCTGCCGCGAACCAAAACCCCTGGAGCAGTCTTTTCAAAACCATTGTCATCCTGCGCATCGGTGCGGGTGCGTTATTGCTGACACAGCATGGTTGGGTAGCCGCCCATGAGGCTTATACATTCCTCTGGGAAGAGAAGCCCTGGATTTGGGTCAAGTCCTTTGCCGATGTCGGCCTGCCTTATCCGACCTTGCTTGCACCAACGGTTGCCATCATCGTCGCTGCCGTTGCCGCAAGTTGGTGCGTGGGTTTTCTGACACGCCTGTTTGCTGTGCTTTTCCTGCCTGTCGTCATCGGGGTCTTGCTGAAAGGCGGGGCTGAGTACACAGAAGTCGCTTGGCTTTATCTTATGATTTCCGTCACCCTACTTCTCTACGGCTCAGGGGCTGTTTCGATTGATGGCCTCTTTCGCTTGGGTGAACGCTGGGGACAGCCCAAGAAACGCCGGTAGAAATGAGCATGCCAAAAGCACCCGCAGTCGCCTCCACCACGGAGCGCGTGCTTGCCATCGATCCTGCCTTGAGAAATACAGGCTGGGCCATCATCGAGCAGACCGGGCGCGATTTGAAGGCTATCGCGTATGGCGTGATCTCAAACAAACCCAAGCTCCTACATTCTGGCTGTCTAGTCGCCATCCGAGAGCAATTGCATGAGGTGATCCGCCAGCACACCCCCACCGTGTGTGCCATTGAGGCCACCATTTATGTCCAAAGCTTTAAAACCGCGATCGTCCTGGGCACAGCCCGTGCAGCCTGCCTGATCGCCGCAGCAGAGCATGGCATAGCGATCTATGAATACGCGCCCAAAGAGGTCAAACAAGCCGCTGTGGGTCGCGGGGCTGCGCAAAAAGAGCAAGTCGCCTTCATGATCCGTAGCATGTTACGGCTGCGTGAAACGCCGCCTGCCGATGCTGCCGATGCCTTGGCAGTCGGCATTGCCCACTTTCAGAATGCGGGTGCAGGGGCAGCGATCTCCCGTGAAGCCAAACGAGTCTAAATAGCCTTCGCTTCTGGAACCTCTCTGCATCAGTCGAGAAGAAGGCTGGTCGTCAGCGTAAAACTCCACTAGGAGCGACGCCCCCGTCAGCAATGTCACGACTGAGACGTGGCTAAAAGGTAGGCAATCTATAAAACGCTCAAGGCTGATTAACCCGGGAACCGGAAGGGTCAACGACACGGACTGTCACAAAGAAAACCATGTGGCGCACACGGCGTTGCTTGACGTCACTCTTGAAAAACCGACCGATAAAAGGCGCATCGCCAATGAACGGAACTTTATCTTGGATCACTTCTTCCTGATCCGAGACAAGTCCCCCGAGAACAATCGTGGCACCATCCCAAATTTTGACAGATGTAATAACCTTTTTTGAGTCAAAGATAGGCTGGAAAATCAAGTTTTCAGTCAACTCAAGAAACGATCCCCGATACAAGGTGCGGATCGGGGAGCCATAATTTACAAAGCCTGAAAAATCAGTAAATTGCGGTGACACGGTCAAGTCCACCGTGCGTCCATCATCCGAAATGACGGGCTCCACTTCAAGAACCACTCCGGTTTTTCTCATTTCAAAAGCCGTCGGTGTGCTAGGGGTGACTACAGCCGGTGGTATTTCCGGTGGCGGACCACCAATCACGATGACGTTTACGGTTCCAAAATTTGTGGGAATCTGAGGTGGATCAAACTCTGTCGGATAAATCAGTTCACGAGTAATCTCGACAGTCGCTTTTTGTCCACTGCGGGTGATCACACTGGGCTGCGACGCGATATCCACACCTTTTTTCTGATCGAGCGCCCGGACGATTCCCTGAAACTGCGGATCAGTTAAAACCCCGCTCAAGGAAAGAACCCCGGGCGAACGCCTGGAGACGCTGGTTTGACTGCCGAAAAGAACACTGTCTATGCCCTGCTGCCCCAGGTCACCGGAGGAACGTAAACCGGCAGTGAGAGGATTGAATCCAAGGGCGGTCGTCCCTCCTCCTGCAGCAGCTACTTGTGTTGGAAAATCATTGGTAAGATAGGTCGCCGCATCCTGTGCATTGCCTGTCGTGCCACCCGCGATCTCCGTGCTGTTATTAGCTACCCCAAAGGCACCCAGGAGCCAGTCAAAGCCGATCTCTTTCAGTCTGTTATCGCCTATTTCCAACAATCGCACTTCGATGACAACCTGCTTAGGAGAACGATTCTGAGACTGCTCCACCAGCATGTCCACAATTTCTAAATTGTTAGGTGTGTTGCGGACGATCAGCATGTTGCTGGAAGAATTGTAATTGGCTGCCGCCCCCTCGGGGAAGCTAACTCCATAACTCGTGAGGAACTCCTGAGCACCAAGACGACGCACCTGAATACCTGAAGTTCCAGGGTTGCTCGTATTGCCTGCCGCAAAAGGGTCAGTAGATGCGGCCGGCGCTCCGCCAACAGGTGCACTGCTGATGAAGTCAGGCGGCACGCGATATGTTTTTGAAATGAGGATGCCGGTATTCTCCGCAGCGGAAATCAATCTCACAGCATAGTCTTCCACACGGTAAGTAAGACCCGTGAGGTCCATGACGTAACGCAAGACTTCCTCAATGGGAACATCCCGCAAGTTAAGTGAAATGGGCTTTGAAGGCTGATCCGCAGGAACGCTGAGCACGAAATCCACCCCTTTACCTGTAGGATCAAGGTCCCGAGAGCGAACACGCAAGTATTCCACCACTTCTTCCAAAGCTGCACCGCTGAAATCAATTTGAGAAATTTTCAGCTCACGGAGTTTTTTCTGGATGGATTCACGACCTCCCCGAAGCCCTGTTGCAAGGTTGGTCCCAGAAGAACCACCAAAAAGGCCTGAGACATCCGAACTGCCCAGCGGGACCGGTTTTTCCCAGGCTGAATTGACATCATTGAGCATTTTGCTGCGTGCATGGTCCTTGGCAGATTCAAGGTAGCGTGTGCGATCTTGCTCTGTCTGCTCCATTCCCCGGCGCGCAGCAGTGTTATATGCATCAAGTCGGATAACCTCCTCAAAGGTCCGCAAAGCCGCATCATACTGCCCAGTCTCACGCTGAGATGCGGCGAGGAGCAGTAGCTTTTGAACATTATCCACCCGTGATATGTGCTCAGGAGTCAGTGCGGGCGGATATTTGTCTGGGTCAGTCAGTCTTTGTCTCAGACGGGCAAGCCTCTTATCTCCTTGGGCCACACTCGGGCTATCCAGTTTATCCAAGATGGCGATTGCCGCAGGATAATTCCCTGCATCAGCAAGCTCTTTCGCGCGAGTGGAACCGGCACGCAAATAACCATCCAGAGCTACGGCCCGAGTTTCCTGGGCCAGTGGCACATCAGGCAGAGTGACAAAGGCCTCCTCAAAAATACTGAGTGCAGCAGCTGTCTCACCTTTTTTGAACAAGGCTTCTGCTTCAATCAGGCGTTCCTGCTGAGCCGTGACGATAGCAGCTCTGCGTTGAACTTCTTTTCCAGCCAAGCTGGGAGTCGTGGTCTCGCCAGCCCAAGTAGGAGACACAAAAAGGCCGGCCATGGCTAGGCAGAAAACGGCCGTTTGCACTGCGTGCTGGCGAGCGGGTCGTAGATTCGGGCAATACATTCGGAGATCAGGAGCAGAACGAAAACCTGAGGAATATCAACTTTTCCATTCCAGCCCAAGCATTTTCTCTGAGGATTGCATCTTTAGTGCGTTGTGAAGTTAATTCGGGCTGGCAATCGGTTCATTCTTTTTTAAAAACGTGCAACAATCGGGATATCACGCACTTTAAGCTATCCCCCCTACCAACCATGTTCCCGTTCCGTGAGTCTCGTTGTGCATTTTTGTCTCATGATTCTTTGCCGCGTTTGTTTCGCGTGGCAATGCTTCTGATGTGTGTCCAAGCACCTAGCTTGTTCAGCCAGATCAATGATCTGAATGATTTGCGACAGTTGCTCACTCAAGACGGCGGAACGGCAGCCAATAAGGCCACGCCGAACGGGCAAGTTTCTACAAATCCCAATGTTATCTACGCCAACCCGGGTACCTGGGGCAAACTGCGTTGCGCCTACATCTATTTGGAAGCTCCAAAATCTCTGGTGGACAATTTTCCCCTGCCCAACACCCGACCTCGTTGGACCTTCCCAGAGAGTATGCTCTCGTCTCTTGCCACTTTTTTCAGAGAAGCCTCCCTCTCAGATGCCTTGATCACTTTGCTGTTGGATCCAACCCAGGTGGTCAAAGAAAACGGCTTCGTTCACCTTTTCCCACCTCTACCAGACCTGGAAGCCATCACGCCTGAATCCCGGGCCATGATTTATACCGAACTCTCCAAATATGCCCCTAACGAATTTTGTGTTGATCCAGTTCTCATCGTCGGGCAGACGGTGAAAGAGTGGTATCGCACCAGCAAGCTCCGCCCAGAAATCATCGCCAAGATCGAGCAGATGGCCTACAAACGCGGTGAAACAACCGCTTTCAGCGACATTTCCGCCCTGCTTAACTATGCCCAATCAGACTCCGAAGCTCGGACCATGTTCAAAGCGTTTACACGCACGCGCTCGCTGATGGTCAAGGTGGAGGTCGATCACGACACAAAAATTGATGAACTTGTTGGCTACTGGACTCTCGGCATGGGCCTGCGCCGAAAGGACATCGAGCCTTTAGTGCAATCCATTATCGATACCGACGGCATTGAAGCACTTCCTCTCTCTCACTTATTGCCCGCCCTGGTGCGCAAGCTGATGTACACCTACCCAGGACTGGATTTGGCGAAGAACGGGATGCTGCCGGATTGCCACTGGACATCCCTGAATTTCTTCAACTACGAGCCTCATGAATACCTGCTCGATTCCAGATTGGCGACAAGTGCTGTGCTTGAAAATTTCACACCGGTAGAGCCTCCTTACAAATATGGCGATATCCTTTTCTTCCTGAGCAAAACGACCGGAGACGCCTTCCACTCCTGCGTGCATTTGGCAGACGGCATTGTCTTCACCAAAAACGGACGTAATCTGCTATCTCCATGGGTTCTCATGAAGGTCGAAGATGTGGAGAAAATCTACCTTTATAAAGGGGATGGACGCATCCAAGCCTTTCGGCGCAAAGATCCGTCCTTATCGATCCCATCCACAGAGTAATGAGGCTCAATCAAGGCAACTCAACAATCACCTCAATCTCAACGAGCGCCCCTAAAGGCAATGCAGCCACCTGAACGGTGGAGCGGGCAGGCTTATGACCGCTGAAAGCCGCATCATAGACCGTATTCACCACCGGGAAATCAGCCATGTTTTGCAGAAAGACCGTGGCCTTCACCACGCGTGTCAGGTCCAGGCCTTGGCTCGCCAACAAAGCTTTGATATTGGCCAACACTGTCCAGGCCTGAGCTTCCACGTCGATGACCTCAATCTTGCCCGTGGCAGAATTGATGGGGAGCTGGCCCGAACAGAACAGGAATCCGTTTGAGCGAACGGCTTGAGAGTAGGGACCGACAGCGGCGGGGACTTCAGGGGCGTTATTGATGAGTTCCATAATCAGGCTTTCACAAGAGTTTCATAAAGCGCCTTGGTGCGCTGGGCAATGCTGGTCCAACTGAAACGCTCCACAGCGCGTTTGCGACCAGCCAAGGCCATACGAAGGCATTTTTCAGGATCTGCCATCAGACTGTTGATCCCCTCGGCCAGATCTCTGGCAAACAGCTCAGGAGTTAGAGCTTCAAAAGGACTTTCCGCCTGTTGATCAAGATGCACCAAAATGCCCGTTTCATTAGGCACCACCACTTCTTTAATCCCCCCTACGGCACTGGCGACCACAGCGGTCTCACATGCCATGGCTTCCAAATTAATGATGCCAAAGGGTTCGTAGATGGACGGACAGCAAAAGACTTCCGCATGTGAATACATAGCGATTTTTTCCTGCACCGGCAGCATTGCCTGAATCCACACAATCCCCTCCCGCTTCATCTGTGCCGCCGTCACGGCAGCCTGCATTTCAGCCGCGATCTCTGGCGTATCTGGAGCACCGGCACATAGGACGATCTGAAATCCTGGGTTCATTTTCTCAATCGCCCTGACGAGATAGACAATGCCTTTTTGGCGTGTAATGCGGCCCACAAACAGCACATAAGGCACATCTGGATTCACACCGTGTTTACGCAGGATGTCAGGGGCCTCAATTTTGTGATATTCATCAGGGTCAATGCCATTGTGAATGACATGGATTTTATGTGGGTCCAGAGGGAACATCCGCAGCAGATCACACTTGGTCTCCTCAGAGACGGCGATCACGGCATCCGCCATCTGCAATGCTGTCTTTTCCAGCCACACCGTAAAGTCGTAACCACCGCCAAGCTGCTCGCGCTTCCAAGGGCGGAGAGGCTCCAGCGAGTGAACCGTCAGCACCATAGGCACTCCGTAGTTGAGCTTCGTCAAAATGCCTCCAAAGTGGGAATACCAAGTATGCAAATGCACCACTTGGGCATCAATGTTCTGAGTGTTAAAATCTAGACACCGCTGAACGGCACCGAAAATAGATTTTAGGTTAGGCGGGCATGTCCAGCCCTCCATGTCCAGAGACACTCCATGCACATCCAGGCCGGGAGAGGTGCTTTCCTGATCGCCAAAGCAACGCACCTCCACCTCCATTAGTTTGGCCAGTTCACGGGTAAGGTATTCCACATGTACACCGGCACCTCCGTAAATATAAGGCGGGTATTCGTTGGTGAGGAAAAGAGACTTCATGATGAGAAGTCTCTTTTTAGCCCAGTTCAACCCAACGGCGCAAGAGGAAGCACCAGGTTACTTAAAGTGCTTGGCCGCAGCCTTCAGATGCTCCGCATACTCCTCTGTGCGCATCTCGACACGTTCGCGAATACTGCGCTCGCCAATACCGTCGTGCTTGGTTGCGACGAGAGCTTTGAGCAGATTGATCAAATCACGCACATCACTCTGCATGACATACTCAGGAGCGATTTTTTTGTTCGCATCCATGTTGTGGTAATTACCCAGGGGAATCGAAACCCCCGTGCTGCGGTGCCCCGCCGCTTGCATCGCTGTGGCCTCACATGCACCCGCGTCCAGCAAGCAACGCTGCACCCGGATACCCTGTTCCTTGGCTGTCGTCATGAGGACGGCAGTGCCTTCACTGTCAAAAATAGAAAGGCGATCTCCCACACGCACAACCGGCCCGCCTCCCATGACAGCCCCGTTCACAGGACGGCTCGTCTCGATGGAAAGAAAGACATCCTGCTCCCCGAAAGGCCACTTTTGGGCGATATGCCAGGCACCAAGGAAACCGACCTCTTCTGCCCTGGTAAAGACTGCGTGGAAGGTGGTGCTCAAATTCAGCGCCGCTAGTTCCCAAAATGTGGCGACGATCACGGCACAACCGACGAGGTCATCACAAGCAGTCGCCTCGATCTTTTCATCCGTCAGATTAGCCGGAAAGACCCAGGTCGCGATATCTCCCTTGGGCTTGCCCCGCAGGCCACGTTTCACACCGGCTTCCACCTCAGGTTTGGGAACGCCCCCCAGAAATTCAAACTCATCCTTGCTACCCGGCACCCGCACAAAAGCCGGGTGGTCCATATGAGCCCCCAGCACCCAGGTAGGCTTGCTTTTGCTCTTACCATTTTTGTAGGTTGCCAAAAGGTTCCCGTATTTGTCACGCTTGATTTTCACATGCGGACACCCCTTCAGCAGGGCTTCGATCTCCGCACGGACATGGTATTCGTGGAAAGGAGCGGTGGGCTGCTTTAGAATTCGCTTGAGAATGGTTGTGAGGTTGGGCACTGCCATACACTACCGTATCAACCTTTTCCCAACCCACAAACGCCAAGGTGAAGAAGCTCCGATATTTCTGCGAGACTGTTGTGGTCGCTTTTGCGGCCTGGTTGCTGCCCAAACTACCACGCTCATTGATCCTCGGGCTCGCGCGCGGCATCGGCAGTGTGGCCTATTTTTTAGATGCCCGTGGCCGACAGACCGCTCTGGAAAATCTTCGGGTGGCTTTCCCCACTGAGTACACTTTGGCAGAAAGGAAACGCATCGCCCGGCAATCCTATCAAGTCTTTGCCCGCACCTTTTTGGACCTCTTCTGGTCCTCAGCTCTAACCCCAAAAACTTGGGAGCAGCATGTCAGCATCCAAATGTGTGATGCCCAAGCTGAAGCCCAAGCACGAGAAACAGGAGCGGTATGGGTGACCCCACACTTTGGTAACTTTGAATTCGTCAGCCTTATTTGGGGCTTTCGTGGCATCCCTTTTACAGTAGTAGCGCAGGATTTCAAAAATCCGGGACTCACCGCCATTTTCAAAAAACTCCGTGAGCACTCCGGACACAGCGTCATCTCCCAGGAAAACGCGATGCTGAGACTCATGAAAGCCCTGAAGCGCAAAGGCCATGCGGGGCTGCTCACAGACCTCAATATTTCGCCAGGCAAGGCCTCCACTTCCATTCGTTGCTTTGGCCTGCAAACCTGTGTGCCGACACTGCACGTTCAGTTGGCCATGAGGCTCGGTTTATCCATCATGACAGGCGTCTGTCAACCGCTCGCAGATGGCCGCTATCAGGTCTCAATCTTTGAGGCGATCCGCCCTCAACCCGATGATGACGTTACGATCCTGACCCAAAGAGTCTGGGATCATTTTGAAAAGGCGATCCGTGCAAACCCCGAAAGCTGGCTCTGGATGTATAAACACTGGCGCTATCTCCCGAATCGTGGGCAACATCTGAACTATCCTGCCTATGCCAAGCCTTCCCGAAAGTTCACGGCTCTCTTGCAGGAGATGGAAGCGAAGAAAGCATAGATCGAGTCCTGACCATTCGCATAAAAGCCCCGGTCAGCGTCTTCACGCAGGACCGAGGCTTCAGACTTTAATTGGAACGCGCTACGGGATTAGCGGCGCTGATAATACTGCTGATACACGTTGTCGTTCAGCTTCAGCTTGGCGCGGACAGAATCCAGAGCTGCCCCATCGGCTTCGATCTGGAAATTCACGAAGTAACCGCTCTCCACGTGACGTGGATTGTAGGGAAACTTGCGTTTACCGATTTTGTCGATCTGCTCGAGCTTGGCACCGGAGGCTTCCATGTCACGGCCAATGCCACTGACAAGTTGTTCGACGGTTTCTTCCTTGCCCTTCATGTCGAGGACGATCATGGCTTCGTATTTACGCTTCATCTTAGAGGTATCTTGTTGAGGTTACGGTTGTTCTTCTTTGCGGTTGAAAAGGTTCATCGCAGTCTCGAGCCCCGACTGGCAGGCCGTGCGGACGGCATCTGTAGCACGGGAGATCATGATGGCTAGCTCGGTGCGCTCGTCGTCACGAAATTTTCCCAGCACGTGACCGACAAGTCGTTCACCGGCGGGGCGGCCTGAAGGTGCAGCAATGCCTAACTTCAAGCGCGGAAAACTATCTGAGCCCAGCGTGCGGATCATGGACTTCAATCCATTGTGTCCACCGGCCGAGCCTGAGAGGCGCATTCTCATGCGCCCCAGCGGCAGATCCACATCATCATAGATGACGAGCAATTCCTGCACAGCCATTTTATAAAACTGACTCACCGCATTCACACAGCGCCCGCTGTCATTCATGTAGGTAGTCGGTTTCAAAAGAAGGGCACCCGGAATCTTGGCGACCCAACCATGCCAGCGCTTTTCCTCAGTAAAGGAAACTCCAGAAAGTCGTGCCAGCTCATCCACCACCATAAATCCGATGTTGTGACGGGTATCGCGGTATTCGAGGCCTGGATTGCCGAGTCCGATGATGAGTCGAGGCTTCAGGCCGCCTGAGGGACTGGAAATGGATTCATCACCGGGCACCGTAGGCGGCTGGAGTCAGACTCCGGACAAGGGTTACTTCTTAGCAGCAGGCTTTGCAGCCGGGGCAGCTTTGGCGGGAGCGGCTTTTCCACCTTTGGCATCAGCAGGAGCGGCGGCTGGAGCTTCCGCTTCCACTTTCGGCTCTTCGCACATGATCAGGATCACCTCATCGGCCAGCTTAGAGCGAACGCCTTCTGGGAGTTTCACATCACCGACATGGATACCCTTGCCAACCTGGAGTTCAGAGATGTCCACCGTGATGGATTCCGGCAGGTCTTTCGGCAGGCAGCGCACTTCCAGCGTGTGGTGGATGGCTTCGATCAAACCGCCAGCCTTGGCACCCGGGGATTCACCGGAGAGGTGAAGAGGCACTTCCGCGTGGATTTCTTCATCCATGGCGATTGCGTGGAAATCCACGTGAAGGATGCCGCCACGGAGGTGGTCATGCTGCACTTCCTGAACCAACGCGAGTTGCTCTTGGGAATCAATTTTCAGGCTGACCAGAATGTTGTCAGAAGCGCTGGTCTCAATGAGCTTCGTGAAGGTTTTGGCGTCCACCTGCACATTGGTCGGAGCAGTCTTGCGGCCATAAACCACAGCAGGGATGGAACCAGCCTTACGCAGGCGGTTGACGGCACCAGTGCCTTCACTGGTGCGGGGCTGGGCGATGATGTCGAGGATTTTGGCCATGTCCGTAAGGTTCTTCTGAACAGTATGTTAGAGGGGAAAAGGGCCGCGAGGATACGCGGCAATTATCAGATGTCAAAGAGAGATGTGACGGACTCGTTATCATGAATGCGCCGGATCGCCTGCGCCAACAGGGGAGCAATGTCCAAAGTGGTGACTTTATCCCCCTGCGCCTGAGGTGTAGAATTGGTCGAAAACAATTCCAAAATGGGCGATTTGGTGATGCGACTATGCCCCTTTTCACCCAGAACCGCATGAGACACACCGGCGTAAATAGCCTTGGCACCATGTTTTAAAAGCAGCTCAGCAGCGGCAGTTAAGGTTCCAGCAGTCTCAGTGAGGTCATCTACCAGAAGGACATTCTTTCCATTCACATCACCGATCACATTCAAAGCCTCCACCTCATCCGCACTGACGCGATTTTTTGCCACAATGGCCATCGGTGCCTTCAGTGCCTTGGCATAGGCATGGGTCATTTTGATTCCACCCACGTCTGGAGAAACCACAACGAGGTCTTCGATCTCGCGTTCCCTGATGGCTTTCATCAATACAGGCCCGGCATAGAGATGATCCACCGGGATATCAAAGAAACCCTGAATCTGCCCTGCATGAAGATCCACGGTCAGCACACGGTTCACACCGCTGGCCACCAGGAGGTTGGCTACCAGCTTGGCCGTGATCGGCACACGGGGGCGGTCTTTGCGGTCCTGACGGGCATAACCAAAGAAGGGCAACACAGCAGTGATACGGTGAGCACTGGCACGGCGAACCGCATCCACCATGATGAGAAGCTCCATCAGGTTCTGATTCGTCGGCGGACAGGTGGGCTGAACAATGAAGAGATCGCTACCGCGGATGTTCTCATGGATCTGCACAAAGGTTTCACCATCAGGAAAGGTGGTCAGGGTGGCTTCGCAAAGCTTGGTGCCGAGGTTTTCACAAATCAGGCGCGCCAGTTCTGGATGCGCTGATCCACTCAAAATCTTCAAATTGTCCGTCATCGCGCGGAACTAGACTTGCTAGGTGTGGAAATCAACTGCCGTTCCTCAACACATGCATCCGTGAAAGAGGTTCTACCTTCCGTTTCCAAGATTCAGCCATTCGGATAGAGAGAACGGATCCCTACATCATTGCATCCCTTGCCCTGCTTTTTATCATCTCCTCTATGTCCTCAATTCTGACGGAACTTCTCATCCTTATCGGTTTGCTCATGCTCAATGGTGTTTTTGCCATGGCAGAGACGGCTCTTATCTCGGCAAGACGGGCGCGACTGGAGATGATGGCACAGGAAGGTCATAAGAATGCGCAAAGGGCGATGGAGCTACAGGCAGATCCGGGCATTTTTCTTTCGACCGTCCAGGTAGGTATCACCTTGGTCGGCATCATCGCAGGTGCGGCCAGCGGGGCAGGCTTAGCACGTGAACTGGAACCCTGGATGCATGCTGTACCCTGGTTAGGACAATGGGCACCCACGTTAAGCATGGTCATCGTCGTCTCAGTGATCACTTTTCTGAGCGTCGTTGTTGGTGAGCTGCTGCCAAAGCGCCTTGCCATCCATGCACCAGAGCGCTGGGCTTCGGCCTTGGCTGGCCCCATGATGAAACTCTCCGTCCTGGCTTCCCCAATTGTGAGATTGCTAGATTACTCCAGCGACGCGCTGGTTCGTCTCTTTGGGGTGAAACCTGGCGAGGAGCCTGTGATGTCAGAGGAGGAAGTGAGGGCCTCCATCATTCAGGGACACCGCGCCGGTGCACTGAAAAGTCATGAAAAAGACATGCTGGAGAGCGTGCTAGAACTGGATGACCTAACTGCGGCCGACCTCATGACCCCAAAGACACAGGTTGTCTGGATCAATCTGGCTGAAAGTGCAGCGGAAAATCGCCAACGCATGATCGATAGCGGTCACTCGTATTTTCCTGCCTATGAGGGCACCCGCGATGATGTTCAAGGCATGATCTCCGTGAAAGCACTGTGGAAGAACAGTTCCACCGAGCCGGCCCCGGATCTGCGCCCACTCTTGGTGAAACCTCTCTTTGTGCCGGAGTCCATGCCAGCCGCAAAAGTGATTGAGCAATTCCGCAAAAACAATCGGCATCAGGCTTTGGTCATTGATGAATTCGGCACCATGCAGGGGCTGATCACATTGAATGACATGATGGAGGCTATCCTGGGCACCCTACCCAATGATCCGGAAATCGCGCCTCCAAGTGGCCGCCGACTGGATGACGGTTCATGGATGGTGGACGGACAAACTGAAATGGAAGACGCCTCACAACTGACAGGGCTGCCGCTGCCCACCACCTTTGATGAAGATGATTACCGCACACTGGCAGGTTTCGTCATGCATATCCTCGGCCATGTGCCGACTGAAGGCGAGCATTTCGACTGGCAGGGTTACAAGATCGAGGTCGCGGATATGGACCGTCAACGCATCGACAAAGTGCGTGTCAAGCCTCCTGCCACAGCCTAGACCTGACTCACTGCCCCTCTCCCCTTCCCTCCAAATAATCCAGGGCCTTAACCAGGCTGGACTGTGTGAGAAAGTGATTCAGACGAGCCGGGAGAATTGGCTTCAGACGTAAATGCTCCTCAGCCAATGCCTCCGATACCCGCCGTAACTCAGCCAAATGCGCCGAGGGATCTCGGTCTCGAAAGGCATGATCTGAGATCGTATCCAGCCTCTGCTTGAGCAGGCTGTGGAGATGAGTGAAGTCGGGATTCACAGCGATTTATCGATGAGTAAGGAAGCTGCCCGGCGGGGTTTCGGGTGATAGCCATTCATATTGGCCCGGATCTTCTTGGCACGATCCACACAGGCCTCAGCCTTCTGAAAATCACCGGATGCTTTGTAAACGGCGCCGAGGTTGATGTAAGTCTGTGAAAGGTCCGCAGAATCCATCTGATCATTCGCCAAACCTTGCCGTATGCTCAGCGCATACTCATGCATCTGCTGTGCATTCTCCACATCCATATTGGCATAATAGAGCACCCCCAGATTGTTGAAGACACTGGCCACACGTGGACTGTGCTCCCCATCGGTATGGCGGAAGATCTCGAGGGCTTCCTGGTAATACTGCTCCGCTTTTGGGTAGTCGCGGAGTTGTTTAAAAATCATCGCCAAATTATTTTTGATGGTGGCCACTTTATCGCTGTGATGCATACCGCCATCTTCAGCAATTTTAAGCGCCTTTTCATAAAACTCGGCGGAGAGATCCATTCGTCCCCACCGATCATACAAATGAGCCAGCAGGGAGTAAATACCGGTCATCAACTCCGGATCTGCCTTGCGCTGCTCCTGCACACGGAACAAAGCCTCGCGATAAAGCGACTCGGCCTTTCGAAAGTCCCCTTCCTTTTGTCGCAGATCAGCCAGCACGCTGATCTGCTCCACCAGTTGCCCAACTTTGGCGGCATCATGATAAGCCAATCGACGGGCCTCTTCGACACTGCGAGAGGCGGCGAGGATCTGACGCTCCAGGTTGGGGTCCACGGGGGTTCTTGGGCTGTATAAACCGCAGACTGAGATCAGCTAGCGTCGCGGTAGGATTGGGCAAGGTTGGCAATCTGATTGCGGGCGGCAGCCATCATGTCGCGGGAGACTCCGGCATTCTCATACCAGTGAGTGTAGGCGTGATTGTCAAACATGATGTCAAACTGAGAAATCAGTCGCTCAAAAACAGCGGCAATACCCGTGTGATTGACCAGTGCCAGACCGCTGGAGGCAAAGCCTTCAGGTGCAGTCTCGGCATAACCAAGTTTTAAACCACCCGAAGAAGGCATGTAGCTGGCATAGTTCAGCGACTTGCGGATCGTAGCCATGTTTTCATCCACATCTTTCGCCTTCACATCGCCACGGAAAAGCGCGCTGGCGGCAAGATAAACACCCTGCTGCCAATCAATGGCTGCCGTGAAATTGTCCTGAGAAAAGGTCTCGCGCGCAAGGTCCGGGAAATTAGTGCGCACCTGACCTTCCTGACCTGGACCACGCATCGGTGCAAAGCTCGCTGTAAGGAAATGATTGCCAGGGAATGGCACCAAGTTTGTGACAAACTCACTGAGATCCGTGTTCAGCTTACCGGGGAATCGCAGCGAAGCAGTCACAGAGCTGACGATCAGCGCGATGATGTGATTCAGATCCATGTAGTTTGGGCTACGATTCAGCTTTGATTTCGCGATGCGGAAAAGCGCCTCGTTGTCCAAAAGGACGGCACCATCCGCATTATCCAAAATACGCTGAAGGGTGAGGATCGCATTGTAAGGCTCCACCGCCGAATCAGAAATCAGGGGTGAAGGCACGACCGAGAACGTAAAGATACGCTTCTTGGGATAAGCTTGGCGCAAACGCTCCAAAATCAGCGAACCCAGACCGGAACCGGACCCCCCACCGATGGAATGGGTCATCAAAAAACCTTGCAGGCCTTTGGTTTTTTCAACGGCACTGTCGATGACGTTCATGATCTGGTCGATGACACGCTCACCTTCCACGTTATAACCACGCGCCCAGTTGTTGGCAGCCCCCGGGATTTTGCGGACGATGCTGCTTTCATCAAAAAGCTGAGCCATGTCGCCGCCTTCGATGCGGGCAATCACTCCAGGCTCAAGGTCCACCAAAACCGCACGCGGGACATATTTACCATCCCGAATCTTATGGAAGAAAACCTCCATATTCGAATTTGCAGCCACATTCGTTCCCTCTTTCAAGGTGCCGGCCTCGGTCAGGCCATGCTCACGTAAGGCTAGACGCCAAAAGCTGTCTGCGATTTGGTTGCCGCACTGTCCGACATGAATACTCAGAATCTCTCTCACTGTTTGTCCTCCCGGATGGTTCTTTAAAAAATCTGTTAGATTGACCGCTGCTTTTACAGGGCATTATCGACGGCGTTCCACAAGATCTCGCAGGCTCATGGAACCACGTGGATCTTCACTCAGGCTGGCGGCCACAGCACGCAGTCCGGGATCACCGGAGACATCCTGAACCTTGGCTTTGGCACCGCTCTCCTCAGCCACTTGATAACTCTGAATCAGCTCCTGTGCAGAAGCCCGCAGAGCATTGATTTGCTCTTCAGACATGCCTTCATTCAGATACCAATTCGCAAAAGCCTTACGCTGCCAGAGTTTGTCAAAGTTATGGCAGATGCGGTCCAGCACGCGTGCAATTTCGGTGTTGTTAGCCAACAGGACCATGCTCTTGCGGTGGGACATTCCAGGCTGCTCGACATAACCAATTTTGAAAGCAGTCGGAATCCAATAAGTCAGCGGAAGCTTTTCACGCATGGAGGCAAGGGCCGCGTCTGCCTGTGGCTTATCCTCCATGATGCCCCGGTAGAGAACCGCCGTGCTGAGGAATCGTCCATCCATCGGCGAGCAGGCAGCAAACACGGAACCATTATCAAACAAAGATTTGATCATCTCCTCGATACCCATTTCCTCAAACTTGCTGCGATCTGGCGGGGTCAGAGGTGCAAAGGAACACATCAGGAAATGCAGCGAAGGCTGAGGCACCAAGTTGGTCAGCAACTCACGCAAACTGATTTCCACAGTGAGGAAACCACTGAAACGCATGGATGCCGTGATGCCAGCCAATGCCTCGGTGATGAGCAAATTGAGGTCATCCACAGTCGGACTTTCAATATTCCATTTACGATGAGCCAGATCAAACAGCGCCTCATTATCAAAGATCAAACAGGCATCGGCAGAGCGACGCAGAGTATTCAATGCAAAGACCGTGTTGTAAGGTTCGGTCACCACAGATGAAACCTGAGGAGAGGGCAATACCGCACAGCTCAGGACAGGAAACTCCGAATACTTCTCTTTCAGAGATTCAATCAACAGACAACCGAGACCGGAACCGGAACCACCACCGATGGCATGAAGCACAATGATCCCGCCAACGTTGTCACACTTATCAATTTCATAATCCAGGCGCGCCATCACCTCTGGCAAGACCTCACGACCTGCCCCAAGGTAACCCACCGCAAAGTTTCCACCGGCACCTTCAGTCCTGGAGATGAGATTGGCGGGGTTAAAAAGTGAGCCGCTCGTCGCTTTGACATTGTCGATAACGCTGGGCTCTAGATCCACCATGACCGCCCGTGGCACATAACTACCCGTGGAGGATTCTCCTAGCTTGGAGAAAAACGAACTCCAGTTGCCGCGCGGGGCAGTGCCTTGGGATATCTGCCCCGTCAGCGGATCAATGCCATGCTCCTGACAAACGGTCTTCCAAAAGGAAGAAGCGATCTGGTTACCTGCCTGACCTATTGAAACGACGATTGTGTTGTTGACCTTCATTCAGTGGCTCTAATTTCAACTCTTTCTATTACGCTTGAGAATATTTGCAAGAGCTGTTCTCTAAAATGACAACTTGCGGCAAATATGTCTTATATACTGATTAGCAAGAATGATCCCAATACGCGAATCGGTTTCAAAAAAATTAACCCCATTCACTGCGCAACATCTTCAGTTTAAAGAGTATCGGAAGACAGCCCACTTTCCAAACAAATTATGGAAAGATGAACGCGAAATACAAACAAAGCCGCCAAGGTCATTACCGACTAAAATGAGCAAGCACAAGACAGCTTGATTGAAAAAAGCCCTGTGAGGGTGACCTCACAGGGCTTTTGGTGACGAATGACTTCGCCGTGGTTTGGAGGGCCTCAGTGAGACCCGCCTGATTACTTCTTCTTGGCGACCTTTTTAGCAGCCTTCTTAGCAGGGGCAGCTTTCTTTGCAGGAGCGGCCTTCTTAGCAGGGGCAGCTTTCTTTGCAGGAGCAGCCTTCTTAGCAGGGGCAGCTTTCTTTGCAGGAGCAGCCTTCTTAGCAGGGGCAGCTTTCTTTGCAGCTTTCTTAGCCATATTTGTATTCCTCGTGTTGTTGTTGGTTGCTTTGTTTGTTTGTTTTGCCGCAGGAGCAGCAGAGCTGCCACTACGGACATTCTTTTCAGCACCTACCTTGGCGGCGGCGCGCTTTTCCTCGATCGCAGCCTGCGCAGCGGCAAGACGGGCGACGGGAACTCGGAAAGGACTGCAACTGACGTAGCTGAGACCAACGGAGTGGAAGAACTTCACACTGTCCGGATCACCGCCATGCTCACCGCAGATGCCAAGTTTGATGTCAGGACGTGTGGCACGTCCCTTTTCAATGGCGATCTTGACGAGTTGGCCGACACCGGTCTGGTCGAGGCTGGCAAAGGGGTTCTTTTTGAAGATCTCATTTTCCGTGTAGGGAAGCAAGAAATTGCCCATGTCATCACGGCTGATGCCGAGAGCGGTCTGAGTGAGGTCATTCGTGCCAAAGCTGAAGAACTCGGCGGTTTGGGCGATTTCGTCGGCAGTCAAAGCACCACGCGGCACTTCGATCATGGTGCCGACGCTGTAGCTCAGCTTCACCTTCTTCTCTTTCTGCACTTCAGCAGCAACGGCATGGACGATGGCGACCTGAAGGTCGAGTTCCTTCTTGAAACCGACCAACGGGATCATAACCTCAGGCTTCACCTTGATACCCTTCTTCTGAACTTCAGCAGCAGCCTCAAAGATGGCACGTGCCTGGGTCTCAGTGATTTCGGGATAAGCAATCCCAAGACGGCAACCGCGGTGACCGAGCATTGGGTTAAACTCATGCAGAGCGTTGACACGGGAGATCACTTTCTCTGTGGTGATACCCAGCTTCTTGGCAAGGTCAGCCTGAGACTTCTCGTCATGAGGAACGAACTCATGGAGAGGTGGGTCCAGAAGGCGGATGGTCGCCGGCATACCTTTGAGGGCCTCAAAGATGCCGATGAAATCTTCACGTTGATAAGGAAGGATCTTGGAAAGAGCGGCTTTGCGGGCTTCCACGGTCTCAGCCAGGATCATCTCCCGCACAGCGTCGATACGATCACCTTCAAAGAACATGTGCTCCGTGCGGGTAAGACCGATGCCCTGTGCACCGAAGGCAATGGCGTTCTGAGTCTGCTCCGGATTGTCTGCATTTGTGCGGACCTGCAGGCGGGTGGCCTGTGAGCACCACTTCATAAGCTGGTTAAAACTCTTAAACTTCTCCGTTGCCTGAGCAACCTTGTCGCCACCGATCATGCCCGTGATGATTTCGGAAGGAGCAGTCTTGAGCTGGCCGCCGTAAACGATGCCGCTGGTGCCATCGATGGACAGGAAGTCACCTTCTTTGAAAACCTGACCGGCAACGGTAACGGTCTTCTTGTCGTAGTCGATCTCAAGAGCGGACGCACCGCAGATGCAAACCTTACCCATCTGACGTGCCACGAGAGCTGCGTGAGAAGACACACCGCCTTTGGCGGTAAGAATGCCTTCAGCAGCGATCATGCCGCGAAGATCTTCAGGGCTGGTTTCGTTACGGACAAGGAGGACTTTTTCACCCTTCTGCTCAGCGATGACAGCGCGGTCAGCGTTGAGGTAGATCTTGCCGGAGGCGGCACCAGGGCCGGCTGGCAGACCGGTGGCAATGGCCTTGGCCTTCTTCACATCGGCAACATCAAAGATTGGAGCCAAAAGCTGGTCGAGCTGATCGGCAGGGTTACGCAGCACTGCGGTTTCCCAATCGATGAGTTTTTCCTTCACCATGTCGATGGAGAACTTCAGGGCGGCAGCGGCTGTGCGTTTGCCGTTACGGGTCTGAAGCATGAACAGTTTGCCCTGCTGAATGGTGAACTCGACGTCCTGCACATCTTTGAAGTGCTTTTCAAGGATGGAACGGACTTTCAGAAGCTCTGCATAAGACTTCGGCATCGCGTCCTTCAGCTTCAGCACAGGCTCAGGTGTGCGCACACCGGCGACCACGTCTTCACCCTGCGCATTGATGAGGAACTCACCGTAGAATTCATCCACGCCATTGGCCGGGTTGCGGGTGAAGGCAACACCGGAACCGGAGTCATCGCCTGTATTGCCATAAACCATGGCCTGGACGTTCACAGCCGTGCCCCACTCTGCCGGGATACCATATTTGCGGCGATACACGATCGCACGGTCATTCATCCAGGAACCGAAGACGGCACCTGCGGCACCACGAAGCTGATCCCATGGATTGCTTGGGAAGGAATGTCCGGTGCGGTCCTTGACCAGCGCCTTGAAGAGCTTCACCAGTTCCTGCTGGTCGGCTGCGGTCAGGTCGCTGTCCACGATGTCCTTGTGATAGACACGGTGCTTGTATTCTTCGATGACGGTCTCAAAGGGCTCATGGTCTTCACCTTCGCGCTTCTGCACGCCGAGCACCACGTCACCATACATCTGAACGAAACGACGATAGCAATCCCAAGCGAAGCGCTCATTTTTCGTCACGGAAGCAAGGGAAAGGACCGTCTGGTCATTCAGACCCAGGTTTAAAATCGTGTCCATCATGCCGGGCATGGAATCGCGGGCACCGGAACGCACAGCGACAAGAAGAGGCATACCTTTGGCATCACCAAATTTGGCACCCATGATTTTTTCCATGGCTGCGACACCGGCTTCCATCTGCTTCTGAAGCTCTACCGGATAAGTGCGCTTGTTGTCGTAATAATAAGTGCAGACCTCTGTGGTGATCGTGAATCCTGGAGGCACTGGAAGACCGATCCGGCTCATCTCAGCGAGGTTTGCACCCTTACCACCTAGCAGGGGTTTCATGGAGCCATCTCCATCCGCTTTTCCTGCTCCGAAGGAATAAACGTATTTCACTGCCTTGCTGCCTTTGCTCGCTGTTTTTGCCATAGAGGTTGTTGTTCTTTATCAGTGCTTGTTGGTTATGTTGATCTGACTGAGCGCCGATAATTGACTCCTGATTATAGGATGCAAGCATTAGTTGACAATGAAAAGTTGGTGGGCATCACGCGAAGTGATGTGCGATGAGCTCGGCATAACGCTAAACGTATCAGACCAAAGCCGCACAAACACTGATGTTCTAATCATCGTGTATTGACGCGAAGCGTTGTTTTTGATTTAACATAAAATCATCATACGAAGACTTTTCCGCCCAACCGCGACGGTCATCCACTGATTCCAAATCTTCATTTTTTCATCTCATGAAAACGCCCCCCCTATCCAAATCCCTGATTCATCGCGGCTTCACTCTCATTGAGTTGCTGGTCGTTATCGTCATCATCGCCATCCTGGTTTCGCTCGCCGTTCCAGTGACGAATATCGTCATGAAAAAAGCTCAGGAGTTGAAAATCAAAACGGTCCTGAAAGACATCCAGGTGGCCATTGGTCATTATCGCACGGAATACAATCGCTTCCCCATCGATCCTGAGAGTGGAGGTACCGGTGGCGATTCCGACATCGAACCTTTCCTGACAGATGGAACAGTTCAGCCGATGATTAACATCCTCATGTCTAATGTGGACACCAGCGGCGGCTCGACCAACATGAACCCGCGACAGATCAAATTTCTCGATCTGCCTTTCGCTAGAAACAATCAGTTTGGCATCATCGATCCGAGCGGTGGCACAGGTGATGGCTCTCCTGTTCAGTTGGTTGACTCCTGGGGCCTTCCTTACACCGTCTTGCTGGATACCAATTTCGACAATCGAATCGCAAACCCGGATAAAAACAGCAACGATCAGCTCATTTCCAGCCAGGCTCCTGAATTCCTGAACAGCAGTTCTGCCATCTACAGCTTCGGCCCAGATCGCCAAGAAAACACCAAGGACGACATCGTCTCCTGGCGTTAATCCTTTCACAGCACAAGGCCGGTCATGGAAACATGACCGGCCTTTTTCTTTTCAGGCATTCAATCCGCCCCACGATACAGACGAGGAACACGCGTATTGATATTCGTCAGCACTTCATAAGGGATCGTTCCCGCCCAAGCGGCAAGCTCCGCGGCAGTGATGCACTGCCCCTCACTACAGCCAAGCAGGATGACTTCATCCCCATTGTAAGCAGTCCCCTGCTCCAGATTCACCATCATCTGATCCATGCAGACCCGTCCTACCACCGGATAGCGCTGGCCTCTCACAATGACTTCCGAACGATTCGAAAGTGAACGGAAATAACCATCCCCATAACCGACCGGCACCGTGATGACACGCACAGGGTGATCACTCTGCCAGGTTGAACCATAACTCACCGGATGACCTGGTTTCACAACCTTGAAATAAGCCACCCGGCTTTTCCAGGTCAACGCCGCACGAACAGTTACAGACCGTTCACAAACTTCACTGGGATAAACACCAAACAGAAGAATGCCCGGACGCACCAAATCCAAATGACTTTCCGGCAATTGCAAAATGCCGGCACTGTTGGCGATGTGGCGCAATGGAACGGGCAGGCTATGCTTTTCGTAAAAAGACAGAACCTCATGAAAGCGCTCCAGTTGAAGTCGTGCGTGACTGAGATCCTCTGCATCTGCATTGGCAAAATGCGAATAGATACCTTCCACCTGCACATGACGGCATTCCAAACTGGCCCTCAATAAACTTTCGGCGCTGTAATAATGAATGCCGATGCGTTCCATACCCGTATCCACTTTGAGATGAACCCGAGCACGCACTCCCGAAGCGGCGGCTGCCTCATCAATCAAGCGCAGCTTTTCCAATGAAGGCGCTGTGATGGTGAGATCATGCTTCAGAAAAAGAGGGATCTGCTCCCCCGCTATGCCGCCCAGAACCAAAATGGGTGCCGTGATCCCCTCTCGGCGCAGAAGAATTCCCTCCTCCAAGAAAGCGACACCGAGATAATCTGCCCCGTGACGGAGCATATGTGAGGCGACAGGAACAAGACCATGCCCGTATGCATTGGCCTTGAGAATCGTCATCACTTTAGCAGGCCCTACATGACGACGAATGGCCGCGAGGTTTTCCGCCAGACTCCTCAAATCCACCTCCACATGAGTCGGCCTAACAGCTTCCTCGTCAGAAAAAATGGTGGCGGCGCTGCTCATGACAACTTGCGCAAAACCCGTAACCGCTCGCGCCCCTCACGCCCCTCATACGCCATATTGGGAATGAAATCCTCCACGATTGCCCAGCGTGATGATGGAAAGAGTTCATGCAACTCCTCCAACGAAATGCCAAAGGGAGGACCGGATTCACCAGGCTCCATGTCCGGATTGATAAACCACACGCCTACCAACAAGCCACCAGGCCTCAGCAACAGTGCCACAGATTGCTCATACGCACGCCGCAAATCAGGAGGAAGGGCACAGAGACAAGTATGCTCAAAAACATAATCGAAGCCGCCAGACCATTCAGACGGGAGATCAAAAAGATCCCCCAAATGGAAACGATCTGAATGATCAGGATGCGCCGCCTGCGCGCGCTGCACGGCAGTCTTGGACAAATCAACCCCAAGCGCATCCATGCCGATACTGGCCAACATGACCACATCATGACCGATACCGCAGCCAGGAACCAAGGCACGTCCTTCCGGTCGATACTTCAGGACCCATGCGGACAGAGGGGGCGATGGCACCCCCTTGTCCCAAGGTGTGTTTCCTTCCAAATAGCAGTTCTCCCAATCAGTCATAGGGGATACCTGAGAGGGAGCGAGGACCGCTGCAACCTGAATCCGCAAATCAAAGAGCCGCCGAGATAGCATTTCCCATCTCGCGCGTGCCCACCTTGCGGGTGCCTTCCACACCTGTGTAAATATCACCCGTGCGAAGCCCATCCTCAATGACCTTGCGCACAGCATTCTCGATGGCGACAGCTTCTTTTTCCAACCCCAGCGAGAAACGCAGCAGCAGGGCGGCGGACAGGATCTGCGCGATCGGATTGGCAATCCCCTGCCCGGCAATATCCGGCGCAGTGCCGCCGCTCGGCTCAAAGAGACCAAAATAGAGGCCATCCCCCTTCGGCTTACCCAGGCTGGCGCTCGCCAACATGCCCAGGCTACCACAAATCATGGCCATCTCATCACTGAGGATATCGCCAAAAAGATTCTCCGTAACCATCACATCAAAGCTGCGCGGAGCTTTGATCAACTGCATCGCCGCATTATCCACATACAAATGGGAAAGAGTAACATCCGGGTATTGAGCAGCCACCTCCAACATCGTTTCCCGCCAGAGAACACTGTTGGTCAGCACATTCGCCTTATCCACAGAGGTGACATGCTTGCGGCGGAGTTGGGCCGCTTTGAAAGCCACATGGCCGATGCGCTCAATCTCGCTCTTTTTATAAACCATGGTGTCGATCACCTCAATGTCACCATCGGGCAGTGTTGTGCGACTTTTAGGCTGACCAAAATAGAGCCCACCTGTCAATTCACGCACACATAACACGTCAAAACCGCCCTCAACTAAATCCGGGCGAATCGGGGAGGAAGCTGTCAAAGCAGGATAGCAAAGACCAGGGCGCAAGTTGGCAAAAAGGCCGAAATGTTTGCGCAAAGGCAGCAACGCACCGCGCTCGGGCTGCTCATTCGGCGGCAGTTTTTCCCACTTGGGTCCGCCCACTGAGCCGAAAAGAATCGCATCACTGGCCTCACAAGCCACCACCGTTTCAGCAGGCAAAGCTTTGCCGACCGCATCAATCGCAGCACCACCGACGAGTTGGTGGTTGTAGGCGAATTTAAAATCGGCCTTGGCTGCCAAAGTGTCTAGGACTTGGATCGCCTCGGCCATGACTTCGGGACCGATGCCATCGCCAGGAAGGACTGCGAGATTAAATGTGCGGCTCATAAATTAGGGCCGGTTTTATGGACGAAGATGCCCCCTCGGGCAAGGGCGGAGAGACTGGTTGAGCGTTTCCGCCTCAAATCGGTCCAAAACATAAGGATTCCAATCCAAGGCGAACCTCAACACCTCGAAGTTTAGCATTGCGTTCTTTGACGCATGTCAATACCCTGTCTTTACAATCATGAAAAATCCCATTTTATTTTCACTATCCACAGCCGTCCTAGTTTGGCTTTCGGCGTCATCTGGGATGGCTCAGCTCGCTCCACCCATAGCAGACATTAATACCCAGGCATTTTCAAGTAGTCAGACCGCCTCAATGGTCAAGGTGAATCCTGGATCGGGCGAGATTTTAGTCATCTCTATCGAAGATCCACTGAGCGGCGCCGAGCTATGGCGAAGTAACGGCACTGATGCAGGAACCAGTCTCATCCGAGATATTGAGACAGGGGCCACTGGCTCTGAGCCAGGCATCCTCACCACTGTTGGCAATAAAGTCTTTTTTACAGCTCGTGCATTGAATAACAGCAGCATCCGCAATCTGTGGGTGACCGACGGTTTGCCTACAGGCACCATGCTTGTCAAAGCTTATGATGCAGGTCAGGGGCCGGCCAAATTCGTAGCCTTCAACAACAGGCTCTTTTTTGAAGGTTCCCAGACTGGATCTGGACGTGAACTCTGGAGATCGGACGGCACTGAGGCAGGGACTTTGCAGGTAGCCAATATCAATACAGCTTCGGGATTAGGCTCGGCGATCGATCACTTTTTTAACGATAATAACACATTCCTCTACTTCGCTGCTGACAATGGTTTGGTAGGACGAGAGCTCTGGAGAACAGCGGCGGATCAGAACAGCACCACTTCACTTTTCGCTGATATTGCACCCGGTGGGTCCACAGACGCCTCCCTGTCGCTTGATACCAATCCAGAAATCACCAAGATGAATTCGCGCATCTATTTGGTTGCCGATGCGAATGATAGCGGTTCAGAAATCTGGACGACTGATGGAACGGAGTCTGGAACAATCCAAGTGGCCGACATCGCTGAAGGCACTCTCAGCGCAACTCCACGCTCACTCAAAGTTATGACCGTGACCGGCGCAGAAGCGGGGACATACCTGTTTTTTTCTGCCACCGATGGACAATCTGGCAGAGAACTCTATCGAACCAATGGTCAGACCGGAGACCTAGCACAAACTGTAAGGCTGAAGGATATTCGCGAAGGGGCCGAAGGCTCTGGTGTCAATAATCTCACAGTCGTGGGAAACACGCTCTTCTTCACCGCCAATAGCGGCTCAGGCATTGAACTTTTCAGCAGTTCAGGTCGTCAGGGTAACAGTGAAACCAACATTGTGGCAGACATCAATGCAGGCGGAGATTCAACCCCAGCCAACCTGACACCGCTCAGCAACAGAATCATTTTCACGGCACAAAATACGGCAGGGAATTTAGGCCTGTATGCGAGCTTGGCACCGAGCAGCGGACTGATAACCTTAAACGCTAACTTGGGAACAGCGGGGGAAACAACGGCATCTAACTTCGTCCAGCTTGGAACAAAGGTCTATTTCATTCTCAATAACTCAGCCCTCTGGTCAACCGACGGCACGGCTGTCGGAACAAAAGAGGAAAAAAACTTCCAATTAGCCAATGGGAGTTCATCACCTAGCTCAATAGTAAGTGCAGGTGCAGTCAGCTATTTTTCGGCTACAGATGGCATTACAGGTCGGGAGTTATGGAAAACCGATGGCACAGAATCAGGGACGGTTCAGGTCAAAGACATTCGTGTCGGCGCGGCATCCTCTTCCCCGGAATCTATCACAGTTTCAGGAGAGAATGTCTATTTCACGGCTGAAGATAGCGACGGCAATCGTGAACTCTGGATCACGGACGGAACAGATGAAGGAACGCTCATCGTCAAAACTTCCGGTGATCAGGAAATCAATACAAGCGGGGGGAGCGATCCCACTGACCTCACAGACATTGATGGCGTCCTATATTTTTCGGCAGTCAGTGCCAGTGGCGGCAGAGAACCTTGGCGCATCAACAGTGACACAGGTCTGGCGGAGACTGTCGGTGATTTGGTTACGGGAACGGGTGTTTCAGATCCGACTCAGTTCACCAATTACAAAGACGATGTGTATTTTGTGTCCCGTGCAAACGGTCAGATCCAACGCCTGCGTAAAGCATCCGCCGCCGCCGCGTTTATTGGAGGTGCCGGCGGCCCTTCAGCGATAACCGGGATGGTTCCCTTGGGCACGGGGGGCAATCAACGCCTTTATTTCGCGGGAACCACAGGGCAAGGAATCGAACTTTGGAAAAGCGATGGCACAGACGGTGGCACAGAGATTGTTCTCGATATCAACCCCGGTAGTGCAAATGCCAACCCTACAGGAATGACAGTCGTCGGAAATGTTCTGTTCTTTGCAGCCAGCAACGGAACCACGGGCACGGCAAACGGGACAGAATTATGGCGCACGAATGGCACCCTTGAAACCACACGAATCGTGCGCGACATCAATCCCGGTGTAGAGAGCTCCTCGCCACAAAATCTAACCGAAGCTGGAGGCAAACTTTTCTTCACTGCTGACAACGGCACAAATGGACGAGAACTTTGGGTCAGCACGAGCAGTGGCGCAAGCATGCTCGTCGATATCGCAGCCGGAGCAGCCAGTTCCAACATTGCCGACATGAAAAACATTGATGGCATCCTCTGCTTCTCCGCAGATGACGGCATCAATGGACGAGAACTTTGGATCTCTGATGGCACCGCCCAGGGAACTCGAATGCTTGAAGATCTCACCGGGCCAGTTGCTTCATCCAACCCTGCAAATTTCACCTCCTTTCAGGGACAATTATTGTATTCCTCCGCAGACACCTTGGTTGGAAACGAGTTACGAATCGCCTTCATTGGCCCTAACATTGAACTCGCTGATTCCAATGATAATCAGCTCGTTTATGGCACAGACTTTGACTTGGGCACAGTGGCATTCAAGGGCACACCGGTAACGAAAGTTTTAACCATTAAGAATACCGGTCGAAACACCCTATCTGCCATCAAACCATTGATCAGTGGTGTCAATGCCTCCGAGTTCACCCTCACTACACCCAAGGCTAAAAATTTGATTCTGGCAGGTGATAGCACGACCCTGGGCGTGAAATTCACCCCCAAGGAAGGCGGCCTGAGAACTGCTACCCTATCGATCTTGAGCAACGACGCTGACGAAAACCCCTTTATCCTCAGACTCGTTGGTAATGGAGATAAAGACCCAACCATAACGAGCCAACCGGAATCCCTGATGCTCTATCCGGGGGAAGAAGCCGAGTTCGAAGCCACCGCCTCAGGCATTCCAAATCTAACCTACCAATGGAGAAAAGGTTCTGCTAAAATCGCCGGGGCCAATAATACAAGCTTCACCATCGGTTCCGTCACCCTCAAAGACGCCGGCGCTTACAATCTCTTTGTGCAGGGCAATCCACTGAGCGGAGTCAGCAACTCAGCCCAACTGGGTGTGGTGCAGGATAATTTCCCTGTCCCGATCCTGGCTGCCGGGGCAGGTAAAGCGGCTGTTTTCAAGGTCACTGCCGCAGGCAACCAACTGACCTATCAGTGGCTGAGAGACGGGACGCCTCTCAGCAACGATTCCCGCATCACTGGAGCCACAACTAAAACCATGACCATCAAAGGCCTGACCACGGATGACACGGACATCTACACCTGTCAGGTCACCAACCCTGGTGGTAGCAAAATCGGTGGTAGCACCCAATTGAATGTTTTCGGCGCTGCCCCCATCGTCGTCAAAAACCAAAACATGGATGACGGTGTGATCAGCGGCTCATATACCCATCAGATCCTTGTGGACCCAGCCGCAGAACGCACGCCTCTAACTTACTCGGCCAAAGGACTTCCAGCTGGGTTGAAGTTGGATGCAAAAAGCGGTCTGATTTCTGGGAAACCTACCAAGTCAGGTGACTTCCCTATCACTGTCACTGCCAAGAACACTTTTGGTTCGGACTCGTCCGATGAACAGACCATCACGATTGCCCCGTTCCCGGATAACATTGCCGGGGTATATATCGGCACTGTCGCTCATGATGAGGTGATCAACGGCCACCTCGGCGGTCGCTTGGACCTCAGCATTAGCGGCACGGGCTCCTTTACCGGTAGCCTCATGCTGGGAGCCACCAAGATCGCCCTCAAGGGTGCCGTGGACATTGATGTGAATGAAGTGCTTCCTCCTGGGGCCACGCTCAATCTACTGCCGTCTGTCAAATCAGGCATTGCACCGATCACTCTCACCTTTGCGATCAACACGATGAATGGTGAATTCATCAACAGCAGCGTCACCACGGATGACGACACGGCCATCATTACCGGCTGGCGAGCACTGGATGCCATCGCCGCCGCCCAATACGACGGCTTTTACACCTTCGGCTTGGAACTCGGCGACGCCGGCCAAGTCGGCGAAGCGTTCGAGGACTTGATACCTCAGGGCTGGAGCTTTGGTTCATTCAAAGCCGCCAAGGGCAAGCTGAAAATCGCGGGCCGCACGGCGGATGGTGACAAAATCACCTGCTCCTCCGTCATCGGCACCAATGGCAACATCGCCATCTTCCAAACCATGTATACCCCGCTGAAAGGCTCCCTGCTGGGCAACCTCCAGATCGAGGCCGCCGTCGAAGAGGATGTGACTGACAACACCATCACCGGCGACATTGAGTGGGTGCGCCCCGCCGATCCAAAATCCAAGACCCGCTCCTATGTCGCTGGTTTTGGCATGCCTGAAACCCCAGTCGAAGACCCCGTGCCGCTCGAAGCTGTCGGCGCATTCTATGCCGCGCCAACGGGCCTGATCCTTGGGTTGACGGAAGCCCCAAGCGAGGTGGAACTCACCTTCCAGTATGGTGGCGTTTCTGAGCAAGATGCTGAAGACAAAATCGACGCGGTCGTGACCGTCAATCAAGGGAACAAAATCACTGTCTCAGAGACAGAAGCTGCCACCAAACTGGCCGTGAAGACCCCTACCGGAGGCCTCTCCGGCAACTTTGCCTTGGGAACCGGTGCTGAGGCACGGAAGTCCGTCTTCACAGGTGTCCTAATCAAAGATGGCTCCGTGGACCAAGGCGTCGGCTTTTTCACCCTGCCCCAGGTCCCTGGTCCGGGTGAAACTCTCAAAACCAGCCCGATTTTCGGCGGCAAGGTGGAGCTGAGAGAGGCCCCTTGAGCTGACCTCCTGCGTTAAGTTTCATCAGGCATGAGGTCACTCCTCATGCCTGTTTTCTTTTCACGGAGGGCTGAGGGCTACTCCAGCAGCTTCTTCCGCACGATCTCGGTGACGATCTTTGGATTGGCCTTGCCCTGGCTGGCTTTCATGGCCTGGCCGGTGAACCAGTTCATCGCCTTTTCATTGCCGCCTTTGACCTCGGCCACTTTGTCGGGATTCGCGGCCAAGATTTGCTCCACAATGGCCTCCAGGGCACCCGTGTCGCTGACCTGTTCGAAGCCTTTGGCCTTGATGATCGGCGCGGCGGGATGGCCGGTGGCGAACATCTCGGCAAAGACTTCCTTTGCCTGGTTGTTGCTGATCTTGCCGGACTCGACGGTGGCCACGAGCTCGCTCAGCGCCTCCGGTTTCACCGGGCAGGCGGAGATGTCCGCCTCGCTGTCCTTCATCAGGCCTAACAAATCATTAATCACCCAGTTGGCGACCTTCTTCGCGGGCACTTTCGTATCCGCAGTCACCGCCGCCTCGTAGTAGCCGGCCAGGGCCTTGTCACTGGCCAAGACACCGGCGTCATAGGCGCTGCAGCCATAGTCGGATTCAAAGCGGGCGCGCTTTTCATGAGGCAGCTCAGGCACCTGGGGACGCACGCGGGCGATGAAAGCCTCCGTGCGCAGCGGGATCAGGTCGGGGTCGGGGAAGTAGCGGTAATCATGCGCGTCCTCCTTGGTTCTCATGGGCTTGGTTTCACCCAGATCGTCGTCCCAGCGCAGGGTGCTCTGGACCAGTTTTTCGCCACTCTCCAGGCAGCCAATCTGGCGCTCGGTCTCATAGTGAATGGCGCGGCGGATGGCGGACATGGAGTTGAGGTTTTTCAGCTCGATCTTCGTGCCCAGTTCCGTCTGACCTTCAGGACGCACGCTGATGTTCACATCGCAGCGCAGGTTGCCCTTTTCCATGTCGGCATCGCTGACGCCGCCATAGACCAGGATCTGGCGCAGGCTGGTCAGGTAGGCGAAAGCTTCCTCCGCGCTGTCGATGTCCGGCTCGCTGACAATCTCCATCAGCGGGGTGCCGGCTCGGTTGAAATCCAGCGTCGTGAACTTGTCATGGTGGGTGCTCTTGCCCACGTCCTCCTCCAAATGAATGCGCGTGAGCTTCACCACCTTACCGGGATTGGCGATGCTCTTTTGCGCGTCCTTCGGATAGGCAAGATCATACAGAGGCACACCGCCGCCGAGGCAGAGCGGAAAAGGCATCTGGGTGATCTGGTAGTTCTTCGGCATGTCCGGGTAAAAGTAGTTTTTGCGGTCCCAGCTCACCACCGGCGGCGTGCTACAGCCCAGCATCATCCCGGTGAGGATGGTCTTTTCGATGGCGGCTTCATTCAGCACCGGCAGCGCGCCCGGCAGGCCCAGGCAGGTGGGGCAGGTATGCGTGTTCGGCTCCGCGCCGACCTCCACCGGACAGGCACAAAACATCTTGCTCCGCGTGGTGAGCTGCGCGTGGACTTCGAGGCCGATGGTGACGATATACTTGGGCATGGGGAGCCCTGACATTGGAATCCCTTTCCGCATCTGGCAAGCGGGGGCTTGAGGGCCGATAGCAGGGCGGGCGAACCGGAATCTGTTAACATAACACAATCTAACCCCGCTCCACCTGAGGAATACCCCCAACGCTCACGTTTAGCCTTCACCAACCATGATGAAACCGCACCCACTTCTCCTCACCATCCTGCTTTGCGGCGCACTGCACGGCGCGGACTGGTCTAAACAAGCGCAAGAAGATGCCGCCCAGGACCGGACCAGCGTCCCTTACGAAGGCTTCACGCCTAACAAAATGGTGTGCGACACCACCCTGCGCCAGCTTCCCGACGGCTCCTGGGCGCTCATGATCCTGGCCGGTGGGGATACGGAGCCCTCCCCGCTGAACTACACGGGCATCACCTTCAGCAAGGACGAGGGCAAAAGCTGGACGCCCCTGAAGACGGTGAATACAAACCTGCCGCGCGAGGGCAAGACCATCGGCCAATGCGTGACCGAGCTGATCATCCGCGATGGACGCTGCACCGCACTGCTGTCCACCCATTCGAAACACTGGGCCAATGACTGGCGCTCCTGGTTCATGCACAGCGATGACAATTGCAAGACCTGGTCCCAGCCCGAACCCGTGCCCGGACGCCTGCAAAACCGCACCTTTGTGCGCAACCTCATCACCACCCGCGACGGACGCCTGATGCTGCCCTTTCAGCATTACATCGGCCCGGAGGACGAGCAGGGCAAGCCGACCCTGGACCGCGCCTTCACCAACCCGCGCAACGGCGTCCTCATCAGCAGCGACGGCGGCAAGACCTGGAGTGAGCATGGCAACATCCGCCTGACCACCGACGACCGCTACTTTGGCTGGGCGGAAAACAACCTCGCGGAGCTCAGCGACGGCCGCATCGTCATGATCATACGGGCGGACAGGCTGGGCGGCGTGCTTTATTACGCCGAGTCCAAAGACGGCGGCAAAACATGGCCCGAATTCGCCGCGAAGACGGACATTCCGAACCCTGGCAGCAAAGCCACGCTGTATCCCCTGGGCGGTGACACGGTGGCCATGCTGCACAATCCGAATCCGAAACACCGTAGCCCGCTGGCCCTGTGGATCAGCTTTGACGGCCTGAAGACCTGGCCCTACCAGCGCGTGCTGGTCCCGGAATCCAGCGACGGTCCCAAGGGCCGCCTGAACTACCCGGACGGCTTTGTCAGCGCGGACAAAAAGTGGCTACACTTCGCCTACGATGACAACCGCCACCGCGCCGTGCATTACAGTGCAAAGCTGCCCCCGCTTCCCTAACCAACATTGCGGATGCACAACCTCCTGAACCGCTTCACCGGGCTTTACCCGCTCTGGCTCATCCTCTTTGCCCTGCTGGGTTTTTTGAAACCCGAGGCGCTGGCTTGGTTCTCCGGCCAATGGATCATCTGGGCGCTGACCACGGTCATGCTCGGCATGGGCATCACTCTGACGGTAGAGGATTTTCGCCGATTGCTGAAGATGCCCGGCTGCGTGGTCCTGGGCTTTGTGGCGCAATACACCCTCATGCCGCTGGCGGGCTGGGGCATCGCCCAGGTCATGAAGCTGGAGCCTGGTTTTGCCATCGGCCTGATCCTGGTCGCGAGCTGCCCCGGAGGCACCGCGTCGAATATGATCACCTATCTGGCCCGCGCCAATGTGGCCCTGTCCGTAGTGCTGACCATGACGTCCACGTTGCTGGCCTTCATCATGACGCCGCTGTGGTGTGAGACCCTGGCCGGGAAGTATGTGCCGGTGGATGCCTGGGGCCTGTGCAAGACCACGCTGCAGGCCGTGGTGGCACCCGTGCTCATCGGCGTGTTTTGCAACTGGCGTTTCCCACGCACCGTCGCCCGCGTGGCCTGGCTGGGGCCGCTGGTGTCGGTCATCGCCATCTGCTTCATCACCGGCGGCATCGTCGCCTCGAAGGCGGATGCCATGGCCGCCAATGCCGGGAAGCTGACCCTGGCCGTGTTCCTTTTGCATGCCTTCGGTTTTGCCCTCGGTCATCTGGTTTCCAAGGTGCTCGGCTACTCGGAGGACGTGGCCCGCACGGTCTCCATTGAGGTCGGGATGCAGAACGGCGGCATGGCCGCGACACTGGCGAACAAGCACTTCACCACCGAGCCGCTCTCCGCCGTGCCCGCCGTCTTCAGCGCCATCATGCAAAACATCCTCGGCAGCATCCTCGCCGCCTGGTGGCGTTCGCACCCGACCATTTCGAATCCCGAGGAGCCCGTCAAGACCTGCCCATGAGCCGCCGCCACATCCACTATTGGAAATGCGACCGGCCCGCCGCCTTTCACGGCACGGAGATGCAGCCTGCCGCCGAGGGTCTGGAAGCGCAGGTGCTGGGACTGTTGCAGGCACGTCATTCTGACCTAACCATTGATTTGCAAAAAGGTGGCGGCCAGGGCAATCACCGCACCTTCATCGCCCGCATCGGCAACGAGACGCGCTTTGTCCGCATTGAGGACGGGCCGGAGCAGGATGACTACATCGAGACGGAATCCCGCGTGCAGGAGGCTGTGCGCTCTCTCGGGCTGCCCACACCGCAGGTCCTGGCGGTGGATGCCAGCCGCCGCGAGGTCCCCTTTGCCTGGCAGCTCATGGAGTTGATCGCCCAGCCGGACCTGAATCACTGGCACAAACAGGGCCTGCTGGACCTGCCGCACATGGCCCGCGAGATCGGGGCCGCCGTGGCCCGCTGGCAGGACGTGCCCGTCACCGGCTACGGTCCTTTTCAATCCGGCAATGGCAGTCTCACCGGCTACCATGTGCAGTATGCGGACTACTTCCTGCTGAACCTGGACCGGCATCTGCATTTCCTCACAGAGCGCCAGTTTCTCACCCTTTCCGAGGCAGGTGAAATGCGACAGGAGATCGAGCTTCATCACTCGCTGCTGGATCTTGCTCAGGGCTGCCTCGTGCATAAGGACCTGGCCCTCTGGAACATCCTGGGCACGGAGCATGACATCACCGCCTTCATTGACTGGGACGACTCTATCTCTGGAGACCCCATGGATGATTTATCTCTGCTGGCCTGCTTTCACGATGGGCCGGTCATCGCCCAGGCGCTGGCAGGTTACACCCGGGTGAAACCGCTGCCTGCCGAGCATCGCCGCCGCTTTTGGCTGCACCTGCTGCGCAACATGATCGTGAAGGCCGTGATCCGCGTCGGGGCAGGCTACTTTGACCGCAGCGACGGTTTCTTTCTCATCGGTTCCGGCAGCAGCGGATCAGATCTGCGCACACTCACTCAGGTTCGGTTGCAGAAGGCGCTGAACGGATTGAGAGAGAACTCACCCATCGAAACTGCATGAAGGACTCCCTGATTTCACCCCGCCTCGGCACCTGGCTGTCCATCGGTTCCCCGGTCATTGCGGAGCTGGCCGCCGCCTGCGGGTTTGACTGGGTGCTGATGGACCTGGAACACGGCTGCGAATCCGAAGCCGCCCTGCCTAACCAATTGCGTGCTCTGCGTGGAACGGCGACGAAGGCCATCGTCCGCGTCGGTGCTCCGCATCGCGACCTGATCGCCCGGGTGCTGGACTGGGGCGCGCAAGGCATCATGGTGCCGCATGTGAACTCGGCGGCAGAGGCGGAGGCCATCGTCCAGGCCGCGCATTATGCCCCGCGCGGGCATCGCGGTTATTCACGCACCGTCCGCGCCTATGACTACGGTTTAAACCCGCCCGGTGATGCCTCAGCGCCGCCCATCATCCTCGCACAGATTGAGACGATCCAGGGCGTGGAGCAGGCACAGGCCATCGCGGCCGTGGCGGGCATTGATGCGCTTTTTGTTGGGCCTGCGGACCTCGGCCATGACCTGAAGGTCCGCCAGAGCTCCTGGGTCTATGAAGACTGCCTCAGCACGGTGGTGAAAGCCACCCAGGATCAGGGCAAGGAATCCGGCATCCTGGTGCGGCAACCGGCAGACCTGGAAAAGATGAAGGCGCTGGGCTTCACCTGGCTGGCGGTGGACTCGGACCTTTCGTTGTTGCGGGAAGGGTTTCTCAGGAATCTGAAGGCGGCGCGGGGGTGAGGAGAGGAAGGTCGTATGGCCAGACGACCTTCTTCCACCCCAAACGAGCCTTCACTTCACCGGCCCCAGGCTCTGGAGATAGGCCACCAGATGAATCACCTGCTCCTCGCCCAAGGCGGTGAGCAAACCCTCCGGCATCAGGCTCATGGGAAGCTGCTGCTGTTCGGTGATCTCACTGCGTTCGATGACCAGTCTTTCCGCAGGTGTCTGCACAGTCAGGGTCTTGGGGTTCTGCTCGGGAATCACGCCGGTGATCGTGCGGCCGTCCTTCAGCTTGAAGACGCTCATGCGATAGTCGGCCGGGACGATGGCGCTCGGGTCCAGGATGTTTTCCAGGAGGTAGGTCAGCTTGTGACGATCACCTCCGGTAAGATCGGGGCCGATCATGCCGCCTTCGCCATACAGCTTGTGACAGGCGGCGCAGGCGGCCATGAAGACCATCTTGCCCTTGGCCGCCTCGCCTTTGGCCAGGGCGGCGGGTGTCAAGATCTCCGTCCACTTGGCCATCTCGGCTTTCTTGGCCTCCGGGGTATCGCGCAGTTCACCCCAGACTTCGGTCAGCTTTTTGGTTAGGCCGTCGTTTTTCAGACTCAGGATCGCCCGGGCCTGATAGGGACTGATGACCGAGGGCGGGACGCGACCAGCCTTGATGAAGTTCAGCAGCGCCTGGGCATAAGCCGGGCGCGTGATCAGCGTGTCCACCGTGGCTGTCTGCTGCTCCAGGCTGCGACCGGGCCAGGGTTGGATGAGGGCCTTCGGGATGGACTCGTCATCATAGGCCGCCAGCGCACTGCGTGCCTGCACGGCCAGCACCTTGTCATTCACCAAGCCACGAATGATCGGCATCAGTTCCGGTTTCACCGTCCGGGTAAGGCTGGTAAAAGCATTGCGGCGTGCCGAGGCATCGCCCTCCGTGTCTTTGACGATGGGGATCAAATCTTCCATCGGACGGCCACCGCCGAAGACGGAAGAGAGTGTAGTGAGTAGCTCAGGCATTTTGCCCGCACTTTCTGAACCGGGCAGGATGCCTGCGCTACGGACGAAATCATCCCAGCCCTTGGGTTTCGGGGCTTTGTTCCAGCCGTTCAAGGCTGCGGCCATGCCATCGAGCACATCCTTCCGCACCTCCGGCTGCCCCTTCATCAGCGCCACCAGCGCATCCACGGCGGCAGGCTGTTTCTCGATCTCTTCGGTGATGCGGCGCGCCACCAGACGGCGCACCGTGGGGATCTTCGCTTCACCGATGAGCTTCACGCCGCGCATCGGGTCTGCCGCCACCGAAGGCTCGATGCCATACCAAATCATCAGCGGCTGCTGACGGTCGCTGGCGTCTCCTTCATGTTTGGCCAAAGCGGTGGCGATGGGCCAGCGGGCGTCTAACGGCAAGCGTTGCAGGGCAGATGCAAGGTGGAGGCGGATGAGACCAGAGGGATTACTTTGTGCAAGTTTAAGGGCCAAATCCTGCACGGCGGAGGTTTTGGTTATTTTGGGACCAAGCAGATCGTCCATAATTTTCTCAACAAAAGCATTCCCTTTTTCTTGTCGAAGCCGTTGGATCTCTGCCTCATAGTTGCCATCTATTAATAACTGTAGTGAAGCTGGCTCAGTTAACTTGCCGCTTGGCAACTGGAGGGGAAACTCAAGGGGTCTGCTAGCAAGAGCACTCCGGCCATGAAGCGCACCGACAATCATGGAAGGTTTTGCTTCCAACTGCTCGATGAGGCGCATGAATGACATCTGCAGATCAGCTATCGTCTCAAGATCGGCCTTCATTGGCCGTTCTGCGATCTGGCGTGCAGCCATCCGACTCCACCAGTTGTTCTCACTCGCCAGCAGCCCCACAAGCTCCTCATCTTTCATCGCCGCCACATTGATGGGTTCCACCTTCTTCTGCTCCCCATACACAATCTTGTAAATCCTTCCGCTCGTCCGATGCACGCCATCGTTGTCATGGCACTCACCGGAGTCACTCCAGTCGGACACGAACACATTGCCATCGGGGCCGGTGATGAGATCGAGTCCACGGAACCAGGGGTCCTTGGCCTGCATGAAATCGGGGGCGTGTTTGCCGACGTAGCCGCAGCCATCACGCTCCAGCCTGTCCACATTGATGCGGCGGCCATGGAGATTGCAGGTGAGCATCTTGCCGTGGTATTCCTTCGGCCAGGTGCCACCCTGATAGATCAGCATGCCGACATGGGCGTGGCCGCCGCCGAGTTCCAGGGTCTTGTTGCTGATGCCGGTGCGGATGTCGCTCCACTTTTCACCACCGGTGTCCCAGTGGAAGTGGTCGGCGGTTTGTTCGATGATCTCATACACATACGGGTTCAGATGCGTGCCGAACATGCGACGGTAATAAGCCCCCGGAATCACGTGCCAGAGGTGGCCGATCACGGTGTTGATCATGAAAAGCTCGCCATCCTCGTTCCAGTCATGGCCCCAGGAATTGGTGCCGCCATGGGCCACGGTTTCCAGGATCTTGCGTGTGGGGTGATAGCGCCAGATGGCGCAGTTCATCTTCACACGCTTTTCGTTAGGCGTTCCGGGGGCACCCACGGCGGAGGTATCGGTGATACCGTGGCGGCCATAAAGCCAGCCGTCCGGCCCCCAGCGCAGACCGTTGACGATGTTGTGGCCGATGGTCTTGGTATTAAAGCCGTCCAGCAGGATCTCCGGCTCGCTGTCCGGCACATCGTCACCGTTCTTGTCCGGGATGAAACCCAGCGTGCCTTCATTGAGAATCCAGGCTCCGCCGTAGCCCCACTCCACGCTGGTGAGGTAAGCGCCTTTGTCCCAGAAGACCTTGCGCCCGTCGTGCTTCCCATCGCCATCCTTGTCCTCCAGGATGATGATGCGGTCGCGTAGCTTTGTGTCCCAGCGCGCGGGGTTTTCCGCATAGGTGTAGTTTTCCGCCACCCAGAGACGGCCCTTCGCATCCCAGGTCATGGCGATGGGCTGCTGCACATCCGGCTCTGAGGCGAAGACCACGCACTTGAAACCTGGAGGCAATTCCATCGTCGCCGCAGCTTCCTCCGCCGACATGGGCTCGCCCTTTTCGGAATTGAAAGGTTTGGGGAAATCAGCGGCAAAGGCGTTGGTGGCGAGCAGGGGCAGTAACAGACGATTCATGACAGAGGGCTGACAAAACGCTTTAAAAGTATGGATTCTGGCGACCGAATGCACGCTCTATTAGACGCCCTATGAAACATCTCCTGCTTTTCGCCCTTCTGATTGGTTTTCCACTGCTGGCGAGGGCACAAAGCCTAAAGGTCGCCACCTTCGATGTGGATGCCACGCCGCCCTTGGGTTCCCACATGGCCTATGACCCGGTGAAACGGCTGGATGAACTGACCCTGCGGGCCCGTGGCATCGTCCTGCTGGGCATGGAGAAGCCCATCGTGCTCTGTGCCGTGGACTGGATCGGCATCGCCAATGAAGGGCACGATGCCTTTTGTGCCGCCCTTGCTGCGGCGGCAGGCACCACGCCGGATCGCGTGGCCGTGCACACCCTGCATCAGCACGATGCCCCCGGCTGTGACTTCACCGCCGAGAAGATCATCACTGAGCTAAACCTTAAAGACTATGGCCGCTTTGAAGGCACGTTTCACCGTCAGGTGATCCAACGTCTGGCCGATGCCGTGAAGGCCGCGCTGCCAAACGCCCAGCCCATCACCCATTACGGACGCGGCACCGCCGAGGTGAAGGAAGTGGCCTCCAACCGCCGCATCCTCGGTCCAGGTGGCCGCATCCGTGCCATGCGCCTGACCACGACCAAGGACCCTGCCCTGCGTGCTGAGCCGGAAGGCGTCATTGATCCCCAGGTCACGCTGCTGAGCTTCTGGAACGACAAGATCCCTGTAGCCGTGCTGAGCTACTACGCCTGCCATCCGCAGAGCTATTACCGCCTGGGCATCCCCAGTCCCGACTTTCCCGGCATCGCCCGGTTTTTCCGTGGACAGGATGTGCCGGAGGCGCTGCATGTGCATTTCAATGGCGCAGGCGGGAACCTCGGTGCGGGCAAATACAATGACGGCAATCGCGAAAACCGTCTGCTGCTGGCCCAGCGGCTGGCCGATGGAATGAAGCGCGCCTTTGCCGCCACGGAAAAGCAACTCATCATCGGTGCGGATGTGGGCTGGCAAAGCATCCCCGTTTCCCTGCCGCCTGGAAAGCACCTCACCGAGGAATCTTTGATTCAGGGCCTGAAAACCGAACCCGCACGCGGATACATCGCCAAGGCGGATCAACTCGCCTGGCTGCGCGGTTGTGAAGCTGGTCATCAGATCCGCATCACCTGTCTGCGGATCGGCCAGGCGCGGGTGCTGCATCTGCCGGGGGAATTGTTTGTGGAATACCAGCTCGCCGCCAAGGCCATGCGCCCGGATCTGCATGTCAGCCTCGCCGCCTATGGCGACTACGGTCCCGGCTACATCGGCACCACCGTGGCCTATGGCGAAGGCGGCTATGAAACCAGCGAACGCGCCAGCAACGTGGCCCCCGAGGTGGAACCTGTGCTCATGGACGCGATGAAGAAGCTGCTGGAGAAGTGAGGGAAAATTCGGTGATCGGTTTTCAGTATTCAGTGATCAGAAGGCGATCCCAAAGAATCATGGTATAACCGAATGCGGATAACCGAACACTGATCACTGAATCTCCGCTTGCGTCCTCAAATTGACAAAGCGCCACTTCTGTAGCATGACTTGTGCATGAACCGCAACGCCCGCCCCGACCGACTCGCCATGCCAGGCAAGAAACTGGCTGGACCGGGGCCTATGGCAAACTGAGCGCGCTTCATTGGACGACTCACCTCCACCACGGCCCTCCCCACTTCGAGGCCGTGGTTTTTTTGTGCCGCCGCCTGTCCCTCCCCCCCAACCTTTTTCGTCATCGCGGCAGCTTTATGCATTCCATCGTTTCATCCTCCCAAGGAGAGCGGACGCCCTCGTCCGCATCCCCTCAACCCACCTTCGGCCAGGAAAGCCGCACCACGCTCAAACTCGCCCTGCCACTCATCTCGGGTCAGCTCAGCCAGATGCTCATGGGCGCGGCGGACACCGTCATGATCGGGGCTGTGGGCGTGGTGCCTCTGGGTGCGTCCACGTTTGCAAACACTTTGTTAGCCGTGCCCTTCGTCATGGGCATCGGCCTGCTCAGCTCCGTCTCCGTGCGGGTTTCCCAGGCGCATGGGGCGCAGGTGCCTGAGGACGCGCAGCAGGCCGTGCGGCATGGCACCTGGCTGGCTGCGGGCATGGGGCTGATGGTCGTGCTGGTCTTGGGCCTGATGCTGCCCTTTTTGTCCTGGTTTCAGCAACCGGCGGAGGTGGTGGCGCAGGCACCCGTGTATCTGATGACCTGTGCGGTTTCCCTCATCCCGGCGCTGATGAGCATGGTGTGGAAAAACCATGCCGATGCGCTGAATCGCCCCTGGCCGCCTTTCTGGATCATGCTGGGCAGTGTGATGCTGAATGTGCTGCTGAACTGGCTGTGGATCTGGGGCAACTGGGGCTTCCCGGCACTGGGTCTGGAGGGGGCGGGTTATGCCACGCTGACGGCGCGCTGCATCGGGGCCGGGGTGCTGTTTCTGTGGATCACGCGCAGTGCGGTCACGCGGGTCTGGACCCCCAGGCGGTGGTTGATCCCCTGTCAGCGCAGTGGCTTCACCAGCCTGCTCGGCATCGGCATCCCGGCCTGCCTGCACATGCTGGCGGAGGTGACGGCTTTCGTTACGGCTTCTTTGATGGTGGGCTCGCTCGGGGTCGCCGCATTGGCCGCGCATCAGGTGGCCATCACCTGCATCGCCACCGCCTTCATGATCCCCATGGGCGTGGCCATGGCCACCAGTGTCCGCGTGGGGGAGATCGTCGGTGCCCGGCAGCGGGAGCGGCTGCACCGCGTGCTGGCAGGGAGCTGGCTCTTTGCCGCCGCCTTCATGACGCTGTCCATGATCGTCTTTTTTGTCTGGGGGCGGGAACTGGCGGCCCTGTTTGTGCAGGAGGCGGAGGTGATCCGCGTGGCCACCTCCCTGCTGCTGGTGGCGAGTTTGTTTCAGCTCTTTGACGGCCTGCAAGTCGTCTCCGCCGCCGCCCTGCGGGGCGTGGATGATGTGAAGGTGCCCGCCTGGATCGCCGTGCTGGCGTATTGGGTCATCTCCCTGCCCATGGCCTGGGTGATGACCTTTCACTGGCACCTGGGCGCGGTAGGTGTCTGGGGTGCCCTGGCCATCGGGCTCGGCATCGCCGCCCCCTTGCTCATGTGGCGTGCGTGGCGGCTGCTGGGGGCGGAGGGTATGCAGTAATCAGTAATCAGTATGCACTAACACGGATCACTGATTACTGAATACTGCACACTGAACACTGATAACTTCCCCCACCCTCACTCCCCCGCCCCGCTCTTCGGGTCCAGGGCATCGCGCAAGGCATCGCCGATGAGGTTCAAGGCCAGCAGGGTGGCGCTGAAAAAGAGACCGGGGCCGATGAGCATCCAGGGGTAGGTTTCCATGCTGCCCGCCCCTTCACCGATGAGCACCCCCCAACTAGCATCCGGCGGCTGAATGCCCAGGCCCAGGAAGCTGAGCGTGGCCTCCAGCAGCATCACGCCAGGCACGGTGAGGCTGGCGTAGATGATGACCGGTCCCATCACATTCGGCAGCATGTGTCTGAACATGATGTGCCAAAACCCGGCCCCGCTGGCACGGGCGGCGAGGACGAATTCCAGGTTCTTCAAAGCCAGCACCTGCCCCCGAACCACCCTCGCCATGGTCAGCCACTCCACCGCGCCGATGGCCACAAAGATCAGCCAGAACTCGCGCCCAAACACGACCACCAGGATGATGACAAAGGTGATGAAAGGAAAGGCATACAGCACATCCACCAGCCGCATCATCAGCACATCCACACGCCGCCCTGAAAGCCCGGCAATGAGACCGTAACCCACGCCGATGACGGACGCCACCGCCGTGGCCAGGATGCCCACCAGCAGGGAGATGCGCCCGCCGAACAAAATGCGTGTCAAAAGATCCCGCCCCAAGGTATCCGTGCCCAGCCAGTGCGAAGCCGTCGGCCCCACGGCCTGAAGTTCCAGATCCTGCTGGCTCTGATCATACGGCGACAAGAACGGCCCCAGCACACAGGCCGCCACCAGCACGACCATGAAAACCATCGCCGCCACGGTGATCCGACTGCGTGTGAGCTGTCGCCAGGCCCGCTGACCCGGCGATTCGGACACCACGGGGAGTGAGGCCATCTTGGCATCATCGGCTTCTGAGGCCAGGATGGCCTCACTCCTTGGATTCGCCTCGCTCATGATTTGAAACCGATGCGGGGGTTCAGCAGCGCCTGGAGGAAGTCCACCAGCAGATTGAAACCGATGATCATCACCGCATAAAAAGCCGCCGTGGCCATGGCGAGGTCATAGTCGCGGTTCACCGCCGCCCCGACGAAGTGCTGCCCCAGGCCCGGTAATTGAAAAACCATCTCCGTGACGATGGACCCGGTCATCAGTCCCGCCGCCGTCGGCCCCAGATAGTTCAGCACCGGCAGGCAGGCGAGCTTGAACGAGTGACGAAACACAATCGCCATCTCCGACGCCCCCTTCGCCCGTGCCGTGCGGATGAAATCCTGCGCCAGGGTTTCCCGCAGACCACCGCGCGTCAGCCGGGCAATGTAAGCGCTGTAGATGATGCCTAACGTCAAAGATGGTAAAACCCAGTCATCCCAGTCATACCAGCCGGAGGCATTGAACCAGCGCAGCTTTAACCCCAGCACCAACGCGATGACCGGACCCAGGACCATGCTCGGCGTGCAGAGGCCCAGTGTGGCAAAGAGCATTGCCGTGCGATCATCGAAGGTGTTCGGTCGCAACCCCGCCAGCGCTCCCATGGGGATGCCCAATCCCAGCGCAATCAGCAAAGCCGCCCCGCCCACCGCCGCCGAAACCGGAAAGGCCTGTGCGATGATCTCATCCACGCCCCGCCCTGGCGTCTTCGCTGAAACCGGAAAGTCAAAGGTGGCAAAGCTGACGATGTAACGCCAAAGCTGCACCGGCAGCGGTTTGTCCAAACCCGATGCCGCCAACCGCTGTGCCCGGATGTGCTCAGGGATGTTCCTTTCACTCTCCAGCGGCGAACCCGGAGCCATCTTCAGCAGCGCAAACGTGATGCACAGCACGCCGAGAATAACGGCGAGGCCCTGCAAGAGGCGGCTGAGGAGGAATTGAAGCATGATGAATTTTCGAAGCGAACGATCTTCAGGCCCATTGACCGAATCGCCTAAGTCATAAGGAATCCAAGGCCAAACCGCAAGGACGTTCACACCCGCTTCTTGGCTCTGGCTTTGGCCTTGGGCGGATCGATCTTTTCAGCTTCAAAATCAGATGTCATTCCCCGATGGAAAGCGATGCGCCCCTTCATGAGTTCTCCCTCCATCCAGGCGGCTCCTCGCCCGAAGACCTCATCCCCCTCATCATAACCGTGAAATGAAAACTGCATGACGTCATCAGGTCGCAACTCATCCTTCATCACATCCAAGATGCCTTCAAAAGCACCGAACCGGATTGTGCCGTAACCACCCGATGAAATTTCGATTTCCGGTCTGCCGACAAGAGAAAGATAGTCATAGTCCCACTCGCTGGATGCACAGATATGCCACTTGCCCATGAACTTGCGTTTGACCGCATAAGTTGCATTCGGGACGTGCCAAGAAATAACAAAGTGTTCAGGCTGCGGAGTTTCTTCTGACATGGGTCTTTTCTTGCCGATTAGTCAGAGAAAGGCAAGGGGCTTTGGCCAAGGTCAAAACAGGTCGGAATGCGTTCCCGTTCTGGGGAGCGATGATCAGGGCATTTGAAAGCTCTCCAGGTCTTCCCCTCGGTCCGCCTTCGCCAATGCCTCTGCCGTGACAGAATTGGGCACTCAGCGTTCACCTCCAGACACACTTTCCACCAGCGTATAGCCGGTGCTGCGGCCACCGGCTTCATTCTTCACTAAGATACCGCGCTCCAACAAGAGACGAATATCGCGGAGCGCGGTGTCCTCCGAGCACTTGGCGATCTTCGCATACTTGGATGACGTCAGTTTCCCCTCGAACCCGTCCAGCAGCCGGTTGAGGATCTCGCGCTGGCGGGCATTCACCGGCTGCAGATTCCATTTCTCCCACAGGCGTGCTTTTTTCAAAACAGCCGAGAGTCTTTCATCCGCCTTCGCGATGGCGCGGCCCAAACAGCCCAGGAACCATTCGAGCCAGTCCGTCAAGTCAAGCCCACCCCGCTGTCCGCGTTCGAGCTGGAGGTAATAGTCCTTCCTCTCCGCCTCGATCTGTGAAGACATGCTGTAAAACCGTTCTTTCGCCCCGTCCGCCCTCGCCAGCTCCAGATCCACAATCGCACGGCCAATGCGTCCGTTGCCATCCTCAAACGGATGGACCGTCACAAACCAGAAATGAGCCACCCCAGCCTTCACCATAGGATCGAGCCCGTTAGCAGCCTCAAACCATTCGAGAAACAGGGCCATCTCCCGATCCAGCCTTTCCGCTGAAGGCGCTTCAAAATGAACTTTCTCACGGCCAATCGGGCCTGAGACTACCTGCATCGCACCGACCTCGACCGGACGCCAGGCCCCCACGGTGATTTTCTGCATTCCGCTTCTCCCGTTCGGAAACAACGCTGCATGCCAGCCAAACAACCGATCAACGGACAGCGGCTGGGCGAAATTTTGCGTCGCATCCAGCATCATCTCAACGATGCCGTCCACATCTCGATTTGCCACCGCCGCACCCGCGTATTCCAAACCCAAACGACGGGCGATGGAAGAACGGACTTCTTCAACATCCAGTTTCTCCCCCTCGATCGCGCTGGACTTCACCACATCCGCCGTCAGGGTGAGTAGCTGCGCTTCCAAACGAACCGGAAAGCCCAACTCCTCCATCCTGCCCAGTAAACGCCCCTGGCGATGCCGGACGTCCGCGAGCAATGCCGATAGCCTTCCGTCATTCCAGGTCAGTCGAGGCCAATCGGCCAGTTCATGAATATAAGCGATCATCTCCACTCCTTTGGATTGACCTTACGCAACTTTGACCGCCACGGCAATATTCTCCGCAAAAAACGCGGAGAATAAGGCCCTTTTTCACCGCACCTTGGGCCTGACAATGCGGGCAGGAGTGCCCACATCACTTTTCCTTCACGCCAAAAGCTTCTCCAGCGCTTCCTTCGTCGTGACGGGAGCCTGGCAGGCGTAGTTTTGGCAGACATAGGCAGCGGCTTGTCCGTTCACAGGTTGCATGGCGGCGAGGGCCTCGTTGTGACCTCCCAGCCAGGCCTGACCTTCACCGCCATCGGCGTGCAGCAGGACGGCATTCGGCAGCAGGCGGCGATGCACCACGGCGGCCAGGGCCTGGAATTCGGGCGCGGTTTTGTCTCCGGCCAGGACGATCTGCTGCTTGCCGCGCTCCAGGAAATCCGCCGCCATGACCAGCACGGGCACGGCGGAGGGGCTGCTCTGCAATGTGCCGCCAAAGAGCGAAATGATCTTTTGCGCCTGCTCGACGTGGGCTTGGTTGTGCAGCATGGCGGCCAGGCGTGCGAGGTTCAGGGCCGCGAGCGAATTCGGCGAAGGCTCAGCACCGTCGTAGTCTTCCTTGATGCGTAAAACGGAGTGGGCCATGTCCGTGTGGACGCTGTAATAGCCGCCGTTTTCTTTGTCCAAAAACAGACTGTCCATCTCGGCCTGGAGCGCGGCGGCCCATTGCAGCCACTTCACCTCAAACCCGGCCTGATAGAGATCCAGCAGACCGTGAATGAGGCAGGCGTAATCGGTGGCGAATCCCTTCGGTCCGCGCTCACCCTCGCGCCAGCTCCGGTGCAGCTTTTTGCCCGGTTCGGCACAGAGTTCATCATGGAGAAACTGCGCGGCCTCTGAGGCAAGCTTCAGGAAAGCGGGCTCGTCCAAAGCCGCACCCGCACGGGCCAATCCGGAGATCATGAGGCCGTTCCAGGCGGTGATCACCTTGTCATCCAGGTGAGGTCGGGGGCGCTTGCTGCGGGCCTCAAACAGCAGCTTCAGACCACGTGCCTGGATGTCCAAAACCTCCTCCGGCGTCTTTTTGAAGAACTCCGCCGTCTTCTTCACCGAGTAGGCTCGGAACAGGGTGTTCAGCCCGGTCAGCTCCTGATGCGGATCGCTCTCCGGGCGGGCATTGCCATCGCGACGCGCGCCAAAGGAATAACGAAAGATGCTTCCCTCTTCCTTGCCCAGCAGCTCATCGATCTCGGCGGCTTTCCAGACATAAAACGCGCCCTCTTTTTTATGATCATCCCCGGCCTGCGCATAGCTGTCCGCATCCTCGGCGGAGAAGAACCCGCCCTGAGGATGCCGCAGATCCCGCTGCACATAGGTCACGATCTCGCGCGCCGTATCGGCCAGAAAGGCGGACCCTGTGATCAGATAACCATCCGCATAAGCCCAGAGGAGCTGCCCCTGATCATAGAGCATTTTTTCATAGTGCGGGATGTGCCAGTAGGCATCCACGGAGTAGCGATGCATGCCGCCGCCCACATGATCCCAGATGCCACCATTGGCCATGGCGCGCAGGGTTTTGACCGACATCTCAGCGGCCCAGTCCGCCTCGCTCTTCCGGGCCTCATCCTTCAGCCAGTCCAGGTGAATGCGCAGCAGCAGATTGATGGAGGTGGAGCGCGGGAACTTCGGCGCGCCGCTGAAACCGGCCTCGTGATAATCATAGTTGCTGGCCAGGTCATCATAGGCCTTTTGGATCATCGCATCCGTCTTCACCTCGGCGGCGGTGTTTTCACCATCCAGGAATTCTTGCAGCTTCGTGACGGAGCGCTCCGCCCCGGCCAGCACCTTTTCACGATCCTCCGTCCAGGCCTTGTGCAGTTCCTTGAGCAGGTTTTTAAAACCGATGCGGCCCTGGGCATTCTCAGGCGGGAAATAGGTGCCGCCAAAGAAGGGCTTCAGGGTCGGCGTCAAAAAGACCGACATCGGCCAGCCGCCGCCACCGCTAGCCGCCTGCACATAGGTCATGTAGGTCAGGTCCACATCAGGGCGCTCCTCGCGGTCCACTTTCACCGGGACGAAGTTTTCATTGATGTAGGCGGCGATTTCCCCGTTCTCGAAAGATTCACGCTCCATCACATGGCACCAGTGACAGGTGGAGTAACCGCTGGAAAGAAAGATCGGCTTGTCCTCTGCCTTCGCCTTGGCAATCGCCTCATCGCCCCAGGGCAGCCAATTCACCGGATTGTGCGCATGCTGCAGCAGATACGGCGACTTTTCGCGGATGAGGGCGTTGGTGTGCTGGGGGTTTTTGTCGCTCATGGATTGGGGAATAAAACGTGGCGCTGAGGGCACGGGTTGCAAGCGACAGGCGTATCGTGCTTGTGCAAGCAGGTGGCCTTGGCGGTTGCGTTCGGGGTCGATTGTGCTTGTATCCACCCTCTCAAAAACTAGCCATGTCTGCGCCCTCCCCCACTTCCACCGAAGAATCCGGATCGATCTGGAGCTTTCTCAATGTGATCCTTGCCATCGTCATCGGTGGTTTCACCCTGTTCTGGGCGGCCATGTTCCTCTACGGAGCCAAGGCGCAAACCTCCGGCTGGAATGACAAACCGGAAGTCACCGCCAGCGCACCGGCAGCTGCCCCTGCTGCCGCAGCACCTGTCGCAGCCGCCACCACGGCGACCCCTGCCGCCGCACCCGCCGCTGCTGCCGAGATCACCATCAAGCCGGACACCGCCAATCCCCTGGCCTATGACACCAAGTCCTTCACTGTGAAGGCCGGGCAGACGGTCAAGCTCACCTTCAACAACGTCCACCCCGCCGTGCCACAGCCGCACAACATCGTCATCGGCATCGCCGGTTCTCAGGGCAAGCTCATGGCCCTCGCCATGCAGATGGCCACCGCGCCCGATGGCATGGCCAAGGGCTTCATCCCGGACTCCCCGGACATCCTTTTCCACACCAAGCTGCTGCAGCCGAACCAGAGCGAGACCCTCGAATTCACCGCCCCTGCCGCCGGCGAATACCCTTACCTCTGCACCTTCCCCGGTCACGGTGCCATCATGAACGGTGTGATGAAGGTGGAGTAATCCCCTGCCCTTTCTCGCCCTCTCAAGCCCAGGTGATGAGCCTGGGCTTTTTTGTTGGATCAAGAGTTAGACCGGTCTGCACTCAGCCCGCGCTTTCCGTCCGGGCCTTTCGTTGCGCCTCCTGCTCCTCCGACGGAACCGCGCCGCGTGCCCATAGGCTGTCTTTCCAGCTCGCAGAAAGCAGCGCACATTCAGACAGCGCACGCGCTGCCGCCTTATCCGCCTGCCGGTGATGCATGATCTCATTCGCCAGGGCAATGCTCCACTGCGGGAAACGCCGCTCCAGCAATGTGAAGTCCGCCCCTGCTGCCACCGCCCCATGCCTCAGCACGCGGAAGTAAAAACCCGTGTGGCCCGTGCGCTCCACCTGGGCCGTGAGATCCTTGATCTGCCAGCGGCGAGCCAGCTTCCAGCAGGGCTGACGCGGCTGTGACACCTGCACCAGGGCCTCGCCGATGGCATAGGTATCCCCAATGCACACCTCCGTCTCCAGCAGGCCGGAGGTCGTGAAATTCTCACCAAAGGCCCCGGGCGGCATCTCTGAAAAACCCAGCGTCTTCAGCCAATAGGGGTAATGCTCCGCAGGATACACACAGACGGCCTTTTCCGAGCCGCCGTGAAAACGCCGATCCGCCTGCTGATCTCCTTTCAGGCCCTCATAGCCTAACCAAAGGGGTTGCAAAACAGGCTGCTTGTAGAAACCCGTGCTCCAGGCCTTGTCCCACCACGCCCCCGTCTCCTGCGAAGAGATGTCCGTGACGGAGGAGACCTGGAGGGAGAGCAGTTTCATCCAATCTTCTCCCGCCCAAAGTGCCCGCGCAAGGCCTCCGGGATCACGATGCTGCCGTCCGCCTGCTGATACGTCTCCACCAGGGCGACAAACAAACGCGCCAGGGCCGTGCCAGAGCCATTCAGGGTGTGCGGCACCTTGTTCTTCCCGTTCTCATCCTTGTAGCGCAGGTTCATGCGGCGGGCCTGATAATCGCCGAAGTTTGAGCAGCTCGAAACTTCCAGATACGTCCCCTGTCCAGGAGCCCAGACTTCGATGTCATAGGTCTTGGCCGAGCCGAAACCGATGTCACCGGTGCAGAGTTCGATCACGCGGTAGTGCAGGCCTAACAATTGCAGCACTTTTTCCGCATTCGCGGTTAGGCTTTCCAGTTCCGCCTTGCTCGTCTCCGGCGTGGTGATCTTCACCAGTTCCACTTTATCAAACTGATGCATGCGGATGAGTCCGCGTGTGCCCAGGCCCGCGCTGCCCGCCTCGCGGCGGAAGCAGGGCGTGTAGGCCGCGTAATTCACCGGCAGTTGATCCAGCTTCAGGATCTCATCGCGATGCAGGTTCGTCACCGGCACCTCGGCGGTCGGGATGAGGTAAAGATCATCCTCCGGGCTGTGATAGACCTGATCGCCAAATTTCGGCAGTTGTCCCGTGCCCACCAGACACTCCGGCTTCACCAGCAGAGGCGGGCTGATTTCCTGATAGCCATGCTGCGTGGTGTGCAGATCCAGCAGGAAATTGATCAGCGAGCGCTCCAGCCGCGCCCCTGCCCCGCGATAGACCACAAAGGCACTGCCCGTGATCTTCGCCCCGGCTTCAAAATCGATCAGACCATGCTGCGCACCCAGCACCGTGTGGTCCTTCGGCTCAAAGTCATACTGCGGCTTCTCCCCCCAGACACGCACCTCCGGGTTCTCCTCCGCACTGTGGCCAATGGGGCAGGCCTCATGCGGCAGATTCGGCAGGCCCAGCAGCAGATCCCGCTGACGCACATCCGCCGCATCCGCATCGTGACCAATCTGTTCGATGCGCTCATTGATGCCGCGCACCTCCGCCTCGATGGCGCCCGTGTCCTGACCGTTCTTTTTGGCGATGCCGATCTCCTTGCTGATGCGGTTGCGGTCCCCCTGCAGTTTCTGCCGCTCCGTCTCCGCCACCCGCCGGGCCGTATCGATGGACAGCACTTCATCCACCACGGACGCATAGTCACCACTGCGGGTGGCGAGGCGTTCTTTGACGAGGTCGGCGTTGTCGCGGATCAGACGGATATCGAGCATAGGGCGCGGAGATTAGCGGTAGAAACCGAGTTGTCGAGTCCCTGGCTGGGCGAGCTTTAAACCATCCGGCGGCGGAAGGGGCGGATGATGAAAAAAAGAATTGCATTCAAATCAGCTAGCCCGATATTCAACCATATGGTTGAATATAACTCCGAGCTGCTCGACCGCACCTTTGCCGCCCTGGCAGATCCGACCCGGCGTCAGATCTTGGCGCAGTTGGCCGGTGGGGATGAGTGCGTCACGGATCTGGCCCGTCCGCATGCCATGTCCCTGGCGGCGGTGTCAAAGCACCTCATCGTTTTAGAAAAGGCCGGCCTGGTCACCCGCCGCCGTCAGGGCCGTGTGCATTCCCTGGCCCTGGAGGCCAAGCCCATGCAGGAGGCGCAGGCCTGGATCGACCGCTATCGGAAGTTCTGGGAGGGCAATCTGGACCAGTTCGAAAAATATTTGGAGCAACTGCAAACCCCGAAAAACAAACACGATGACGATCAACAATGAAGTGCAAAAGCCGGACGACGCCACCCTCATCCTCAGACGCTTGCTCAAGGCCCCGCAAGAGCTGGCCTTCCGGGCCTGGACCTCGCCGGAACACATCCCGCAATGGATGCAGCCGGAGCCCGGGATGATCATCGCCGGGGTCCTGATGGACCTGCGGGTCGGCGGCAAATTCCGCATTCAGATGCAGTCGCCCGATGGCGAGTTTTGCACCGCCGTCGGCGTCTTTCAGGAGGTGAAGGCACCGGAGCGTCTGGTCTATACCTGGGATTGGGAAAAAGACGGCCGTGGCGATGACTTTGGCGAGGTGGAAGGCAACACCACCCTGCTCACCATCGAGTTTCACAATCGCGGCGAACACACGGAAATGGTGCTGATGCACAGCCGCTTTGCCACCGTGGAAAGCCGGGACAATCACGCCCGTGGCTGGACCCGTATCGCGGACTGCCTCGTCCGTTTCCTGGATCAAGCATAACCAAAAGCCTTTCAAATCACACCCTCAAACGAAACCACCCTGATGAATACACCTGAACCTACTGTAACCCAGCGGAAACCTGCCCTCGTCTCACGCGAAGAATGGATCGCAGCACGCAAGGAACTGCTGAAAAAAGAAAAGGAAACGACCCGCCTGCTTGATCAATTGAGCGCCGAACGCCGCAGCCTCCCCTGGGTGAAGGTGGAGAAAAATTATGTCTTCGCTTCCCCCGAGGGCGCAGTCACCCTGGCTGACCTCTTTGCCGGGCGCAGCCAGCTCGTCGTGCAACACTTCATGTTCGGCCCGGACTGGCAGGAAGGCTGCCCGAGCTGCTCCTTCATGGCCGACCACACCGACGGCGCCCGCCCGCACCTGGCCGCGCGTGATGTCACCGTGGTCGCCATTTCGCGCGCACCTTTGGAAAAACTGATCGCCTTTAAAAAACGCATGGGCTGGCAGTTCCCCTGGGTCTCCTCCCACAGCAACGATTTCAACACCGACTTTCACGTGTCCTTCAGCGCGGAGGAACTGGCGCAGGGACAGGTGAACTACAACTACACCCGGCAACCCTTTCCCAGCCCCGAGGCCCCTGGCATCAGCGTCTTTTACAAAGACACCGCCGGGGATGTCTATCACACCTACTCAGCCTACGGGCGCGGAGTGGAACAGGTCATGGGCACCTACCGCATTCTCGACCTCGTGCCCAAAGGCCGCGAGGAAGACCGCCTAGAGTTTCCCATGTCCTGGGTGCGTTATCATGACTGCTATGGCACCAACGAATTCGCCGATGCTGACCAACCCTATTGGCCCGAGACCACCTCGTCCTCCCCGACCTGCGGCTGTCATCCGGCGGAGGCCTGCACATGAACTCACCCCGCCCCTGCTGTCGGCCTCAGCCTCGTGCCGCTGACCGCCCTCGTCCCCCGGCATCACGCCTCGCCCGCCTGGGCGAGGTAACCGGCTGGATCGCCTCCTCCATCACCTTGGCACTGCTGCCCAAATGTCCCGCCTGCCTCGCCGCTTACGTCGCCCTGGCCACCGGCATCGGCATCTCCCTGCCCGTCGCCACCTGCCTGCGGATGACCCTCGTCGTGCTGTGCCTGACGGCCCTGGTCTTTATGACGCTGAGACGCCTACGTCGTTTTGCGGCATCGTAAGTTAGGCGCTCCCTTCAAGCAACCCTTACTCAACCCAGACAACGGCGGAAAAAATCCACCGTCATGCCCAGTGCCTGACGCGCCAGTTCCGCATCGTAGCGCAGCCCCTCATCGCGCAGGAAGGCATGGGCCGCGTTGAACTCATGCCAGGTAAACGAGACCCCGGCCGCCGTCAGCGTTTGATAAATCATCGCCCGGCCCTCCGCTGGCACATGGGGGTCCTGCCGCCCAAAGACCAGCATCAGCTCCCCGGTGATCTCTGCCGCCCGCGCCAGCGAGTCGTCATTCATGCCCGCGCCCAGGCTGCGCTTGTGCAGATCCGTCGGATAAAAACATGCCGCCGCCCCCACATCCGGTTGCAAGGCCGCGCGATACGTCAGATGCCCGCCGATGCAGGGGCCAAAGGACCCCAGCCGCCCCGTGCAGTCCACGTGCCCCTTGAGGTAATCCAGCACCGCCCGATTGTCCGCATCATAGGCCGCCACCGGTTTCTCCGTCTTCAGACGATTGCCGATGTCCGATCCCGCCTGGTCATAAGCCAGCACCGTCCCTGCAGACAGATACTCATGATAAATCTCCGGCAGCGCCACGATGAACCCATGCCCGGCCAGAAACGCCGCCGTGCGCACGATAGGACCCGTCAGTTGAAAAATCTCCGAATGAAACAACAGCCCCGGAAACCGACCCGACCCCGCCGGACGCAGCACCAGCGTGCGCATTGGACCAGTCGGTGTGGAAAGTTCGACAATTTCAGGCTCGCGGAGGGTCATGGGGGGAAGGAGAGATGAGGTTTGGTTTCAGTTTGGCGAAGCGCCTTCGCCGCCTACTTCAGGGGGCGGAGGCTGCGTATCATAAACGGCCTCCATGTCCACCTCTGTGAACACATTACATGGCAAGCCAGAAGAATCACAATCCGAAGAATCGAACTCCTGCCACAACACCTCTGCTCCATCCTCAAACTCCTCATAAATAGGTGTCAGATCCGTGATGCCGACAAACTCTTGGTTGTGACTGAAGGCACGATTGCCGACGTCTCCATCGCTCATCCCATGCGCCGTTGCTCGCCGAAAAGCCGCTCGCCACTCGTCTGCCCTGATTAATCGATAGTTATTCCAAAAGATCACCCGATCCGGGTGCCGATGTCGCATCAACATACCTGCAATCCACCATCCTGTTGGGCTGACGACCGGTCGTAGCTTTGCAGGCAGGGTGAACGGCATATTGCCCTCAGGGCTTTTAAGGATCGTCATCATTCGCAGGTGAGACTTGTGAGATGGCCGAGCACGGTTCGGAATGCGCAAAACGTCAATATCATCCTAAGCCTGTGTGAAGGAGGAGTCCAACTTCGATGTCGATGGTTGAATCCGCAAGACGAATTGAACTCTTGGCGGGTCAGGTGTTAGGAACGACGCCTTGTCAGTCCTGATGCGTTGCTTGGCACCATTCCATGAGGCGAGCAGCACAAGGATAAATCCAACGATTGCCGATGGCCTCGGAAGCCTGATGAGCGAAAGGAGCAACGTGAAGTAAACGAGATAAAAAAGGACCGAGAGGCAGGAGAATACCCAAAGCATACCGGAAATCCATTCGATAACAGGCCCGGCAGACTGAGGGGATTCGAGCAAGAAGAAAACGGGCACAAGAAACAGCAGCACCATTGGGAGCCGCTTCATGATTTCCAGCGAACGGATGCGGCTCTCCTCCCATGAAACCGCAGTTCGGCGAACAAGCCAAACATCCCTCACGAGCAGGGTTAGATACAAAACCAAAAAGAATTGCAAAAAAGACTGCCCAACCAAGGCATTGGCTTTCAGTTCCGGATCGAGCAGGACGAACAGGATGTGTATCAATAAGGCGACCCCAAAAGTCATCGGAACGAAGAGCATCCACCGCACACATACGATGATGGACATGCCTTCGAGAGACTTCTCCGCAAGGTGACGTGTGATTGGAAAGACCAAGAGCATTGTGAGACTTGTTTCAATTTAAGGTTAATTTTTGCCCTGCGCTAATTTGCATGAAAAAATGAATAAAATGCTAAGCATGAATGGCACTCAGTTAAGCTGCGGCGTGGTAGCGTTCGCGGTGGGGGATTTCTTGGAACTGGTGGCGCGGGCGGGTGAGTAATTGATAGCTTTTCGGGCGGCGTTTTATGGCCCGAGGCTCATTGCGCCACGGGCGTAGCGGATTCTGCACGCTGGCGATTGCCTCTAGCAGGTCGGCCTGGCAGCGGGCCAGCTTGCGCGGCTGATCATGGACTTGCTCGGCCTGCTGGCCGGTGCCTTGCTCGCCGGCATCCCCGGCGCACTCGCCGCCCTGCCCGTGATGCCTCCTATGCCGCCAGCGAGCGCATCTGGCTGAAGCCCTTCCTCCGCGATGGCGTCTCTGAAAAACATGAGTTGCAAAAGGACCAGCATTTTGGCGAAAAGGAATGATGAAGGGCATCTTGATCCTAGACTCCAGGATTCCGCTGTGACTACAATGCTCGGATGAAATGTCTCCCTCTGGCCGTCCTGCTTGCGATCATCCTCCCCAGCGGTCTGCGGGCGCAGGAGCGATTGGAAACACGGGTCTTTGAGGTCATGCCGGATTTCCTACAGGTGATGCAGCGTGTGGAGATGAATCCGCCGGTCCCCTTGAATCCAGATCCTTTTGCCACGGCAGTTGTTCCCGAAAAGAAGGAGATGCACCGAGATCCCTTTGCCATCGCCCCTGAAGATCCGCCCCTGAGCACACGGGCCTTGCTGGAGAAAATGGGCATTCCCTTTCCGGATGGGGCAGCGGTCTTTCTAGACTCCCCCAATCATCGCCTGCATGTGCGTCATCTGCCTGTTTATCTGGATCTCATTCAGAGCCTCATTGACGGCCAGGACAACCCGCACTTCGTCTCGCTAACCACGCATTTGATCCAGGCACCCGGCCCCTTGCTGCGTGCGATGGCCCAGCCAGGGCCGGGCAAGGGAGACGCGACAGATGCTTTGAAGCGCCTTTTGTTAGACTCTTCCAAGGACGGCTCGAATGTCAAAGTGGTGAATACCTCCCATCTGGAAATGAAGCCAGGAGAGCGCGCTACTTTGGAGGCGGTGACGGAATCCCATCATGTCGGTAGCGCGAAGGTGGATGCCAAAGGAACGGCGGTCCTGGAAATGGAAAATCGTTCCACGGGTTTTAAGCTGGAGGTCGAACCCTACATCAGTGTCGAAGCCGACATGCTGGATCTCAATCTGGCATTGGAGTTTACCGCCGGGCAGAAGATGCCTCCGTTCCAATCCGCCACTGTCAAAACAGCGCTCAATCTGGCAAGCGGGCAAAGCCGTCTGCTGAATCTTTGGAAGCCATCGGCGAATGGTGATCCCCAGATGCACGACACCCTTCAGGCACTCTTTCTGACGGCTGAGATCATCCAAGTAAAACCCATCCGCAAACCGACGACTGACCCTGTGAAGTTTGACCTCCTGCGGCCCAAGGAGCCTCTGACGCATGTCTTTTCCATGCCGGATGACGGTTGGCGTTGGGACGAGCAATTTTTTGAGCAACAGTATGGCCGCACCTACACAAGTACCTTCAAGCTCAACCAAGCCCTCACCTCCGTCTGCCAGTTCACGCCGAAAGATTCCCATCATTTTGAAGTGAAGGGCGATCTGGAGACGCAGGAGGTCTTTCAGCGGTGGGTTACTGAGAGTTGGAATCTTGGGCCGAAAAACCTTGGAGTCACGCTGGATATCGTCCGCGGCTCAGGGCATGTCTTGCGACCGCTCCTGGCCCGGTCTCATGGACTGCACGATCACGCCACGATCTTGCAGGCCGCGCGGGAGCTTGTCTCGGCTAGCCAGGCACAGTGGTCCACCACGGCTTACATCCAGGCCAAACCCGGCACCAAAGCCATGACCCAGTCTGCGTGCGAGCGTCGCTACATCAGCAAGATGCAGTTGAGTGATCCCCAGCATCCTCAATGGGAAACGGAGTCGCAACCGCTGGGCACGATCCTGGAGATCGACCCCGTCCTGAGCGAAGACGGCCACATCATCCACCTCCCCTGCACGCTGACCTGGCAGACCGCTCCACCCACGCCTCCTCGGGAAAGTCTAACCGTTGGCAACGGCTGTGAAATTCCGAGATCGGACCCCCATCTCGCCCGCCTGAAGACCGCCGGAATCTACATGGACGGCAATACCCGCCTTATCGCAGCCTGGCACCCCCAGGGTGATGAAACTCTGAATCGGGACGACGTTCTCGAGATGGCTTTTGTCACAGTAAATGTTTTGAAACGCAGTCCGTCCCCAACCGAAGTACAACCGGAACCTCTGCCGGAGCCAGAAAAGAAAGACCCCAACAAAATGGAAACTCGGTCCTTCCGCGTGCCTCCTGATTTTTTGTCTCTCGGGGGTCAACCTACAGATGCCGAAGAACTCAAAAAGTCCTGGAGTGACCGTGCCAGGTACATTTTGGAGGAGCAGGGCATTGCCTTCCCGGAGGGCAGCCGCATCTTCTACATTCGTGGCAGCAACCGTCTTTGGGTCACGCAGACGCCTGATAACCTTGACCTGATTGAAGCTTTCATTGGTTCCTTTTGTTGTAGTTATGCAAAGTCTCTTGCCTTCAATCTGCATCTCTTCCAGGCGGACGGGAACTTGATCCGCGATCTTCTGCGTCAGGCAGTTTATGAGTCCAGTGATGCCCCCTTGAAGCAACTCCTGGAAGGCGTGGGCGCAGGAACGGTCCTGCCTGTATCCACCCTGAGACTGATCACAGAAGGCGGACAGCGCGCGACCGTCGAGCAGGTGCAGGAGCATCAGCGTGCCACAGGCTTCATGATCGGGAGTGATGCAAAAACAGAAACCTTCTCCGAGATCCGGTCCGTGGGCACCCGTATGGAACTTGATCCGACAATGGGTGCGGATGGTTACACGATTGATGTCGATTTGACACCCGAGCATCACACCGCCGCCCCCTTGCGGCGTGAAGAAGACCTGTTGTCGGCTGAATCAGGCAAGGCGCGAAAGCTCATCCCCTTGACCGATTTTTATGCAGAGAAGATTTGCGCATCTCTCACGCTGTTCGATGGCACGTCCAGGATCATTGCCGTCTGGAAACCCACCGGGAAACCGGAGTTCGAAACACAAGACATCCTTCACATCGCGATCCTCGAAGCCGGGGTGATACACGTGCATGAGTGAATGTGAGGTGCTCTAACTTTCTGGACCAAGGGCAATCGGAAACTCAAGGTGCTGAATCATCTGGCGATGGATTAAGTCGTTCGACCTCGTCATGACTACAGTCAAAATCACGGTCGTCTGGTCTTCCAGTAATCTGGGTGCCGAGCATGGTGAGCAACCGCCAAAACTAAAGCGACATCATCACGGATAATAAAAGCGATGTAGTAAGGAAAGCCGGGAAGGTTCACTCGGCGCCAACGGCCCTCGCGGAGTCTCCAAAGCAATGGGTACTGAACAATGGCAGCGCAGGCGTCTTCAAGCTCATGCCGGAATCTGGCACCGAGTCCGGGAACCTTGGCCTCATAGTCCGCTGTGATAAACTGTGCCTCAGCCTCGGCCTCGGGGAAGAAGTCAAGGACAAGGTTCATCGATCCGGGGCGATCTCACGAAGCTTACGGAAAACGTCCGAGGCTGCGACGGTCTTCGTCTGCCCGGAATCATAAGCCACGATCCGGCGAGAAATCTCCTCTGACCAAGTCGCCGCGGCGGTGGCCGGGTGATCAGTCTCAACGCTCTCCATCAGCGCAAGGGCAAGGCGCATACGCTCTTCGGCAGGCAGAACAAAGACCTGAGCAGAAAGGGAATCCAGGGCAGCGGACATGTCATGAGTGTATCCCTCCGGTCGTGCCTGTCGAGCCAAGAATAGGTGTCCGTCCGCAGGCAGCGCCTGGCGAACCGTCGCCGTAGTGTTCCGTCAGGTGCAGCACGAGTGCATCACGGGAAATCTGAATGTATCGTGGGGCGGTGGGGGAAAACTGATGTTCCCAGTCGATACGGAAGCCGAGCCAATCGACATAGAATCGCTTGGCCAAGGGATAGTCGAAAATTCGGAAGAGGGGGATGGCTGCTTTCAGCTTCATTTGGAAACGGTGATTTTCAGAATGCGGCTAGCGACGACGGCTCGAACCAGACAACGACGTGTGGGAAGTGCTGATGATGCGACCGATGCCATAAGAGACGTTGCCTTGCATCCGTCTTGTTCGCCCTGTTTTCGTGGTGGTTCATGCCGTGGGTCCGGCCTCAGACAACTCCCGAACGAAGGTGTCTGGGTTGTCAGGAGTGACGACGATGGTCTTGTCGCCGTATCGCAACACGACGGTTCGGTTGTTGTTCGTGGCGTGCGCTCGAAAGCTGCCGAGGCGCGAGCTATCCGCCGTTCCCACCACTGACTTTTTCGCTGCGGTCATTTCCAGAACTGCCAGGGCTCCTTGTCTTTGGTTTGCTTCCACTTTGCATATCCGCGATCAAAATACTGCTTTATCTTATCGTAGTTCTCCCAAGTATCCTCAATCCCGAAGAAATCGTTGCCTCCACTAACTGAGAAGGCCTTCATGTAATCGCCCACAAATTGTCCTTTTTCGAACTCAAAGTAGTGTTTCGAGAAGGCATTCCCTTCCTCGTTAAGCATGTCATCGACGAGGGCACCGTCACATCGGGAGTAAATCTCTGGCCCTGTCATCTTCCGTGCCTTGAAGTCTTGAATTTCATCGACGAGGAAATCGTCGATGAACTCAGCGTCGAGGAGATCATTGTCAATCAGCCATCCGAGGTAGAATCCTGTGTGGACAAACTCTTGCCCCTCCGGCAGACCCGCAGTCTTGACTGAGTCAGAATGATACTTGGCCTTATCGTAAACTACAGGAACATTCATTTTATGAGTAATGTCCAAGGTCACCCACACCTACCCGTGGCGCGCTTCCTGCCAAGGAGCGAAGCGACAGCAGGAAGCGTGACGCGGGTAGGTGTTGGGTGCACCGCCTTGTTCTGCATTTGATTAACCGTGGATTCCTGCATCGTCTAACCCTCCCTCAATGGATCCAGAAACCATAATTGAATGCCCCCAGAAAAGATCACCGTCATCATACCAAAACTCAAACGAACCATCAGAATACACAGTAACTGAGGACAGTGAAACTCGGCGCAGGAAATCGTCACGAGTTATTTTCTCCTCTCCCTCCTCAAGCCAGCTTTCGTTCTTCAAATCGAGAAGTTCCTTCAGCATGTAAGCGCGAATCTCCCCGTCCCATCGCTTTGCATCCTTCCAGAGTAGCCTTGCCTGCTCCACAGTTTCCTGTGGAAACTCACCACTTTTGTCTTCGGAGTCGAGCGAGAGTCGAGTCGCCGCCCCCATCCAAGTCGTCTGCGCTTCATACCAGTTCACCCGACGGTCGAGAGTAAAGACTCCGAACTGGGCATCTTCGTAAACGATGGGCTTCCTTAGATCTTCGATAGCCCTCGTAAGGTCTGGATCATTCAGATCTGGATCAATTATACGCACCAGTTCGATTTGGGCACCATCCCACCCTTCGGGCGACTCGAGCAGCTTACCCTCAATCCGGTATCGCGAGTATGCCGACAATGCATCGAATATCGCATCAACTTCCTTCTTGGAGCAGCGCTTGTGCACAGTGGCTTTCTGATGAACTAGGTCTCCTCCCTGCCGCCTCCAAGGCAAAGTGCCAAATGTCAGGTGACAGATCTCACCTCCAGTCCCCGCGCCGAGGCCTGAGGGAGCAACCACACCTTCGAGGATAATCGCCTCGGCACGACCGAAATCGGCGAACAACTTGTCCTGCTTGGCTGCAACCTCGGCAAATATGTCGTCGTCACTATTGTTTGGCATAATTTTGGCGGTTTGCTGGGGCTTGCATCCGAGGGTCAACAACGCAGTGAGTGCTGCGAGGATGGCAAGTGCGCGTTTCATCGATTTAATTGCAGAACAGTTTAATTAGTGTGATGCAATATCGGTTTGAAGTGATATTGAGCAGCTCGTTTTCGGCCATGATTGATCTGGAAGGCCCGTCCAGTCAAGGATCGATGGATGGTGGGCAGCCTGAGTCATTGATTTAATTTTCTTAATCATTCAGCAAGTGAAATCAATCGATATTATGCGGAAAAATATCGATATTTTACGGCTCTTTAAACATTTCATTAAGACGAAGAATGCAAAAGAAGCGGCGTTGAAAAGTGTTTGGAATGGTATTTTCATGACCCCTTCACTCACGACCTCCTCGTGGCGGGCGGGGCGATGCAAAGTACTTTGGAGCTTTAGCTCGGGAGGATGCGCGATGGCTGAAGCGGTTGAGTGAAGAGCAGGCGACCGGGGGGCGAGCTGAAGTTCTGGAGCACTTTGGGCTTGCATTTGCGGGGGTTTATCCGCCCGGTCGGGGGTATGTGTGCGAAACGACGTTCTTTGAGGTATCGGCGGTCTTTGACGCCCTGGGTCGAGGGGATGCGGGGGCGGCAGATGGTGGATCTATGGAGGGCCGACGAGCCGTCGGCATTCCCAGACTTCAAAGCCGACGAGGCGTCGGCGCTCCATGGGGCGCGGGGAGTGTGCGGGCAGGATCACCGCAGGCGCGGGACAGGGTGCCTACATCACTCTTTGAGCCGTTTTGAGCCATGGATGAGCCAGGGGGTGAGGGGCGTATGCGATTCAGCGACAAGGGTTTATGACCTGTTTTTTGCTGAAATGGGGACAAAAATGCAAAGGCTCTACAAAAGGCATCAAAAGGCTACAAAGGGGGTGATTTGGGGTGGGGTCGCGGGGGTGAGGGAAGTGAGGCGGCGGGGGTATGTGCCGCTGCGTTATGGGGGGATGGCGGATGGAATCAGGGGGGAGATGAATCCATGAGGGGCGCGGGGGCGAATACTGTGTATTCTATGAAAAATACTATGCGTTTACTGACGGCTCTGTTTTCGGGTCTTTTTGGGAGTTCCTGCGGGGCAGAAGGCCCGCAGGTGAGTCGGCCTGCGCCGATGGTCTCGGGCGTGAATCAGGAGGGGGTGACGGTGAATTTTGCGGAGGTGTATGCGCGGGGGCCGACGGTGGTGTTTTTTTACCCGAAGGCGAATACGCCGGGCTGCACGGCGCAGGCTTGCTCGCTAAGGGATGCGTTTGCGGAGCTGACGAAGCAGGGGGTGCAGGTGCTGGGGGTATCGATGGATACGGTGGAGAGGCAGAAGAAGTTTAAGGTGCAGAGGAAGCTGCCGTATGATTTGATCGCGGATACGGAGGGGAAGGTGATGGAGGCGTTTAAGGTGGGGAAGGCGATGGGGGGGCTGTTGCCGATGTCGCAACGGCAGTGTTTTTTGATCAAGGGTGGGGAGATTGTATGGCATGATGAGAGTGCCGCGACAGCAGGGCAGGCGGATGATATCAAGAAGGTGCTGGCGAGTTTGAAGTGATGGGCCGGGGCGGTCTTTGTGATGGATCTTTGGGTGGAGGTGTAAAAAAATCCGGCGGTGCTTCACGGTCTGTGATAGCGTTGTCTTTTTGTATGAAAATTTGGATTTTTCTGACCTGTTTTTTGACGGCGTGTGCGGTGTCTTGGGCACAGACGGCCCCGATGCAGATGCCGTCCCGTGTGACATGGGTGGAGGATTTCAGTCACCGCAGTGCGCGGGGGGAGGTGACCCGGTCATGCGGTGTGCATTCGAAGGAGGGGGATCAGTGGCGCAGTGAGGTGGCGACGGATGCGGCGGATATCTCCATCGCAATCTGCAAGGGGGGAAAGGTGACCGCGACGGGGAATGCGACGGCGGAGATGAAGGCGGGGCCGGGCGGGAGGCTGAAGGAGATTTATGAGGCGATCACGGGCCGGGCGAAGTTTGAGATTGTGGATATCATGGGCGGGGTGGGGTATTCGCGTTATCGGGAGGTGCGCGCGGGTTCTTGGACGCGGATTATTTGGATGGATCGGGCCACCGGTTTCCCCCGGCGTATCAGCACGACGTTTGCGGACGGTGCGACGCGTGAGGAGTATTTTCGGATCATCGAGGTGGATATCAGCACGCGCCGGAGGTTGTTTGACGCGAATACGCTGTATCCTTTTTTCGCCCATTACCTGGATGAATGGCACGCGCGCCTGAAGCGGTGATCGGGTGTCTGCGGTTTAAACGAAAAACCCCAGGTCGGCGGATGCCAACCTGGGGTGTATGGAGGAGAGACTAAACGTGGTTAGACCTTCCAGCCTTCGCGGTAAGCGGGGCGGGAGACGAACTTGTTCGGGGCCTCGACATTGCTGACCTTCATACCTTGTTTGTCCCACTGCACGCTCTGCTGAGCACGGACGGCGAGGTTGCCGAGGAGGACGAATTCGGTCAGCGGGCAGCTATAGTCAAAGTTGGAGCTTGGGGCACCGCCGTTGACGATGTGATGGGCCCATTCACCCTGGGGGTTGTTAGGCATCACGCTGCGGGTTTCGGTCTTCTTGATCTTGCCGGCCTTCATGTCGAGGCGCACCTGGGTGTAGCGCTCTTCATTGTAGATGACGGGGCTGCCGCAGTAGGCTTCGCCTTCGAAGACGGTGCCTTCGGTGCCGATGAACATCATGCCGCTGCTGGCTTTGTCGAAAGCCTTTTTGGCGAGCTCGCTGGTCATGTGGGGGGAGATCTCGGGCTTGTTCGGCTTGCCGTCTTTGGAGCCGTCGTTCCAGGAGACCTTGAGGGCCTGATGCTTGCCGGCAGGCATGTGATAGACGAGGTCGGACCAGACCGGGGCGCAGGTATCGGAGATCGGGCTGCTGGTGGCGTCGATCTTTTCCGGGATGAGCTGGCCCAGGATGCTGAAGGTGGCGTCCATGATGTGACAGCCCATGTCGCCGAGGGCACCGGAGCCGAACTGCCACCAGCCACGCCAGTTGAAGGGGTGGATGCTGTTGCCGCGCTTGGCGCTCATGCCTTCGGGGATTTCAAATTCGAAGTAAGGCTCGGTTGCTTCACTGGAGAGCCAGAGATCCCAGTCGAGACCTTCGGGCACGTTAGCGGCTTTTTTCATCAGCGGTCCCTGGGGCCAAATAGGGCGGTTGGTCCAGAGGCGGATTTCTTTGAGGGTGCCGATGCCGCCCTGCTCGATCCACTCCTTGGCCAGGCGCTGACCTTCCATGGTGCGGCCCTGGTTGCCCATCTGGGTCACCACGCCGGCTTCCTTGGCAGCTTGATGCAGGCTGCGGACTTCGGCGATGTAGTTGCAAAGGGGCTTCTGCACACAGACATGCTTCTTGTGCTTGATGGCGTGCATGGCGGCCACGTAGTGCGTGTGGTCGGGGGTGGAGATGATGACGCCATCGATCTGGTTGGCCATTTCATCGAACATCTTGCGGAAGTCCTGATACAGCTTCGGTGCGGCAGGGGCCTGCTGGCCGGACTTCAGGTGATGGTCTTCGCGCTTCTTGGCGGCCTCATCCAGGCGCTTGAGGTCCACATCCACCAGGGCCACGATGTTGTGGTCCAGGGTCACACCCTGAGTATCGGACTGGCCTTTGCCATTGGCACCGATGACGGCGAGGTTCAGTTTCTTACCGGCAGTGTTCTGACCGCGAAGCAAAAGGTTCGGCCCGGCGAAGGCACCGGCGGCGAGGCCTGCCGTGCGGCCCAGGAAATGACGGCGTGAGATGATGTTGAGACCCATGGGGTTTTTTTGAATATGGTTGAGTTTGGGGGAACGGGTTAAACGGCTGGTTTTTCCCGAAATTACGCCCAAATGCTAGCAACCATGCGGTTTCCCGTCCAGCAGGCAAATGCGGAGCGCTATTTACAAAGGCACGCATTCCCGCTAAATTCCGCCTCCCCATGAAGAAAATGCGCCTCGCCCCCCTGGCCGCCCTTGGTCTTGCCCTCTTGTTTTCCCCCTTCGCCCAGGCGCAGGTGGATGATGCAGCGGAGCAATTTTTCCGTGGCTTCGTCATGAAAAAGGAAGCCGAAAAAATGGAGGCGGAGGGAAACATGGCCGGCGCTTTGCAGGTTTATCAGCAGATGGGGCAGATCTTTGACACCGTCGCCCAGACACATCCCGAATGGCAGCCCGGCATGTTGGCCAACCGGCGTGGGCTCACACAACAGGCCATCACCCGCGTCCAGGCCCGCCTTTCACAGCCCGCTGCCGCCGCGCCCGCACCGACCCCTGCTGCTGCCCCGGTCCCCGCACCTGCCGCCATGCCCGTCTTTAGCGGTGCCCCCGCTGCCGCGCCTGATCCCGGCATCCTCGCGGCCCCTGCCGCCGCCATGCCCAGCCTCAGCGACGTCCTTTCCCAATGGGAGCAAAATTATCGTCAGCGCATGCTGCAACTGGAAACCCAGAATAACCAGATGCAGATGGACCTGACCAAATGGCAGCAATGGTATCAGTGGGCCTCCACAGAAATCACCACCGCCCGCAGTGACAAGGATGCCCTCGCCGGAAAGACCGCCGCCCTGGAGCAGGCCATCGAAACCATGAAGCAGGAAGTCGCCGCCGGTCGCGCCGCCAACAGTCAGCTTGAGTCCCTGGTCAAAGAAAAGCTGAGCCTGGAGGTCGAATATCGTAAATCCACTCAGCGGCTCACCGCGGCGGAACAGGCGGCCAAGGAAGCCTCCCAAAAACTCGCCGATGCCTCCCTGCGCATCAGCTCCCTGGAAAAAGAGCGTAACCAATTGCTTGGCGAGCGCGATGCCGCCGTCAAACAGCGGGACGAGGCCATCGCCTCCCGCGACACCGCCGTGGCCGAGCGCAACAAACTCAGCGCTCAAAACCTCGGCATGCAGACGGAGATTGAGGCTCTGAAAAAGCGTGCCCCCGCCGGTGATGACGTGAAGAAAATCCTCGCGGAAAATGAGCGGCTCAAAAAAGACCTCGCCACCGCCCAAAAACAGGTCGCCACCCTTCAGTCAGACATCACCCGCAAAGACCAGGAAATCACTCAGCTCCGCGGGCAGATCACCACCCTCCAGACCGAGATGGCCACCCTGCGTCAGCAGAGCGCCTCTTATCAAACTCAGGTCGCCGAACTGACCCTGCAATTGAAGACCCTTCAGGACGGCAATCCCGCGACGATGACGCCCGAAATGACCCAGGAAAACCAGCTCCTGCGCGAGATCGTCATGCGTCAGCTCCGCAGCCAATACCGCCAGCAGCAGGCCAAGGACCTCGTCCTCGCCGAACTGCAAAAAATGGAAGGTGTCTCCAAAAAGCTGCTGGAGCAAGTCGAAGACCTGCGTGACAGCCGCATGACCCTCAGCCCGGATGAAGAGAAGCTTTTCTCAGACCCCTCCGTGCGTGAAATGCTCGGCGATGGCGGCATTCAGGGCACCCTCATCGCCAAGGTCTCCAAGGCCACGGTTGACCCCATCAGCAAGCCGATCGACAGCCTCCTGGACAAAGCCAACGAAGCCTTCAGCGCCCAGAAATTCGCCGAGGCCGCCGCGCTCTATGAAGATGCCCTGCGTGCCGACCCAAAGAACACCACCGCCCTCGTCGGACTCGGTTACTCCCGCCAGCGTGAAAACAAACTCAGCGAGGCCGAGGCCGCGCTCAAGAAATGCCTCAGCTACGATGAAGGCAACGAACTCGCCGCCTTCCACCTCGGCGTCACTCACTTCAAACAACAGCGCTGGAACGACGCCACCGCCGCCTTTGAAAAGGGCCTAACCAAAAATCCAAAAAACGCCCGCGCCCGCCACTACCTCGGCATCATCTCCACCAAGTTGAACCTCCTGGACCGGGCTGAGCGTGAATTCAAAACCGCCCTCGCCATCGACCCCAACTATGGCGAGGCTCACTTCAACCTCGCCGTCCTTTACGCCACCTGGGACCCGCCACAGTGGGACAAAGCCAAGGCCGAATATGACTCTGCCCTGAAGAAAGGCGTCGCCCCGGACGAGGCCCTGGAAAAGCTGCTGAAGGGTCCGGCTGCCAAGTCAGTCTCGTCACGCTAATCCCGCCCACCGCAGGATAACGAGGTGTCTCCCTTGTCATTTGGCAAAAGTCACCTCATCATCCGGCATGACTTCTACTTGCGCGGTCACTGGCAGACAATACGGCTCTGAAAGGCTGCGGCCACTGGCCGCATTGCCGCCTCAAATCGCCGATATCCTCCGGGCAAACACCCCCGGACTCACTGAGGCTTCCCTGATCGGCACGGATGCCCTCAATGAAGCCCGTCTGGAATACGTGCGAAAATTGTTGGAAAGCCAGTTAGGCGACCTTTCCCATCTGGATGAAGAAGTGCTGCAAAGCCTGCATCGTCAGGAGGTGCTCAGCGAACATCCCGAAAAGGATGAGGATGAAAGCTCCCTCACCTTTGGGCAAAAGCTGTCGGACAAGCTGGCCGAATTTGGCGGCAGTTGGACTTTCATCATGTCCTTCGGCGGCTTCATGGCGCTGTGGATTCTGTTGAATGTCGTCCTGCTGGCCAATCATGGCTATGATCCTTATCCCTTCATCCTGCTGAACCTCATCCTCTCCTGCCTGGCCTCACTCCAGGCACCGGTGATCATGATGAGTCAAAATCGGCAAGAGTCGCGGGATCGCAAGCGCGCTGAAAACGATTACAAGATCAATCTCAAGGCCGAGCTGGAGATCCGTCATCTCCATGACAAGATGGACTACATGCTGCATCATCACGCCACCCGCCTGATGGAGGTGCAGCAGATCCAGCTCGAACTCCTGCGGGAAATGGCCAAGGGCCGGAATCATGGCTCCGCAGGCTGATCGGCGCGTAACCCAGGAATGCAAAAAGCTTCCTTGTATGCCCTCGATTCATTCGCCCAATATCCCCGTGCCCGCCGCCCTCGCCTCTGATCTCGTCTCCTGGTTTCGCCAAACCGGAAAGGTTTATCCCTGGCGGCAGACGCGTGATCCGTATGCGATTTTGGTCTCTGAGGTCATGCTTCAGCAGACACAGATCAGCACCGTTTTAGACCGTGGATATTACGCCCGCTGGATGCTGCGCTTCCCGGACTTTGCCACCCTGGCCACCGCCTCTGAAAGCGACGTGCTGAAGACCTGGGAAGGCCTCGGTTACTACCGCCGTGCACGCAATCTGCAAAAGCTGGCGCACACGATCCTGGCGGACCACGGCGGCCATTTTCCCACCGATCCAGCGGCCATTCTGGCCCTGCCCGGCATCGGCCCTTACACGGCGGGTGCCATCTCCAGCTTTGCTTTTGGCCTGGCTGAACCGATCGTGGATGGCAATGTCGCCCGTGTCCTTTCGCGTCTGGACAATGACGCCACGCCCGTGGACTCCACCGCCGGGATCAAACGCCTCTGGCAGCGTGCGACCGAACTGGTGAAGGCCACCGATGATCCCCGTGCCCTCAATTCCGCACTGATGGAACTGGGACAGACCCTCTGCAAACCGGCCCAGCCTCAGTGTCCCGAATGCCCCGTGCGGAAACATTGCCGTGCCACCGATCCCGCCGCGCTGCCCGTCAAAGGCAACCGCACCCAGATCACCGAAGTGACCGAAAGAGTGATCTTTCTGCGCACGGCGGAGGGCATCCTGCTGGAGCAGGAGACCGGCCCGCGTCGCACCGGCCTGTGGAAGCTGCCCGCGCTGCCCGACCGGCTGGCCGACACGCCGCCTCCGGTCTTGTTAAAGACCACCTATGGCATCACCCGTTACAAGGTCACGCTGTGGGTCCATGAAATGCCGCCGGATGTCCACCCGTGGCCGGATTCCCATCGCTTCATTGCCCGCGATCACTTGGCCGAAACCGCCATGCCCAGCCCCTATCGCAAGGCTTTGGACAAGCTGCTCAGTCATGCCGCCTTTCGGCTGGAGGCCTAGAACACCTTGAAGCCGGGCCGTCCTGCTGTTAGTTGGACCCCTCATGTCCAAAGGTCAGGGCAAAACCGCCACTCAGTTCTTCCAGCTCGGCTCCGCAGCCGAGCCCTTCGTCTTTGCCAACGGGCAGTCGCTCCCCGGCATCACCGTGGCCTATGAGATGTATGGCAAGCTGAACGCGAAGAAGAGCAATGCCATCCTGCTTTTCCACGCCCTGTCAGGAAGCCAGCACGCCGCAGGCCGCACCGAAGAGGTGGGCGACATCGGCGAACGCTGGACCGAGGACGTCAAGGCCGGCTGGTGGGACCTGTTTGTGGGACCGGGCAAGGCCCTGGATACGAATCGCTACTGCGTCATCTGCGCGAACTACCTCGGCGGCTGCTACGGCAGCAGCGGGCCGGCCTCCATCAATCCCGCCACCGGCAAACCCTATGGCAGCACCTTCCCGCCCGTGCTTTCCGGCGATGTCGTGCGCAGTCAGATCGGCCTGCTCGATCACCTCGGCATTCAGCAGCTTCATGCCGTCATCGGGGCCAGCGTCGGCGGCTTGCTGGCCCTAAACCTCGCGACGCTTTACCCAGAGCGGGTGCGCATCATCATCCCCGTGGCCACCGGCCTGCGCACCACCGTGCTGACCCGCCTAACCTTGTTTGAACAGGTCATGGCCATCGAAAACGACCCGCACTTCAATGGCGGCGATTATTACGAAGGCGAATCCCCCGCGTATGGCCTGGCGCTCGCACGGATGATCTCGCACAAGACCTTCGTCCACCTCGACGCCATTGAAAAACGCGCCAAGTCCACCGTCAGCCAGCCCAACGGTCACCTGTCCTGGTATCAGGTCGGGCATAACGTGGAAAGCTACATGCTCCATCAGGGCAAAAAATTCGTGAAGCGTTTCGATGCCAACAGCTACCTGCGCATCATCAACATGTGGCTACGCTTTGACCCGCTGCGCGATGCCGGCGTGGACAACTACGAACAGCTCTTTGCCCGCAGCACCGCCGCCGGGCATCATTACCTCGTCTTCAGCATCGACTCCGACTTCTGCTTTTACCCCGAAGAGCAGGCGGAGATGGTCCTGGCTCTGGAGAAATCCAAGACCTCCTCCATGCACATCACCGTGCATTCCGGCAAAGGCCACGACTCCTTTCTCCTGGAGCCCGAACTCTATACCCCGCACCTCGTCTATACCCTGGAAGGCCGCTGGCAAAAAAGCTCCCTGGATGGGGAGACGGAAGTGGCGGAGGTGGAATAAGTTTTGCGAAATGACTCATTTCCCATTTTGGGAAATTTATTCTTTTCATGAGGCTCAGAGACGCTTAGAATAGACGCGTCTCATGAAACTGGTTGGCCGCGACATCTTGGACAATTTCGCTAGACTGGATTTTAAAAAGGATGTCATAAACGCAGTTTTGGACGGCACTGGGATTGGACCAGGGATGGCTGGGCAAAGAGCTCTTGGAGTGCCGTGATGAGCCGCTCCTGGAGTTCCGGGCTGCTTC